>Ga0272442_10000142_pt1 | contig 118372 bp, 121 predicted proteins | sample SSMForm2O_FD_200262 | JGI IMG/M metagenome (GOLD analysis project Ga0272442, IMG submission 200262) | Marine sediment archaeal communities from Little Sippewissett salt marsh, Falmouth, MA, United States - SSM-Form-2O | ecosystem: Environmental > Aquatic > Marine > Wetlands > Sediment ...
TTCAGTAAGATACTGAGTAAAATATAGTGAGTTTAGTAGATTTCAACAGATAAAAATTCTACTTTCGGAACTACTTTATTAGTACTAACCTTTATATATAATATCTTATATGCCTTATTTCCTGGTTCATACCAGACATCAATCGGGCAATTCAAAAATGAAACCCGACATCAAAAACGCTATTAAATATTATTTTTAGCGGTTTGTGAAATGTCACGGTTGAACTTAAATGGATCAGTAAGAACATCAATCAATTTAAAAAAATAAATTAACAGAGAGTGTATGTTATGCCTGAAAAACATCATCCAAGAAGAGGATCAATGGGCTATTCGCCACGTAAGAGAGCAAAAGCTGAAACGCCACATATAAAGAGTTGGCCGGAAGGAGGAGAAAAACCAAAAATCCAAGGATTTTTAGGTTACAAAGCAGGTATGACTCATGCATTTGTCGTTGACTATAGACCAACATCAACGACATCTGGAAAAGAAGTCAGAATGCCTGTATCTGTTGTAGAAGCACCTCCTATAAAAATAGCTGCAATTAGAGCATATAAGAATACAAATCAAGGACTTAAAACAACAGGTGAAATATGGGCCAAAAAATTAGATCCAGAACTTTCAAAAAGGTTACCAATACCAAAGAAAAATCAAAAAAATAACTGGGATTTTACAAAAGAGGCAGATGAGATAAGAGCGATAATATATACTCAACCAAAACTTGTTACAAGTATTCCTAAAAAGACCCCTGAAATTAGAGAATTTAGGATAGGCGGAGGAAGCTTAGAAGATCAAATAAAATATGCTAAAGACATTCTTGGAAAAGAAATTAAGGTAAATGATGTAGTAAAAGAAGGAGACATGATTGATACAATAGCTGTTACTAAAGGAAAAGGATTTCAAGGTCATGTTCAAAGATGGGGTGTTAAACTACTTACTCATAAAAACTCAAAACATAGAAGAATGATTGGTACCGCTGGTTCTTGGCACCCTAACTGGGTTCAAGCTACTGTTCCTCAAGCAGGTCAAATGGGTTATCATCAAAGAACAGAGTATAATAAACGTATTTTAAAAATTGGTGAAGATGGTGAAGAAATTAACCCAGCAGGCGGTTTTCCTCATTATGGCGTAATAAAAAATTCATATATTTTGTTTCATGGTTCAATACCTGGACCAGTTAAAAGGCTAGTAAGTATGAGAGATGCAATAAGATATAAACGTGGTGTAAAGGTCAAAAAAGCAGAAATAACTTATATTTCAACAACTAGTAAACAGGGAGTCTGATAAAAGATGAGTAAAGTAAATATCTATAAAATAGATGGTTCTTCAACAGAGAAAATCGATTTACCTGAAATATTTAAAACACCTTACAGACCTGATCTAATAAGAAAAGCATTTAACATTATCCATTCAAACAAAAGACAACCTTATGGAGCAAGTCCTCTTGCTGGAACTAAACATGCTACAGCTTCAGTTGGAAAGGGCCGAGGAATGTCAAGAGTACCAAGATTAACTCAAGGTCAACGAGCAGCATTGGCACCTTGTGTTGTAGGTGGACGAAGAGCACATCCTCCAAGAGCAGATAGAAACTGGAAAGAAAAAATAAACAAAAAAGAAAAAATGCTTGCAAAAAACTCAGCTTTAGCCTCAATATCAGATAAAATATTAGTAACAAAAAGAGGTCATAAATTTGATGAAAAAATAACTTTACCTGTGATAGTCGATGATAAGTTTGATAAAATCAAAAAAACAAAAGATATGATAAAAGCATTTGAAAAAATTGGAATCTACGATGATATTTTAAGAGCGGAAAATGGAAAACATGTTCGTGCAGGTAAAGGAAAATGCAGAGGTAGAAAATATAAAACGCCTAAATCAGTACTTATAATCTCTAAATCAGAACAAATTAAAAAAAGTGCTAGAAATCTAACTGGTGTTGAAATAATAACTCCAAATCAGATAGATGTTGAATATTTAGCCCCTGGCGGAGATCCTGGTAGATTAACATTACTTACAAAATCTGCTCTAAAAGAAATCGGGGGTAATAAATAATGGATCCTTATAAAATTATATTTCATCCTTTTGTAACAGAAAAAACAATGAATTTAATGGAAAAAAATAATGCATTAGAATTCGTTGTAAAAAGAAATGCAAATAAAACTCAAATTAAAAAAGCAATAGAACAAATGTTTGAAGCTAAAGTAAAAAGGATTAATACAATGATTACAAAAAAAGGAAAACACGCAATAGTTGTATTTGATCCAGAGGTAAATGCAGAAGATATTGGTATGAGAATTGGAATTTTCTAAGAGGTTAATAAAATGGGTAAAAGATTAATTCAACAACGCCGAGGACGAACAAAAAGCAAATTTAACTCTCCATCACATAGATTTAAAGGAGAGATAAAATATCAAAAAGATAATAAAAATATCGCAGGCGTAGTTGAGGATATTATACATGATTCAGGCAGAACTGCTCCACTTGCAAAAATAAAAACAAAAGATAAAAGTGTTTTAATTATCGCTCCAGAAGGAATAAAAATAGGAGATGAAATTAAATTCACTGATAATAAAAAAGAGATCGTAAATGGTTCAATTTCAACTATTGGAAAAATCCCGGAGGGAACGCCAATATATAACATAGAATTATCACCTGGAGATGGTGGAAAACTAGTAAGAGCAGGTGGTAGTAATGCAAGTATTGTAACCCATAATAAGCAAAAAACAGTTATACAATTACCATCTGGAAGTTTTAAAACACTTGACTCATCCTGCAGAGCAACAATAGGTGTTGTTGCTGGAGGAGGAAGAAAAGATAAACCATTTTTAAAAGCAGGAAATAAACATTATGCATTTAGATCAAGAGGAAAACAATATCCAATAGTGAGAGGTGTAGCAATGAACTCAGTAGCACATCCTCATGGAGGAGGAGGACACCAACATGTTGGAAAACCATCCACTGTAAAAAGAGGAGCATCACCTGGAAGAAAAGTAGGTAGTATAGCTGCAAAAAGAACTGGGAGGAAATAAGTAATATGGCAAAAAAAACAAGTTTTAAACGTTCTTCGAGGAGTAAAAGAAAACAGAGAAGAAAGAAAATTGAAATCAAAAAGAAAGAATTCAGCTTCCATGGCCTCTCAATAGATGAAGTAAAAAAATTATCAATAGACGAATTATTGCCTTTACTTCCATCAAGAATGAGAAGAACAATCAAAAGAGGATTTACAAAAAAACAAGATAAACTATATAATGATATTCAAAAAGCCAATGAAGGAGATACCATAAAAACACATTGTAGAGATATGATAATTCTCCCAAGTTTTGTTGGACACAGGATAGATATACATGATGGTAAGGATTTTCAAAGAGTAGATATCCAACCTAACATGATAGGTCATTATTTAGGCGAATTTGCATTAACAAGGAAAAAAGTTAAACATACTGGACCTGGAGTTGGCGCCACTAGGTCATCCAAATTTATGCCATTGAAGTGATGAAACATGAAATATTCAACTAAAGCAGACCCAGATAAAACTGCAATCGCATATGGTTATGAGCTACATTGCTCACCAAAAGATTCAAGAAATCTAGCTTATGCTATTAGAGGAATGAAAACAGAAGATGCTAAAAAATATCTTCAAGAAATAATAGATTTAAAAAGACCATTACCAGCAATTTATCATAAACAAAAAAGAGCTCATCAAAAGGGAATAGGGCCAGGTAGTTTTCCTCAAAAAGCAGCTAAATATATGTTAAAAACTCTTGAAAATGCAGAAAATAACGCAGAATACAAAGGTTTTGATGCAGAAAACATGAAAATTGTAAACATCTCAGCTTATCGAGGTAGAGTAATCAAAGGCATGATGCCTCGAGCTCATGGAAGAGCAACTGATAAAAATGAAAACACAACTAATATTGAAATAGTAATAGAAGAGGTAGAGTAATGTCAGGAGAACGTAACTTTATAAAAGAAAATACAAACCGAGTTTTAATAAAAGAATTCCTAATCAAAAAAATCGAAGGAGCAGGATTCGGTGGAATGACAATCCAAAGAACACCAATGGGTACAAGAATAAATATAGTTGTAGAAAGACCAGGAATGGTTATCGGCAAAGCTGGAAGTAAAATTAAAGAGCTAACCAATCAAATAAAAGAAAATTTTAACGTTGAAAATCCTCAAATAGAAATAAAAGAAGCAGGAAGTTCAGCTTCTCTAAATGCACAGATAATGGCTGAAAAACTTGCAGAAGCCTTAGAGAGAGGATGGCACTTTAGAAGAGCTGGGCATTCAAGTGTAAGAAGAATAATGCAAGCAGGAGCAAAAGGTTGTCAAATAATAATTGCTGGCAAACTAACTGGTGCAAGACACAGAACAGAGAAATTCACAGAAGGACATGTAAAATACTGTGGTGAAACAGCAAAAGAAGTTATGGACATAGGATATGCTACTGCAAAATTAAAAGCAGGAGTATTAGGTGTAAAAGTTAGAATTATGAAACCTGATGCAAAATTACCAGATGAGATTAAATTAAAAATTGAAAAACCAAAAGAAAAAGAGAAAAAAGAAACAAAAGAAGAAAAACCAAAAGAAAAGAAAACCACAGATATCAAAAAAATAACAAATATACAAGGAGTAGGCCCATCAGTTATTAAAAAATTCGAAAAAGCAGGGGTAAAAACATTAGAAGACTTACTAGACCTAGACGTAGATGACCTATCAGCAATTGATGGAATTGGTGGAAAAACAGCAGAAAACATTGTTAAAAACCTTAAAAAATTATTAGAAGAGGTAGCATAAAAATGGTTCTTAAATCAAAAGAGATTAGAGAGCTTTCTCCTGATGAAAGAAAGGAGAAACTCAATGAGTTAAAAAGCGAACTAATGCATGAAAAAGGAGTTGCTGCAATGGGAGGGTCACCACCCTCACCAGGAAAAATAAGACAAATAAGAATGTCCATTGCAAAAATTCTAACAATCATGCGGGAGGAAGGAGAAAAATAAATGAGCGACATATGTCAAGTATGTGGTCTGCCAAAAGAAATCTGTGTATGTGAAGACATCGCAAGAGAACAACAAAAAATCACAATAGCCGTTGATAAAAGAAGATACGGAAAAATGATGACGATCGTAGATGGAATCAACCCACACGATTTAGACATCGATGCCTTGATAACAAAACTTAAGAAAAAATGTGCAAGCGGCGGCACAATAAAAGAAGGGAAAATTGAGCTTCAAGGCGACCACAGAACAAAAGTCAAAGAAACACTTGAAAAAATGGGATTTACAGTTGAAGTAATATAAAAAAAAATATAAAACAAACATTCAACAAATCCTCATGCAGTAAAAAAATATAGAGAGGGAAATATGAATAAAGAAACTCTCAGTAAAGATGAACTAATTGGACTGCAAGTAAAAATAAAAGAATGTTTAGATCCCACTTGGAAAGGAAAAATTGGCTTAATAGTCGATGAAACAAAGAATACCTTCCTAATTGAAATAAATGGTAAAGAAAAAAAAATAGCAAAAAAAATTGGAAAGTTTGAATTTAAAATTGATGATAAAAAAATAATAATAGACGGTTCAAAAATAAATTATCGTCCTGAAGATAGAATAAAAAAAAGTAAGGTGAAAAACTGTGACAAAAACAAAACCTAAAACAAGAAATATTGGTTTGAACGTAAAACCCCCAAAAGAAACATGTGATGATAAAAACTGTCCATTCCATGGAAATTTATCAGTTAGAGGACAAATATTAGTTGGAGATATATCATCAACTAAAATGCATAGAACCGTTCAAGTCAAAAGAGAATTTATGAGATATATTCCAAAATATGAACGATACGAAAAAAGAACATCATCTTTATCAGTTCATTGCCCACCTTGTATAGAAACTAAGGTAGGAGATAAAGTTAGAATAGCTGAATGCAGACCCCTTAGTAAAACAATATCATTTGTAGTTGTAGAAAAATTATGATGGAGATAATATTATGAAAGGTATCGCTGGAACAACAAAAAGAGGACTTCCAACAGGCGCTCGTCTTGAATGTATAGACAATACTGGAGCAAAAATTGTTGAAATAGTCTCAACACCTAAATTAAAAGGAACACATAGAAGATATCCTAAAGCAGGTGTTGGAGACATGGTAATAATCAGTGTAAAAAAAGGAGCAGTTGATATGAAAAGACAACTACTCAAAGCAGTAATAGTTCGTCAAAGAAGACCATTTAGGAGATCTGATGGGACAATGGTCCAATTTGAGGATAACGCAGCAGTGATTGTAACAGATACAGGTGAAACTAAAGGATCTATGATAAAAGGTCCAGTAGCACTAGAAGCAGCAGAGCGGTACCCAAAAATTGCCTCAAATGCATCAATTATAGTATGAGTGGGATAAAAAAATGAAAACAATACAACCAAGAAAACAAAGAAAAAAAATATTCAATGCACCACAACATAAAAAAAGAAAATGGTTAGCTTCACATTTGGAAGAAAATCTATTATTAAAATATGATAAGAGATCTATTCCAGTTATCAAAGGAGATACAGTAAAAGTATTAAGAGGAAGCTTCAAAGGTCATGAAGATAAAGTGGTGAAGGTAAACACAAAGAAAAGATACATCGAAATTGAAGGACTAATAATGTCAAAAGCAGATGGAAATAAAATTGCAAAACCCATCAATGCAAGTAATGTTATGATTACTAAATTAAACTTAACAGATAAATGGCGAAGGATGAAAATTGAACGAGGATTATCTGAAGAAACAAAAAAAGAAATTGAAAAAGAAGCAGAAGAACAATTAAAAGAAAAACAGGAAGAAGAAAAACGATTAGAAGCAGAGAAAAAAGCTGCAGAAGAAGCTGAAAAAGAAGAAACAGAGGAAGAAACAAGCGAAGAAGAAGTAAAAGAACAAAAAACAGTTGAAAAAGAAGAAAAAGAGAAAAAAGAAACAGAAAAACAAACTTCAGAGAAAAAAACAAAGAGTAAAACAGATAAAAAACCAGCAAAAAAGAAAACTGAAAGTAAACCAAAAAAGAAAGAAACTGAAAAAAAGAAAACAACTTCAAAAAAACCAGAAGTAAAAAAAACCTCAACTAAAAAGGAGGAAAAAAATAAATGAGCAAACATTTAAAAAGATTAAAAGCACCTAGAGCGCTAACAATTCATAGAAAAGAAAGAAAATGGACAGTAAGAGCAAATCCAGGACCTCACCCCTTAGAAAAATCAATACCTCTAGGAATAGTCATAAGAGATTATCTAAAATTATCAGATACACTAAGAGAAGCAAAAAGAACCATTTCAGATGGAAATATTTTAGTTGATAACGTAATAAGAAAAGATTACAAATATCCCTGCGGTCTAATGGATATCATATCAATTCCTAAAATGAAAAAAGATTATCGCATAATTTTTAATAAACTAGGTAAACTGACAATAGAACCAATTGACTCAAAAGACTCAAAATGGAAATTATGTAGAGTAGAAAATAAGACTATATTAAAAGGAAAAAAAATTCAATTAAATCTTCATGATGGAAGAAACAAAATAGTTAAAAAAGATGAATATAAAACAGGTGACGTTTTAAAAATATCATTTAAAGATAAAAAAATCGAAGATATCTATAAATTTGAAAAAGGAACAATTTCAGTAATCATAGGTGGAAGCCATATAGGTGAAACAGCAAACATAGAAGACATAGAAATTATTTCATCATCAAAACCCAATCTTACAAAAATGAAAAGCGATAAAGAATTTACAACTCTAAAAAAATATGTTTTTCCAATTGGAAAAACAAAACCAGTAATACAACTTCCTGAGGTGAAAATCCAATGACGGCTAGTAAAACAAAAAAATCTAAAAGTAAAAAAAAGAAAAACGTAACTAAAAAAGTCAACAAAATAAACAAACCAGATATAGAAAAAATAACAGTAAACATCGGTGTCGGAGAAGCTGGAGAGAGATTAAAAAAAGCTGAATCTGTAATAGAAGATATTACAGGTCAAAAACCAATCGAAACCTTATCAAAAACTACAAATAAGGATTGGGGTCTCAGAAAAAGAATGCCTATAGGCTGTAAAGTAACACTAAGAGGAAAAAGAGCAACAGAATTTTTGAAAAATGCTCTTGAAACTAGAGAAAACAAAGTTGCAGACTATTCATTTGATGAAGAAGGCAACTTATCATTTGGAATACCTGACCATACTCTTTTTAAGAGTCAAAAATACAATCCAGATATTGGAATTTTTGGAATGGATATAAGTATAACAATGAAAAAACCAGGTTATAGAATAAAACATAGACGAATACAAAAACGAAAAATTCCTAGTAGACATAAAATAAAAAAAGAAGAAACAAAAGAATTCTTCACAAAGACATTTAATGTGGAGGTTATCGAATGAAAATAAAATCAAAGAAAAAAACCTATGGTCGAATCAAAGGATGTGAACGATGCGGAAGAAAAAGAGGGCTTATTCGAGCCTATGGCCTGCACATCTGCAGACAATGCTTCCGAGAAAAAGCAGAAGAAATGGGGTTTAAAAAATATTCCTAATTAAGGAGGACTGAGAATAATATGTTAAATGATCCACTTGCAAATGCACTTTCACTTATGAAAAATGCTGAAATAAAAGGTAAAGGAACATGTCAAATTCAACCATCATCTAAATTAATAGGTGGAGTTTTAGATCTATTAAAAGAAAAAGGATATATCAATGGATATGAGCTAATAGATGATGGAAAAGCAGGTTTCTTCCAAGTAAAACTTAAAGGAAATATCAATAACTGTGGAGTTATTAAACCAAGATATCCAATAAAAAGAGATGATCTAGATAGATGGGAATCAAGATATTTACCTGCTCAAGATTTTGGACTATTAATTCTTACAACAACACAAGGAATAGTATCTCAAAACGAGGCGAAAAAAAACGGGATTGGAGGTAAACTTTTAGCATATGTTTACTAAAAAAGTAAGTTAATGGTGAATTACAATGGTAAAAATTGAACAAATTAAAGATAAAATTTCAATTCCAGAAAACATTGAAGCTAAAATTGAAAATAATTTAATAACTATTAAAGGAGAAAAAGGAGAAATATCAAGATTTTTCTCCCACCCAAAAATAAAAATAACAATCAAAGATAAAAACATAGAAATTGAAGGAAAAAAACTTAGAAAAAAAGAAAAAGCATTATTTGGAACTTGGTACGCCCATATTAAAAATATGATAAAAGGCGTAAGTGAAGGTTTCGAATATAAAATGAAAACAGTATTTTCACATTTTCCAATTAAAACATCAGTTGAAGGAGACGAATTCATAATTCAAAATTTTTTAGGTGAAAGATCCTCAAGAAGAGCAAAAATATTAGAAGGAGTTACAGTTGAATCCAAAGGTGAAGATGTAACTGTAAAAGGTTTTGATAAAGAAAAAGTTGGTCAAACAGTAGCAAACATAGAACGAGCAACACAAGTTAAAAAAAGAGATATAAGAGTTTTTCAAGATGGAGTATACTGTATTAACAAAGGAGGAAACTGATACCAATGGCTAAAAAAGATGAAGTAATAAAAGAATTCAACTCAATTAAAGGAGTCGGTAAAAAGAAAGCCGAACAATTATATGATAACGGTTTTGATTCACTAGATAAACTAAGAAATGCAAAAATAAAAGACATTACAAAAATTGAAGGTTTTAGTGAAAAACTATCAAAAGAAATACTAGACCAAATAAAAAAGGAAGAAAAAACAAAAACAACTAAAAAAACAGATAAAAAACCAGAGAAAACTTCAAAAGAAACAAAGACAAAACCTAAAACAAAAAAACCAGAGGAAAAAAAAGAGACAAAAGAAAAAAAGAAAGAAGACAAAGAAACAGAAAAAGAAGAAGAAAAAGAAACTGAAGAAGAATATAAAGTAAAAATAAAACCAAAGCTTTCAAAAGAAAAACAAAGAAACATAAGAATAAGAAAACAAATCAAAAACCGAACACCTGATTTTCTAAGAGAAGAATGGTTTAGATACAAAAGAGTTCCAAAAAACTGGAGAAGACCAGATGGTATTACATCAAAAATGCGAATAAACAAAAAATATCGCCCAAGCAAAGTTAGAGTAGGATTTAGGGGACCAAAGGATGTAAGAGGTTTTCATTCATCTGGATTTAAAGAAGTAATGGTATATAATGTAAATGATCTTGAAAAAATAAAAAAAGACACCCAAGCTGCAAGGATTGGAAGTAGTGTTGGAACAAAAAAACGAATTGAAATAGAAAAAAAAGCTGAAGAACTAAAAATTAGAGTTTTAAATATATAAAAAAAAGGAGTTTTAATTTATGACTGATTTAAGAAATCAACGACGAATGGCTGCTTCATTATTAAAATGCGGTATAAACAGAGTATGGATGGATCATGATCGATCTGATGAAATCGCAAAAGCTGTTACAAAAGAGGATATAAGAATTTTAATCAATGGTAAAGCAATCAAGAAAAAACAAATAACTGGCATTTCAAATTCACGTAAAAAATTTATCAAAAAACAAAAAAAGAAAGGAAGAAGACGAAGTCATGGTTCAAGAAAAGGAGCAAAATACGCACGTCTACCAAGAAAAGAAAGATGGATAAAAACAATAAGGCCGATAAGAAAAGACCTTAAAAAACTTAGAGAAGAAGACAAGATAGATAAAAAAACATATAGGAAGTATTACAGAAAAGCTAAAGGTGGAGAATTTAGAAGTAAACAACATTTAAAGACACATATGCAAGCAGATGGTGTAATAAAAGAACCGGAGGTTAAAAAATGAAAGGGCCAAGATACAGAGTAAAACCAAGAAGACAACGTGAAGGAATAACAGATTACAAAAAAAGATTAAATCTTTTAAGATCAGGTAAAACAAGGGTTGTAATAAGAAAATCAATAAAAAACATTCAAGTTCAATTCGTAGAATATAAAGAAGGCGGAGATAACATTATTACGTCAGCAATATCAAAAGAACTTAACATTAAATATAATTGGAAATATTCCACATCAAATTTACCAGCAGCATATTTAACAGGTATCCTTGCAGGTAAAAGAGCAAATGAAAAAGGAATAAACGAATGTATCCTAGATATTGGTAGAAACATGCCTGTGACAGGTTCAAAAATATTTGCAACAGTTAAAGGTCTAGAAGATGCAGGAGTTAAATGTCCTCATAAAGAAGATAAAATTCCAAAAGAAGATAGATTAATGGGTAAACATATAAATCCCAAAATCAGTGATTCAATCAAAGACATAAAAAATAAAATAATCGGAGGGAAATGATGGCAGCTACAAAAGGTAAAAGAAAAAAGAGAACAAAAACCCCTGAAGATAAAGAAAAACAAAAAATAGAATGGGAACCAAAAACAAAACTTGGTAATATGGTTAGAAAAGGTGAAGTAAAAACCATGAATCAAGCCTTAAAAACAGGTCTCCCAATAAGAGAATCAGAAATTGTAGATTTATTATTAGATGATATAGACGATGAAGTAATAGACGTAAATATGGTTCAGAGAATGACTGACTCAGGTAGAAGAGTAAAATTTGTAATCACTGTAGCTGTTGGAAACAACAACGGATATGTAGGTTTTGGACAAGCCAAAGGAAAAGAAGTAGGATCAAGTATTAGAAAAGCAATAGATAACGCTAAATCAAATATAATGGAAATAAAAAGAGGATGTGGATCATGGGAATGTGGATGTGGAAAACCACACACAGTACCATTTGCAATATCCGGTAAAAGCGGAAGTGTAGAAATAACATTAAAACCAGCACCAAGAGGAATCGGTCTTGCAACAGGGGATGTTGCAAAAAAAATATTAACACTTGCAGGAATAGAAGACTGCTGGGCATTTACCAGAGGAAAAACAAGAACAACAGTAAATTATGCAAAAGCAGTATTTGAAGCATTAAAACAAAACGCAGAAATGAGAGTCTTAGAAAAACAAATAAAAAAAGTTGGAATAGTTCAAGGTAGCATAAGCCATTTAGAAAATAAAGAAAAAACAAATACAGAAAATCCAGAGATAAAGGAGGAAAAAAAATAAATGACATATGCAGCAATTAGAATCAGAGGAAAAATCAATATTAAACCAGATATTAAAAAAACATTAAATCTACTAAATTTAACAAAAGTAAACCATTGTGTAATAATAGATGAAAACCCTAGCGCAAAAGGAATGCTACAAATTGTAAAAGACTATGTCACATGGGGTGAAATCGATAAAAAAGTATTAACACAACTAATAGATAAAAGAGGTAAAATAAAAGGGGATAAAAAAATATCACAAGAATACATAAAAACCAGTACTTCATATGATAGCATAGAGAAACTATCCCAAGCAATAATTGATAAAAAATTTAAATATAAAAATATACCAAATATCAAACCAATTTTTAGATTAAATCCACCAAAAAATGGTTACGAAGGAATAAAAAGATCATATCAGAAAAAAGGGGCTTTAGGCTACCGCGGTGATAAAATAAATCTTTTAATAGAAAAAATGATATAAAAAAAATAATTTTTTCCAAAAGATTTTTATATTAGTGTGGATTATTAATATAAAAGAGGGGTTTATAAGATGGAAGAAACGTTATATAATATTGAGATCCACAAACAAGAATCTGGAGGATATATGGGAAAAATATTCTCAGATATGGATGGAGTAAAAGAATTTAAAAATGATCATTTAGATAAACTTCTAAGAGATATTACAGTTGATATCCAGTTAGCATTAGATGAATTCTCTAATAGAACCGGTGAATCAATCGGAGGACATGAACATCTATAAAATAGAGATATATGAAAAAATCTTATAAGAGTAATCTTTTTAAACGGTTCTAACATTTGGATGCTTCTACTGTTTATATGATACGGTGAATAAAAGTGAAAAAATACACAAAATTTGAAAAAGCAAGAATTGTAGGTGCAAGAGCATTACAAATATCAATGGGGGCACCTTCATTAATTAAGATACCAAAAGAGATCATTAATCCATTAGACATAGCAATGCAAGAATTTAGAGAAGATGCAATACCAATAACAGTAAAGAGAATTGAAAATTAAAAAAAAATTTTAGAAATTAAGGGGAAGCTTTTATGGCCGAAGAAAAACCTGAAAAAAAAGAAGCACCAAAAAAAGAAGAAGAAAAAAAGCCTGAAAATAAAGACATGATGGCTACAGAAGAAATATATATGACATCAGGTGCTCATATAGGTACAAGACAAAAAACAGCTGATATCAAAGATTTTATATATAAAGTTAGAAACGATGGTCTATATATCATTGATGTAAAAAAAACAGATGAAAGAATAAAAACCGCTGCAAAATTTATATCAAAATATGATCCAAATAACATATTAGTAGTTTCAGTTAGACAATATGGTCAAAAACCAATTAAAATGTTATCTAAACATACAGGCATTCAAGTCCTTGATGGTCGTTTTAGACCAGGGACACTTACAAATCCAACTGCAAAAGGATTTCTTGAACCTGAATTACTTATATTAACAGATCCTTTAGCAGATGCTCAAGCCTTACATGAAGCAGAAAACATAGGAATACCTGTTGTTGGATTATGTGATACCAACAACGAAATAAAATATCTTGACTTAGTCATACCAACAAACAACAAAGGAAGAAGAGCACTTGCACTCGTTTACTGGCTATTAACTCGTGCGATACTAAAAGAAACAGGGAAAATTAAAAAATTTGAAGATTTTAAACCTACAGTTGAAGATTTCGAAGCTGAAATTTAAACAATACTTTTTTAATAATAAAACTATAACACTCAATAATTAAAAACAGTGGTGTAAAGGAGAAAAAAGATTTTGCATGTTAAAATAAATGATAACATCATACTTGTTGGAACTGCTCATATCTCGCAAGAAAGTGTAGACGAAGTAAAAAACGTAATAAAAAAATACAAACCACAAATTGTAGCAGTTGAACTCTGTAAAAGAAGACATGAAGCGATTACAAAAAAAGATAAATGGGAAAATACTCCAGTAACTGCTCTTCTTAAGTCAAATAATGCATATTTAATGCTTGCTCAGACATTTCTTTCATCTATTCAGAGAAAACTTGGTAAAGAATATGGTGTTGAACCAGGCTCTGAAATGATAGCTGCAATGGATGAAGCTAAAAAACATGGTTTAGAAGTGGCACTTGTAGATAGAGATATATCCATAACTCTAAAAAGAGCTTGGAAAAAAATGGGTATACGAGAAAAATTCAGATTAACCTGGGAATTTCTAAAAGCAGTAATAGGATTTGATGAAGAAGAACTAGAAGAACTTGACTTAAAAGAACTGATGAAAGAAGACGTAATATCTGCTATGATGAAAGAATTTGGTGAAATAGCTCCTAGTGTTAGCACTGTTTTAATCTTTGAACGTGATGAATATATTGCAAAAAAAATCCTTGATGCAAGTAAAAAAGGAAGAGTGGTAGCAGCAGTTGGAGCAGGGCATTTAAATGGAATAAAAAAATATCTTGAAAAAGAAAAACTAGATGTTGATTTAAAAGAACTTGAATATGTCCCAAAAAAAAGGTTTAGTATCCTCAAAGCAATAGGTTACTCAATACCTGTTTTATTCGCTGCATTAATTATTTATGGTTTTTATACACAAGGCCTTAAATTAGCCGTTGAAATGTTCTTATATTGGTTTCTAATAAATGGTATATGCTCTGCGATAGGTGCGGCTATCGCCAGGGGACATCCTTTTACTATTCTAACCGCTTTTGTTGCAGCTCCAATAACATCACTTAATCCCGCTATTGCAGCAGGTTGGGTCGCAGGTTTTGTTGAAGCAAAAATTAGAACTCCTGTTATAAAAGATTTTAAAGAATTAAGTAAACTAGATAGCCTGAAATCCTTTTGGAATAACAGAGTTATTCGTTTATTATTAGTAGTTGCTCTTGCAAATGTTGGTAGCATGATAGGGACATTTGTTGCTTTGCCTTACTTACTACGACTTGGATTGGGATAAATTAATTATATAGTATTTTCAAAACATTCATAAATAATGATTTAATAATAATAAATTAGGATATATGTCTGAGGAAAGAAAGATTTACACTTCATTTCATGAGATACCTCCAAGAGATTATATGTACTTTCCTAAAGGAACAATTGAAGTTAGTAAACCAGGAAAATTTAGCAGAATTGAGTTAAAACAATTAATTATTTCAATTATTGTATTAACTATTGCATTTGCTTTTGCTCTTTCAAAAAATAATCTTTTTTATGGTTTTACACTTGGTTTTAATCTAGAAAATTTACCCTTTTTCTTAGGTTTATCATTTATTGGTATTCTATCAGCTTTTTTCTTTCATGAATTATCACATAAGTTTATGGCTCAAAAATATGGTCTTTGGGCCGAATACCGAATGTTTCCTCAAGGATTATATTTTGCTTTGCTTTTTGGTATACTTACTCCTTTTGTTTTTGCAGCACCAGGTGCTGTTATGTTTAGAGGTGATTCAAGAGAATTTGAAACAGGTCATATTGCTGTAGCAGGGCCTTCTGCAAATATTGCAATATCTGTTATCACTCTTCCTATCTATCTTTATCTTTTTGAGACAAATATCGGATACATAATAGGTTTTATATGTTTTATAAATGCTTTTCTTGCAACATTTAATTTATTACCTTTTGGCCCTCTTGATGGAACAAAAGTAATTAGATGGAATGCAACTGTTTGGATTATTTTATTAATTATTGCTTTTACAATACTCTTATCAATATGGTTAAAATTTCCTTTGATTTTTTAAAAAAAAAGATTATTTTGATAATTTTTTCCTTTGTTTTTCTTGTTGGCTATATATTCTTTTTATTGCTTCTTGTTTTTTCCTTAATTTTATTTCTTCTTTATTATCATAGGTTTTGGGTTGTGGTATTGTTTGTTGCCTTGATGGTTTTTCATGTTCAATAGTTTGAGTTTTTTCTTCTATAAACTGTTGTTGATTAATTTGTGTTTCTTGTTGTTTTTGTTCTTCCTTTTGTTTTTCTATTCTTTCTTGTCTTTTCTTAATTCTTTGTTCTTCTAATTTTTTCCTTTGTTTTTCTTTTTGTTTTTTAATTTTTGCCTGGCAAAAATGTTTATACCATAGTAATGCTGATTGATATTCTTGTTTCATCATTTTTATTTCTTTATCATATTTCTCAGGATTTTTTTCTTTGAGTTTTTCTAGTTTTTTCTGTTCTTCTGGAATGTTCCACGGTTTTTCAGGTTTTTCACATATTTTTTCATAATTTTTTTTCTGGATATAGAAATATATTATACCTATAAAAATTAACAAAATTACTATTGGTACTGAATAATATGCTCCGCCTTGCGAAACATATACACCTTGAGTTGTTATCGTAACGGTATTGGAAAAAACTTTATCAGGTTGATCTATTGAAAACATTTCAATTTTTACTGGATGTACTGTTCCTTGATCGGCAATCCATCTTGGAGTAGCAACACCTAAATAAACTGTTTCTTCTTCACCTGGTTTTAAGGTTATTGCAGGTGGAGGTGATAACTTCAATTCATCAGAGTTTGATTTAACTTTAAAATTAAAGGTATCTATTCTTGTACCAATATTCCTAACTTTTATTGGTATGGATTTTATTTCATTTTCACTTAATTTAATTGGTTTAGGTGGTAATATCTCAGCTAAATGAAATGTGCTTACTCTAACTGTTACATTTACATAACTTATTATTTCTTCAACAGTTCCGCTATATTTACCCCAGGTGGTAATAGCACCAAATAACCAAAAAAATTTACTTACAGGACTTTTATAAGGCCCAAAATTTGGTGGAATCCAAAGATTTCCACTGGTATCTAATCGAGTTATTTTTATTTTTAGATTTATGTCCTCTTGAGGATATTCAACATCAGATGGTAGATATAGTTTCAATTTTAATTTTGTTTTTAATAAAGGTACCTTATCCTCATCCTCTGGTCGATCTTCTAGCATTCTAATTACATTAGGTTCAAATTTAGCATCCCATAAACCATTTGTTGTACTATCTTCAGGCTGTATTAATTCAAATACAAAATCTTGAGATATAAACATATACCTCTGCATTTGTCCAGGTATTGTATCTTCAGGCAAAAAAACTGCTTCTTTTATTTCACCATCAGGCCATATCTCTGCAATTACTATTTCTGTTTCATTTAAATATTCCAAATCAACAACTGGAGGTGAGACCCTATAGAAACTTGGAGGAATAAACTCTTGATGATGCCATGGAAAACCAAAAGTATAACTACCGAGATTAAAAATTTTTTTCATAATTTCATCAATAATCGGTCTATCTGAAGAAACTTGATTATCTGATGAGGATATACTATTATTAGATTTACCTATAACATTTAATGAAAGGCAAGAAATAATAAAAATGGAAATAAAAAATAAACTAAAAAACTTAATAAATCTCATTTTTTGTTCCTCTCCTTTCTTATTATATTTTTCTGTTTTACAATAATAATAAACAATGCAAATATTAAAAAGATAAATTCAAATCCTGGTGTTGAAAAACCTTCATTTTGAACCACAAATGATATTATTTGCTCTTCTCCAGTATTTGAAGAGTTATCATAATATGCAGGTATTATTGAAAAATCAAATACTTCTCGTTCTTCATGATAACCAAACGAAACAGGTGGATGAATCGCGATTTTTATTGTTTTTTTATTATTATCTCCAAATCTCATTGAACCAATTGTCAAATTTGTTATAACTTCTATTCTCCAACCTTTTGGAATATTTTTTGGTTTAATATTTAGATTAGTTTTTGCGTTTCCAAAATTTTCTACGTCAATTTCGAAATAAACCGTTTCATCAGGGCTTGTTAATTTTGTTGTACCTTTTGGTGTACTAATTTTTATGATTGGTTTGTAACCAGACATAAAGGTTATATTAAAAATTTTAGAAGGGGTTGTTATTATTCCCTTGCCTATTGGGTCTCCCCATATTTTAATTTTTATTGTTTCTTTCTTAAAAGCAGGAGCAGTCTCTTTTAATGTTAGATATAATTTTATATTAGCATAACTTTTTTCAGCAGATAAATTTGTTACAAAAAAGTCTGGAACGGCACTTATTGTACACCATTCTGGAGCTTTATATATTCGCACATGAAGTCTATTAAATAATTCATCATTTGCTTCAAGATATCTTTGAACTATATGCTCAGAATAACCGCCTATCACTTTATGAGAAATTCTTAAGGGAATTTCACGTGGTTTATCTAATGGTTTTATAGGGTTATTTAACAAGGATTCTCTATCATATTCTACATCTATTACCCCAGTACATTTATAGATCTCTGTTAAATTTTGTATCGGTTTAGATTTTACAATTACAGACGATATTGAAAAAAAACCTAAACAAATAATAGTGATAATGAACATTATTTTTGTAAATTTACTGGTTTTTTTCATATCTAGTCACCTTGTGTAAATAAGATATAATTCAATATATTATTTAGTTTTCCCTATATTTAAATATTTTCATAAAAATAAATAAATAAAAAAAATAAAAAAAAATAAGTTATAATTTTGTATTTTATTTTTTATTTAGGGTCTTTAATTTTTATATTTTTTAAAGTAGAACAATACAACCAATATGATTAAAACTATAAATACGATTATCAAAATTGGTATCTCAATTCCAATCGTTGAAAAACCTCTGCTTTCAACAGTAACATCTAATGGATAAGTATCTGTTTGTTGTCCAGTTTTACCATAATATGTAGCTGTAAGTTCAAGTTGTACCGTCTGTTTTTCAAAGTGATAACCAAATGTTTTTGGTGGTTGAACAGAAAGTGTTACAGTACTTTTTGAATTTTCTTCAAAAGCATTAGAACCAAGAGTTTTTATATTTGGAACAGAAGCAGTCCAACCATCTGGAAGTCCTTTAATTTTAAATTCAACTTCAGTTTTACCATTTGCTAAATTTTCTAGTTCTATATCAAAATCAGCTGTTTCCATAGGGCTAATCTGTTTATAAGTTCCGCCTTTAACATTGTAACTTAAGATAGGTACGTAACCTGGTACAAATGAAACTCTTTGTGGCCCATAGGTTGCCTCACTAACCTGTCCGCCAAGTCCTCTAATAGATTGTGATCTTAAATTAATTGATACATCGACAGGAGCCTGTGCTGGTGCACGTTCATCTGCATAAATTAATAATGTTGCTTTCATTGGTTTCAGAGTATCTAAATTTACTTTTACTGATGCTGGATTAACTTCTACAGTAGCCCACTCTGGAATATTATCTACAGTAATATCTATTGGGACTTCAGTATTAGGTGGGAAATAAACAACTCCTGCACCTACACCCGCAACAGTATACATTATAGTTAATTCAAATTCTATTGGTGCACTATTTGGAGTAACAGTTCTGTTTGTTATAGCTTTTACATTCATTTGTAATTGACCATTAAGATTAAACAAAGCAGCTGAGCTTGATGGCGCAAATACAGCAAAAACACTAACAATAAATACGCTCATAATTATGCATGCTTTAATTTTTCTAAAGCGTTTAGTCATTTTTTTATCACCATTTTTTTATTTTATTTCTATATATAGTTGGGTTTCCCCATATATAAAGATTGTTGTACATCTCTTTCGTTTGATACATCCAATCTTTTGTTTATACTTATTATATAATCTTCATTATATAAAAATATTTTGTTAATATTTAATAATATATTATTAAAAATTAATAATAGCTTGCTTATAAAGATTTGTTTTTTGTAATATAGGTAATTTCTGGTTTTTTGAAAAATAGTATTATGTTCTTCTTGTCTTCCATTCATTACCGTTTTTTTCACCATAATAATATTGTGTTTACATAGCAGATATATATTGTGACCTTATTTTATTAAAAAAAAGATTTATATGAACGAATATAAATCATTTTGACCGCATTTAGTCAAAATATTATAAAATGACATGAAAAATACCAAAATCTAATAATTTATAGATAAAAAAAATTAGATAAATAAAAAAGCTAAGACTTTTTTATTCTATCATATCAATATCAGAAGTATCATCTTGCTTAGGTTCTTCTTTTTTCTTTTTTGTTGTAACTTTCTCTGGAAAATGCGAAAGAACCACAATATCTCCTACTGAGTTTACCCATCTGTATGGTACTGCAACATCAACTGTACCTTCTACAAGTGAAGGGTTTGTATTTGTAACAAGTAAACTACTAACACATCTTTCATCCATGTCTATGAATATATTTCTTACATGGCCTACATAAAGTCCCTCACGAGTATAAACAGGTAATTTTAAAAAATTTGTAACTTCCTCTGCATTAGGATTAGTTTCTTTTTCCATCATGTAACCAAAATACATTTACCTATATTAAAATGTGATGGTAAAAATACAAAAATCTTTTTTAAATCAACCGCATGTAGACATTGAAATGAAAGATTTAACTAACCTGGAAAAACAAAAAAATATTTTAAATAAACTAAAAATATATAGAAAACAAGATTTTTCTTATAAAAGCGGAAAGATTCTTGGATCGATGTGTACACAACCTCATCCAATTGCAAAAAAAGCTTATATGAATTTTATGGAGACAAATCTTGGAGATCCTGCTCTTTTTCCAGGTTCAAAAAAGATTGAGGAGAAATATATTGATTTTCTTAAAAAAATATTAAATGCACCAAAAAAAAGCATGGGAATAATTGGTAGTGGAGGTACTGAAGGTAACATTACAGCTATGTGGCTTGCTAAAAAAATATCTGATAAAAATGAGATAATAGTACCTGAGAATGTTCATTTCTCTTTTGAAAAAATTGCTTCAATGATGAACATGAAAATATTAACAATTAATTTAAATGACAAATATGTAGTAGACATTAAAAATATAAAAGAGAAAATTAGTGAAAAAACTGCTGCAGTTGTTGGAATCGCAGGTTCAACAGAGCTTGGAACGGTTGATGACATCTATAGCCTTAGCAAAATTTGTAAAAAAAATAATATTTTTTTACATGTAGACGCTGCATTTGGTGGTTTTGTTATTCCTTTTTTGAAAAAATTAGGTTACCGGGTTAATGATTTTGATTTTAAACTAAAGGGTGTGGATTCTGTATCACTTGATGCTCATAAAATGGGTTATTCTGCTATACCCCTTGGAACATTAGTTGTCCGTAATAAAACTATTTCAGATAGTATAAGTGTTGAGTCGCATTGTGTTAGTACTAAAAAACAAGTGGGTATTCTTGGCACGCGTTCTGGCGGGCCGGTTGCAGCAGCATATGCTGTTTCAGAGTTTTTAGGAGAAAATGGTTACAAAAATCTTGTTCAAAAATGTATGAATGTTACTGATTATGCTGTTAAAAGAATTGAGGATATTGGTTTAAATATCATTGTTAAACCTACTATGAATGTTATAGGTATCAAGCTTGATAATCCTTCTAAAGTTGTTAAAAAATTAACTGATTTAAAATGGAAAGTTAATGAAATGGAGAGGATATCTTGCATTAGATTGGTTCTTATGCCTCATGTTTCAAAGAATACAATAAATAGTTTTATACCTGATTTAAAAAAGGTTTGTAAAAGATTAGGAGAAATATAGTTTTTTTATAAGAAAAGTTTATCATATAAGAGCCTATATATTTGGTTTGGATTAATATGGCTGAAAAAATACCTCAACATGTTCATTGTAATATGTGTTGGAAGGCAATTCCTGTTGGAGAAACATTTTGTTCAGATGAATGTAGAGAAAAATATCAAGCTATGAAGAAAAAAGGACGTATACTTTGGTACATTATGCTTTTTTTAATAGTTGCATTCTCGGTTCTGATACTTGTTAGTTCTAATTAAAATAAAAGCGAAGGTTTAAATCAAAGTTTTAAATTTTTATTTCTTATTATGGAAATAATAGTGCCTAACTATCTGATAGTTCTTGGTGTGATTCTAATTCTTGGGTTTATTGGTAATTATATCTTTAATAAAACCCAGATTCCAAGTATTGTTTGGTTACTTCTTTTTGGTCTTTTTGTTGGAATTATATTCAATGTTCAGGATATTAGTGATACTCTATTAAAAGCAGTTTCGGGTATTTTTAGCGCAATAGCTATAGTGATAATACTTTTTGATGGTGGTATCAATACTGATCTATATCAGCTATTCAAAGGAGCACCTCGTGGTCTTTTATTAGTTGTAACTGGTTTTTGTTTAAGTTTAATTGCTACAATGTTGATAATTGTTGGACTTGCTTCTTTTCAAGTAATAGATATATCTTTAGAAAAAAGTATAATTCTGGGATTAATTCTTGGAGCTGTAGTAGGTGGAACAAGTAGCCCTATTGTTATTCCACTTGCGTGTAGGCTTAGGAATCTTCAGGAAAAAACAAAAACTATCCTTTCTATTGAAAGTATTATTACTGATCCGCTATGCATAATAGTAGTACTTGCTGCTGTTGTTATGATAAAAACCCCTGATGCAAATATTGGTGATGGAATTAAAAGCCTTGTTAGTACTTTTGCTGTTGGTGGTGTTGTAGGAGCAATAATTGGACTTGTCTGGTTGCCTATTATGCATAGAGTCAGAAAAGAACAATTCTCATATATTTTGACCCTTGCAATAGTGTTTCTAATATATTCTGGTACAGAAACATTATGGGGAGGCGCAGGTGCTTTATCTTGTCTTTCTTTTGGATTAATACTTGGTAATGGTAAAAAAGTCTTGAAAATGTTAAACGTTAAAGGAAGAAGTTATGAGATGGATGAAGAGACAAAACAATTTCATTCACTTACATCTTTTGTTATTAGAACATTTTTCTTCGTTTATCTTGGTATGCTTGTTAGTTTCCAAAAAGTTGAATATGTAATAATTGGTATTTTTGTTTTAGTATCACTTTTAATACTAAGATATGCAACTGTTATAATTGCTACATTTAGAGGTGGTTTTGAAAAGGATGATAAACAAACAATGACTGTTATGATGCCTCGGGGTCTTGCCGCAGCTATTCTTGCAATTAATTTTGGACCGGTATTCGTTGATGAATTCATACCAGGTATGGACGGTTTTTTTAAGGATATAGTGTTTGTCGTAATACTAGGTACTGCAATTATAACTACTGTTGGTGTATCTGTTATCTCGCATATTGAATCAAAAAAGATTAAACTTGAGAAACCTCAAAATGAATCTTGTAAAACTGAAAATGTTTTAAACTCTGATAACAAAAATCAAGATATATATTAAAATATATATTTACTCGCTTAGTTCCTCTTGTAACTCTACAACCATCTCTGTTAGGACATCTTCAAAAACATGATGACGGTATTCTTTTATCGACCCGTCAGGCATATGAGCTCTTGCAACAAAATGCTGTCCATCTTTGATTATTTCAATATAACAAACCGTCTCCATTAAATAATTCCTACCAGTGTTTTTATCCCGTATTCTTCTTTTATATTTATACTTTTTGTGACATAAAGTTTAATGTTTAAATAAGCAATAAGATATTTAACATATTTAACAAAAAAATAAAGGATTTGATTAATTTGGAAACAATAAGAAACCCGGCTGTTGCAGGCCAATTTTACGATTCAAGAAAAAATGAGTTAGAAGAAAACATAAAAAATTGTTTTTTAGATAAAAGAGGACCTGGCGAATTACCAGTAATACAGAAGGGTTCAAAAAAAATTACTGGAATTATAGTGCCTCATGCAGGCTACATATATTCAGGAGCTATCGCAGCTCACTCATATAATCAAATATGTAAAAATGGATTTGCAGAAACATTCATAATACTAGGGCCAAATCATACAGGCATAGGTTCAGAAATAGCAGTAATGACAAATGGTAAATGGAAGACACCAATTGGAGAAATACCAATAAATAAAGAAATAGCTGAGCAAATAAATAAAGATATAATCATAAAAGATGAAAACGCACATAAATACGAACATAGCATAGAAATCCAATTACCATTCCTGCAGTTCTGCGCAAATAAAAAAGAATTTGATTTTGTACCAATAAGTATGACTTTACAGGATTATGAATCCTCAAAAAAAGTAGGAGACATATTAAATGAAGTAATTAATAAATCCAACAAGAAAATCATAATTATTGCTAGTACAGATTTTTCACATGTAGGTTTTAACTATAGTACTATGCCACCTGCAGGAATGAATGTAAATGAATATGCAAAAAAACAAGATATGCATGCAATAAAGGAGATTGTAGATATGCAACCAAAAAGATTAGTGCAAACAGTTCAAAATAAAAATATAACAATGTGTGGATATGGTCCAGTAACTTCAATGTTAACAGCATCTATAAAACTAGGATCAAAAACTTCAGAACTTCTTAAATATGGTACATCATATGACGTTCATCCTTCTAACTCCTGCGTAGGATATGCAGCAGCAATGATTTATTAAAATAAGGGAGAAACAAATTATATGAAATTAAAACCAATAAAAGACATAAAATTTAAAAAAAATATGAACTCAGATGAATTAATTAAATCTTTATATGACTCAGGTGGTTTTACATCTAAAAAAATTGCAAAAGGCGTAGACATAATAGAAGAGATGATACGGGATAAAAAATGTACAAGATTTCTATCTTTTCCCGCATGTATCTGTGCAACAGGCACCAGAGGAATAATAAAAGAGTTAGTAAAAAGAAAATTATTTGATGTAGTTATTACAACTTGTGGAACCTTAGACCACGATTTAGCAAGAATATGGGAAGACTACTATCATGGATCTTTTATAGCAGATGACGTTGAATTACATAAAAAAGGCATAAACAGACTTGGAAATATTTTCATCCCAAATGATTGTTATGGCAAAATATTAGAAGAAAAAATGCAACCTATATTAGAAAAATGCTATAATAAAAAACCTAAATGGTCAACAAAAGACCTAATATGGGAATTTGGAAAAGAAATTGAACAAGAAAAAAAACATGAAGAATCAATTATTTATTGGGCTTATAAAAATAAAATACCTATCTATGTACCTGGTATAACTGATGGTGCTTTTGGCTCACAAGTTTGGATGTATTATCAAACCCATCGTGATTTTATTTTTGATTTACTAAAAGATGAACACGAGCTTTCTGATATTATTTTTGATGCAGAAAAAAGTGGAGCACTAATAGTTGGTGGTGGAATATCCAAACACCATACAATTTGGTGGAATCAATTCAAGGGCGGTCTTGATCATGCTGTATATATTACAACAGCAGTTGAGTATGATGGAAGTCTAAGTGGTGCACAAACCCGTGAGGCAATTTCTTGGGGTAAAATAAAAGAAGAGTCAAATAATATAACTATAGATGGTGATGCAACTGTTTTTTTACCTTTAATGATTAGTTCACTATTTGAAAGATTAACTCCAAAATAATGCTTTCATAGCTGCTTTTATTTTTTTTGGTAATTCATCTTGTTTTTTACCATCATACAGATCCAAGGTTGATTTAACATAGACTTTCACAGTTTCATTGAAAAACCATCTTCCATAATTTACATCAGCTTTTGATGGACTTCCAACATATCCATCTTTTAGTCCAAGATCTTTAAATTTTTTTCCGATTACTCTTGGTGAATTTAAATCTCTATAAATATTTTGTAAATTTTTATATGATTCGTCTACAAGATATGGATATTGATATTTCATAAGTGATGTTTCACGAAAACCAGCGTGCATCTCTTTACTTGTGTCAAAACCTAGTTTTGGTTCATTTTTTTCAATTTTGTCACTATAAAAATATGGACCCCATGGTTCACATATTTTCATGTTATATTTTTTTTGTAGTTTTTTCATAGCTTGATATATTCCTTTAAGATGCGGTATTGCCATGTGATATGTGCAAATAATTAGATATCTGAAATCATGTTCTGCTAGTGAGCTTCCAACACTATAAATCACATCTCTTACTGTTTTACTATTAATTGATATTGACCCGGGGAAATCAGTTGCGAATTTACAGTAGCCTATTGGTATTGCAGGTAGAAGAATATAGTTTAATTCAGGCTTTTTTTCTTGGAGTTTTTTTATCGCTTCTGCCGCTGTATCTTTTGATGTGAATAAATCTGTTCCAATAGGTAGATGCGGACCATGTATTTCAAGTGGGCTTATAGGTTGATAAAAAATTGTTTTTTTCCTGTTTAGTTTATTTATTTGTTTCCAGTTTAGGTCTTCTATTTTTGTAATTTGTTTATTGTTTTGTCTTTTGTTTTTTTTATTGTTCATACTGTTGTTACCTCGCATGAGTTCTCTTTTAATATCACTGTGTGTTCTTTTTGGGTTACTATAGCATTGTTTTGTTCTTTTAGTTGAGGATAGTTTTGTATTAATCCAAGATGTGTTAATCTTTTCAATATTATATCTATGTTTGTTGGAAATATTTCTTTACACCATCTTTGAGCGAAAGGTAGTGTATTGAATTTTGTTTTTATTTTTTTGTGTAAAATTTTTGACCTAGTGTCTCTTACGAATCTTGCTCTTATCATTTTTTTTGATAAGTAAATGTTACTATTTCCATTTGAGTTTATATGTCCTCTTCCATTTGTTACAAATGGTTCTATTGCAAGTACTGTTTCTTCTTTTGGTTGTATTCCCCCAATTTTTGTATTTATGTTTGGAACTGATATTCCTGAGTGTAAGTTGTATTTTTCAAGGCTGTGACCTGTTAGATTATCTACTGGTTTGTAATCATATGATTGTATTGTCTCTTCTATTTTTTTTCCTACTTCACCTAGGTTTATACCTGGTTTCATCATTTCTATTGCTGCGTCTAATGCATCACTTGATGCTTTTATCATGTCTGTGTAATTTTTTGTTCCTATCTCTATTGTTTTTGCGGTGTCTGCTATATAACCATCTATATGAACTCCTACATCTAGTTTTACTACGTCACCTTTTTTAAAAATTTTTTTATCATCGATTATTGGAGTATAATGAGCTGCTATTTCATTTATTGAGAGATTTACGGGAAAAGCTATTCCAGCACCTTGTTTTTTAATATCAGATTCAATTTTATTTGCAACTTTTAAAAGGCTTACTCCGGGTTTTATTAGTTTTGCTCCTTCTTCTCTTGCTTTTGATGCTATTTTTCCTGCAAGTTTGTATTTTTCATATACTTCATCTTCCATCTTTTTTAATCACTTCCATTATTTCATTTTCTGTTATTGGTCCTTTTCTGAGTATTTTTATTTTATTTTTTGTAAGATCTATTATGGTTGATGGTTTTCCATTTAGTTTTCCGACATCTAGATAAGTTTTTAGTTTTTCTTGTTTAAACTGCATATTTATCTTATTTATTATATATGGTGTTTTTTTTCCATGTACATTTGCGCTTGTGGCTGTAAGTGGCCCGTATTTTGATATTAAATCTAATGCAATTTCGTTATCTGGTATTCTAATGGCTATTGTGTTCTTACCACTTGTAATTAGTTTTGAGATATGTTTTTTTTTTATTAAAACAAGTGTTAGAGGCCCTGGTAAAAAATTCTTTATTATCTTTTTTGAGTTTGCATCAACTTTTGCTATTTCCTTTATCATTTCAATATTTGATACAGCTATTGGCAGTGGTAATGAGTAAGGTCTTTTTTTTATTTTAAAAATTTTTTTTACAGCTTTTATATTATAAATATCTGCGCCTAATGCATATAATGTATCTGTTGGATATACTATTACTTCACCTTTTTGAAGATTTTGAATAGCTTTTGTTATATCTTTTTTATTCATCCTAATTTTTTTATTATTTTTCTTTTTTTATGAAATCTCCAAGCGTTAGACCTCTACCTGATTGTGTTGCTGTTGAGATATTTCCAACTTTTTTTACTTCTTCGATTAAATTAATATCTAGTTCTTTTTCCAATTTTTTTACAATTTTATCAGAAGGGCGTAAATCTCCGTTTTCAATTTTACCTATTGTAACTGTTCTTTCTCCGATTTTAAAGCCTAGCTCTTCTCTTGATAGCCCTTTGTTTTTTCGTGCCTTTTTTATTTTTTTATCCCAATCAGATACTAACTCTTTATCCATATCCTTATAAACATCTTTTTCTCTTGGTTTTTTTATTTTTCCTAAAAAAGGTTGACCTGTACTTTTGGGTGTAAAAGATTGTTCTATGCTTTTTCCATGTTGTTTTAGACAATCTGGGCATAAATACATTTTTACATTGTCTATTGTTGCAGGTCTACAATTACAATTTCTACCACAAAGCTCACATTGCATTTTTTTTCAACTCCTCCTTGAGAAATAAATAATTTTTTAGATTAAACCAGCTTTTTGCAATGCCATTAAATCTTCTGTGCTTAGTTTTTCACCGCGTTTAAATCTTTCAAATATTTCATCTGCTTCTTTATGAGCAGTTTCTGCTTCTTTTGTTTTCTTTTTCTTGTATTTTTTTGTTTTTATACCTGATATTTCTCTTTCTAGTTCATGTATTTTGTCAACTGCGGTTATAAATTCTTTATGTACTTGATCTGCTTGTATTTTTGTCATTACTATTTTTTCTTGTATTTGATTTACTTTTTTGATATTAGTATCAAGTTTTTTAATTAGTTCTATCATTTTTTCGTGTTCTTCTTGGGCCCTTGATGCTAGTTTTTCTACTAGGTCATGTTGTTTTTCTGCTTTTATCTTTATTAGTTTTTCTTCTTCTATTGCCTTTTTAAGTTTAGGATCTTTGTTTAAGAGGTCTTCTTGTTGTTTTATTTTTGTATGAATATCTGATATGATCTCTATTACTTTTTTTTCTTTTTGTGGTGACATGGGTTGTGTCATTTGTTCATTTTCTAGACTTGATAATTGTTTTCTAAGTTCATTTAGATTTGAACCATGAGAAGAAGAACATTTTTTTTCTAAATATTCAATTTGTTTTTTAATGTCTGTATAGCTTTTGTTTAATTTGTTTCTTTGTTCTTTTGTGTGTTTTACTCTTTTGTTTAGATCATCTCTGCTTTTTTTATGTTCAGAGATTTCGTTTCTCATTTTTCTAATTAAGGAATTTAGTATATCTCTATCATCCGCTAGTTTTTTTGATTGTAAATGAAGTTTATTTCTTTTTTCTTTTAGATCGTTTGCTTTTGTTTGATATTCATCTTTTTTATTTTCTAAGTTATCTGTTGATTCAGCCATATGAAACCCTGAAAGTAATTAGCCTATAATATCCGGTAAATTATAAGGTGTTTATTAAATATTTGGAAGAATTAAAGCCATAATTATCCAAAACCTTCTCTTTTTCTTTGTCTAAACATTATTAGGCCATCTAGAATTACTGCTAATATACCAGTTATAAAAATCATATCAAAAACTACTGCACCCCCTATCACTGCGTTTACATTTTGACCGGGGTTGTTACTTAGAAGCTCATGCAGATGAAGAAAATCAGCACCTATTAAAACACCTATTGTCCCAGATACATATGATAATGGTGCTGCTTTTCTGAATTTTTTCCAAAGCAATATAACAGATGTTATACTTGCAAAAAAAGCAGGTAAAAGCCATAAAGGAAACGGAGATACGATACCTTTATTTGGTTCTGCATAAGTTACAAAATAAGTAACTATTGTAACCACAGATATCCCAAATAAAACATATTTGTAGGATATTTTTTTCTTAATAATAAGATAAATACTAAGTAAAATTGGTATTACAGCTCCACCAGTATTAATTCCTACTTTCCAGTTATAATAGTCAAATAAATGAATATTTGAAAAACTAAATCCTACATAGTCATCTATAAAACCTGAACCCAATAGGAAACAAATAAAAACAATTATTATAGCCTCAATAGACCCAAATCCCATATATTTAAAACCTTTAGTTATTATCTCATAAGCAAAAAACAAAGCTAGTATAGGTAGTAATATATATAAAATGTATAAACCGATCACTGCCAAATTTGAAACTGCATCAGTCATTATTCAGGACTTGATAAAGATATCATTTATAAACCTTGTTTATATTCGAGTTGCAAAATGTGATTAAAAATGGAATCATTTCTAAAAAAAGAATGTGATCTTAAATATTTTCATGATAACGGTTATATAAGAAAAAAATGCAAAAAATGCAATGACTATTTCTGGACTCTAGATGAGAAAAAAGAATTATGCGGTGATAAACCATGTGAGGATTATAGTTTTATAGGATCCCCTCTTGGAAAAAAACAACTAAATATTACACAAGTAAGAGAAAGTTTTTTATCTTTTTTTCAAAAACATGGCCATACAAGAATAAAATATCCAAAGACTGGTGAAAGATGCCCAGTTGTTGCAAGATGGAGAACAGATATATATCTTACAATAGCTTCAATTGCAGACTTCCAACCACATGTCACCTCAGGTGAAGTACCACCACCTGCAAACCCGCTAGTTATTTCACAACCATGTATAAGATTAAATGATCTAGATGAAGTAGGAGTAAGTGGTAGACATCTTACAACTTTTGAAATGATGGGGCATCATGCATTTAATAAAAACAAAGATGAAATATATTTTAAAGAAAAAACTGTGAAACTATGTGATGAGTATTTTGTAGAAAAAATTGGCATTCCAAGAGAGAAAATAAATTACAAAGAGCAACTTTGGGATGGAGGTGGAAATGCTGGACCATGTCTTGAAGTATTAGCTGGTGGACTTGAAATAGCAACTCTTGTTTTTATGAATATGAAAGAAGATGAAAAAGGAAAGATCGAGATAAACAATAAAAAATACTCACCTAATCCACTGAATATTGTTGATACAGGATATGGACTTGAGAGAATAGCATGGTTAACAAATGGCTCAAAAACAATTTACGAAACAGTTTTTCCAGAGTTAGTAACATGGTTAAAAGAGAATTCTAAAAATAAAAAAGATATGAAAAGTATATATTCGCTTGCAGATCATTCAAAATGTTTAGCATTCATGTTAGGAGATGGAATAGTTCCATCAAATGTAAAAGCAGGATACCTAGCAAGACTGATTATTAGAAGAGCACTAAGGTTCATTGATAATATTGAGATAGAATTTGATTTAAAAACAATTGTAAGTAAAGAATTAGATTTACTTGAAGAAGAATTCCCTGAGTTAAAAAATAATAAAAAACAAATACAAGAAATATTAGAGCTAGAGACTAGAAAATACAATGACACACTTAGAAAAGGAGAAGGCCTAATTAAAAGAACAATAAAAGAAAAAAACAAAATTGATAAAAATAAACTAATCACATTATATGACACGCATGGTATGCCACCAGAAATTGTAAAAAAAATTGCTAAAAAACAAGGCATTAATGTAATAATTCCAAAAAACTTTGACTCGATGATAGCAGAATTACATTCCCATGATAATAAACAAGAAACAAAAAAACAAAAAAAATTAAAACTACCTGAAACACATCCTCTCTATTATGATAACCATTATATAAAAAAGTTTAAAGCAAAAATCCTCTGGTCAAATAAAAAAAATAATGAAACAGAAATAGTTCTTGATCAAACAGCTTTTTACCCTGAAGGAGGAGGTCAACCTGGTGATAAAGGGTTTATAAAAAATAATGGTAAAAAATACAATGTTATAAATGTGGAAAAACAAGGATGTTCGATAATTCATAAAATAGATGGGTTCATTGAAAAAGGAGAAAAAGTTGAAGGTGAGATCAACTGGGAAAGACGTTATACAATTATGAAACATCATACAGGAACACATGTAGTAAACGGTGCTTTAAGGACATACTTAGGTGAACATATATGGCAAGCAGGATCCCAATTAAATGTTGAAGATGCTCGTTTTGATTTCTCCCATTATAAAAATATAAAAGATAAAGATATAAAACAAATTGAAAAAATTGCTAATCAACTAATAAATAAAGGGCAAAAAGTAGAAAAAAAAGTGATGGATAGAAACAGCGCTGAAAAAACATATGGATTTAGATTATATCAAGGAGGAGTCCCACCAGGAAATCTTATCAGAGTTTTAAATATTCCAAATATCGATGTCGAAGCATGTGGAGGAACACATCTAGATAATATTAATGAGATAGATAAAATAAAAATCATTAAAAATGAGAGAATACAAGATGGAGTAAATAGAGTCATTTTTTCAGCAGGAAAAATGGCAGATTTATATAAAGAAAAAGAGGAACAAATCTATAATCAAATAATAATAACATTAAAACCTATTTATGAAATAAAAAACAAAGGAAATATTTCAGAAGAATTAAAAGAAATATCAAAAATTTTTTCAGTTCCAATTAACCAATTAAACAAGACTCTAAAAAGATTTGTAAAAGATGTAAAATCTGAAGGAGAAACAAAATCAAATGATTTAAAAGATGCTGTAAAAGATCTTTTTAATAAATGGAAAGAAACACAAAAAAATAAGAAAAAAATACCTGAAACTGAAATAAAAAAATTAAAACAAAACGAAGAACAAATCCCTGGAACTCAAATTATAGTAATATCTGCTAAAACAGCATATGATTCAGTAGCGGCAGCAGGGGAAATAACCAGTAATCCTAATTATATTGCTCATATATATGATGGAAAAAAATTAACTTCAACTGCATCATCAAATGTTAACATTGATTTAAGAGATATCGTAAAAGATATTGCAAAAATCTTAGGCGGAGGCGGTGGAGGTAAACCAAAAATGACTCAATGTGGTGGACCAAATAAAGATAAAGCAGATCAAGCATTATTAACAGCTAAGAAATTAACAATTGATTTATTGAAAAAAAATTAATAATTAAAATATTATTTTACTCAATTGGATATAATATATGTATTGCTGTAACAATCACAATTGTTGCAACACACATAAACATAACAAACCATGGTGGTATTCTCAAAGATGTCTTTTCTTCTGCATCAAAGTATCTAATAAGTCCAGCTGCGGAGTGGAAACCTTCTCCTTTTTTTTGTTTAGCCATAGTATATCACAATTCCTAATTAACCTATATATAAAGTCATTATTTATTAATATTTAGGATTAACTCTTACTATTTTATATAAAATTTTTGTATTTTTCTATAAATATGTAGCAAAAATCTAAATATTGAGTATATATACGTATTCTCCAAAGATAGGTGGAGTTTATATGAAGGAAGTTGAAGCGCTTATAAAAAGAGCATTAAAATACAAAGAAGGCGGACTTACAGAACATGAAATAGCTGAAGAATTAAATGTTTCAAAAGAAACTGCATCTTGGCTTTTAAGTAAAGGTAAAGAAAAGAAACCTGAAGGAGATGTAAAAGTTGGATGGCGTTCTGTTGGTGTGTATCCTTCAAGAATCGGATTCATATCAGATGCTTTAAGCGATATCGTATTAGAAGAATGTGAAGAAGTTGATACAGTTTTAGGAGTAGCAATAAATGGTATACCTTTTGCTACATTGTTAGCAGACAATCTTGGCTTAGAACTAACCATTTTCAGACCACACCACGAAAAAACAGGTGCATTCAGCTCTAATTACGCAAGTGTAAAAAATAAAAAAGTAATAATTGTAGATGATGTAATAGGAACAGGTAACACTTTTAGAAGAGCGATTAAAGCAACAGAAGCCGAAGGTGGAAAACCAGTAATTTGTTTATCTGTAGTAAACAAAACATCAAAAAATAAAATTGGAAATGTTCCACTAAGAGCCCTTATTAGATCAAGAATGATATAAAAACTCAATATTCGGAGAAAAAATAAATGCATTGGGCTGACGTTTTAGCAGAAGAATTAATAAAAGAAGATAAAAAACATGTTCTAGCAACAGGTATTACTCCATCAGGGCCAATTCACATAGGCAACATGAGAGAGGTTCTAACAACCGATGCAGTATACAGGTCATTAAAAGAAAAAGGAGCCGAAGTAGAATTTATCTACATAGCAGATGATTTTGATAATTTAAGAAAAGTATACCCATTTTTACCAAAAACATACGAAAAATATGTGGGAATGCCAATATCTGAGATACCTTGCCCATGTAAAAAACATAAAAGCTATGCAGACCACTATCTAAGCTCTTTCTTAGAAAATCTAAAAGAATTAGGTATAAATCCAACAATACATCGTGCAAGTGAAATGTATAAATCAGGGATGTACGAAGAAGCAATACAAACAGCTCTGGAAAACACAAAAAAAATAAAAGAGATAATAGAAAAAATATCAAAAAGACAACTACCTAAAAATTGGATACCCTTTAATATTCTTTGTAAGAAATGTAAAAAAATAACAACAGCAAAACCACTGCTTTATACATATCCATATGTTGAATATAACTGTCCTTGTGGTTATGAAGGACAAGTTGATATAAGAAAAGGCGGAGTTGGAAAACTACCATGGAGGGTTGACTGGCCCGCGAGATGGAAAATACTAGGAGTAACATACGAACCCTTTGGAAAAGACCATGGAGCATCAGGTGGGACATATGAAACTGGAAAAGAAATATCAAAAAAGATATACAACTACCAACCACCAAAATACACAATGTATGAATTTATATTACTAAAAGGAAAAGGCGCAATGCACAGTTCAAAAGGAACAGCATTATCAGCAGATGAAATGCTAAAAATGACACCTCCTGAAGTATTAAGATTCTTACTTATGAAAAATCAACCAAATAAACACATACAATTCGATCCAGGTCTTGGCATTTTAAATCTAGTAGATGAATATGATTTTCAAGAGCAAGTATACTTTGAAAAGGAAGAAAAAATAAAAGGAATGAAAGACCTAAAAAAAACTTATGAGCTCTCTCAACCATATGAAACCCCTAAGAAAATACCAATCCAACTGCCCTATAGACATTTAGTCACAGTTATTCAAATAGCAGATAACTGGAGAGATTTAAAGTTAATATTAGAAAGAACAGGTCAAATACCAAAAAAAATAGACAAAAAAGATGAAGAACATCTAAAACAAAGAGCAGATCATGCAAAATATTGGCTAGAAACATTTGCACCTGAAATGGTCAAATTCAAAGTTAAAAAACAAATACCTAGTATAAAATTAAACGATAATCAAATAAAATTTTTAAAAAATTTAAAATCAGATTTATCATCAAGTAAATGGGACCCTGAAGAGATACATAACAGTATTTACAAATCATCTGAAAAAGAGAAAATACCAATAAAAGAATCTTTTAAAACAATCTATCAAATAATACTTGGCAGAGAAAAAGGACCAAGAGCAGGATACTTTTTATCAAATTTAGATAAAAAATTTGTGATAAAAAGAATTGAAGAAGCAATTAAATAGTATAATTTATTTTTAAAAATTTATCATATGAATATTTATCTTGAAGTTTATGGTTGTACTGCAAATAAAAGTGATGCTAGCTTAATAGAAGGTATTTTAAAAAATAAAAACCATAGAATTGTAACAAAAGTTGAAGAATCAGATTTTATCATTATACTAACTTGTACAGTAATAGATACAACAGAACAAAGAATGCTATCAAGAATTAAAAAACTAAAAAAATATGATAAAAAAATGATTATTACAGGTTGTATGGCATCAGTCCAAAAGGAAACTGTAAAAAAAATTTTACCAAACGCAAAATTTTTAAAACCTCAATACAGCTATAAAATCCTCGATCTAATTGAAGATAAAAAAATAGATCTCATTGAAAAAAATAAGACTCTTTTCCCAAAACACTATAATGATATAATTGCACCTATATCAATTGCTGAAGGTTGCAATTTTTCATGTACATATTGCATAACAACGATTGCGAGAGGAAAACTAAAAAGCTACCCTATAAATGAAATTAAAAAAGATATGAATTTTGCAATAAAAAAAGGGTGTAAAGAAATTCAATTAACAGCACAAGATACTAGCTCATATGGCTTAGATATGGAAAAAAATCTTGGTGATCTTCTAAGAGAAATCAAAAACTTAAAAGGTGAATATAAAATCAGAATTGGAATGATGAATCCATATACTTGTCAAAAAAATCTTGATTCGATAATTCAAAGCTACAATAATCCTCATATTTTCAAATTTATTCACTTACCAGTTCAATCTGGAGATAATGAAATATTAAGAAAAATGAATAGACTTTACAATACCGGTAATTATAAAAAAATAATACAAAAATTTCGAAAGAAATATCCAAATATTACACTTTCAACAGATATCATAGTTGGCTTCCCAGGTGAAACAGAAGAACAATATAATAACTCAATTAAACTAATAAAAAATATTAAACCTGATATAACAAATATTACTCGTTTTTCAGCAAGACCTTTTACAAAAGCAAAAAAAATGAAAGAAAGAATAAAGACCGAGACTGTAAAAAAAAGATCTAAAAAAATGACAGACATATGTAAGAAAATATCTAAAGATAATAACCTTAAATTTATTGGTAAGGAATTCAAAATATTAGTAACTAAAAAAGGCAAAAATAATACATTCATTGGTAGAACAAATAATTACAAACCAGTAGTAATTAAAAATAACATAAAAATTGGTAGCTTTATCGATGTTGAAATCATTAAAGCTGAGCCTAATTATATTGTCGGAAGTATTAAATAGAACTAAAATATTTTATTAATTGTGGAAGGGATGATCAGAGTAGCTATTAATGGATTTGGAAGAATAGGAAGAAATACTCTTCGAGCAGCATTTGGACATTCTCAATATGGGAAAAAATTCGAAATAATTGCCATAAATGATCTTGGAAATACCAAGATACTTGCTCATCTTTTAAAATATGATTCAGTCTTCGGTAAATTTAAAGGTAAAGTAGAGGCAAAAGAAGATGGGATTTTAATCAATGATAAATTTATTAAATTTTTCTCACAGGTAAACCCCTCAAAATTACCATGGAATGAACAAGATATCGATGTAGTAATCGAATCTACAGGTATATTCCGTAATAGAGAAGATGCAGCACAACATCTTCAAGCAGGGGCAAAAAAAGTAATTATATCAGCACCAGCAAAAAAACCAGATTTTACAGTTGTCTTAGGTGTAAATCAACATCAATATGATGCAGATAATCATAATATAATATCCAATGCATCATGTACAACTAATAGTCTGGCACCACCTGTGAAAGTATTACAAGATAGCTTTGGGATAGAACAAGGATTTATGACAACAATACACTCCTACACAGGAGACCAACGTATCCTTGATTTCCCGCACAAAGATTACAGAAGAGCAAGATCTGCGGCTGTATCGATTATCCCAACCACAACAGGTGCAGCAAAAGCTGTAACCTTAGTCATTCCTGAGTTAAAAGATAAAATAGATGGAATGGCAGTAAGAGTACCAACACCAGATGGATCACTTACAGATTTCACATGTATTCTAAAAAAAGAAGTAACCAAAGAAGAAGTTAACCAAGCCTTCAAAAACGCTGCAGAAAATCATCTAAAAGGTATTTTACAATACACTGAAGAACCAATAGTATCAATAGATATTGTAGGCAATCCACATTCTGCTATAATAGATGGGCAGAGTACAAAAATAAATGGTGAAACAGGTAATCTACTCAAAATTTTATCATGGTACGATAATGAATGGGGTTACTCATGTAGACTTGTTGATTTAATCAATTATATATTTGAAGACCAAAAAAAAATCGATAAATTTCAAATAGCAAAGACAGTATAAAATTCAAATTATTTTTAAATATATTTAAATAAGCTATTTTTATAACCCTTTTTTGGAGGATTTTATATATGAAAGAATTTAATACTTTAGATGATTTTAATTTTGAAAATAAAACTGTTTTATTGAGAGTAGATTTTAATATGCCTCTCGATAAAAAAACATTTGAAATACTAGATATAACTCGAATAAAAAGAGTTTTACCAACGATTAAAGAACTAATAGAAAAAAAAGCAAAAATAGTTATTCTTGCACATCAAGGTAGACAAGGTAGCTGGGATTTTATTAAACTAGAAAAACATGCAAAATCCTTAGAGAAAATATTAGGTCAGAAAGTTGATTTTATAGATGATATTTATGGAAAAAAAGCAAAAGATGCAATTAAAAATCTAAAACAAAAAAATATCATAATGCTTGACAATGTTAGAAAATTTGATGGAGAAACAGACAAAAAATCTCCAGAAGAACATTCAAAATCAGAATTAGTTCAAAATCTTTATCCACTTGCAGATATATATGTAAATGATGCATTTGCAGCGGCTCATAGATCTCAATGTTCACTTGTTGGTTTTACATCAGTTTTACCCTCAGCAGCAGGTAGATTAATGGAAAAAGAGTTAACAACTTTAGGTGAAATAATTACTAAACCTGAAAAACCATCGATTTTTTTATTTGGCGGGGCAAAATTCTCAGATGTTATTGTTACAATTGAGAAACTATTTGAAAATAAAACAGCTGATAAAATAATTTTAACTGGTCTACCGGCAAATGCTTTTCTTAAAGCACAAGGTTATAATCTAGGTGAAAATAACGAAGAGTTGCTTTTAAAAGAAGGAAAAACTGAGCATTTTGAAGGTATCAAAAAACTTTTAAATGAATATAAAAATAATATTTATTTACCTGAAGATTTTGCTTTAAAAAGTAATAATGATAGAGATGAAATAAATTTATCTGAACTACCATCAGATTATAATCTTTTTGATATTGGTGAAAAATCTATTCAAAATTTTAAAAATATACTTTCAGAGGCAAAAACTGTGTTTTTATCAGGACCTTGTGGCGTATTTGAAAATCCAAATTTTATGAAAGGTACAAAAGAAATATTTACCTATGTTGCAGATTCAAATGTATTTTCAGTTGTTGGTGGCGGTCATACAGTAGCAGCTGTAGAACAACTTGGTCTTGAATCAAAGATATCTCATATTAGTACAGGTGGGGGTTCTTTAGAGAAATATTTAATGGGAGAAAAATTACCAGTTATTGAAGCCTTAAAAGATTCTAAAAAATCTCATTAATTTATTAAAATTATAAAAAATACTATCAACAATACTGTTCTATCAAATTATATAATAAGGGCTGGTAGATCAGTGGAAGATCGTCACCTTCGCAAGGTGAAGGCCATGGGTTCAAATCCCATCCAGTCCATTAATTTTGTAAAAATAAATAGTTATAAAAAAAAACAAAAAATATGTTATTAAAAAATTTCTTCTCATAGAAGATAATCATTATGATAAAAATTAAATATCTATATCGAATAATCAAATTACAAATAGATTAATTTAAAAACATGTTTGTGATATATGATATGAATCTATACTATAACTATGATTAAAAAAAATACAATGGTGAGATGAGAATTATGAAAAAAATAATGGTTGTTGATAACGAACCTGACATAGTAGATCTTACAAGAACTGTTCTTGAACTTGGTGGTTATAATGTTGTTACTGCCTTAAGTGGGGAAGAATGTCTTAGAAAACTTGAGGAAGAATCTGATGTAGATTTAGTGTTACTTGATATAATGATGCCTGGAATGAGTGGTTGGGATGTTTTTAATAGAATTAATAAAAAGTCAACCAATATTAAAGTAGCATTTTTAAGTGTTCTTGAAATAACTGATAAAAGAAAACAGGTTTTATTAGATGAAGGACTTGCAGATTATATAATGAAACCTTTTGATAAAGATACCCTTCTTGATAGGGTAGATAAAATAATGGCTTTAAAAGAAAAAGAAGAAAAAAAGGCAGAACAATGAATAAAAAAGTATTAATTGTCGACGATGAACCTGATATTTTATTCACAGTAGGTCAAATGCTAGAGATGAAAGGATATTCTGTTATTAAAGCAGAAAATGGAAAAGATTGTATAAAAAAACTAAATGAATGTAAACCTGATCTTGTTGTACTTGACATCATGATGCCTGAAATGAGTGGTTGGGATGTAGCAGCAAAGTTAAAAGAAAATCAAGATTGGAGTAATATCCCAATTATTTTTTTAACAGCAAAAGGAGATACAATGAGTATAGGAATGGGTGGTCTTGCAGCTCATGACTATATTGTAAAACCATTTAATGTAAAAGATTTAATAGAGAGAATCGAACAAATATTAAAATAATTTTAAATAAAAGCCGTTGGAGGGATTTGCACCCTCGACCTGCTGATTACGAATCAGCTGCTCCTCTAACTAAGCTACAACGGCTTTATATATCTATTATAAAAGTTAATAATAATATAGCTGTCTATCTTTTTAATTTTTTTTCCGTAACATCTTTTTACTAATAAATACTTATAAGTTTTCAATGATATCGGGAGTTGATGAAGCAGGTAGAGGACCTATTATTGGCCCTTTAGTTATCGCAGGTGTTTCACTAAAAGAAGATTTAGATCTCAAACAGTTTGGTATAAGAGATTCAAAAAAAATTTCTCCAAAAAAAAGAAGATATTTAGAGAAAGTAATAAAAAAATTATCATTAAAATATGAGACCTTAATAATTCCTGCAAAAGACATAGATGATATGCGTAAGGTAATGACATTAAACGAAATTGAAGTTAATGGATTTATTAAAATAATAAAAAAATTAAAACCAAAAATTGTTTATGTTGATTCAGCAGATGTTAATGAAAAAAGATTTGGAAATGATATTATTAAAAATCTTTCTTTTAAAACAGAGATTATTTCAAAACATAAAGCTGATGATATATACCCTGTAGTTGGTGCGGCATCAATTTTAGCTAAAACCAGAAGAGATAAAGAGATCAAAAATATTGAAAAAGTTTTACAAAAAAAATTATTTTTACCATTAGGTAGTGGTTATCCTGCTGATCCAATTACTAGAACTTTTTTAGATAGATGGGTAGAAAAATTTGGAAATCTTCCACCTTATACTCGTCGTTCATGGAAAACCGCAGAGAATATTTTGAAGAAAAATAAAATTCGAAAACTTGACGATTTCTAAAATATACTTATAGATATCTAAAAATATATATTATAATATTTTGGAGGTAGAATTGGGCCTGGATCTAAGAAAGCAGGATTGGTGAATGCACCAGATAAATCTAATTAGGAACATTCGATCCAGACCCGCCCTATTGTAGGATGGGATGTGATCAAATCTGAAAAAACGTAATTATATTTAAGCCTAATCTGTAAAAATGTCAAATTGACAAAATGTCAATTTATTAAAAAATATTAAAAAAAAAAATATTATGTATTTGGTCGTTTTTTCAGAGGTTTTAATTTATAACTCTTTTCTACAGTTTTAACTAGTTGCTCTATATCAATTGGTTTTGATAAATAATCATAAATATATGAACCAAGAGAACCAAGTTTTTGATAATCTTTAGTACCTTTACCAGTTATAATATTAATTATTATATTTTTTGTTAAACCTTTATTTACAATTTCACAAATAGTATCCCAACCATCAAATTCAGGCATCATTAAATCCATTAATACGACACCCTTAAATCCATTTTCAATTTTTTCAATACATTCAATTCCATTATCTACAACAATTACCTCATAGTTTTTCTGTTCCAAAACAGCCTTCAAAGAAATTAAAACATCTGGCTCATCATCTACTATCATTATTTTTTTAATCATATTCCCTTCCACCATACCATTGGTATATTATATCATGATATGGTCTGTCAATTGGCCTATATAAAACTAATGCGCAATAATGTCAATATGTAAAATTTTTAGTAAGAAAAAAAAATTAAAAAAAATATTTACTGATTATTTTCTTTAAATTCTTTCAAATAATCAGCAAGAGATTGAACGCCTTCTAAAGGCATTGCGTTATAAATTGAGGCCCTCATACCACCAACAGATCGATGGCCTTTTAAACCTACTAATCCTCTTTCAAGTGCATTTTTTACACATTTTTCCTCAAGATCAGAATTTACTAAATTAAAAGTAACATTCATAAGAGATCTTGAATCTTTTTTAGCATGCCCCTTATAAAAACCATCTGAATTATCAATTATATCATATAAAATTTTAGCTTTTTTTCTATTAATCTTCTCAATAGCTGGTACTCCACCTAGGCTTTTAAGATGTTCTAATGCCAGTTTACACATATAAATTGCCCAGCAAGGACCTGTGTTAAATAGAGAATCTTTTTTTACATGAGTGTTCCATTTCTGCATAGTAGGTGTATCTTCTGGAACTCTATCGATCAAATCTTCACGAATTATTACAAGTGTAACACCTGCAGGTCCCATATTTTTTTGTGCTCCTGCATATATGACACCAAATTTTTTTGGATCAATTACTTTATCCATAATATGCGAAGACATATCGCAAGCTAAAGGAATATCATCGCTTACATCAGGCCATTTATTAAATTCAGTACCATATATTGTATTATTACCAGTTATATGGGCATATGAAATATTATCATTAAAACTTATATTATCAGGTATATAAGAAAAATTTTTATCTTCTGAGCTGGCGACTACATTTACATCTCCAAAGAATTTTGCTTCCTTAATTGCTTTTTTTGACCAAACCCCTGTATTTACATATTCAAATGGTTTATTATCAATTTTTAAATTTAATGGAATCATATAAAATTGTGTTGAAGCCCCACCTTGAAGCCATAAAATTTTATATTCATCTGGTATGTTCATAAGTTCTTTAACAAGAGATGAAGCTTGTGAATGGACTTCTGCATATTCTTTAGATCTATGTGAAAGTTCCATAAGAGACATTCCTGTATTGTTAAAATTTAGAAGTTCTTTTTGAGCCTTTTTCAAAGCAGGAAGAGGCAATGTTGCAGGACCTGCATAAAAATTGTATACTCTTTTTGTCATAATTTTCACCTATATATTTGAAGCAATGTATATACAAAATAAATTTAAAACATTCGGCTAAAATTTTTTGATAATAACTGTAAAGATACCAGGTAAGACTTGTACAATAAATAGTTAATAAAGTGAGCAACAGAGAATGATTTGTGGTGAAAAAAAATATGAAACAACTTTTAGTAAAAGCGCTTAAAAACAAATTCAACATGGCCAAGGAGGATGCGGTAGCACTTGCAAAAACTGTTGAAGAAATTTTTGATGGTGAAAAAGAAATTGAAGACATGACTATCGATAAATATTCAAGGGCTTTGCTTTATGAATTACAGAGAGAGAAATTATTAAAAATTAGAAGAGAAGAAATCAAAGAAAAAGGAAAGATTATTCGAAAATACTATTGGTCTTTTAATAATTGTTTAATTAAAGAGGCTGCTAATTATAAAACTAAGGAAGAGCCTTATGGTATTTATAAAAAAATACCTAAACATGCTTGGTTAAAAAATTCTTCTTATTGTAGTTAAAAAATAAAAATTAATTATTATACTCTGGTGGGTTCATAAGAGTATGATATCTATAACAATCTTTTACATTTTTTTCTTTTTGTTTTTTTTCCTTGATATCATAATTATATTCAATTATTATCCTTTTCAAACTCATATACATAAATACTATGACGATTGTAAATATAGCAGAGATTAATAAAAATAAATAGTTATCAAATAAAATTGAAAAATTAACTATAACAAATATCATATTTAAAAAAAGTAATATTGTTGAAACAATAAACACTAAATATAATACATATTTTTCTTTCATAATATAATCATAATTTTTTGTTGATTTAAAAGTACTTAAATCTTTTTCTTTAATTGATTTTTTAACTCAATGATTTTTTTATCAGATCTTTTTATAATGCTATTTGCAATATTTACGACGAGTTCAATATATTCAATATTACAGAGAATTTCTGTATTTTTACCTATTGGAGAATCTAATCTTTCTGTACTGCATATTTCTACTACAATTTTTTTACCTATTGATTTTAAACCTGAATTTTTAAAACCTGAAGAAATTGAAATTTTTAGTATTTTTTCTGCATCTTTTAATGTTTTTGAAATAACATGTATTATAGGTGATTGAGCTAGTATCCATATTTGTCCTTTTTTTGCTTTTTTAAATGATGTTGTTATCTCTTCAGTTTTAATTATATGGTGCCATTTCCCTAGAAATTCTGCATTTTTTTTATCTCCGATCTCAGGTAGTTGAATTAGTACAATTCTGCCTGAGCAGCTACTTGATGAGTAATATTTTTCAGATTGATTTATTATTTCTAATATTGGTAATATTTTTTTATCTACTTTTTTTTCTTTTTTTGCATTATCTAGTTTATTTAATGCATTTTTTTTTCCTTGTAAAAAATCTCTTTCTTTATCCATAATTAGTATATTTCCTCTTGAAATCTTATTTTTCTTTTTTCAAGTTCTTTTATGAATGGTTTTGTTGGTATTATCTCTTCTGAGCAATAAACTCCAGGTTTTTTTATTAATTTTTTTTCTATCATTTGTGCGGTTATTGAAACAGGGTATCCTGTTGTTCTCATCATAGATGTTATATTTTTTTCTTTATCAAAATAGTCTATCATTGTGTAATCAATATGTATTGTTTTGGAACCTTTTTTTCCTTTTGAAAGTATTTTTAGTAAAACTACGTCTTCTTGGTTTTTTGGTAATTTTTTTAATAATAGATTTACTAATATTTCTCGTGGTATAATTTTTTGTTTACCTATTTTTATCTCTTTATTTTTTGATAAACCTAAATCGATTAATGTTTTGAATTTTTCACAATGACCTGGGTATCTTATTGTTTTGTAATCTAAATATTTGATTTTATTTTTATAAGTATATGGTAGTGTTGAACATCCTCCTGATGTTAAAAATGCTTCCATGTTTTCATATGGTTTTGGGAATTTGATTTGTTCGATTTCTGTCATTGATTTCTTTTTTATTATTTTTTTATTTTTTAGTATTAGTGCGTCTTCTATATATTCATTTAATAGCCCATATGGTGAAAATACTATTTGATAATCTAGAGGAGGTTTTGGTCTTACAGGTAGTCCCCCTACTCTAATTTTTATGTAATCAATTTGGTCCATTTTTTCTGTAATTTTTTTTGTAAGTATTGATGTTAGACCTGGTGCTAATCCGCAATCTGGTATTATTGTTATCTTTGCTTTTTTTGCTTTTTCATGTAGTTTTTTTTCTTTATCAACTATTGTATTGTTTCCACCTAAATCAATAAAATGTGTCTTTGTATCTATCGCAGTTTTTGCTAAAATATAATTATATTTGTATGGTACTGCAGAGATTACTATATCATTTATTTTAAAATTTTTTGTTATTTCATCTTTTTTGTTTAAATTTAAAATGTTATAATTTATTTTTTTATTTTCTAAGAATTTTTCTGCTATTTTTATGTTTTTTTTAGATTTATCTGAAATTGTAATTGTTTCAAAATTTGAATATTTTGATAGGTCATATGCAATTGCTCTACCCATCATTCCTGCTCCAAGAACCAATATTTTCATTGATTAATTTCTCCTTCTTTTTTTTATCTGCTAATAATAAAATTTAATAAATAATCTTTGTTTGCATAAAAATAAGACAATTATTTTATTGTATAACATTATTTAGGGGCAAAATAGAAATTATTAATTTAGGGAGATGATATATTATTATAGAAATATTAGGAGATATATTAAAATATATATCAGGATTGTATACACTCCCTTGGATATTAGTAGGTTTCATCTTAACAATTATCATATCAAAATTTATTGGAAGAGAAAAAATTGATAAAATAATGAAAAAAATTGGTTTAATTATTCTCTATTTTTTCGTCCCACTTCTAATATTTAGAATTTTTCTAAATACAACTTTTGGATCTGAGGAAATTAAATTCTCAATAATTGTTACAATAATAATTTTTATCATGTATATAACAGCATTTATGTACGCTATTTTTCAAATAAAAAAACAAAAAATGAAAGGTAAAAAAAGAAACCTATATCTTAAAACTTTATTAACTAACCAGGGTAGAAGCTCAGCATTTATTGGTGGTGCTATGCTTGCTATAAAACAATGGGCTTTACCTGCCGCAATATTCATGGCTATTGTAGGAATTGCATTATTTGCAGTAATTCCAGCAATACTTTCATATATGCACAAAAAAGAAACAAAAAATGAAAAAACTGAGACAAAAAATCCATTACCATGGTTTTTAAAAATATACCCTTGGTATCTGATAGCTTTTGTTGTAACCGCTATCACCATTCATGGTTATACAGGAATCACCACAGAAGATTTTGGTGATTTTGGATTAATTCTTAAATTCTATACAGCAATTACAATTCCTGCAGCATTATACTATGTTGGAGCGGGTATACATCCAACTGATCTTAAAAAATCTGAATTAAAAAAATTAATTGGGATAGATAAGAAAAATGTCGATAGTGACCATTGGCAGTGGGTTAGAAACGCTTTTGTATTGACAGTTATAATTACGCCTTTGATAATTGTTGCAGTTTTTACTCCTTTGCTTTTGTTAGGTACAATATCTGAAGCATGGTATCCGGTGATAATTATTAATGCTGTTTTACCTGTCACTAGTACAAATATGTTTTTATTACCTTATGGAATTGATAAAAAAACTACAGCTCATATTGTAACTTGGACGACTCTTATTTGTGTTCCTATAGTGGTTTTTTTGATATATTTTTTTACATTAGTTTAATAAAAAATTTTATTTTTTTTATTTGACATAAAAATTATCTTTTTTTTAAATTTTGAAATTATTAAAATCAAAACATATATATAATATTAAAGAATATATTTAATAAAATCTATAAGGTGAAATAAATATGTTTGATAAGAATTCAAAAAAAATTTTTGTAATATTGATTACTATGCTATTTCTAGGCTTAGTAATAACACCATTAATTAATGCTAATTCAATAAAAATGGAACTAGAAAATGAAAAGGAAAATAATAATCAAATTGAAGAGAGCATAATTCAAAATCAGTATACTAAAAAATCTTTTGGTAACTATATACCTGGAGAAATCATCGTTAAATTTAAGGAAACAACTTCTGTAGTTCCAAAAACAGTTAATAATTTTTTAAGTGTTGGTATTAATTCATTAGATCAATTAAATTTTAAATATAATGTTATTTCAAGTGATATCGTTATTCCAAGAGCAGTATCATCTTTATCAAATATTTATAAATTTACTGTTCCTGAAAGTAGTGATATATTATCTATTATTGATGAATATAAAAATGATCCTAATGTTGAGTATGCTGAACCTAATTATATTTGTTTATTAGATAATACGCCTAATGATCCTCTTTTTAATAAACAATGGCATCTTCATAACACTGGTCAAACAGGTGGAGTAGATGATGCCGATATTGATGCACCGGAGGCATGGGATATTGAAACAGGCAGTAAAGATATTGTTATTGCAATAATTGATAGTGGTATTGATTATAATCATCCTGATTTATCAGAAAATATATGGGAAAATGTGGATGAAGTTGCAGATAATGGAATAGATGATGATGATAATGGTTATATTGATGATGCTCACGGTTGGGATTTTATTAGAAATAACAATAAACCATTTGATGAATTTGGTCATGGAACTCATTGTGCAGGTATTGCTGGTGCTATTGGTAACAACAATATTGGTATATCCGGTGTTTGTTGGAATTGTAGTTTAATGCCTGTCAAAGTTTTTGGAAAATATGGATCAGCAACTCTTGGTGGAATTTTAAAAGGCCTTTATTATGCAGCTGAAAATGGTGCAGATATTTTTAGTATGAGCTGGTCTATGGGTGGCGATACTGAATTAATTGATTTGGCTTTAGAATATGCTTATTCAAAAGGAATTGTATTGGTTGCATCTGCTGGCAACTCTAATTCAAAATTTCCATATATGCCAGCTGCCTTTGATTATGTTATTTCTGTTGGTGCTATTGATAAAAATAATGCTAAAGCAGATTTTTCAAATTATGGTAGTTGGGTTGATGTATCTGCACCTGGAGTAGATGTATTTAGCACTATGCCAACTTATCCAGTTTCATTAAATGATTATGGTTATACAATGGATTATAGTAATATGAGTGGGACAAGTATGTCCTGTCCTGTAATAGCAGGTGTCGTTGGCATTATTTTATCAAAAAATGGTAATTTAGAATTTGATAAACTTAAAACTCTTATTCAATCTGCTGTATCCTCTGTTGATTCTAATTTTTATATTGGAAATGGTAATATCAACTTGAATTATTGCGTACAAAATGAATCTTTACCAATTGCAATCCTTGATCCTGATTATAACGGAGAAGAAGCAGAAGGATCCATTGAATTATCTGGCATAGCTTCTGGAGATACATTCGAAAGTTATGAAATATTAATTGGAAATGGATATTATCCATCATCATGGAATTCTATTGGAGTGTTTAATAATCCAGTTGAAAAAGACAAATTAAGTTCTATTGATACTTTGTTATTAAGCGAAGGATTCTATACATTAAAACTAGAGGTCAAAGATATCAATGGCAATTATTTTATGGATTCAATCAGTTTTTTAGTCAATAATATTAAAACAACCGTATTTGTAGATGACAATGGAGATAAAGATTATAAAACTATACAAGAAGCTGCAAATAATAGTGGATCTGGAGATACAATTTTTGTATATAATGGAACATATAATGACAATATATTTATTGATAAATCAATAAATTTAATAGGTGAAAACAAAAAAGATACAATAATAAACGGATTAATATATATCAGAAATGCAATAAACATAGAAATAAAAGGTTTTACTTTTACTCAATTAACCCAAGAGAACGATTTAGATGATTCATCAACATATAATGAAATGGAATTATTTTATTATCCTAATGATGTAGAACCAGATCAGATTTATGTCACTTTTGTATTTATGCGCCTGTATATCTATAATTGTGTAAATACCACTATATCAGATAATGTATTTACGGAATACACTGCACCTACTATTACTTCAGATCAAGTACCATTAGGATTTTCTAGATATTCAGTTAAAGGAATTGGAATATATGGAGGAGGAACTCTTATTACAATTTCTGATAATTTGTTTAAAGGTTGTGTTTTTGAACCAGATGTAGTTAAAGAAGGTAATTCTCCAACAACTGCAATTGATATTTCTGGTGACAATATAGTCATTGAAAGAAATACTATTATTGATAACAATGTAAATGGGTCTGTATTATATTTAGAAAATCTAGGATTTTTTGCTATTAATAATGAAAGTAACGCATGCGGAATCGAAATAGCTATTATGACAGGTACAATAAGGAATAACATTTTTGATAATAATGCTAAAGGAATCTCATGTTTTATGGGCAGGTATACCAATATTTATGAGAATGAAATTGTAAATAATCAAATTGGTATATTTTTGGATATGGGATCTTATTTGTATTCAATTTTTGATAATAACATTCAAAACAATAGTAATGGAATAATAATAGGTGGAATGTGTTTTGAAAATGAAATATATAGAAATAAAATTGATAATAATACTCTAGGATTAACAACTAGTTCAACATTACCATTTGGATTTGAAGTATTTGCAATATTAATTGGACCTATTTATGATAATACTATTCATCATAATAAAATAATAAACAATGAAATCGGATTAGATCTTGAATCCTGGGAAAACAATAGCATAGAAAACAATAGCATATCTTTTAACACAAAATATGGTTTAAAACTAACAAAATCAAAAAACAATCTTATTTGTTGTAATAATTTTATAAAAAATGGAAAATTACCATTAAAAAGATTTGATGCATTTGTAAGAAAAGGTAGAAACAAATGGGATAATGGAACAGCTGGTAATTACTGGGATAACTATAAAGGACGATTATTTCCAAGACTTTTAGATCGTGACGGCGATGGATTCGGAAACATACCTTACATAGTTCCAAGATTACAATTTGATAAACACCCAAAACTTGAACCATACAATTTAACAGGTTAAATTTTAAAAAAACCTGTTAATCTTTTAATTTCTTTAATATCAACTCTGCAGCTTTTTTACCAGAAAGCAGCATACCACCAAAAATAGGGCCCATACGCTGAGAACCATAAACAGCATTAGCACACATACCAGTGACAAACAAACCAGGATAAACTTCTTTAGTATTATTTACAACAGCTCTCTCACCAACATCTGCACACATAGAACGCTCTTTTTCAAGATTACCGCTAGAAGTATTTAAAGGACCACATTTTTCTCTTACAATTTTACATACTTCAGCAGGATGCCCAGTAGCATCAATACAATATTTAGCCCTAATAGATAAAGGATCAACATGAAGCCCAGCTACCTCAATAGCACTCCAATTGATTACAAAACCATTAACTTTTTTATTTGAAAGAAGAACATCCTCAACAGAGATTGTATTAAAAATCCTAACCCCTGCATCTACCGCAGATGAACAAAGTTTTGTAACAGATTCAATAGAATCAGCACTATAATAACCATTTTCTTCATCATAGACTTTAATATCTGCTTCCTTTAATAGATGCATAGATTCCTTCTGAACAACTATCACAGGAAAAGTCATACCACCGCCCCACATACCACCGCCTATAGATAGTTTACGTTCAAATAAAACAACTTTTTTACCTGCCTTTGCCAAATATTTAGAAGCAATTAAACCTGCAGGACCTGCACCAGCAATAGCAACATCAACATCAAAACTATCTTGAAATTCTCTTGAAAATCTATTAAATATTGTACGAGTAACTGTAACATCATCAATATCCATAAATTAAGCCTCCTTAAGCAACCAGAATTAGCATAAGCTTTTTAAACATAACGCATAAATTAAAAAATAAGACATGATTTAATTATTGTGATAATAATAAGAAAATTTGAAACAAATGATATGTTTTCAATCATAAAACTAGCATCAGATACTTTATCTGAAAAATATAACCCTAGCTTATTTAATTATTTTTATGAAACTTATCCAGATGGGTTTATTATAGCAGAAAAAAATCATAAAATTATTGGCTTTATTGTTGGTCTACCAATAGATAATAATGCAAAAATTTTAATGCTCTCTGTATCTTCAAAGGAGAGAAGGCAAAACATTGCATCAAACCTTTTAAATAATTTTATAACTGAAATTACTAAAGAAGATATAAAAAATATTGAACTGGAAGTTAGAGAGGACAATAAAAAAGCAATAAAATTTTACAAAAAACATGGTTTTAAGGTTACAAATAAAATACAAAATTTTTATCAAAATAAAGAAGATGCTTTAACTATGAAGAAAAAAATTAAACTCTAATTAGCTCTTTTTCTTTTTCTGTCATAAAGCGTTCAGACATCTGATCCAATCTACCAGATATTTTTTCCAAACCCGGACAGTTATTATTTGATAAGAGATCAGCAATGCCTCTACTAAGAGTAAAAACAGCTAATTTATGTTCTCTTTTAGATTTATATACCTGATAAGGGGTCACATCAAGTTTAACATAAGGATGAAACTCAACACCACCATTATTTTCAACAATGTCTTCTAAATGAGTCTTCAATTGTAATAAAAACGTATGTAATTGTATTAGCTCGTCTTTCTGCATTATATATCTTCCACCATTAAAACTTGACAATTTGAAATAATATATGTACTTTTTATCTTTTTCTATGAAGGATTTATATACCATAACTTATTACAAAATTATAAAAAAAATAAAAAAAAAATAATGTTTTGTTTTTTATTGTAATTCTTTCTTTGTTAAAACATCAACTGATGATGGTTTTTTAACTACATTTCCCATCTTTATACCAACGATCTCTTTGATATTTTTATTATTTGCAATATCTAGAAGTCGCTGAGTTATTATTCCATCGAAAACAACCGATGAAATATTATTTTTCTTCTTTAATGTATCAGTTAATTGCCTTACAGGTATTTTGCTTAGTTCTTTGCCTTTATCATCCAATAATACAGCTTTCAAAGATCCAGATATATCATTTAGTATTTTACCATATTTTTTCTGTTTCTCTGAGATAATCCTATTTTTTTCCTCTTTAGTTTTTTCTGGGCTCCTCTGTCTAGGTTTTTCTGTTTTTTCTTTTTTTGGCGGCTCAGGTTTTTTATTTTTTATATCATTATTTTTATCTCTTTTATTTACTTTAATATCATACATTTCTGCGTATTGTTCTGCCGGGATCTTATTTTTTAAAGCTTTCATTATTAATTTCTGTGGTATCTCTTCAACTTCTCTTGTTTGTGGTGCTCTTGCTACAAAGTCTATATCTGCGGTTTGTAATAGTTCTTTTAAAATGAGTTCTCCCCCTCTGTCTCCATCAACAAAAGCGGTTGTAATTCTCTCTTTTGTAAGATCGATTACTGTTTTTGGAATATTTGTTCCACCTACTGCTATTATATTTTTAATACCATATTTTAAAAGATTTATTACATCTCTTCTTCCTTCTACTAGAATTACTGCATCACTATTTTCTATATTTGGACCTGCTGGACAATGATCTGCCCCATAATTTGTTACTTCTTCTATTTGAACTGCTTGCCTTACATTGTCTGATATGCTTTCGCCTTCAATTTTTCCTTCTTCCATTACTTTATTTAGTAACTCTTTTGCTCTATCTATTACTTTTTTTCTTCTTGCAACTCTAACATCTTCGACTTCATCTGCAGTGATAGAGGCTTTACATGGGCCTACTCTATCTATACTTTCAAATGCTGCTGCGAGTATCACTGTTTCAACTTTATCTAATGATGTTGGGAGAGTAATTATTCCTTCACTTTTTCCATTTTTAGATTTTAGTTCTACTTCTATTCGTCCAACTCTAGCAGATCTTTGGAGTTCTCTTAGGTCTAGTTCATCTCCTAGAAGACCTTCGGTTTGACCAAAGATTGCTCCTACTACGTCTGATTTTTCAATAATTCCATCTGCTCTTATTGTAGCCTTAATTAAATATTTTGTTGTTGCGGGGTCAATTACCATAATATATCACCTCAATTTTTTTATTAGTTTTTTTGAAAAATAGCACCTTTATCCGCCTATATTTTTTTTAGCAAATAATAGGTGGGTTCTCTCCACTTAATTGTTTAATATGAATCGTATTTTATTACTTAATTATGTGGTAAATGTGATTAATTTTAATTGACTAAAGCACCTGTTGGCGCTATCTTTCAATTTTAACTTTTAAATTGTATAAATAAACATTAGGCTAGCATCATATTTAAATGTTATGCTCTTATTCAGCAATGTGGTTTTCATATGAAGAAAAAGATATACATCGGTGTTGCTTGGCCTTATGCAAATGGCTCTCTTCATCTTGGTCATATGGCAGGATGTTACCTTCCAGCAGATATTTTTGCAAGATATAATAGAATGAGAGGACATGATGTCTTAATGGTTTCTGGCAGTGACGAACATGGGACACCAATTACAATTACAGCTGAAAAAGAAAACACAACCCCTCAAGCAATTGTCGACAGATACAACAAAGAACATACTGAAAATATGAAACAATTTGGGATAACTTTTGACCTTTTTACAAGGACAACAACAAATAATCATAGAGAAGTAGTACAAGATATATTTTTAACTCTTTATCATAATAAATATATCTACAAAAAAGAAGTTCAGTCATTTTTTTGTCATAAATGTAATCGTCATCTACCTGATAGATACATAGAAGGGAAATGCCCTTATTGTAACAACGAAGAAGCAAGAGGGGACCAATGTGACGAATGTGGTAAATTATTAGACCCAGATGATTTAATTAATGTAAAATGTAAAATCTGTGGTAGTATACCTGAAATTAAAACAGTTGAACATTTTTTTCTAGCATTAAGTAAATTTGAACCTAAACTAAAAGATTGGATAAAAAGTAATGATCATTGGAAATCTAGTGTAATAAAATTTACTCAAAATTGGTTGAATAATGGATTAAATGATAGAGCTATAACTAGGGATATGAGTTGGGGTATTAAAGTCCCAATTAAAGGTTATGATCAAAAAAGGATATATGTATGGTTCGATGCAGTAATAGGTTATCTTGCTGCTAGTAAAGAGTGGGCTAAAAAGAACAATCAAGATGAAAAATGGAAAGAATGGTGGGAAAATAGTGATTGCAAACATTATTATTTTCTAGCTAAAGATAACATTCCATTTCATTCTCTTATTTGGCCTTCGATTCTTATGGGATACAATGAGAAACTCCAACTTGCTTATGATATTCCAGCAAATGAATATTTAAGACTAGATGGAGAGCAGTTTTCAAAGAGTAGAGGCCTTGCTATATGGGTTCCTGAGATTATAAAAAAAATAGATGTTGATGCTTTAAGATATTATCTAGCTATTAATATGCCTGAAAACAAAGACTCTAATTGGATGTGGGATGATTTTATTGCAAAAAATAATGATGAACTTGTTGGAACATATGGTAATTTTGTTCATAGAGTTTTAACTTTTACATATAAAAATTATGGTGAAATAACAAAAAAAGGTAAACTTAATGATTTTGATAAAGAGGCTTTAAAAAAGATAGATGATACCTCAAAAAAAGTTACTGAAGCAATAGAAAAATGTCAATTTAAAATAGGCTTAAGAGCTGCAATGAATCTAGCTCAATTTGGAAATCAGTATTTTGATCAGAATCAACCATGGAAAATAATAAAAGAAGATAGGCAAAGATGTGCAACAATATTACATATATGCCTAAAAATTGTTAAATCATTAGCTGTTTTTTTAAATCCTTATTTACCTTTCTCATCAAAAAATATTTTGGAGAAACTTGGGAATAATAATATAGATTATGAGAAAAACTGGGATGCTGCATTTGAAGAATTAAAAGTTGGAAGCAAATTAGAGAAACCAAAATTATTATTTAAGAAACTCTTAATACAGGATTTCATGGACCAAGAGGACCCAATTTCAAAAGCTGATTTAAGAGTCGCAAAAATACTTGATGTAAAAGACCACCCTCAAGCAGATAGATTATATATGCTACAGATAGATCTAGGAGAATTAGGTAAAAGAGTTTTAGTTGCAGGTATGAAAAAATATTATACTAAAGAAGAAATAATGAATAAAAATATAGTTATAGTTGCTAATTTAAAACCTGCAAGAATAAGAGGAGTTGAATCAAGAGGTATGCTTCTTGCAGCAGAAGATAATAAAGGAGTTGTTTCTTTATTAGATCCAGGTGATGCAGAACCAGGATCAGAGGTATACATTAAAGATATTCCACGAAAACCTGAAAATATATTAGATTTCGAAGACTTCAAAAAAATAAATATGAAAATTGGTGATAACAAAGAAGTTATATATCAAGGAAAAAATCTTGTTAGTAAAAAAGGTAAAATAATATCTGATAAAGATATTGAAAAAGGAGCAGAAATAAAATAATAAAAAAATAATTAGGGAGGAATTATTTATGGCTATTGTAAAAGAAACAGATTTACCATTAAAAGCATTTAAAAAAGGTAAAGTTAGAGATGTATATGAGACAAATGATAAACTTTTATTAATTGTTACAGATAGAATATCTGCATTTGATTTTGTACTACCTGATCCTATACCAAATAAAGGGATTTGTTTAACGCAAATATCAAAGTTTTGGTTTGATTATTTTAAAGATAAAATACCTAACCAGGTAATTACCTCAAATCTTTCAGAATTTCCAGAAGAACTACAAAACTATAAAGATATTTTAAATGGTAGGACAATGCTTGTAAAAAAAGCAAAACCCTTACCGATTGAGTGTATAGTAAGAGGTTATATATCAGGCTCTGCTTGGAAATCATATAAAAAAGATGGTACAGTCTGTGGAATAAAACTTCCTCAAGGTTTAAGAGAATCAGAAAAATTTGAAAAACCATTGTTTACTCCATCAACAAAAGCAGAATCAGGTCACGATATTAATATATCATTTGATGAAATGAAGGAGATAATAGGTGAAGAAGACGCAGAAAAAATTAAAGAATTATCTTTGAAGATTTACAATGATGGAGCTGAATATGCAAGAAAAAAAGGAATAATCATTGCTGATACTAAATTTGAATTTGGAAAGATTGGTGATCAAATAATTTTAATAGATGAAGTATTAACACCTGATAGTTCACGTTTTTGGCCTGCAGATCTTTATGAACCGGGAAAATCTCAACCAAGTTTTGATAAACAATATGTAAGAGATTATTTAAGCGATACAGGATGGGATAAAAACTCAGAGCCACCTAGCTTACCAGAAGAAGTAGTAAATGAAACACAGAATAAATATAAAGAGGCATATGAGAGAATAACAGGTGAAAAATTCAACTTCTAAAAGATATATATTTATAACATGAGATTTATATATTATAATGGTGGATTAAATTAAAGGAAAACTTGTTATAAGTGTTTTAGTAATAATATTAATTACACTTAGCACTACAACAAGTGGTCTAAAAAAAGCAGATATCACTTCAACTTCCAAAGAAAATAATAATAACTTTTATTTTATTCAAATAACAGATACTCATGTTTATAATAAATCATATGATGATGGCAAATCTAAAGAAAGATTATCTTATATATTAAATCATATAAGAGGCTTTGATGATAAGCCAGCTTTTATTGTTGTCACTGGTGATCTTGTTGAATGGGGTGGAAACAGTGAAACGGGTGAATCAAATTTTAATACTTTCATGGATTGTTTTTACAAAAAAGATAACCAAATTTATTTAGATAAAAATTTTTTAATTCCAGTTTATACAATTCCAGGTAACCATGATTATAGAAATAAGCTATTAAATCCACTTGATATTGATAGAGAATTAACAAATTATCATTCAGTTGTAGAAAATAGATATGCTAACAGTAATGACAACTATGTGATTACATATGATGAATTATGTTTATTTTTCATGAATTCAGGCCCAGATTATCTAGAAGATCCAACCGATTGGTCAAAGGTACTAGGTGATGGATTATATGAAAGCGATATTCAATGGTTGGAAAATACATTAGATGAATGTGAAGCAGAAAAAAAGATTGTCTTAATACATCATCCAGTAATAAATGATAGAAACGAGTTTGGAGCAATGAAAGATGTTATTGCTCGCAACCGTGTTACTTTTATTAATATGTGTCTAAATAACGATATTGAAATTGTACTAACCGGTCATACACATCGCTCAGTTGTTTTTGATTCAGAAGAAAATATTTATTCAAATCTACCAATAAACTGTAATTATTATTCAACATTATTTATTCAAACAGATGATTGTAAACAAGGTATGCATTATAGGAATATATCATACTTAAACGGCGATCTTATAGTTGAAAATTCCAAAGAAGTAGAAATTAAATCAAAACAAAAAGTTATTGAATATACTAAAATATATCTTTTTAAATATATTAATTATTTTCCCATTCTTAAATTTTTACTTTCAATAGTAAATTTATAAAAAAGCTAACATTTGTATAATAAGATATATATAATAAAAAAATATAAATTAATTATATGATAAGAAACAGAACAAAGTTATTATCAATAATTATCATATCTTTTATTATAATAATATCATTTTCAGCATCAATTCAATCAAATGAATATAAAAATAGTACTAGTTTTATAGAGAAAAATAATTCAGATGAGCATTATTTTGTTCAAATAACAGATACACATATTTTACATAGATTATTTGATAAGAAAAAAACAACAACTGAAAATTTTGAAAAAGTATTAAATGAGATTAAATCTTTTGATAAAAAACCAGAATTTATTGTAATAACTGGTGATCTAGTTGAATGGGGTGGCTTTGGATTAACAGGTGCGATGAATTATAAAACCTTTACAAGTTTTTTCTATGAACATGATAATCAGTTTTATTTTGATGAAGAATTTTCTATCCCAGTTTATACGACACCTGGAAATCATGATTATAGATGGAGTACACGACTTAACAACTACAATAGATTAGTTGATAAAAAACATGAAGAAGAGGAAGAGGGATACATTATTAAACACGAGAATTTAAGTCTTTTTTTTATGGACTCAGGTCATGATTATTTATTAAATCCCTGGGGGTGGATTAGATCTGATGGATTACATGTTAAAGGTAGTGGCCTTAAAGATAAAGACATAACATGGTTAAACAACTCTCTAAATGAATGTGACTCAAAATTTAAGATAATATTAATGCATCATCCAGCCATTGATAAAAAAGATAATTCAGATGATATGTTAGATGTTATTGCACGTAACAGATTAGAATTTATTCAGATATGTGAAAGAAATAATGTAGAACTTGTTTTAACAGGCCATACACATAAAAATGCAGTATTCGATGAACTTGAAAATATATATGAAAATATACATCTTAATTGTAGTACATATTCGACATTGTATGTTCAAACAAATGATTGTAAAGACGACTCCACATATAGAAATATTACAATAATTAATAACGATATTTGGTTAGAAGCTGCTAAACAAGTTTATTAACGTAGAAAAAAACAAAGAGAGCAAAGGAAAATGGTTCTCCTTTTTAAATAAATTTAAAGTCGTGGCTTTAATAAAATCATTATTAATATTGTTCTCATCAAACAATTCTCCATCTAATAAATCTAACTCAACATAGATATTATAAGAATTTTTATTATTAAACCATCTAAATGGTTTTTCAATAGTTTTTGTCTCTTTTGCACCTAATCCATCAACTTTTTCTTCTCCAATTTTAATCATTTGATTTTCTTTTTTATAAAAAAAACTTACTTTAAAACAATTCGAAGAAGAAATTGTACCTGTGTTTTTAATATCAACACATAAATTTATTTTTTGAAAAGGTCGAAAAAATTCAGGTTTTGTATATATTTTACAAATTTCTAAATCATAAAAATCTTTCATTATTATTTTAAAAGATTTTGACCATGTCTTTTCATCTTGATATTTAACTTTTATAAAATATTCACCACTATTTTCATATTTATGAGGTATGTAACATAAATCAGAGACATCTTTCATTACAGATGAAGTTTTATCGCCCCAATCAATTTCAATATTTTTATCATATTTTTTTTCATTTCGTATAAGATAATCATATCTAAGGGTGGCATAACCAATAGTTACTTCTTCATTTTTACCATAAACTGAGTTATAGCATCCTAATATTGTAGGATAACTTTCTTTTTTTAGAGATAACTCATTATTATTTGTATTTTTTATCACAAATACTCCTGATATTGTTAACATACTGATAACTGCAATAGATCCAATAAATATTATTATTTTTTTCATATTTTAATCACCATTTAAGTTTTTTTTATAATTAATATTAAATTTTTATAAAGATAAAACCTATGACAAAAATATTGAACAAAACAAAAAATATTTAAATAATGTTTTACAATGTACAAAATTATGTATAAAATTGATTTAAAAGACAAAAAAATATTATATCAATTAGACATAAATTCTAGACAATCATTAACACAAATAGGTAAAAAAGTAGGATTACCAAAAAACGTTGTATTATATCGAATTAAAAAACTCGAAAAAGAAGGTATAATCAAAAACTTTCACACGGTTATTAATGCACATAAATTAGGATATACAATATTAAGATTTTACTTTAAATATCAATATATTACACCAAGGATCAAGGAAGAAATAATTGATTATTTTATAAAAAGCAATTATACAACAATCGTACACACAATAGAAGGAAGATATGATTTAGCAATTTATATTTTCATAGAAAATATAACCGAATTCTATAGTTTCTGGCAAAAAACATTATCACTATATAGAGATTATTTTACCGAACAAGTATTATCTTTTTACATAGAAGAAGACTTATATGATTTTGCTTCAGTTTTTTTTGAAAAAAAAACAAAAAGAAAAGTGAAAAAAGTATTTGGAGGGAAAAAACCAGTTAAAGTAGACAATATTGACAAAAAAATTATTAGAATTATTGGTCCAAATGCTAGGATTTCAGCAAATGAAATTGCAAAGGAAATTGGGATATCTGCAGTTACTGTATCAAATAGGATAAAACGATTAAAAGAAAAAGGTATTATTCAATGGTTTAAAACAAATATTGATTTTGCAAAACTAGGCTATAGATGGTATAAAGTGGACATTGTTTTGAGAAATCATAAAAAAATCAAGCAAATTATTAACTATATATCAGAAAATCCCAAATTTGTTTGTCTAGATAAAACAATAGGTTATGTTGATTTAGAATTGGAGTTTTTATTTAAAAATATAAATGAACTACATCAAACAATGGAGGATTTATCAAAAAAATTCCCAGATACAATTAGAAATTATAATTTTGTGTATGTTGTCGAAACTCATAAATATAGATATTTACCATCTAATTAAATATGATTTAACCTTCAAGGACTGTCGAACGCCAATCTAAACCTGGCGTTCTTAAACCAATTTTTGGAATAAGAGCTAATCTTCTTTTATGTTGACTCTGTTTTCTCATTTTAATAACTCTATTTATCTCAGAGATATCAACGTTAGCAATATTTGCTATTTTAGAAATTTCCATTTTATTTTCAAGACCTGCAAGTATTATATCTAATTTTTTATAATTCATATTTAATTCTTTTTCATCTAGTTGGTCTTTCCAGAGACCAGCTGTTGGTGGTTTTTTAATTATTCTATTTGGTATTTTTAGATATTTTGCCATATCGTATATTTGTGTTTTATATAAATCTCCTATAGGTATTAAATCAACCCCTCCATCCCCATATTTGGTAAAGTATCCTATTAACAACTCAGATTTATTTGATGTTCCACAAACAATACTTTTTGTCATATTTGCATATTCAAAAAGAATAATCATTCTTGTTCTTGCTTTTATATTTGCCAAAGCATATTTATCTGGTTTTATAATGCATAATTTTTCAAATTGTTTTACTATAAAGGATATGTTTTTTGTTTCACAAAATAAATCAAAATTTTTTATTAATAATTCTTTATCTTTATAATCATCTTCTGGTGTAGTAGTTTCTGGTAGAAATACACATTTTAATTTTTTATTACCAATTGCTTTTTTACATAATACTGCTGTTACTGCAGAATCTATTCCCCCAGATAAACCAATCACAATATTTTTTGATTTTGAATTATCAAAATATGTTTTTAAAAAATCAATAATTATCTTTGTTGTTTCTTTACAATCAATATTTAGATCTATATCCAAATTACCACCAATTATTCATTTTTATTATGATTATTATATAGTGAGTTACCTTCTGAGTCCATTGAGACTATTAGTGGGCCAAATTCTTTTACTTTTAATATCCATGTTGCTTCTGGCATTCCAAGTTTTTCTAGCCAAAAAACATCTATTACTTTTTCAATTTTTTCGGCTGCAAGAGCTCCAACTCCGCCAGTATATGATGCATATACACATATATATTTTTGTAATGATTTTTGTATGTCTGAAAACATGCCTCCTTTACCAATTATTAGATTAATCCCAGATTTTTTAATAAAATCCTCCTCATACAATTCCATTCTGCTACTAGTAGTTGGACCTGCAGATATTACCTTCCAATTATCACCATTTTTTTTCATAAGAGGACCACAATGGTATAATGCCATACTTGATATTTCAAAAGGAATTTTATCTATTTTAAGCATTAATTTATGAGCTTCATCACGGGCAGTAAATAAGTTACCCGATATATATAAAACATCTTTAATTCTTAATTTCTTTATAATATTTGACTCAATTGGGAGAGTCAAATGGTATTCAGATATTATTTCACCTCCCATGAACCATCAGCATGAATAATCATTTTTGCTCTTCTATCTGCCCAACATTGAACAGATATTCCTACTGCAAGACTTGCTGGATGTCTATGTGCTTTTTCAATATGTACATCTAAAACTGTAGTTTTACCACCTAATCCCATAGGCCCAATGCCGCTTTTATTAATTCTATCTATTAACTCTTCTTCAATTTTTGCAATCTCTTTATTTGAATTACGATTTCCAACAGGTCTTAACAAAGATTTTTTACCAAGTTTCAATGATAAATCTGCACCACCACCAATTCCCACTCCAACTATCGTAGGAGGGCAGGGATTACCACCGGCTTTTATCATTTCCTCTACAATATAATCTTTAATTCCCTCAATTCCAACCTCTGGTTTAAACATGGATAATTTACTCATATTTTCACTACCGCCACCTTTTGGTAGAGCAGTAATTTCAATATCATCTCCATCAATAAGATTCCAGTTAATGATTGGTATATAATCACCTGTATTATCCATATTATTTATTCCAGATATAGGATCAACCGTATTTGGTCGCAGAGGTATTTCATCTGTAGCAATTCTTACACTAGTAACTATTAAATCTCTTATTTCTGAGATATATGGGGAGTTAACACCGACATTTACAAAAAAAGTTTGTATTCCTGTATCTTGGCACATTGGATGCTTAGTTTTTTTTGATAGCTCAATATTTTTTAGAATCGAATTTAATTGTTTTTTTGCAATACCTGTCTCACTCTTATATGCTTTTTTTAATGCATATATAACATCTTTTGGTAACTCTGTTTGTGATTTTTTTATTAATTGAATAATTCCTTTTTTTATTTTTTCATGATTCATTTTTACTTCCCATACAACCTAAAAAAAATAGATTATTGCCTCCATCTTATCCGGGGAAGAAATTATTTAAGCATTATATAATAGTTATTAAGAAAAAAAAAGAAAAAAAGAGATGATTTTTGGTTTATTTTGGATTTCCAATTTCATCTACTGCTTCAGGGTTTGCAAGTGTTGAAGTATCTCCAACATCTTTTCCTAGAGCTTTGGATCTTATAACCCTTCTCATGATTTTTCCACTTCGTGTTTTTGGAACATCATGAACGAACCAAATCTCATCAGGTCTTGCGATTTTACCCATTTCACTGCCTACATGTTCTCTTAAAAGTTTTTTCAAATCCTCAGATGGTTCTACATCTTTTTTTAGAACAACAAACGAAGTTATTGATTCTCCTTTAAGATCATGAGGTTTTCCTATTACAGCAGCTTCTGCAACCATAGGGTGGCTTACAAGAGCTGATTCTACTTCTGAGTTTCCTATTCTGTGACCTGATACGTTTAACACATCATCAGATCTTCCCTGAATCCAGAAATAACTATCATTATCTTTTCTTGTTACATCTCCTGCTAGATATATTTTATCAAATTTACTCCAGTATGTATTTTTGTATCTCTCTGGATTTTTGTAAATACCTCTTAGCATACCTGGCCAAGGATGAGTTAGAACTAAATTTCCTCCAGCATTTTTTACTGATTTTCCTTTTTCATCATATACATCTGCTGAAAGGCCGGGTAATGGTCTTGTTGCAGATCCTGGTTTTAGATCTGTAATAGGCAATGGAGAAATAATAAAATGACCAGTTTCTGTTTGCCACCAAGTATCCATTATTTGACATTTTTCGTTTCCAATATTTTTATAATACCATATCCATGCTTCAGGGTTGATTGGTTCTCCAACAGATCCAAGTAATTTTAATGAGCTTAGGTCATGTTTTTTAACCCATTCCTCACCAAATTTCATAAATAATCTTATACTAGTTGGTGAAGTATATAATGTTGTTATATCATATTTTTCAATTATGTTCCACCATCTATCTGGCTCTGGATAGTTTGGCGCTCCTTCATATAAAACAGATGTTGCTCCAAGAATTAAAGGTGCATATACTATATATGAATGACCTGTAATCCATCCGATATCAGCTGCACACCACCAGATGTCATCATCTTTTATATCAAAAACCCAATCAAGAGTGTATGCTGTTCCAACCGCGTATCCGCCATGTGCATGAATTATTCCTTTTGGTTTACCAGTTGTTCCAGATGTGTATAAAAAGAATAATGGGTCGTTTGCATCTAATTTTTCTGATTCACATTCTTTAGACTCATCATATGTAATATCATGATACCATACATCTCGATTATCATTCCATGATATACTATCACCTATACGTTTACATACTATCATTTTTTCAACGCTTGGTGCTTCTTCTAGGGCTACGTCAGCTTGTTCTTTTAAAAATACTTTTTTTCCACGTCGCCAGAAACCATCACAAGTGACTACTACTTTTGCTTCACAATCATTTACTCTATCTCTAAATGCTAAGGCACTAAATCCAGAGAAAACCACAGAATGAATTGCACCAATTTTTGCACAGGCTAACATTGTTATTGGTAATTCAGGAATCATTGGTAGATATACACCAACTCTATCACCTTTTTTAACTCCCATTTTTTTCAATGCATTTGCAAATTTATTAACTTTAATATAAAGATCATTGTAAGTTAATTTTTGCACGTCACCTGGTTCACCTTCAAATATAAAAGCTACTTTATTTTTTCTCCAGGTTTTTACATGTTTATCAAGAGCATCATGAACGATATTATATTTAGCTCCAACAAACCATTTTGCCCAGGGGGCATCCCACTCTATTGTTTTTTTAGGTTTTTCGTACCATTCAACATAATCTTTGGATATTTCATTCCAAAACCATTCCCAATTCTCTGCTTTTTTATAAAGTTCATCAAGGGTTTTAATATTATGTTTGTTCATCCATCGCTTCACATTTGTTTTTTCTACAAATTCCTTTTTTGGTTTAAAAACACGTTTTTCGTTTAATAATACAGATATATTTTCTTCTGGCATTTTTTTTCCACTCCTAATAATACATATTGATATTATTTCGTAGAAGACCCCCATTTTTTAGGTCTTTTCTAGGATAAATCTAAAGCCCTAGCGGGTCCTCGAATAATGTTTTAATATAAGTATTTTGCGTATATATTCTCCATAAAATTCATTTTGAATTTATTATATAGTAATTTGTATATTTATAATAATAATTTTTTTGACAAAGATGCAAAATCAAAATCTTTTATTATTATCATTCTATCAAAAATATATTTTCCAATAAGTGGAGTGTATAGAATTAAATCATTTTCTTTTAAATATCTAATTTTACTTAGTTTATCCTCTTTGTAACTTTGGTATGTTGGATATGCAGATATAATTACTGTTTCAAATTGTTTTCCAGCTAGAAAAATTGTTGAGTCGCTATCAAGTTTATTTATATCTTTTTTACTTGGTGACTTGCTTGGATTAAATTTTATTGGATAAAATGCCATTATTTGAAATCCTAACAATTTAAGATTTGGAAGTGTTATATTCTTAATTAAATCGTTTTCATAAAACTTGTTTTTCATTCTTGATATCGTATGTCTTGATAAACCTACTTTTCTACCGATATTTTGAGTTGAAGATTCTGGATTTTTGATTAGTTTTATATATACTTCTTTTTCTTTTTTTGATAGCTCAAAATTTCGAACTGATTTAAACCATCTATATTGACTTGCATTTTTATCGTCTTTTAGTTGAAAAGAATTTTTTAAAACTCTAGAATAATCAAAAAATCGGGTTATGTAACTATTTTCAAAAGGAAAAATAACTTCGTTTGGGTATTCATCCTCTAATAAGCCTACTTTTCCAAATGTTTTTGTTCTTATTTCATTTATTCTACCAATATTTGTGTAATTTTTTGATAAACTTACAGAGAAACCTTTATCTTGTTCACCAACAGAGTAAAATATTTCTTCAAAAACTTCAATAGTACTCTTTGTAGTTTTAACTCTCTCATTTAATTTTATTACAGGGTTAAATCTTGTATAGATTACAGCTAATAATTCACATCCCATGTTATTTAATAACGGAACTCTTAGACTTCTGTATATATTTTGTTCATACAATCTTTTTTTAATCGAAGATAATGTAGATAATTTAACATCTAATATTCTAGCAATTTCATTATCATTTAAATTTGGATACTTTGTTATCCCATATAGTACTTTTTGCTCATTTTTATTTAGAATAGTTTCTCTCACAAAACAGCAGGAATATAAAACATAAATAAATAATTTTCCCAATATTTCACAAAATATACTAAATATTGAAATAAAGAGCATTAAATGCATAATTTTTAACCTTTATTCATCATTAGTCTTTTGTCTTTTCGTTATTTGTAGAATATTAATACAAAACATTTATTAAAGTGTTTATTATTCTTCGAAAAAACCCAAGTGAGATGATAAATTATGGGAATGACAATTACTGAGAAAATATTAAATAAACATATTATTGAAGGAAAACCTGAAAAAGGTAAAGAAGTAGGAATTAAAATTGATCAAACACTAACTCAAGATGCTACAGGAACTATGGCATATCTTCAGTTTGAAGCAATGAAAGTTGCAAAAATAAAAACAGATTTATCAGTAAGTTATGTAGATCATAATACTGTTCAAATAGGATTTGAAAACGCAGACGACCATCGTTATTTACAAACAGTAGCTGCAAAATATGGTATTATATATTCACGTGCAGGAAATGGAATATGTCATCAAGTACATTTAGAACGTTTTGGAAAACCAGGTAAAACACTCCTAGGATCAGATTCACACACACCGACAAACGGTGGTATAGGCATGATAGCAATTGGTGCCGGAGGTCTTGATGTAGCAGTTGCAATGGCAGGTGGCCCTTTTTATCTTACTTACCCAAAAGTAATAAAAATAAATCTAACCGGTGAACTTAAACCATGGGTTAGCGCAAAAGATGTTGTACTTAAAGTCCTGGAAAAATTTACAACAAAAGGAAACGTTGGATGTGTTTTTGAATATGGTGGACCAGGCATTAAAACTTTAAATGTACCCGCAAGAGCAACAATTACAAACATGGGTGCAGAGTGCGGCGTAACAACCAGTGTTTTTCCAAGTGATGAAGTTACAAGAGAGTTTTTAAAAGCACAAGGAAGAGAAGATGATTGGACTGAACTAAAAGCAGATGATGATGCAGAATATGATGACATTGTAGAAATAAATCTAAGCGAAATAGAACCGCTTGCAGCGACACCACATAGCCCTGGAAATATTAGCAAAGTACAAGAGCTCAAAGGGATGGATGTAGATCAAGTATGTGTAGGGAGTTGCACAAACTCATCTTATAGAGATCTCATGACTGTAGCAAAAATCATCGAGGGTAAAACAGTACACCCAAACATTAGCTTTGTAGTAGCACCCGGGTCAAGGCAAGTAATTCAAAATATTCAAAAAGATGGTGGACTTCAAAGCATTCTAAACTCTGGAGCAAGATTAGCCGAAGCAGCGTGTGGATTTTGTATTGGAAATAGTCAATCACCTAAAACAGAATCTGTAACCCTTAGAACAAGCAATCGTAATTTTTTAGGTAGAAGTGGAACTAAAAGCGCAAATGCTTATCTTGTAAGCCCAGAAACTGCGGCAGCTGCAGTTTTAACAGGCAAATTTACCGACCCTAGAGATTTAGAAGAAATGGGAATCAAATATCCTAATGTTGAAATGCCTGAAAAATTCAAAATAGATGACAGCATGTTTATTTTCCCAAATCAGGTTAAAGAAAAAACAAAAATTTATCGCGGACCAAATATTGGAGATCCTCCTGCAAGTAATCCTCTTGCAGAAAAAATCCAAGGACTAGTAACAATTAAAGTCGAGGATAAAATCACAACAGATCATATAATACCTGCAGGATCCAAGATGAAATATCGAAGTAATGTACCAAAATATTCTGAGTTCCTATTTGAAGTAGTAGACCCAGATTTTCATGATCGTGCAGAAAAAATACGAGATAGTGGAAAAGACAACATAATCGTTGGAGGTCTTAGTTATGGACAAGGAAGTAGCCGTGAACATGCAGCACTTTGTCCAATGTTTATGGGTGTAAAAGCAGTGATTGCTAAATCAATGGAAAGAATCCATGAGGCAAACCTTCTAAATTTTGGAATAATTCCTTTGAAATTCATAAACGAAGAAGATTATAACAAAATCGAACAAGGTGATGAGATAGAAATACCAAACGCAAAAAAAGAAATTGAAGAAAATAAAAATGTCACTGTTAAAAACAAAACAAAAGGGAATGAATTTGAGGTTTCATATAATCTTTCAGATAGGCAGAAAAAAGTATTACTTGCAGGTGGAACTCTTGCCTATATGAAAAATAAAAAATAAATTTTTAGGATTGGAGGAATAAGAAAAATATGGCACAAAAAGGTATAAGAGAATATGATGCGAAAAAAATGATGTCTAAAGCATTACCTGAGTTTTCTAATGGTAAAATAAAATTCGAAGTAAAACAAGTACTAATAGGGCCTGATACTGATTATAAAAAACTAGAAAAAGAAAATCCATGGCTTAAAAAAGAAAAACTAGTTGCAAAACCAGACCAGTTGTTTGGAAAACGTGGAAAAAATAATCTACTTTTTGTTAACAAATCATGGTCTGAAGTACAAAAATGGGTAAAAGAGAGAATGAATAAAAAAGTAACAATCATTCAAACAACTGGAAAAACAACAGGTATTCTAACACATTTTCTTGTTGAAAAATATGTTCCACATGATCATGAATATTATATCGCAATAACTACTCATCGTGAAAAAGATACAATACATTTTTCAACTAAGGGCGGAGTAAATATTGAAGAAGCATGGGACAGTGTAGTCGAACTAGATATTCCTATACTAAAAACAATTGATGATGTTGATGTCAAAGAATTTTTACCAAAAGAACTTGGAAACAAAAAAGACAAAATAGCAGAATTCATAAAAGCACTTTACAAAATGCTTATCGATTATCATTTTGTATATCTTGAACTTAACCCGTTTACTTTTGTAAAAGATGAACCTGTTGCACTAGATACCGTTGCAAAAGTAGATGATTATGCATCATATCAATGCGCAGAAAAATGGGGAGATATACAATTCCCAAATCCATTTGGCCTAAGTAAAACAAAAGAAGAAGAACGAGTTAAAGAACTAGACGAAAGATCTGGTGCATCTCTTAAACTAACCGTTCTAAATCCTGAAGGAAGGATTTGGAACTTGGTCGCAGGAGGCGGTGCAAGTGTTATTTATGCAGATACAGTAGCTGACCTTGGTTTTACAAAAGAACTTGCAAACTACGGCGAATATAGTGGAAACCCAAGTACCGAACTTACATATGAGTATACAAAAACCGTGCTTGATCTAATGACTCGTAAGAAAGATCCAAAAGGTAAACCCAAATTTTTGATTGTTGGTGGAGGTATTGCAAACTTCACAGATGTTGCAAAGACTTTTACAGGTATAATACAAGCAGTAGAAGACTACTCAGATAAACTTAAAAAAACAAATGTAAAAATATACGTACGAAGAGGTGGACCAAACTATAAAGAAGGTCTTGAAAACATGAGAAAAATGGGTAAAAAATTAGGACTTCCTGTTGAAGTATATGGACCAGAGACACATATGACCCGAATTGTTTCAATGGCTCTAAAAGGAGGTAAATAAAAATGGCAAAACTACCAGATTACGAACTTTTTGATAAAAATACAAAAGCATTCATATATGGAACCCAGACAAGAGCAGCACAGAGAATGCTTGATTTTGATTACATGTGCGGACGTGAAGAACCAAGTGTCGCAGGATTTATCACGCCAACAGGTGGAGGATATTATAAATTATTTTGGGGGACAAAGGAAATCCGTCTACCAAGATACACAAGTATGAATGATGCAGTAAAAGCACATCCGGAAGCAGATGTAATGGTAAACTTCGCATCAGAAAGAAGCTGTGCAGAAAGCACTATGGAAGCACTTGAAACAAAGACAATCCGCACAATAATTATGATAGCAGAAGGCGTCCCACAAAGAGAAGTTAGAAAAATCGCAAAACTTGCAAAAGAAAAAAACAAATGGATAATAGGACCTGCAACAGTAGGAGGTCTTAAACCAGGTTGCTTCAAAATTGGAAACGCAGCAGGAACTTCTCAAAACATAAAGGATACAAAGCTTTACAGACCAGGTTCTGTTGGATTTGTATCTGTCTCAGGGGGACTTTCAAACGAAGGATACAACATTGTTGCACAAAACACAGATGGAATCTATGAAGGATACGCCTGTGGCGGAGATGTATACCCTGGAACAACACTTATTGATCATCTACTTCGTTATGAGAAAAACCCAAACATCAAAATGATGGTAAGTCTAGGGGAAGTCGGCGGAAAAGATGAATATCAAATAGTGGAAGCAATAAAACAGAAAAAAATCACAAAACCACTAGTTATGTGGGTAACAGGAACCTGTGCAGAAATGCTACCAGGCGGTGTACAATTTGGTCATGCAGGTGCAAAAGCAGAAGGAAAAGAAGACACAGCTCCTGCAAAAAACAAAGCACTAAAAGAAGCAGGTGTTGTTGTACCCAAATCATTTGATGACTATGGTGAAAAAATAAAACAAACCTTTGATAAACTCAAAAAACAAGGAAAAATAAAAGACGTTGATGAACCAAGACCACCGCACATACCAATGGACTACAAACAAGCAGTAGCAGAAGGACTTGTGCGAAAACCAACCAGTTTTATTTCAACAATATGTGATGAAACAGGGGAAATACACAACTACTGCGGTGTACCAATTGATGAAGTAATCAAAAAAGGATACGGAATCGGAGGAGTACTGGGACTTCTATGGTTTAAAAAAGACCTTCCAAAATATTCACGAGAATTCATCGAGCTTGTCATACAAATTGTGGCAGATCATGGACCAGCTGTATCAGGTGCACACAACACTATTGTTACAGCAAGAGCTGGAAAAAACCTACTTGAATCAATAATTTCTGGTATGGTTACAATAGGGCCACGTTTTGGAGGAGCAGTAAACGGTGCAGCTAAACATTTTTCTATGGGGCTTGAAAAAGGACTTGAACCACGTGAATTTGTAGATTACATGAAAAAAGAAAACATAAGGATACAAGGAATAGGACACAGAATTCATAGCATAGACAATCCTGATGAGCGTGTTGAGATAATGATAAATTTTGCAAAAAAACACTTCCCAAAACATCCACTACTAGACTACGCACTCGCGGTTCAAGGAGTAACTACGATGAAGAAAGGAACTCTAATCCTCAACGTGGATGGATGTATCGGTGTGCTATTTGTTGATATGCTATTAAACCTTGGATACAGCAATGAAGAAATCAAAGAAATGATAGACATGGGATTCTTCAACGCATTCTTCATAATCGGTAGAACAATGGGATTCATGGGTCACTACTTTGATCAAAAAAGACTCAAAACAGGCCTATATAGACATCCATGGGACGACATATTATATGATGTCCCCGATAAACCAGAAAAGGTGAAATAAAAATGAGTTCTGATGAAAAAATAATATACACAATAGTTGACGAGGCGCCACGCCTTGCCACTTATTCTTTTTTACCTGTTGTAAAAACATTTACAAAAGCAGCAGGACTAAACGTTGAAACAAGAAATATAAGCCTTGCAGGTAGAATAACTGCTAAATTCCCAGAACGTCTAACAGATGAACAAAAACAAAGTGATGATCTATCTGAACTAGGGAAACTTGTAAATAAACCTGAAGCAAATGTTATCAAACTTCCATGTATTAGTGCATCAATTCCCCAGCTAAAAGCAGCAGTTAAAGAACTACAAACAAAAGGCTACAACATACCCGATTATCCAGAAGAACCAAAAAACGATGAAGAAAAAGAAATAAAAGCACGATTTGACAAGGTAAAAGGAAGCGCGGTAAACCCTGTTCTTCGTATGGGAAACTCAGATAGAAGAGTACCAGATCCTGTAAAAAATTATGCAAAAAACAATCCACATAGTAATGGTAACTGGACCAGCGATTCTAGATCACATGTAGCCCATATGAAAAAAGGAGATCTTCGTTCTACTGAAAAATCAACAACATTGACAAAAGAACAAACAGGAAATGCTCAGATAGTTTTTGAAGATGAAAACGGAAATGAAAAAGTTCTCAAAGAAAAACTTCCATTAATTGAAGATGAAATAATTGATGCGGCGATTCTTAGTAAAAAAGAGCTTAGATCATTTTTAAAAGAACAAATAGAAGATGCAAAAGAAAAAGACATCTTATTTTCAGTACATCTAAAAGCAACAATGATGAAAGTATCAGATCCTATAATATTTGGACATGTAGTATCAGTATTTTTTGATGATGTATTTGAAAAACATGCAACTACTTTCAAAGAAATTGGAATCAGTCCAAACAATGGCCTCGGAGAATTATACTCAAAAATAAAAGAACTACCAGACAACAAACAACAAGAGATAGAAAATGATATAAAAACTTGTTATGAAAAAAGACCAAAACTTGCTATGGTTAATTCAGATAAAGGAATAACTAATTTACATGTACCAAGTGATATCATAATTGATGCATCAATGCCTGCGGCAATAAGAAACTCAGGTCGTATGTGGGCATCAGATGGAAAAACATATGACACCAAATTCGTAATCCCTGATAGTAGCTATGCAGGTGTATATAAAACAGTAGTTGAATTCTGCAAAGAAAACGGTGCATTTGACCCATCTAAGATGGGAACAGTACAAAATGTTGGATTAATGGCACAAAAAGCAGAAGAATACGGAAGTCACGATAAAACATTTGAAATCAATGGAAATGGAAAAGTAAAATGTATATCCGAAAAAGGTGAAACCCTAATTGAACAAAAAGTAGAAGATGGTGATCTTTTTAGAATGTGTCAGGCAAAAGACCTACCAGTTCAAGACTGGGTAAAGCTTGCTGTAAACCGAGGAAAAGCAACAGGTTACTCAGTAGTATTCTGGCTTGATAAAAACCGAGCGCATGACAGAGAACTAATACAAAAAGTAAACAAATATCTAAAAGACCATGACACCTCAGATCTTAACATAAAAATAATGAGCCCTATAGAAGCTACAAAATACACATGTGAACAAATTAGTAAAGGTAAAAACACAATCGCTGTAACAGGTAACGTTTTACGTGACTATCTAACAGACTTATTCCCAATACTTGAAGTAGGAACAAGTGCAAAAATGCTATCAATAGTACCCCTAATGAATGGTGGAGGGCTATTTGAAACAGGAGCTGGGGGAAGCGCACCAAAACACGTACAACAATTCCAAGAGGAAAATCATCTTCGATGGGACAGCCTAGGAGAATTCCTCGCACTTGCACCATCACTAATACATTTAAGCAAAAGAACAAACAATAAAAAAGCAGAAATCCTTGCAGAAACACTAGACAAAGGAATAGAAAAATATCTAACAAACAACAAATCACCATCACGAAAAGTAAATGAGCCAGACAATAGAACAAGCCACTTTTATCTAACAATGTACTGGGCAGAAGCACTATCAAAACAAAAAGATGATACAGAACTACAAAACATTTTTACAAAAATCTTAAGTGAACTAAAAAAGAATGAAGAGAAAATAACTAAAGAGTTACTTATAGTCCAAGGAAAAAAAATGGATATAGGCGGATACTATAAACCAAATGATGATATGGCAACAAAAGCTATGAGACCAAGTGAAACTTTTAATACAATTTTAGAAACAGTAGCAGTAGTAAAAGCATAAAAACTAATATAAATTATTTCTTTTTTTCTTTTTTATTATTAACATTTTTTACAAAAAATGAGAAATATTGTTAAAAATAAGCAATATTAACAAATTAAAAATTATTTATACTATTAATTTCTGAAGATAAAAATTTATAAATAATAAAAAACTCATACAAAAATACCAGACTGAGTATGAAAAACATACATAAGGCTGTAAAAAACAAAGAAGATGGTACTTTTTTAAATCTTTTTGTTATACCTAACTCAAATACAACTCTTTTTCCATCAGGATATAACAAATGGAGAAACAAAATTGAAATTAAGGTAAGTTCAAAAGCAAAAGATAACAAAGCAAACAAAGAAGTTATTACGACAATTGCAACATTTTTTAATAAATCAATTAAAGACATTTTTATTGTATCTGGAAAAAAAAGTAAGTTAAAAACTGTTTTAATAAAAGATGTTAATTTTAATGATACTGTTCAAAAATTAACGGAGTCTTTAGATGGGTTATAAAGATACTCTAATTATAATTAATAAAATATTGGATGAGTTAATTGAAAAAAACAAAAAAATACCTATTGTTGTTGAAGGGGAAAAAGATATTAAGGCTCTTTTAAAACTTGATATAAAAGGAAAAATATTAACTCTAAACAAAGGTGTTTCATTGACTAATTTTTGTGATAATATTGCTAATAAATATAAAGAGATTATTATACTTACTGATTGGGATAAAAAAGGTGGTTATCTTTGTCATACTATGAAAAAAAATCTTCAAGGTCGTGTTAAGTGTGATACATATTTTAGAGAGGTATTAGCAAAAAACTCAATTACAAAGAAAGTTGAAGGTTTACCTAGTTGGATTAATTCTCTTTATGAAAAAGTTTAGGATGGGGTAATCTAAGAAGTTCCGGTGAGGAAACATCAAAATGGATCTACCCATCCGTAAAATAAGGTAAAAGCTGAATCTGTATATAAATTTTGGCTAAATTTATATAGACAATAGCCGTAAATTATATACTTAGAATTTAGGCTATATAATTATTTTCTCAGAATAAAATAATAGATTTATGATAAAAAAACTTTATTTTAATCCATATTTTGTTAGAGGTTTTTTGGGTTTTGTTTTTTTAATATTTATTTTTCCTTCTCTTGCTAGCCATCCTAGTGCTGCATATGTATCTTTATTTGATATTCCTGATAATTTTGGAAGGTAAGGTTCATCAATATAACCAATTTGATGAAGTGTTTTCCATACTTTTCCTGCATCTTTACCAATTTTTGTATCAAGATTTGTGTCTCCTAAGTAATATTTATTACCAGTTTTACAAATTTTATTTTCTTTTGCTAACCATCCTATTGCTGTCCAAAAATCATATTCATTTAATTTTGTTTTTTTTATTATTTTATTTGGGGTTTGAGGCCCACATTTTTCAAGAGTTTCCCATACTTTACCAGCATATTTACCATAATTGTTAACTTTTTTTGTCATATCTATCCCGTCCAACGTTTTAAAAATAATAAATTTGATGGTTATATAGCTTACTATTTAAAATAAATTATAATAGTTTTAATTAGCTTTGACAATTTTATATATACAAAAGATTTGAATACCATTATTCTATGTGGATAAAACTAAAAAATAATTTATTAAATTTTTAATCTTAGGGGGAAAAAATTGAAAAATATTACAATTAAAGGAGCCAGAGAGCATAATTTAAAGAATATTAATCTTGAGCTTCCAAGGGATAATTTCATTGTAATAACGGGTTTATCTGGTTCAGGTAAATCTACTCTTGCTTTTGATACTATATATGCTGAGGGTCAGAGGAGATATGTTGAATCTTTATCAGCTTATGCTAGACAGTTTCTTAGTCTTATGAATAAACCTGATGTTGATACTATTGATGGTTTATCACCTGCTATTTCAATTGAGCAAAAAACTACAAGTAAAAATCCTCGTAGTACTGTTGGAACAATAACTGAGATCTATGATTATTTTAGATTATTATTTGCTAGAATTGGGATTCCTTATTGTCCTATTCATGATATTAAAATTGAATCTCAATCCCCTCAAAAGATAGCTAAGAGGGTTTCTAAAGATTTTAAAGATGTTATAACTGTTTTATCACCTATAATTCGTCAAAAAAAAGGTACATATGAGCAATTATTTAGTGATTTAAACAAAGAAGGTTATACAAGAGTTAGAGTTGATAAGGCATTTTATAAGACTGATGAAAAAATTGTTTTAGATCGTTATAAAAAGCATGATATTGAAATTGTAATTGATAGATTTAAAATTGATGATAAATCTAGGCTTGTTGAAGCTTGTGAAAATGCAATTACAAGATCAGATGGATTGATAATAGTCATTGATAAAAGAAAAAATGAGAAGATTTATTCTTCTAAAATGACTTGCCCGGAATGTGGAATGGTTTTTGAGGAACTTCAACCACGTATGTTTTCTTTTAATAGTCCTTTTGGAGCTTGTGAAACATGTCATGGCTTAGGTATAAAAATGGATTTTGATCCTGATTTGATTATTCCTGATAAAAAACTATCAATTGCAGATGGGGCAATTAAGCTTTATAGAAATGCTATTGATAATTGGAGGACTAAATTTTTAGGTGGTCTTGCAAAACATTATGGTTTTTCAATTTTTACTCCAATTGACCAACTAGATGAGAGGCAATACGATGTTTTAATGTATGGTTCTCATGAAAAAATTCATTTTGATATGAAAGCTAGAAATGGTGATGCCCAATGGAGTGGTAAAAGTTATTGGGAAGGTTTGATACCTCAATCAGAACGATTATACAAACAAACGGAATCTGATTACAGGCGAAGAGAGCTTGAAAAATTTATGAAAATATCCCCTTGTCCAGATTGTAATGGTAAACGATTAAAATCAAAGATTTTAAGTGTAAAAATCGCAAATAAATCAATAAGTGATATAACAGATATGTCAATAAAACAATGTATAATATTTTTTAAAACATTAATACTTTCAAAAAAAGAAGAAGAAATTGCATGGCAAATCTTAAAAGAAATAAAAGCTAGACTAAATTTTTTAGATAAAGTTGGTCTAAATTATCTAACCCTTTCCAGGTCAGCTGGAACCTTATCAGGTGGTGAAGGGCAACGTATTAGACTTGCAACTCAGATAGGTTCAAATCTAATGGGCGTTTTATACATACTTGATGAACCATCTATTGGTCTTCATCAACGAGATAATAAAAGACTAATTGATACTTTACACAATCTTAGAGATATTGGAAATACACTCATTGTAGTTGAACATGATGAAGAAACCATTAGACATTCTGATTATGTTGTAGATATGGGACCTGGAGCAGGTCTTCATGGAGGTAAAATAGTTGCAGTGGGAACACCTGAAGACATAGAAAAAAATCCTTCATCTCTAACTGGTAAATATCTTTCAGGTAAATTAGAAATATCTATACCTGATAAAAGAAAAAAATCAAATGATTTTATTCATATATATGGTTGTAGGGAACATAATTTGAAAAATATTGACGTTGATATTCCAATAGGCGTTCTATCTATGGTAACTGGTGTTTCAGGTAGCGGTAAATCAACATTAATTTATGATATTTTATACAAAGGTCTTATGAAGAAACTTCATAATTCAAGATTAAATGCCGGGGATCATGACATAATTGAATTTGATAAAATAATCGATAAAGTAGTTGTTATAGATCAAAGCCCTATTGGTAAAACACCTAGGAGTAATCCTGCAACTTATACAAAGGTTTTTGATAGAATTAGAAAACTTTTTGCACAAACAAAAGAAGCTAAAACACGTGGTTATAAACCTGGTAGATTCTCATTTAATCTAAAAGGTGGCAGATGCGAATCCTGTCAAGGTAATGGTTTAATAAAAATTGAGATGAATTTTTTACCAGATATATATGTCCAATGCGAGGAATGCAAAGGTAAAAGATATAACAAGGAAACATTAGAGGTTACATATAAAGGTAAAAATATAGCAGATGTTTTAGATATGAGCGTAGAAGAAGCACTTGATCTTTTTCAAAATATTCCATACATTAAAAGTAAATTACAAACTTTATCAAAAGTCGGACTTGATTATATTAAACTAGGCCAGAGTAGTACAACTCTTTCTGGTGGTGAAGCTCAGAGAATAAAATTAACAAGGGAATTATCAAAAAGAAGTACAGGTAGTACCATCTATCTTCTTGATGAACCAACTACAGGTCTTCATTTTCATGACGTAAAAAAATTGATAAATGTTCTTAATAGTTTAGTAAAAAAAGGAAATACCGTCGTTGTAATAGAGCATAACCTTGAAATGATAAAATCCTCAGATTATATTATTGATCTTGGGCCTGAGGGAGGAGATCAAGGTGGTCAAATAATTGCAATGGGTTCACCTGAAGAAGTGGCAAATATTAAAAAAAGTTATACCGGGCAAATTCTAAAACCTATATTAAAGGTTAAAAAAAATGCTTAATTTAAAAAAAATTCCAAATAATCCTGGTTGTTATCTTTTCAAAGATAAAAAAGATAAAATAATTTATATTGGAAAAGCAAAAAACCTTAGAAAAAGAGTTAATTCATATTATAACAAAAAAGATTTGGATTTGAAAACAAGTCTTATGTTAACAAATGCTGAAGATATTGATTTTATTGTAACTGATAATGAAGTAGAATCTCTTATTTTAGAAAATACTTTAATAAAAAAACATCAACCACGTTATAATATCAGATTAAAAGATGCAAAGAGCCATACATATCTTCTTTTAACAAATGAAGAATATCCAAGACTAATAATTGATAGGACAAAAAAAGGAAAAGGAAAATTTTATGGCCCATTTGTAAATGCAAATGAGAGAGATTATCTAATTCATTTTATTAAAAAAACATTTAAAATTAGAACCTGTAAAAAAATCCCTAAAAAAGCATGTCTGAGATATCATATAAATTTATGTGATGCACCTTGTATTAATAACATTTCCAAAGAAGATTATTATAAAAAAATTAAAAGAGTTAAAATGGTTTTATCAGGTAATACAAAAGATCTTTTAGACACCCTTAAAGATGATATGAAAAAATTTTCTGAAAATAAAATGTTTGAACAAGCGATAATAATTCGTGATGAAATAAACGCTATTGAACATTTAAATGAAAGACAAAAAATGCAAAGAGAAAAAAAATATAATGAGGATATAATAAACTATGAGATAAAAGATGAAAAAGTGTATCTCATGCTTTTTAACATATATAAAGGAACTCTTAATAATAAAAATGAATTTGTTTTTGATTATAATGAAGATTTTTTAGAAGAATTCATTATACAATATTATAGTGAAAATGATATCCCAAAGGAATTAATAATACCTAAAAAAGTATCTAATTTAATTAAAGAGTTTCTTTCTCAAAGAAAGAATAGTAAAGTTAAAATTACTATACCTAAGAAAGGTGAAAAAAAACAGTTATTAAAACTTGTTGTAAAAAATATAGATATCATGTTTTTTTCAAATCTTGATAAAGTAAAAACCTTGAAAACTAAACTTCATTTACAAGATGATCCTTCAATAATCGAATGTTTTGATATTAGCCATTTATCTGGAACATCAACTGTGGGTTCTATGGTTCAATTTAGAAATGGGAAACCTGATAAAAATAATTACAGGAGATTTCGAATTAGAACTGTTAAGGGAATAGATGATACGGCTGCAATCGCTGAAGTTGTAAAAAGAAGATATAATAGATTAAAAAAAGAGGATTCAGAATTTCCAGATTTAATTATTATAGATGGAGGTAGAGGGCAACTTAATTCTGCTTTAAAAGAACTTGAAAAAATTAATGTAAAAGTTCCAATAATATCTATTGCTAAAAAATATGAGGAAATATATATTCCTGGATATATGGAAGTTCTCCATTTAGAAAAAAAGGACAAAGCACTCCAATACATACAAGAAATAAGAAATGAAGCACATCGATTTGCAATAAAATATAACAGACTGTTGAGAAAAAAGGAGATGGTCAAATAACAGAAAAATTCGAACTTATAACTAATATGAAACCAATGGGTTCTCAACCAGATGCTATAAAAAAAATAATTAAGGGTTTTAAAAATAATATGAATCATCAAACACTTTTAGGAGTTACAGGTAGCGGAAAAACCTTTAGTATGGCTCATATAATTGAAAAAATTCAAAAACCAACTCTTGTACTCGCCCATAATAAGACTCTTGCAGCTCAACTTTACTCAGAATTCAAAGATCTTTTCCCAAAAAATAGAGTTGAATATTTTGTAAGTTATTATGATTATTATCAACCAGAAAGCTATATTCCTGAAAAAGACCAATATATTGAAAAAGACGCAGATATAAACCCAAAAATCGAGCAAATGCGTCTTTCTGCAACAGCTTCTGTACTTGAAAGGTCTGATACAATAGTTGTTGCATCTGTATCATGTATCTATAATGTCGGGGACCCTTTAGAATATAAAAATCTTGGATATGAAATAAGAAAAGAAAAAAAAATTGATAGAAGAAAATTAATCGAAAAATTAGTTGACATGCAATATGAAAGAAATGATATGGATCTGAAATCGGGTTGTTTTAGAGTAAAAGGAGAAACTATTGATCTGATACCTGGATATTTTAATAATATTATACGAATTGAAATGTTTGGAGATGAAATAGAAAAAATAAGGGAAATAGATAAAATAACAGGCGATATAAAAGATGAATTTGACTATATCTATATTTATCCAGCTAAACATTTTGTAATAGGTGAAGAAAAAAGGAAAAAAGCAGTAAAATCAATAAAACAAGAATTAGAAGAAATACTTCCAAAACTAGATCTATTTGAAAGACACAGGCTAAAACAGAGAACATTATATGATATAGAGATGATAGAAGAAACAGGTTTTTGTAAAGGCATAGAAAATTACTCACGTCATATGGATGGTAGAAAACCAGGTGAAAAACCATACTGTTTTCTTGACTATTTTCCCAAAGATTTTTTAATGTTTATCGATGAAAGCCATAGAACAATTCCTCAGATACATGGTATGTATCATGGTGATCATTCAAGGAAAAAAACGTTAATTGATTATGGTTTTAGGCTACCAAGTGCATTTGATAATAGACCTTTAAAATTCAATGAATTTGAAAGATATATGAAAAATGTTGTGTTTGTATCTGCAACACCTGCAGATTATGAAATAAACATATCTAATCAGATAGTGGAACAAATAATAAGGCCAACTGGACTTATAGATCCACCATGTGAAATAAGACCAATTAAACACCAGATTTATGATTTAATTCATGAAATAAATAAGACCATAAAAAAAGGTTATAGAGTTCTTGTTACGACACTTACAAAAAGACTTGCAGAAGAACTATCAGAATTTCTTGCAGAAAAAAAAATAAAAACAAGATATCTTCATTCAGAGATAGACACACTTGAAAGATCTGAGCTTATAAGGCAATTAAGACTTGGGGAATTTGATGTAATAGTAGGTATTAATTTACTTCGAGAAGGAATTGATATACCTGAGATAGGACTTATTGGGATTCTTGATGCAGATAAAGAAGGATTTCTAAGAGACGAAAAAAGCCTTATTCAGATAATAGGAAGAGCTGCAAGAAATGTTGACTCGAAGGTAATATTATATGCAGATAAACAAACAGATTCAATAAAAAAGGCTATAAATGAAACAAACAGAAGACGTACTATACAACTTGATTATAATAAAAAACATAATATTAAACCGGAGACAATAATTAAACCAATAAAAGAAAAAACTGTTGAAATAAGAGATATAAAACATATACCAAAAAAAGATATACCAAATATGGTCATAGAACTAGAGCTTGAAATGAACGAAGCAGCAGATAACCTTGATTTTGAAAAAGCAATTTTTTTACGTGATAAAATAAAAAGATTAAAACAAAATATTCATAAATAACATAAAAAAACAATTTTTACTTAAAAAAATAATAATTCTTTTTAATTAATACATATTAACCTTTAGGAATATCTATTGAAATGATGCTTTATGACACTAAATCCATATGACTGGCAAAAAAGACTATTAAAAATTTACAAAGGAAAAGGAGTAATTAAAGCATTTGCTGGAACGGGAAAAACTTATGCTTCAATATTACTAATCAAACAAAGAAATTATAAAAAAGTTATCGTCTCTGTTCCTACTAGAAAATTAAAAAAACAATGGAATGAAGAATTAAAAAAATATAATGTAAAAAATACAACTGTTGAAACTTTTCATATTCTTTCAAAAGATAGATCTTACGGTTTAAAATGCGATTTATTAGTTGTAGATGAATGTCATAGAAGTACAAGTCCTGTTTTTTGTAAAATATATGACAATATAAGCTATGAAAACATATTAGGTTTATCAGCGACACCAAATAAACCTTGTCTTGATTATTGTGGTGACATTATAATAGAAGTACCTTTAGAAGCTGCTAATGTTAGTGATTTTACTGTATTTTTTCATTCAATAGATCTTACAGCCGATGAGCGATATGAATATGATGAATTTTCTGAAGCTATAGGTAAATTTATGGGTAGAATGAAAAGTGCTAAAGATTCTGAGAAATACAGATTTAGAGAGCAACTAGATTCTATGATATTTAAAAGAAGAAGTCTAGTTTATAATGCTGAGGAAAGAATTCCTAAAGCTGTAAAACTTCTAAGAGAGAATATTGATAAACCTACATTATTAATTTGTAAAAGAATTGAACAAGCAGATACAATATCAAATATTACAGGCCACCCTGTTTTCCATAGTGAAGATTATAATGAAAAAGCATTAGATGATTTTCAGAATGATAAAATTCCAGCCTTAATATCTGTTGGCATGCTTTCAGAAGGTTATGATAAACGAAACATCCAATGTTTAATTATTGTCTCAACAGCAATTACTGAAGCTTATCACATACAAAGTATAGGTCGTGCGGTAAGACTTCCAGATTCAGCAGATATTCATATAATTCTTGCAAGAAATACAACAGATGAAAAATTATTGCAATTTAGATATATGTATAATCATAAAATAATAGGGGATTTTTCTGCTACTGCTTTAAAACCAAAGAATCCCTGGATTGATCAATTTTATCTAGCTGATGAATATTCAATTGATACCGAGGGAAGAATATACCAAAAACCATCTGAGGGCAAAATCAAACAATTTTTTAAAGAAAACCCTATAAGTTCAACTCTGCAAAGAGTATTTAATTATAGAATTGGTAATTTTAGAGTTACAAGAGACAATGTTGTACTAGTAAAAATTGGAGGGAAAATTACTTCACTGGGGATTCTTCATGAAAACTTAGAAAAAATTAAACCAACAAAAATCAAAAAACTTAGTAAAATATATAGAAAATCCAAGTAAAATTTTTTTTAGAGAGGAAAATGTGCTACAAATTTTATATAATACATTAAATAAAATTATATATGATAAAAAACATTGAGGTAAAAATATGAATAAAATTTCGATTATAATAATTTTAATTATTCTTACAAGTGTAGTAATTCCAGTTTCTGGAGAAGATGGTAAAGATGAAATGGATCAAAACAAAATATATGTTGATGATATTGAAGGGGAAGGCTTAGGGAATCCAGCAGAAGATTTTACAAGTATTCAAGAAGCAATAAATTTTGCAGAAGAAGAAGACATGATATATGTATATAATGGACTGTATTCTGAAAATATCAAAATTAATAAGACAATATCTTTATATGGAGAAAACAAAAGTTCAACAATACTAATAATTAAGGATAATAAAACTGGTTTTGATATTAATGCAGATAGTATAATTATTAAAAATTTTACAATAAAAAATGGTGAAATAGGATTATTAATTAATTCTACAAATTGTAAAATTGAAGAAAATAATATAACTGAAAATATTTATGGATTAAAAATAATTAATGGTAAAGACAATCTCATTGCTAATAATAAAATTCAGAGAAATAAATATGGTTTATACATATCAAAAGATTATCCCTTACAGCAAAATAATAACAATATAATAAAAAACAATAGCTTTGTAAATAATTTTGTAAACGCATTTGATAAATGTAATAATAATTATGAGGATAATTATTGGTATAATTGGATAGGAAATAAATATCCAATTTTTAGATTTTTTCCATATTGGATACCTGGTACAATTATAAAAAATTTTGATTGGAAACCAGCATCTGAGGAAAAATAAAAATGAAGAAAAAAAAAATTTCTAAAATATTATTTATAATTCTAATAATTTCTTTTTTATCAACTCCTTTAACTCAAAGTCAAATAATTATTAATGATGGTATATCTGTAATAAAAAAAACAAAAATATTAAAAGCTGAAAAAGAGACATTTGAGTTAAATATTAATGTTCTTGGAGAAGGTTCATATTCTCTAGATCCCCCTGGGGGTGTTTATGAAAAAGGAACTGTTGTAACAGTAACAGCAATACCATCAAATGATTATAGATTTACACAATGGGGAAGTGATTCATTTGATGTAGAATTTGAATCAACAGGTTGGTTTCAATCTTATCAAAAAACAGATAGTTTTACAATAAAAAAAGATACAAATTTATATGTTGGTTTTATAAAAATTCTTATTGAATATGTTGATTTTTTTATAAGACAAGAAAAATCTGATGGAAATTGGGGACCTTGGGAGGATGAATGTATAAAAGTCGATGTTGGAACAACTCTTGAGTTTAAAATGACCTATAAATTTAGTACAAATGTTATTTTTGGTTTTTCTGGAATAACTTTAGATCCCTTTGATTATGAAAATATGACTTACCCTCCAGATATTGACCCTGAAGAAAATTATTTTGATTATATAGAGGATAGCTATTACCCAAAAAAAGTTGGACATCCTCGTCTTTTTTTAATATTTGAGCCAGAATATGATGAGCTATTACGTGGAGTTTATTGGCTTTGGATGGGTATTAAAAAATATGAAACATTAACCCAAACTTTACAAGCAAAAGTTATTAAGCCTTTTACAGGCGATATTGCTGGATCAGTTAGCGCATTTGATTTAAATATTATTGAGAATTATTTTAGTGAAGATCTATTATATGATTATGTAAAAATTATTTGTGAATCACCCGAAGAACCAATTCTATCTATAGATCCAAAATATCATGATTTTGAAGGAATGCTGGAGGGCGAAACAAATAGTACATCTTTTGAAATATGGAATTCAGGGCAAGGTAATTTAGAATACAGTTTATTTGAAGATTGCTCATGGTTAGATTTATCATCAAATAATGGAAATTCAAATGGTGAACATGATGAAATAATTGTAAATATTGATACAACTAATTTAGATCCTGATCAATATATATGTAATATTGATATCGACTCGAATGGTGGAGAAAATGAATTTATCGTATCTGTAACAGTATATGAAGAGGGTAAACCTGCTATTTCGATTATTCCTAATCTTCTTGATTTTGGTCAAAAAGAGAAAGGAAATATATATTCTGAAGATTTTATTATTAAAAACGTTGGAGATGGATTACTTGATTTTGATTTATCAGAAAAATCTGACTGGATTGAAAGTATCAATCCGCCCAATGGAGAGCTAAATTCAGGTGAATCAACTACAATTTGTCTAACTATTAATACCAGTAATCTTAGTCTTGGTTTTCATTCAAATGATATAGATGTTTTATCAGATGCAGTAGATGATGAAACATTAAAAGTTCAAGTTAATGTTTTTAATAAGTCTGAAGGTGTAATTAAATTAGTAACTGGTAGAAAATTTTCAAATGGAGTTAAAAGTGTAACTGCGAGTGTAAATAATTTACTTAATAATGCAATAACAAATGTTTCATTAGATCTTTCAGTAACATATGGTTTTTTTTCTAAAAACAAAAATGATAGAATAACAATAAAAAAACTTGAACCTAATGAGAGAACCTCTATTCAAATTGATGGTTTAAAGGGTTTTGGCCCTGTATACCTTGAAGCAAGTGCAAATGCTGATAATATTGATGAAATAATTGTAAAAAAAAGAGGTTTTATGATTTTTGGTTTTATTATATTTTTATGATGATTTAGTTTTTTTATATTGTTTCATCTATCATTGGGATTAATTGTTTATCCTTAAAACCTTTTTGTTGCATAGCACCAGATGGGCATGCTCCAACGCATGACCCGCAACCCATACATAATGCTTCGTTTACTTTAGCATGTGATTTTCCATTTTCTTCTTTTATTAATTCTATTGCACTGTAAGGACATATTGATATACATGTTGCACAACCAGAACATAGATCTTCGTCAACATATGATACCAGGGGTTCAGCTTCTAGTTCTTTCTTTGATAAAATATTCGCTGCTCTTGCAGCAGCTCCACTTGCCTGGGCTACACTATCTTGTATATCTTTTGGTGCTTGACAGCATCCTGCAATAAATACTCCACCTGTGAATGTATCCACAGGCTTTAATTTTGGATGAGCTTCTAGTAGAAAACCATCTGGACCTTGTGATATGTGGAGTTTTCTTGCAAAATCAGCAGTATCTGTTCTTGGTATTAAAGCTGGTACTAATACTACTAAGTCTGATTTTATTTCAAATAATTTGTTTGTTGTTGTATCGAAAATATCGATTGTTAGGCAATCCTTATTTGTTTTTACCTCTGAAGGTCTTCCTCTAAAAAAATTTGTTTTCATTCCTCTTATTTTATGATAAAATTCCTCATATCCTTTTCCAAAGCTTCTAATATCTGTGTAACAAATATTTATTTCAACTTCGTCTCCTAATTTCTCTTTTAGTAAATATACGTGTTTCAAAGCGCTCATACATCCGATTCTACAACACCATGTACATTCTGTTTCATCTCTGCTACCTACACATAAAATATAGGTTATTGATTTTGGTTTTTTTCCATCTGAAGGTTTTAATATTTCTCCTTTGGTAGGTCCACTGGAGTTAATCAATCTTTCCATTTGCATTGTTGTGATTACGTCTTTTGAGTTATTGTACCCATATTCATACAAACTATCAGGATTTATTAAATCATAACCTGTTGCAACAACAATTGCTCCAGCTTTTAATTCTATTTCTTCGTCTTTTTGTTTGAAATTAATGGCATTTGCCTCACATGCATCAACACAGAGTGGGCCTGTTCCACATTTACCTCTAGTTAGCATTAAGCAGGTATCTTTATCTATTGTGCATTTTAATGGTACTGCTTGAGGAAATGGCATGTATATTGCGCTTCTTTTTCCTATTCCTTCATCAAATTCACTAGTTATTCTATCTTTTAATCTGCATGCAGTAACACAGTCTCCACATCCAGTGCATTTATCTATATCCACGAACCGCGCTTTTTTATTGACTTTTATTGTATAGTTACCGATACTTCCTTCTACATTTTTTATTTCAGAATAAGTTAATAACTCTATGTTTGGATGGTTTGCAATCTCCATCATTTTTGGTGTTAGAATACATCCTGAGCAATCTAATGTTGGAAAAGTTTTATCAAGTTGGGCCATTCTTCCCCCAAGAGAAGGGGTTTTTTCAATTAGATAAACTTTATGTCCTTCTTCTGCAAGATCTAGAGCTGATTGAATTCCTGATATCCCGCCACCCACAACAACTGCTTTTGGTGTTACTTTTATCGTTGAGGTTTGTAATGGTTCTAAAAGTTTTGCTTTTGCTACTGCTCCTCTAAGTAATGCTTTTGCTTTTGTAGTTGCATCTTCTTTATTTTCATGAGCCCAACTACATTGTTCTCTAATATTTGCAATTTCTAAATTAAATGCGTTTACTCCTCCATCTTCCACTACACCTTGAAAAGTATGCTCATGCATTCTTGGGGAACAGCAAGCTATTACGACACCGTCAAGTTTATTTTTTTTAATTGTATCTTTAATTAAATTTGCTCCAACATCTGAACACATGTATTTGTATTCTTTACTTACTATTACGCCATCTAATTTTTTTGCATATTCTACAAGTTTTTTAATGTCAACTGTTGAAGATATGTTAATTCCACAATGGCATACAAAAACACCTATTTTGTTACTCATGGTTTTTCCCCCTTTATAGTTTCAGTTGGGCTTTGATTAAGATTTAATCCTAATTTTTCTTCAGATATACCAAATGATATTCCAAGAAGCTGTGTTAAATAAAATACTGGAACTTGTAATTTCGCAGCTATTATGCTTCCGGCTTTTTCTTGTCTTGCATCATATTGTCTGTGACACCAGGGGCATGTATCAACAAATGCATCGAATCCTAGTTCTTGAACACTTTTTAATTTTTGGCCTGTTTTTGTTAGAGCAGAATCAGGTAGATTTGCTGAGAGTAATGCTCCACAGCAGTCTAGTTTTTCAGGATAATATTCTGTTTTTGCTCCAATCGCTTTTAATATGTTTTCTATCTTTTGAGGGTTTTCTGAATCGTCTGGTCTACCTAATTCACTTGGTCTAATTAAATGACATCCATAATGTGTAGCAATTTTTATTTCATTTAACGGTTTTTTTACTTGTTTTTTAATTTTTTCAATTCCAATTATGTCATGTAATAAATCTAGAATACTAATTATATCTGAATTTCCAGTGTATTTTAATCCTTCTTCTTTAAGGTAATTATTTACTTTTTCTTTCATTTCTGGATTTGAGTCCAATACTTTTTTACAATCTGAAAGAGCTAAATGACACATTGGGCATGGGGCAAATATGTCAAGTTTTTCTTTTTCAGCTATTGCAATATTTCTTGCAGATAGTGCTAATGTCAGCATCTGATTTACGCTTTTTATTGGTTCTGAGCAACATGAAAATCCTTCTAGGTCTATGATTTTTATATCTAATTTTGGAAGTATTTCTCTTAATGATAGCTCATATGCATATTGTTCAGTTGGCATTATGCAACCAGGGTATAATGCATATTTTTTTTCTTTTTTTTCAGCTTTCATTATATCTTCTCCACTGCTAGTTTTGATAGAATTGTTTGAAATTTTGTGGGATCTGTAGGTTTTGATATTTCTGGAAGATTTAGGTCATTTCTATTAATTGATTTATTATTTTTTGTTGTTACATTTTTTATATCTTGTAGCAGCCCTATTGAAAGTACTGATTGTAGCATTGCTGTGTAATTTCCTGGTATTTGTTTTCCACTTGCAACTGCCATATTTTTAAGTGCAAATAATATTTCTACAGGTGCTACTTTTTGAGGGCATCTTTCACGACATTTAAAGCAGCTCATACAGGTCCATATTACATCTGAATTTATCATTTCGTCAATTAAACCTCTTTTTGTTAAAGCTACAATTTTGTGAGGTTCTAGTTCTAGTAATTTGTGTGCTTCACATCCTGATGTACATTTTGCACATTGATAACAATAATCAGAAATTTCATTTTGTAGTTTTTTTAATCTCTCATTTATTTCTTTTCTAATTTCTGTTTGGGATTTTCCCATTGATGTTAGATCTGTTATAGTCATAATTTGTTACTCCCCTTATTAACAATTGTTAAATATTTAAATATTTTATGTCTATATGTGATAAGTTGTAAATTCATTATCTTATAAACCTTTATAAAATCTGCTGATTATATAGTATAAATAATTATTTTTTTACTTTGTTTATGTGGACACTTCCATTCTTAAAAACAATCCATCTAAGTTTATCACCATCTTTGAGTTCGAGTAATTCAACAACCTCAGATGGTACAGTAATTCTTCTTCTAGAACCTCGCATGGTAATTGAAGTATCAGTAATACATCTTATATCATCAAGATCAACTTTCATGTTTACACCTAAAAATGGAATAGACTTCTAAATAAAATAGTTTATTCATAAAATGTATAATTTTGCCAATAGATATATTCCAATTCCAATTGCATATGAAGGAATCACTACTTGCCACATTTTATTAGGAAATATTCTTACTAAATAAGGTGAAACTAATGCAGCAATAAAACCTCCTGTAAAAACAGAGGGTAATAAAATAAAATCAATTTCTAATACTTGATTTGTAATCAATGGAAGTAACAAAAAACTAGCCACTCCAACTACAGATACTATCCCCTCAGAAAGGGATACTATCGCAGTTGCCGTTTTTTCATAGATCCCAGAAAAAATTTGTCCTAACATAACTACTGGGCCATAACCTCCAGCACCTATGCCTTTGTTAAAACCAGCGAGTCCAGAAAACGATAATAAAAGTTTTGGTTTATATGTATTTGATCTTGATTTTAACCTAATAACGGCAATAATACCCATTATTAATACAAGGACTGCTACATAGGTTTTTATAATATTTTTATCAATTTTTATTGCAAAATAAGTTAGAAAAACTGAAAAAATTATTGCAATACATCCTGAGATTGCTATTGTAAACATAATTTTTGTTTCCTTATTATATGGTTTTTTAAGTTTAAATTTGACATTTTCAAATTCGTTATGAAAAAAACCTGATGTAAAACCAGTAATTGCCTCCGATATTAACAATATGGGAACTACCTGTAATGGATCATAACCCATAATTAATAGTAATGGAGTTAAACCTGTTCCAAATCCCATTCCGGCACATGAATCCATTGTTTCAAACAAAAAAGCAAGAATTATTATTACAGGTATAAATTCTATCATTTTGCATCTACAAAATTATTGAAAATATTGCTATTATTGAAAAATAAACTATTAATGCCCCAAATATCTTTTTTACTGATGATTTTTTTATTTTCATTCTTTCAGATATTGTCATTTCTGTGTCTAGTATTTTAGCTAGATATCCTATTTCATTTGATATAAAATTATTTTTATAATCTTTATTTTCCATCTTGATCACTATTTTCTATACTTAAAAAGTATGTTTAACAAATTATAAATACTTATTGGTATTTTACATATAATTATATGAAATTTTCATAATTATAATGGAAATATTTGGTAATTTTAGGCCATAATCCAAATATTTTATTTTTAATATAATTATATCACAAAAAAAAGAACTAAATACAACTATGAAATACGGGTCTGACATATGATAGGAATAACATATCATGAAGACTACAATAAATATGACCTAGGTTTAGAACATCCGCTAATCGGAGATAAACCAAAAAGAACAATAGAATACCAAAAAAAACAAGGATTACTTGAAAATATTAAAATATTTAAACCAATAAAAGCAACTGAAGAAGAAATACTAAGAGCTCACACATTAGAATACCTAAACAGAGTAAAAAATTTAAGTAAAAAAGGAGGTATGCTATCATTTGATACACCCGCACCAATAGGTATATATGATATAGCGAGAACTGCTGTAGGTGGATCAATATTAGCTGGAAAAAAAATAAACCAAGGATATAATTGCATAATGAATCCTTTAGGGGGTTTTCATCACGCTAGTAGGAATTTTTCTTCAGGTTTTTGTTTTTTCAATGATATAGCAGTATTAATAGAGGATCTTAGAGCGGAGCATAACTATAAAAAATTTTTAATTATTGATTTAGACGTTCATCATGGTAATGGTACTCAAGAGATATATTTTGATGACCCTAGTGTGTTAAATATTTCATTTCATCAAGATGGAAATACTCTTTATCCTGGAACGGGAAGTTTAGAAAAAATTGGAAGAAATTCTGGAGAAGGATATACAATAAATTTACCTTTACCACCAAAGACAGGAAATAAAAGTTATCTATATGCTTTTAATGAAATAATTCCCAGTCTCGCAAAACAGTTCAAACCAGATGTAATCATATATCAATGTGGAGTTGATACACATCACTCAGACCCTTTAGCGGATTTGAGGTTAACTCATCAAATATATTATAATTTAGCAAAAAAAATTTATAATCTCTCAAAAAAAACCTGCAATAAACTAATTGTGTTATATGGTGGAGGATACAATAGTGAAAAAAGTATAATATCTTATCATAACATAACTTGTGGTATTTTAGAAAAAGAAAATTATATTAGAGAAAAAGAATTAAAAGACGAAAATTTTGAAAAAGTTAAAAAAATTGTGAATAAATTAAAAAATAGAATTGAAAAACATTGGGAATTATAAAAAAAATTCATCAATAAACTTATTAATAACATATCAATATGGGCTCGCAACAACTCCTTAGAATAAAGGGGGGAAATTGAATAATGGGTGTTGAAAATCTAGACAAAATTTTTAAACCAAAAAGTATAGCTGTAATAGGAGCAAGTAATAAAGAAGGAGCACCAGGGTTTAGAATATTTAGAAACCTAATAGGATCGGGGTATCAAGGTGTAGCATATCCAATAAATCCAAAACATGATAGTATACAAGGTGTTCAAGCATATAAATCTGTAAATGATATTCCAAAAGTAGTAGATCTAGCAATAATTGCAACACCCGCAAAAACAGTAGCAGATGTATTAGAACAATGTGGTAAAAAAGGGATAAAAGGTATTTTAATAATATCAGCAGGATTTAAAGAAATTGGAGATGAAGGAAAAGCTTTAGAAAAAAAATTAGAAAAAATAAAAGACAAATATGGGCTTAGAATAATAGGTCCAAATTGTGTTGGATTTACACTACCCTATCTAAATTTAAATGCAACCTTTGCATCATCAATGCCTCTCCAAGGCAACATTGCTTTATTTTCACAAAGTGGGGCAATATGTGGAGCAATTCTAGACTGGGCAGCTGCAGCAAATGTAGGTTTTAGTTCATTTATATCAGTAGGGTCAATGATGGATGTTGACTTTGGAGATCTTATTGATTATTTTGGTATGGACATCCATACACGTAGTATTGTTTTGTATGTAGAATCCATAACAGAGGCAAGAAAATTTATGAGTGCTGCTCGAAGTTTCGCAAGAGCAAAACCAATTATTGTAATAAAATCTGGAAGATTCCAAGAAGGAGCAAAAGCAGCATCATCACACACAGGAGCTATGGCCGGCGAAGACTCAATATACGATGCAGCTTTTAAAAGAGCAGGAATTGTAAGAGTAAAACACATAAGCGATCTATTTAACTGTTCATCAATTCTTGCAAAACAACCAAGGCCCAGAGGCCCAAAAATAGCAATTGTAACCAATGCAGGAGGACCAGGGGTTCTTGCAACAGATGCAATAGTAGAAAATGGGGGAAAACTAGCAAATCTATCCTCTGAATCAATGGAACAATTAAATCAATTTTTACCACCACATTGGAGCAAAGCAAATCCTATTGATTTAATAGGAGACGCAGATGAAGAAAAATATCAAAAAGCAATTGATATATGTTTAAAAGATAAAAATATAGATGGGCTACTAACAATATGCGTACCACAAGTAGTTGCAGATCCAAAAATTTTATCAGACAAGATTATTGACTTATCTAAAAAAACTACAAAACCTATTTTAGTATCATTTCCAGGTGAAGAAAGCGTCTATCATGCAAGATTACTTCTAAATAGAAATAACATTCCAGCTTATGCAACACCTGAAGAAGCAGTACAATCCTATATGCATCTATACAATTACGCTAGAAATTTAGATTTAATGTATGAAACACCAGCAGAGAGAGATATTAAACCATCACCAAAACATCAAGAAAAACTCAAAAATATGTTTAAAAACGCGTTAAAAGAAGGTAGGACATTATTAAATGAGAAAGAATCAAAAGAATTTCTAGAATACTACGGTATTAAAACTACAACCCCCAAACTTGCAAAAAACGAAGAGGACGCAGTAAAAATCGCAAATAAAATTGGTTACCCTGTTGTAATGAAAATACATTCACCAGATATATCTCATAAAAGCGATAGCGGAGGAGTATTACTCGATATTCAATGTGAAGAACCTTTAAGAAAAGGATTTAGAAAAATAATAAAAAACGTTAAACAAAAGGTTCCAGACGCAAAAATTGAAGGAATAACCATACAAAAAATGGTTAAAAATAAAGGATCAGAATTTATTTTAGGTTCCAAAAAAGACCCAGTTTTTGGATCAGTAATATTATTTGGATTAGGCGGAGTTTTTACTGAACTTTTTAAAGACAGGGCAATAGGTTTTCCGCCATTAAATCAAGTATTAGTTAAAAGAATAATTGAGCAAACCAAAGCGTATGAACTAATCAAAGGATTTAGAGGAATAAAAACAGTAAACATGGAAAAAGTAGAAGAAACAATGATTAATTTTTCACAAATGATAATAGATCATCCTGAAATAAAAGAAGTAGATATTAACCCATTAATAGCAGTAGACAATGATCTTACAGCCGTCGATGCAAGAATTGTAATAGATAAAAAACCAAAAGGAAAACCACATCTAATAATTAGCTCATATCCAAATAAATACAAAAATAAAGTAAAATTAAGAGATGGAACAGAAGTATTACTTAGACCAATAAAGCCAGAAGATGAGTATATGTGGCAAGAAATGTTTAACAGTTTTTCAGAAGAAACTGTAAGATTTAGATTTTTTAGACTTATTAAAGATACACCACATGAAATGAGAACAAGATATTGCAATATAGATTATGACAGAGAAATTGGGATAGTAGCAGAAATTAATGAAAAAGGTAAAAAAAGATTCATTGGTGTTACAAGAATAATTATGTCTCCAGGCCGTGGCGATGAAGCAGAATTCGCTCTTGTAGTAAGCGATAAATGGCATAGATTAGGTTTAGGATCAGAATTTATTGATTATACATTTAAAGTAGCAAAAGATAAAAACATAAAGAAACTCTATGGAGTTGTTTTAAAAGATAACACACCTATGATTTCTTTATGTCGTGAGAAAAATTTTAAATTTTCATCTGGTGACCCAGGCGAATATAAAATTGAATATGATTTGACTGGGATTTCTAAAAATAATAAAAAATAAAAATTTTTCTTTTTTTCAAGTTTTTAATCTATAAATAATTATTAAATATTTTCGTCAAAAAACGTAAATTTTATCGTCATATTTATATATATTAAAAATTAAATCATATATGGTGATTTAATGGAAATATTCAAATGCGAAATATGCAGAAAAAGATACTTTTCAAGAAAAGCAAAATGTCCAGTCTGTGGAGGACATATTGTACCTGAAAGATTCTGTAGATCATACAGATATATAGTTTAATTATTTTAAAAAATTAATTATCTTTGATAACCTTTATTGTTTTAGTTGCAATAAAATCAATATTGCTTCCTTCAACATTTTTAATTATTATTTGACCGGATTTTATTGGTGCATTCACAGAAAGAGTTTTTATTTTTTGTAAAACTTTAAAAATCAATTTTTTAGGAACCGGTTTATTACTCTTTACACTAACTAATGGCCATTCACCATTTTTTACTAATACAGAAGTTGTAAGCATTCTTCTAGGATCAAGTGCTTCGCTTCTAGCATATTCCACTCCTCTTTTACATTTATTTCCTTCTATTAATTCAAAATTATTTCCCTCAATTGTGTAATATATTTTGCACCCAATTGGACAAACAATACAAGTAATACATTTTTTTTCTTTTTTCAATCTATATTCACCTCAATAGTATTACTAGATTTGATTATTTCTCTTGTTATTTTAACATCAAATATTACCATATTTGCTGGATTAACCCATGGTAGTTTTTTATTGAATATCTCTTCTCCTTTGCTAATAATTGTTAATTTAGATTTTTTTTGAGGTTTTTTTACTCTTAAACTCATATGTATTTTGCCTGGTTTATCTATTTTTTGAGGTATAATATATCTAACACCTTTTCCTGGTTTTATAGCAATTGATTTAGATTTTTTTCCATTTTTTTTATTAATGTTAATTGCTGCTTGCTTTCCAGCTTTTTTTGCATCTATTGAAAGTGCATCTACTGTGTCATATACTTGAAGGCAGTTTCCGCATGCGTAAAAATCTGGTTCTGATGTTTCTAAGTTTTGGTTAACAATTGGTCCGCCTGTAATCTTGTCAATTTTTATATCTATTTTTTTTGCTAGTTCATTTTCTGGTATTAAGCCTAATGATAGTAGAAGTGTGTCACATTTTATTTCTTTCTCTGTTTTTGGAATTATTTGCATATTTTGGTTTACTTGGGCGATTTTAATGCTTTCTAATCTTTCTCGGCCTCTTATGTAGGTTACTGTATGATTTAGATATAGTGGTATATCATAGTCATCTAGGCATTGTACTACATTTCTTGGTAGGCCACTTGCGTATGGTAATATTTCTACTACTCCTATTACATTTGCTCCTTCGAATTTTAGTCTTCTTGCCATTATGAGTCCTACATCACCTGAGCCTAGTATTACAACATTTTTTCCAGGGATTTTATTATAGAGATTGATAAATCCTTGTGCTACTCCAGCGGTGTATATTCCGCTTGGTCTGTCACCGGGTATCATTATATGCCATCTTGTTTTTTCTCTGCAGCCTGTTGCAAATATTACTTTTTTTGTTTTTATTTTATGTAATCCTTTTTTGTTTACTGCGGTTATTTCTTTTTTTTTGTTTATATCTAAAACCATGGTTTCCTTCATTATCTTGATTTTTTTCTTTTTTACTTTTTTTATGTACATTTCTGCATATTCTGGTCCTGTCATTGATTCTCCTGTTTCTTCTACTCCAAAACCGTCATGTATGCATTGTGTTAATATCCCCCCTAGCCAATCATTTCTATCCAAAACTATTATTTTATTGATTCCATTTTCTGATGCGGATAATGCTGATGCAAGTCCTGCTGGTCCTGCGCCTATTATTGCTAAGTCTACGTTTTGATTTATCATTGTTTTTCCTCTCTGTTTCTTCTGTAAAAAATGTTTGATTCTGGTGATTTTAGAGTTATATTTTTAAAATTAATTTTAAATTGTTCTTCCATGATTCTAACGATATGTTGTGTACAGAATCCGCCTTGGCATCTACCCATCCCTGCTCTGCATCTATATTTGACTGCTGATAATGTTTTTGCGCCGATTGGGTTTTTTAATGCTTTTATTACTTCTGCCTCTGTAATATGTTCACATCTGCAAACAATTCTCCCCCATCTTTGATCTTTTTTGATTAACTCTGTTTGTTGTTTTTTTGTCATATCTTGGAATCTTTTCATTTTTGGTTCAGCTGTTTTAAATTTTTGTTTTGGCTTAATTTTTATTTTTTTAGATATCATTTTTTTTATGTCTTCTGCAATAGCTGGTGCTGCTGTAAGACCTGGTGATTCTATTCCTAATAGATTTATCATATTTGGGTTTTTTTTGCTTTCTTGTATTCTAAAATCTGCCCATCCGCCTTCTTTTTCAGAGGCTAATTTGCATCTTACCCCTGAGTATGCGTTGATTACTGCTTTATCTGGGATTTTTGGGATTATTTCTTTTGCTTCTTCAAGTAAGGATTTCATCATGTTTTTTGTTGTTTTTTTATCATCAGGGTCTTCTATAAATTCTGCACTTGGCCCTAGTATTATATTTCCTTCTATTGTTGGTGTAATATGAACACCTAGTACTCCTAGTTCTTTTACTGGGACAGGATATATCATAGAGTTTACAAGAGAACTGTAATTTTTATCTAAAACAAGATATTCTCCTCTACATGGGTATACATTAAAATCAGGTTCTTCAACCATTGATACAATATCTTTGCAGTTTAAACCTGCTGCGTTAACTAAAATATCTGATTTATATTCACCTTTATTTGTTGAAATTATAAAATTATTTGAAGTTTTTTTGATATTTTTTACTTGTGTTTCAAGTAAAAATTTTACATTATTTTCAGCTGCGTTTTCTGCGAGTGCTATTGTAAATTCGTATGGTGATACTATTCCTGCAGTTGGAACCCATAGCGCCGATTTACAATTTACGTTTTTCTCATTTACTTTATCACTATTTACTATTTTTAGATCAGGTACATTGTTTTTTATGCCTACTTTTTTTAATCTTTTTAACTCGTTTAATTCTCTTTCATCTTTAGCTATTACATATTTACCTATCCATTTTACTTCTAAACCAATTTTTTTAGAGATAGAATGCAACATTTGGTTTCCTTTAACACAATAAAAAGCTTTTAGTGAATCTGGTGCAGAATTTATACCGCTATGTATTACACCACTATTTGCTTTACTTGTTCCACTAGCAACATCTGAGCCTTTTTCAAAAACAACAACATTTATATTATATTTAGATAACTCCCATGCTATCGCGGAACCAATAACACCTCCCCCAACTATTGCAACCTGGAAATTTCTCATCTGAAACGGGAATATAAAGAGTGATATAAATATATTAGGTGGTTTTATTATTCAGGTTATAAATTAATAAATTAGTTGAAAGGTTTAATATGAAAATTGAAATCCCCTATGGTAAAGACAAAATAAATATTGAAATACCTAAATCTAGCAATGTTTTATTACCAAAATCATCAAAAACAATAGATGAAAAAAAACTTATTGAAAACGCGTTGAATAAACCAATTGATGGAGTTTCATTTAATGATTTTATTTCTAAAAGTAAAGAAATATTAGTTATTGTAAATGATGCGACAAGACCTACTCCTACAGCAAAAATTTTAGAATATATACGTCCTCAGCTTACTGAACATAAAAATATTAAATTTATTGTTGCTACAGGTTCACATAGAGCTCCAACTAAAGAAGAATATGAGTTTATTTTTGGAAAAACCTATAAGGATTTTAAAAACAATATTTTAGTAAATGAAGCTAGAGAAAAAACAGATATGAAATATTATGGTAAAACAAAAAGAGGGACACCTGTTTATTTTAACAAGATAATATCAAAGATAAAAAACATAATTGTAATTGGAGGAGTTGAACCACATTATTTTGCAGGTTACGGTGGAGGTAGAAAATCTTTTTTACCAGGCATTGCAGGATATGAAACAATTGAGAAAAACCATAAGCATTCTATGAGTGAAAAAGCATGTTCCCTTATTCTTGATAAAAACCCTGTAAATGAAGATATGATTGATGCATTTAATCTCATTAGGGATGTAAACATTTTTTCTATTCAAACAGTTCTTGATGTAAATAAAAAACTAACAGCTATAACCTCAGGAAGCTTACATAAATCATTTTATGAAGCGACAAAACACGTTAAAAAAACATCCTGTATAAAAATAAAGGAAAAAGCAGATATTGTAATAACAGTAGCACCATATCCTATGGATATCAATCTTTATCAATCACAAAAAGCACTTGATAACAGCAAACATGCTGTAAAAGAAAATGGAATAATTATTCTTGTTTCAAAATGTCGAAAAGGAATTGGTGATGAAACATTTCTAAATCTTCTAAGTTCAGCAGAAAATCCACAAGAATTATTAGAAAAAATTGGTGATACTTACAAACTTGGTTATCATAAAGCAGCAAAAATTGCTCAGATACTATTAAAATCCCAAATATGGGCTGTTACAGATTTAGAGGATAAAACTGTGAAAAAAGCTATGATGAAGCCTTATAAAGATATTCAAAGAGCAATTGAGGAATCTATTGATATAATACAAAAAAGAGGCGTAAAACCTAAATTGATTATTATGCCAAAGGGAAGTTTAACCTTGCCTTATATTGAAAAATAAAAAAAAGAAGAGAAAAAATTAAAAATCATATGGTGAAATATAATCCCCATATTTTTCTTGAGCTTCTTTTAATCTCTTTTCTTGTTCATCTAAGACATCAAATAAAACCTTTGGTGTATCAAGAACTCTTTTAGTAAATATTTCTCTCATTCTGTCAATTTTTGAAAGTTGCTCCGGTATTCTTATTGTAAATTGTTTAACGTAATCTTCTTTTGAGAAATCTTTGTTTAAAACCTTTTTAAATAAATTTTTCAAATCTTCATATAAAGGGATATTACCAGTTGGTGTTTTTATTGCCTCAGCTTCATCATTGACTCTTAAATCCATCCATTTAACCCAGACTCTTTTATCGTTTTTTGAGTTAAGCCAATTCCCTTTTTTATCTGCTAAAAAATAATTCACACCAAAAATTTTTGGTGGGTTTTTTGATTTTTTTCCGAAATCAAGATTGTTTTTAATGTATCTGCCAATTGGAAGAGAAAGAAAATCTATATTTGACATTGGATTGAATACTCTGACTCCTTCTTGACCTAGTGTTGCTGCTGTAGTTTCTGATTCTAAACAAGCACCTAGTGTTATAATTCCATGTACCCAGTCAAATGCCTCTTTAACTGGAACTGAGGTATCTGAGTCACGACCACCATAAATAAAACCATCTACTTTTACTCCTTTTGGATCATGAAGCTTTGGTGAGGAATTCTCAAGTATATCCATTCTAAAAGTAAATCGTGCATTTTTATGAGATGGTGTTATCTCTTTTCCTTCTTTATCTTTTTTACCTGGATGCCATTCACCAGAATGATTAACACCTTTCTCTGGTAAAGGAGCTGGTTTACCATTCCAATAATTTTTTTTATCGGATGTTATTAGTTGATTTGTAAAAATAACTTCATTTGGTTCTGTTATAGCTTTCCATTGAATAGGATCGTCATCTGCGTTAATCCCTTCGATAATTCCAAAAATTCCTGATTCAACATTTACAGCTCTGACTTCCCCATCTACATTACGAATATATGCTATGTCGTCTCCTACTATACTTTCTCCTTCAACCATAGCAGTTGAAGTTTTTCCACACATTGATGGAAAAGCACCTGTAAAGTAACTCTTACGATCTTTTTTAGGACCATTAACGCCCATGACTAGCATATGTTCTGTAAGCCATCCTTCTTTATCTGCACGGTTTATTGCAAGACGCATAGCTAGTTTCTTTAAACCTATAGTGTTTCCACCATATTGTGTATTAGCAGAATATACTATATCATCTTCTAGGTCAATGTAAACGCGTCTTTTTTCAATGTTTTTGCTTGTAAGAAGTCCAAGACCTGCTTCTTCAAGTTCTCCTTGGGAATGAACGAATTTAAAGAATTTAGCTTTTTTACCCTGTCTTAAAAATTCTTGGTAACCTTGCCGGTATAATAAATCATCACTATGTGCAACATATGCAGAATCGGTCATTTGAACACATGGTATAGAAAAAGGTGAGTCTGTAGGCCCTAGACAGAAAAATTTAATGAATAATTCATGACCATCCATTATATTATCCATTATATCAAAGATTTCTTTTAATCCTTCTTCTCTATCCATTGTATTTAATTCTGGACCTAGATCTTTACCAGATGGAACTAGAAATTTAGTTCTTTTTTTATCACGTGCTTGATCGTAATATCCATCAAAATGAATTGTATGTCCTTTTATTGCCAACTCTGCTTCTTCATGATTATTGATACAAGCTTTTCTTGTGTAATTTAAATCTTTTTCGCTGTCATCGCATACTGAAACTTTAGTTGGGTTACATAATTTAATATATTTTGCAATAAATTCGTTAATCTTGGGGTTATTTAGTTTTTTTATTTTTTCATAATCTGTTTTACTTAATTTATTTTCTAAAACATTTATCATTTCTTGATTCATTTTATATCCTTCTCTTAGTTTTTTTCTGTTTTTATAATAACTAAACAGTTTTCTTCTATTGGAGGGGAGGAATTGTATCTAATTATTATACTTAAACGTATTGGGATTTAAAAATAAATTTTTTTATAACAATTAAAATTCTTTTATTTTTTTTAGTAGTTTTGAAAAAATTATTTCAATTTTTGTGTTTAGCTCCTGAGTTATTTTGTTTCCATATCCTATATCTGCTGGTTGAATACCAAAAAAATATATTTTTGAAGGTTTTTTATTTATTTTTTTTGAAATTTCGATTATTTTTCTAATATCAAAATTATGCGTGTTTAAGCATATCATGTTATTCTGTTTTTTTATTTCTTGATATTTAAAAAACTTTGTTTCACCTGTTTTTTTCTTAAGATTAATTGCGTCAATAAATATTACTTCATCGTAATTTGATATAATATGAAGAATATTCATTCCAACTGTACCTGCGTCTATTAGTTCAATATTCTCTGGTAGTTTTTCTTTGTTTTTTTTAAGTTTTTGTAATAATAATATTCCTATTCCATCATCTTTTCTTAAAGGATTTCCAATTCCGATTATTCCAATTTTTTTCATAATTTTTTATATAAATTTTACATCTAGATAATGAGTGCTGCATGAGATGCAAGGATCATATGCTCTTACTAGCATTTCTAGGTTTAATTCTATTTCTTTTTCTTTTTTATGTATTATTTCTGGTACAAATTTTTCCATATCTTTTTGTATGTTTCCGTGGTTCTGGTTTGTAGGTATTATACAGTTGGCTTTAGTGCAATTTCCATTACCGTCTAGAGTATAATCATGTACTAATATTCCTCTTGGTACTTCTACAATTCCGACTCCTCTTCCTTTTTTTATTTTTACTTTTGTTGGTTTTTCATCTTTAATTTCTTTTTCTAATAAAGTGTCAATACATATTATTGAGTCTTCAATATTGTGAACGAATTCTACTAGTTGTGCTATGTTATTCATAAATGGGTTGTAACATACTGCTTTTAGTTTGAACATTTCTGCTACGTCTTTTGCTAGTGGATGTAATTTATCACTGTTTAAGTTAAATCTTGCAAGGGCTCCTGCCATGTATGAATCACGGTTATGTTTTGCATATTTTGCTGTTGATTGTGGAACTATATATTCTTGCATGATTTTTTTATAGTTTTTATAATCTGGGAAGACACCTGTATCTGTTGATGCAATTTCTCCTTCATAAAAGGGGTATTCTTTTTCAGATTTCAAGGCTATATATTCTGTTTCTCGAGTAAAATTTGGTAATTTATCTGATACATCTAAGATTTTCTGTGCTACTTCTTTTGTTGGTTGAATAATATTATTAAGTTCTTGTTTTAGTTTTAGTAATTGTTTCTCTGTTGGAATCATTGAAAAACCACCTACTACTAACCTTATTGGATGGGTGGTCCGACCACATAACATGTCTGACATGTAATTAGAGATTCTATGAAGTTTTACTATTTTTATTAGAGTATCTTGATTTTTTGATCCGACTAATGGAAATACACTACCTACGCCAAATAAATCTGGTGCTGCAAGGTAGCCAACATGTAGAATATGGCTCTGCATATTTTCTGCATTTAATGCTATTTGTCTTAAAATTCTTGATTGTTCAGTTATTTTTATATCTAATGCATCCTCTGTTGCTTTAAGACTTGCTAGTGAGTGCCCTATTGAACATATTCCACAGATTCTAGAAGTTATAGTTCTTAATTCATCATAATGTCTTCCACGAAGCATTGCTTCAAAAAATCTTGGAGCCTCTGGAACCTGCCATTGTATTTTTTTTATTTCTCCTTTTTTAACATCTAGTACTATGTTGCCATGTCCTTCTACTCTAGTTATATGATGCACATTTATGTTAACGTCTTTGCTCATTTTTCATCCTCCTCATTGTAATTATATAACAAAGCACGTCTTTTCATTTCTTCATATGTTAAATCATATCTTTTTAAGACATCCATTACACATTGAACTTGTGGTTTTTTAAGAATACCTCTACATCCATCACATGGTTCACCATTTGTTGGGCATATCGCATTACATCCTGCACGAGTTATAGGCCCCAGACAAAATTTTCCTAGTTCAAAAAGACAGATATTTTCATTTTTTTTACACTCAACACAAACGGGGTAGTTAGGTATATCCGGTTTTTTTCCTAATGCTAGAGCAGTAATTACTTTTTTTATTTCCTCTCGACTAGGTGGGCATCCTCTGATATAATAATCGACTGGTACAATTTCATTTACTGCTTTTGTTTGGTAAACATCAAAATATTTATTGTCTTCTAAATTTGAATTACCATATACTTCTTTTTTTACTTCTTCGCTGCTCCATTGATTTCGGATTTTATTTACTCCGCCTATACATGCGCATGCTCCGAATGCTACTAGGGTCTTTGATCTGTTTCTAATTTTTTTAAGTCTTTCTTCATCCATTGGCCTCATTATGCTTCCTTCAATGAATGATATATCGTATTCATCTGAATGTTCTTTCATTACTTCTCTAAATGATACGACATCTACAATTTTGATTAGGTCAAGGATTTCTTCTTCTAAGTTAGCTATTTGAAGTTGGCATCCTTCACAACTTGCAAAATCAAAGAATGCTACTTTTGGTTTCATTCAAAGGCCTCCGGTAATTCTTTTATTTTTTCATAATTAAAAACTGGTCCTTCTTTACAACAATACACTCCGTTTATTTGACAGTGACCACATTTTCCTACTCCGCATTTCATACGTCTTTCTAGCGATACCCATATGTTTTTATCAGGTATTCCAAGAGTTTGTAGGCATTTGATTACAAATTTATACATTACAGGTGGCCCAATTACTATTGCTATTGTATTTTCTGAATCATATTCATCTAACTTGATTTTTGGAAATAAAGTTGTTATTAATCCCACGTTTCCATCCCAACATTCTCCCTCGGGACATTGATCTACAGTGAGAGTACATTCAACATCAGGACATTTTTTCCAGTCTTCTAATTCATGTGAAAAAAGCATTTGTGAGGGTTCTTTGCAACCATAAAGTATTGTTACATCTTTGTATTTTTTACGGTTTTTAGGATTTGTTAAATATTGAATTACTGATCTCATAGGAATCACACCTGTTCCGCCTGATGCTAATAAAAGGTGTTTACCTTCGAAAGATTTCATATCAAAACCATGTCCTAAGGGACCTCTAATTCCAATTTTGTCTCCTTTTTTCATCTTTACTAGTTTTGAGGTGACATCTCCAACTTTTCTAACAACTATATCAAAAATTGGTGTGTTATCTGGTGCTGAAGAAATACCAAATGGTGCTTCACCTACACCAAATACTGAAACTTCCACAAATTGACCGGGTTCATGGTTTAATGGTTTTCCATCATCAAGTTTAAGTTTGAAAAAAGTTTCATTTTCCGTTTCTTTTTCTACTTGTTTTATTGTTGCACTTCTTGGTACATGTATTATACCCTCTTCTTGTGATTTAGATTTCTTTTTTATAAAAAACTTATTAGGATCATCCTTTCCACCAAAAACCGATAAATCATTTATTAAATCACATGGATCTGCGATATCTGGTAAACAAGCAGTACCACATCTCCCGCATCCTACACAAGCAATAAAACCATATCTTGATGGTAAATAATTTCCTTTACGATAGAATCTATGACGGTATCTATCTCTAATACTTTCACGGAAAACTTCTCCCCCGCTTACCTCTGTGAAATCTCTTAATAAACAACCATCCCAAGTACGAATTCTCTCTCCATTTTCTAAATTTAAGGATACATTATCTTTAACATCATAACAATAACAAGTAGGACATACCATTGTACAACTACTGCATTCTAAACATTTATCAGATTTTTCTTCCCATATGGCGTTGTTATAATTTGCAGATAAAAGCTTTGACCAATCATCTATTCCTTTAATTTTAACTTCCTTTTTATAGCTTTTAGCAATTTTATCTCTTTCTTGTTTTATTTTTTCAATATCAGCTTTTTCTGCCTTTTTAGTTTCTGCATATTTATCTAATAAGTTACTGCCTTTTTTACTACCAATTGTTACAGCATATCTACCAGCTATCTTAGTAAGCAGAAGATCAAAACCAGATTTAGTTACATTAGTGCCCATGCTCTCTGCAAATGAACGATCTGAGACATTTTGAATATCAACACCAATAATTATTGTATTTTCTCGTCTTTTTTTATAAAAATCATCTTGCTGAGAATCTAGGTATACAATATCTGCTTGTTCAAGCGCTATTATATCATAGGGATGCATTCCGATAATTATTCTTTCGGAGGTATCAAGATTATTTTTAGACTTTAATGGATTTTTTAAATCAAAACTAATTAATTTCTCATATTGAGGTAAAAAATATTTTTTTGGAGGTAAAATTGTAACATCATAATCTAGGCGTAATTGATCTGATGATTCGATATTGCCATATACAAAACGTTCACCTTTGGATTTGACACCTACAACATCAAATTTTTTTTCTTTTATTAAGGAATTTACAAAATTATCTAACTCTTTTTTTGTAATTATTTTTACATCATTTGACTTACTCATAAAATACCTCCTAATTAATCCCCATGATGTTCTGCTCAGAAGGGTATATAATCATAATATAATAGTTTTCCTGGTAAACAAAAAAGAAATATTTATTATATTTTCTAGAAAGTTTTAAGAGAGACATTAAGATTCCTGACATAAATATTGGCTCAAATTTATAGGTGTAATAATGAAAAAAATCGATGTTTTAATTATTGGAGGTAGTGCATCAGGTATTGTTACCGCAGTTACAGGTAAATCTAATTATCCAGATAAAGATTTTATGGTAATTCGTAAGGAGAAAAAAGTAGTTGTTCCCTGTGGAATACCTTATATTTTTGGTTCATTAGATAGTAGTGAAAAAGATCTAATTCCTGATGCAGTATTAGAAAAAGCCAGTGTAAAACTTAAAATTGATGAAGTAACTGATATAAATCAAAAAGAAAAAACCTGTAAGACAAAAGACGAGACAGTAATAAAATATGATAAACTAGTATTTGCAACAGGTTCAAATACAAAAATTCCAGGTTGGTTAAAGGGTACTGATAAAGAAAATGTTTTCTCAATTCCAAAAAATAAAGAATATCTTGATAATGTAATTGAAAAGCTAAAAGAATGTAAAAAAATTGTAACAATCGGAGGAGGGTTCATTGGTGTTGAAGTATCAGATGAATTAAACAAAAGAGACAAAGATGTTACAATTGTTGAAATATTACCTCATGTTCTATGTAATGCATTTGATGATGAGATAGCTTCCAAAGCAGAGGATGTACTTAAAAAACGTGGAGTTAAAGTCAAATCAAGCGTTGGAGTAAAAGAAATTGTAGGTGACAAAAAAGTAAATGGTGTTGTACTTGAAAATGGTGAAAAACTTGATGCTGATGCTGTAATATTATCCATGGGGTATAAACCTAATACTGAACTTGCAAAAAAAGCAGGTTTGATATTAAATGATAAAGGTTTTATCAAAGTGGATGAATATATGAGAACAGATAATTCAGATATATTTGCTGTTGGTGACTGTGCAGAGAAAAGAGATTTTATCACAAGAAAAACAAGTGGTACTATGCTTGCATCTACAGCATGTGCTGAGGCTAGGATAGCTGGTATGAGTCTTTATAAGTTATCAGCAGTGAAGACTTTTAGTGGAACAATAGCAATTTTTTCAACGGCTATTGGTGATACTGGTTTTGGTGTTGCAGGATTAACAGAGAATCTTGCAAGAAAAGAAGGCTTTGATATTATATCAGGTTCATTTGAAGGTGTTGATAAACATCCAGGTTCACTGCCTAATACAAATAAACAAATGGTTAAATTAATAGTTGCAAAAGATTCTGGAATAATACTTGGAGGCGGTGTTGTTGGTGGACAGAGTACAGGTGAGCTTACAAATATTCTTGGTCTTGCTATTCAAAATAAAATGACAATTAATTCTCTTTTAACAGCACAAATTGGAACTCATCCTTTAGTTACTGCTCCGCCTACGGCATATCCAATTATTAAAGCAGCAGAAGTCGTGTCTAAAAAACTATAAAATAAACTTTTATTTTATTCTTTCAAATTCGCCATTAATTTTATTTTTCTTTACATTGTCATAAGCAAAAAATTTACCATTCATAGCAATGTATACCCCATTTGGTAATGATTGCGCAAAAGCAAGAGCGCTACCAAGATTAAATAAACCATCTGAACTACCAAATGCATAAGGTATCATCGCGCCTGTTAGAATAATTGTCTTGTTTTTTATTTTTTCACCGAGGTATTTAGCTGTATCTGACATTGAGTCTGTACCATGAGTAATAATAATTTTATCTTCTTTTGAGTTCATGCATTTGTTTAAAATAATTTTTCTATGATAATCTGTCATCTCTAAACTATCAATCATCATTAAAGTTCTAATTTTTAGATCTACTCTGGATCTAGCTATTTTTAACATATCTGTTAAATGAGTGTTTTTAAAACTAAGTTCGCCAGTAGTTTCATTATATTCTTTATCAAAGGTTCCCCCAGTAATTAATATTTTAACTGTCATATCACCCTTAGGAACATATGATATTTTAATAATTTTTCTAAAAAAAGTTAACTTTTTAACGATAAAAATGAGCATAATATATAATAAATGATTTGACAGGAAAAAAATATTATAATAAATACTATATTTGGATTTCACTATTAGAAAAAAAGGGGTTTTAATTGTCTCAACTGAAAAAGATGTTAATTAGCAAACTTTATTAACAATCGTGAAAGGTGTAAAAATGACTAATAAAAAAAAGAAAAAAGATACCGATAAAAAACTTAAAATTGCGTTTTATTGGGCTGCAAGTTGTGGTGGTTGTGAAATAGCGGTTCTAGATATAAATGAGAAAATTCTTGATATAATCGAAATAGCTGATATACTGTTTTGGCCTGTTGCATTAGATTTTAAATATAAAGATGTAGAAGCAATGAAAGATAATAACATTGATATATGTTTTTTTAATGGATCAATTCGTACAGAGGAACAAGAACATATCGCTCATCTTCTTAGAAAAAAATCAAAAATAATGGTTGCTTTTGGCGCATGTGCAGTAAATGGAGGAATACCTGGTCTTGCAAATGTCGCCAATAGAAAAGAAGTATTTGATGTAGCATACATTGACAATCCATCCACCGATAATCCTAAAAAGATTACTCCAAAAACAAGTGTTAAGGTAAAAGAAGGTAAACTTACTCTGCCTGAGTTTTATGATACTGTAAAAAGTCTTGATCAAACAGTAGAGGTTGATTATTATCTAAATGGTTGTCCTCCTACACCTGAACAGATAATGACTGCTGTTGAAGCTGTTGTTGAAAATAAACTTCCACCTAAAGGTAGTGTTATTGCGCCTTTAAAATCTGTATGTGATGAATGTCGGTTTGAAAAATCAGAGAAAAAAATTAAGGCTGTTAAAAGAGTGTATGAAGTTGATAAAATTGAGGATAAATGTCTTTTAGAACAAGGGATAATATGTTTGGGTCCTGTTACTCGTGGTGGTTGTGACGCAAGATGTTTAAACGCTAATATGCCTTGTACTGGTTGCGGTGGGCCTACGCCGCAGGCTCTTGATCAAGGAGCTAAAATGATATCTAGTATTGCTTCAATTATTGGAATTGAAAATGAAGAAAATATGAGTGATGAGGAAGTCCAAGAACTAATTGATCAAATAGTGGACCCTATTGGAACTTTTTATAAATATTCTCTTCCAACTGCTTTGATAAATAGGAAGGTGATTAAAAAATGAAAACAATAACAATAGATCCGATAACTCGTCTTGAAGGTCATGGAAAAATTAGTATTTTTTTAAATGATAAAGGTAACGTGGAAAATGCTTATCTTCAAATACCTGAGCTTAGAGGCTTTGAAAGGTTTTCTCAGGGTAGAAGAGCAGAGGATATGCCTCAAATAACTAGTCGTATATGCGGTGTTTGCCCTGTGGCTCATCATTTTGCCTCGACAAAAGCGCTTGATGCAGCTTTTAATGTTGATCCCCCTTCTGCTGCAAAAAAACTTAGAGAATTAATGTACATGGGTTATTTTATTTATGATCATATACTTCATTTTTATTATTTAGGTGGACCAGATTTTGTTGTTGGACCTGATGCCCCTGCATCTCAGAGGAATGTAATAGGAGTTATTCAAAAAGCAGGTGTTGAAATAGGTAAAGAGGTGATTAAGCATCGTGCTTATGGTCAAAAAATTACAGCTATTTTAGGTGGAAAAGCGACTCATCCGGTTTGTGGTTTACCTGGTGGGCTTTCAAAAGGTTTAAACAAAGATGAAGTAAAAGAAATTGAAAAAATGTCTAACTCATGTGTTGATTTTGCGAAATTTTCATTGAAATTATTTGAGGATATTGTACTTAATAATAAAAAATATCTTGACATGATTCTAAGTGATCCATATCAGTTAGAAACCTATAACATGGGGCTTGTTGATAAAAACAATAAAATAAATTTTTATGATGGAAAAATAAGGGTGACAGATCAAAAAGGTCAAGAATATTTAAAATTTGATGCTAATGATTATTATAAACATATATCGGAACATGTAGAAGAATGGACATATGTAAAATTTAGTTATTTAAAATCAATTGGATGGAAAGGTTTCAAAGATGGAAAAAATAGTGGAATTTACAGAGTAGGGCCTTTAGGTAGATTAAACGCAGCTGAAGGAATGGCAACAAATCTTGCAGATAAAGAATATAAAAAATTCTATGAGACCTTAGGTGGAAAATCAGTAAACAGTACTTTAGCATTCCATTGGGCAAGATTAATTGAGTTATTATACGCATGTGAAAGAGCTGTTGAACTAATAAAAGATCCTGAGATTACTTCCAAAAAAATTAGAAACCCAGTTGGAGAACCAGGTGAAGGTATCGGTGTTACAGAAGCTGCCCGTGGCACTTTAATTCATCACTACAAGCTTACAAAAGATGGCCTCATAGATAAAGCAAACTTAATTGTAGCTACGACAAATAATGCAGGAGCAATAAATATGAGCATTAGAGACGCTGCAAAAGGAATAATAAAAAACGGTGTAGTAAATGATTCAACATTAAACATGGTTGAAATGGCATTTAGAGCATATGACCCATGTTTCGCCTGTGCAACACATACTTTACCTGGTGGAATGCCAATGGAAGTAAAAATCTATGATCACAACAAAAAACTATACAAAACATTAAAACAGAACCTATAAAAACAAAGGAAAAAAACAAAATGAAAACAATAATACTAGGAGTAGGAAATATTATTCTAGGCGATGACGGAGTAGGAGTACATGTTGCAAATAGATTAAAAAACAAAATAAAAAACCCAGATATCACAATAGATGAAGCAACAACAGGTGGAATGAATCTTCTGGATTTGATACTAGGATATGACAAAGCAATAATAATTGATGCAGTTAAATCAGATAAAAATAATCAAGGAGAAGTAAAACGAATACCAATTTCAGATTTTAATACAATGCACTCATGCAATCCACATGATGTATCACTTATAGAAGCAATAGACATGGCAAAGAAAATGGGAGAAAACAAAATACCTAAACAGATTATAATAATAGGTATTATGATGAAAAAAATACCTTGTGAATTCAAAGAAGAACTTAGCAAAAAAATAAAAAATGCAGTGCCAAAAGCTGTTGAAATGACGTTAAATGAAATTTATAATAACTAAATATAGGTGGAAAAAATAAATGAAAAATGAATTTGAACCTAACATAATCGGCTTTTTATGCAACTGGTGTAGCTATGCTGGTGCAGATTTAGCAGGAACAAGTAGAATAAAATATCCTGCAAATATAAAAAGTATAAGAGTAATGTGCTCAGGAAGAGTAGACCCTGTTTTTATCTTAGAAGCATTAAAAAAAGGAGCAGATGGAGTACTAATTGCAGGTTGCCACCCTGGAGATTGCCATTACCAATCAGGAAATTATAAAACCAATAGAAGAATAAAACTTTTAAAAAAACTATTAAACGACTTGGGTATAGAAAAACAAAGAGTAAGATTTGAATACATATCTGCATCAGAAGGACAAAAATTTGCAGAAGTAGTAAAAGACTTTGTAAATGAACTAAAAGAACTCGGGCCAAATCCAATAAAACAAATAAAGTAAAGAAAATAATAAGTTATATAATCAAAAATAGTTATATACTAAAATACTATTTATTTTAAAAGAAAAAAAATTTAAACAAAAAAAAATATTATGTTATTGAGATTAATAATAAAATAACTAAAAATGATTGGAGGACACACTTTGGTGAAATTCAAATTAAGAAAAAAGAGAGAAACTGCTAAGAAAGACGATAAACCTTTTGAAAGAATAGAAGAAAAAGAACCAGAGCAAGAGCAGTTTGTAGGTAAAAAAAGTATAGAAATAAAAAAAGAAGAAAAACCAATTGAAGAAAAACAAGAAAACAAAAAAGAAAATAAACCTAAAACTACACCAAAGAAAAAAACCTCAAGTAAAACTTCTAAAAAGAAAAGCTCCACAAAAAAAACAAATAATACTTCCAAAAACAAGAAAACTAAATCAAATAAACCAAAAAAGAAGACAACAAAGAAAAAAACAACTCCAAAAAAATCAACCATAAAAGAGAAAAAAGAAGAAAAAAAGGAAGAATCCAAACTAGAAACAAAACAGGAAAAAACAAAGAAAATGATAATGATCATTGACGATGAAAAAGATATATTATTTTCAGTTGAAAATGTTTTAAAATCAAACGACTATGATGTAATAAGTATCGATAATGGAAAAGACTGTTTAGAAACACTAGAAAAAGGTGAATTACCTGATTTAATCATTTTAGATATAATGATGCCTATGATGAGTGGATGGGAAGTACAAAGAAAAATTGAAAGTAATGTGGAATGGAAACAAATTCCTATAATATTTTTAACAGCTCGTACTACACCAACTGCTGCAGAAATGTGTAAAAGACTTGGTGCAGATTACGTAACTAAACCTTTTGATGTAAATGATCTTAAAAATAGAGTTAAAAAGGTTTTAAAGGAAAAAGGAAAAGAGAAAATAAGTTAAAAAAAAAAAAAAATCTTAACTTTTTTTTTTCAAAAACAGTAATTAAAAATAGTTTATTACAAAAAGATAAATCATAAAAATAAATATATCCTATTTTATAATGGTTTTATATATGATAATTTCTCAGCTAAGTATTTCAACACTTGGAGAGGAAACAAGTGTAAGTAGATACGTAAAAATTGTACTAAATGTTTTGAAAAAAGAAAATATAAAATTTAAGACAAATGCAATGGCTACAGTTCTAGAAACTGAAGATTTAGATACTTTATTTAACACTGTAAAAAAAGCTCATAATGCTGTTATAAAAGCAGGTGGGAAACGAATAATAACTGAATTAAAAATAGATGATAGACGTGATAAAAATGCAACAGCAGAATCAAAGTTAAACTCAATTAAATAAATAGTTGTAATAAAAAGATTATTCAAAACAGTTATATGCAGGATTTTCATTCCGATTTTCGGGAAGGTATTATTGTGTCATCAAATAATTTAGTTGAAATAGTTTTTCATGGACGAGGCGGACAAGGTTCTGTAACTGCAGCAAATCTTTTAGTTGCAGCAGCTTTAAAAAAGAAGGGGAACAATGGAGTTCAAGCTTTTCCATTTTTTGGGGCAGAAAGACGTGGTGCGCCTGTTAGAGCATTTGCCCGTATCTCAAGTGATGAGATACATTTAAGAAGTGAGATATATAAACCTGATATAGTAATTGTTTTAGATGAAAGTATAATGGATATTGTAGATGTTTTAAAGGGTTTGAAAAAAGATGGTAAAATCTTGATTAATACACAAAAAAATCCTAATGATTATGACTTTTCAAAAAAATATAAAGTTGCAACTGTTGATGCAACGGGTATTGCAATAAAGCATGATATTTTAGTTGGAGGTATACCTGTTGTAAATACACCTATGCTTGGAGCTGTTCCAAAAGTACTTGATAGAGTAAATCTTGAATCAATTCAAAATGTTATAAAAAATAAATGGTTAGGGGCACAGGGCGAGGTTAATATCAAAGCTACAAATGATGCATATAATGATGTGGAGGTGAACTTTTGAGTAAAAAATACAAAGTTGTTACTGGTATTTCTTATCCAATCGATGGTGCAATGGGTAAAACTGGTAGCTGGCGTGTTATGAAACCTGTTTTTGATAAAGATAAATGTGTTAAATGTTTAAGATGTTGGATTTTTTGTCCTGAGGGTGCTATTAAACGTAATAAAGATGACTCAATTGAAATTGATTATGATTACTGTAAAGGTTGTGGTATTTGTGCAACAGAGTGTAAAGTTAAAGCAATTACTATAGAAAGAGAGCAGAAAAGGGGGAAGAAAAAATGAAAAATGATAATGTAATGATTGACACTGGAAATTATATTGCTGCAAAAGCTGCTGTTATGGCAAGACCTGAAGTAGTTGCAGCATATCCTATTACTCCTCAGACTACTCTAGTTGAAGGTATTGCAAATTATGTAAAAAGTGGTGAATATAAAGGCGAGTATATTTGTGTTGAAAGTGAACATAGTGCTATGAGTGCTTGTATAGGTTCTAGTGCTGCTGGGTCTAGAACTTTTACTGCAACATCATCTCATGGTTTACTTTTAATGCATGAGATGCTTCATTGGGCAGCACTTGCAAGATTACCTATTATTATGTGTAATATAAATAGGGTAATCGGTCCGGGTTGGAATATATGGGCTGATGAAAATGATGGAATTGCGCAAAGAGATACTGGTTGGATCCAGTTTTATTGTAGTAGTAACCAGGAGATATTTGATACTGTTATCCAGTCTTTTAAAATAGCTGAAAATAGTAAAATATTACTTCCAATAATGATTAATTATAATGCATTTATTTTATCTCATACTTCTATGCCAGCTATTATTCCTGATCAAAAAGAAATAGATGATTTTTTACCTAAGTTTTCTGCTAAATGGAAACTTGATGTTAAAAACCCTATTACCCATGGAAATATTATTGGTACAAAGTATTATGAAAAAATAAGACGAGCAATGCAGGATGCTCAAGAAAATGCTTTAAAAATAATTCCTGAAGTTGCAAAAGATTGGAAGAAAAGCTTTAACAGATTTCATGGAGATCTATTTGAGAAATATAAATGTGAAGACGCAGAATATATACTTATTTCAATGGGTGCAATTGGTGCAGAAAGTAAAGCTGCTATTAACAATCTTAGAAAAGAAGGTTTAAAGGTTGGTCTAGCAAGACTCAGAGTGCTTCGGCCATTTCCAAATGATGAAGTAATTAAACTTAGTAAAAAAGCCGATTTAATCGTAATAGACCGGAATATATCTGTTGGAAATCAAGGAGCGGTTTTTACAGAGGTGAAAGGAGCATTATATAATAAATCAGATGCTAAAGTCACAGGCTTTATAGCGGGTCTCGGTGGAAAAGATGTTACATATAAAGATATTGAAAATATTTGTAAAAAGACAATAAAGGGTAAAACAAAAGATAATAACTGGTATGGTTTTGAGGGGGAAAAATAAATATGGCTATTAAAAATCTTCCAGATACTGAATGTATATTACCTGGTAATGCAGCATGCCCAGGATGTCCTGCGACAATTGCTCTTAGAACAGTTTTCAAAGCTTTAGGTAAAAACACTGTAATGGTTGTCCCTGCTTGTTGCACAGCTGTTATTGAAAGTTTATATCCCTATGCTTCTTTTGATGTACCAGTTTTAAATATTGCCTTTGAAGCAGCAGCAGCTGGTGCTTCAGGAGTTGAAGCTTCTCTTAGAAAACAAGGTAAAGAAGATACAACAGTTCTTGCTTGGGCTGGAGATGGTGGTACCTATGACATAGGTCTTCAAGCTTTATCTGGTGCTATTGAGAGAGGTACAAATTTCATATATATTTGTTATAACAACCAGATTTATTCAAATACTGGTATTCAGAGGAGTGGTGCAACGCCTTACAGTGCTTGGACTACTACAACAGTTGGTGGTAAAACAGAGTTTGGAAAAGAAATGGGTGAAATAATACAAGCCCATCATCCACCTTACGCTGCTCAAACATGTATAAGTTATCCTGAGGATCTCTATAAAAAAGTTAAAAAAGCAAAGGACATAAAAGGACCGAAATATATTGAGATACTTGCTCCTTGTCCGCCAGGTTGGCGTTTTGCTATGGATAAAACAGTTGAAATGGGTAAACTCGCTGTTGAAACCGGTGCTTGGGCATTATATGAGTATGAAAATGATACTGTCACGTTTAACAAGAAGAGCAAGTTGATTTTAGAGGAAAAAATCGAGCGTAAACCTATTGAGGATTGGATTAAATACCAAGGTAGATTTAGACATCTTTTTAAACCAAAAAAGGATGTTAAAAGATTAAAAGCAATTCAAGAACATAATGATAAAAAATGGGAATGGTACAGAAAAAGATATCTATAAACTTAGGAGTGTGAAATAAAAAAATGGAGGCAAAGATAAATGTATGCAAGGGAAATGATCCGTCAGAGCCTCCCCCTAATTATACTCTGTGGCTTTGGAGGAATAATTGCAGGTAGCACGCTTAGTGCTATGATTGATCTTTTTTATAGCATACCCGGTCTTATTGTTGTTATACCTGCAATAATTGCACTTAGAGGAAATATTAGTACTGCTCTTGGTTCTAGATTAGGATCTGCTTATCACCTAGGAGTAATTGATGCTGATAACCTTTGGAATGATGATTTAAAACAAAACATAATAGGCTCTTTGGTTCTAAGTTTTTTAATATCAATTATAATAGGTTTTTTTGCATATATTACAACAATTTTATTTTTTAATTTACATCCTGACCCTGTTAAATTAATTTCGATTGTGATACTAGCTGGGATTTTTTCTGCGATTATTTTAACATTTTTAACTGTTATAATTATATATTTTGTTTTCAAGAGAGGTTTTGATCCTGATAATATCACAGGTCCTGCTCTTGCTACATTTGGTGATATCATTACAATGTTTTGTATATTTTTTAGTGCAATTTTCATTGAGGTGATTGCATGATTTATAGTTGGAAGAAAATTGTAAAACATGGGTTACCTCTGCTTTCTGTCTTTATTTTTGCAGAGATATTTGCAGGTAATATTTTACAAAATAAACAGGATATGTTGATTTTATATCCAATTTTTCTTGTTTCGTTTCCTGTAATTAATGGTGTTGCAGGAAATATTGGTAGTGTTCTTGGTGCTCGTATCGCCTCTGGTTTACATGTTGGTTACATTGAAATTAGTTTTTTTGATAAAAAAATGCATGATAATCTTTTTTCAGCGATTTTTATAGGTTTAAGTAGTTTTTTTGTTTTAGGCCTAGTAATTTATTATTTTTCCTATTATTTCTTAGATCAGAGACATGTTAGTCTTTTTAATTTTATGTTTATTATTTTACTTGCTGGTTTTTTACTTGTTTTTATTGTTTCTATTGTAAGTATTGTAACTGCTTTTTATTCTTTTAAAAAGGGTTTTGACCCTGATGATTTTATTGCTCCTGTGGTTACTACTGTTGGTGATGTTTTAGGTATTTTTCTTTTGTTTTTATTAATTAGTTTGTTTTATTTGTAATTTTTTTTTTTAAAAGTTCATTTTGACAAAATAACACAATAACTTTTTATACTAATAATTACAAAGTATAACAATAAGCCTAGTTTAAATAGAAAAATTGGTGAGGCAGAGATAAGTTGAAAGCAAACCAGAAATTCAGAGATAACAATCAAGCAGCATCATCAGTAGTTGGAACTGTACTACTACTACCTATTGCTATGGCAATAATCACTGCAATACTACTCTGGTCAGGTGAACTAACCTATCAAATAAGGCAAACAGAAAACGATATACGACAAGACTGGTACACTTTTAAAAATACTAACTTTACAGTACTTCAAGAAAATCAAAATAAATTATGGAAAACAATATGGGAAGATGATTTCGAAGAACAAGAATTAACATGGTATATTAAAAAGAGTAATGTTGCGGGTTGTAAACTAAACGCTTTTCATGAAGATCACTTTTATACAAAAGGACATAGCGCTAGATTAAAAATACCAAAAACCTCAGTAGATCCAAACTATATCTGCTTATCACATTACTTCCATGGAGAAGCATATGATAAAATAAGCATAGAAATAGCATTTACAATAGACCTAGCTGAATCAGAAAAAATATTTACACTATATCAAAATAGTTCAGAAAAAAACAATGCTACAATAAAAATAATTGCAATAGACGCAGATAGTGAATTATACAAGATAGATTGTTATACAAAATATGGTATATCAACTATAGCAGATCAGGTTAAACTAAACGCAGATCCACATTGTTGGCACCATATACAAATAATAATAAACTATGAAACCGAGACAAGCAATGAACCACACTATGAAAAACTAATACTTGACAACAAAGAATACCCCGCAATATCAAATAAAATCCTAAAAAACAATCACCAAAAAACAACTCAAAACCCAGAATTTCTAAAATTCAAATATACAACAAACAACAATTATGATATACAATTAAATTCAATGTCATACATAGATGACTTCAAAATAAAAAAACCAATAAAAAAACAAATAACAACACCAAGTGTTAATATTCCACCTATTGCTTCTTTTACATATAATCCTATAAACCCTAACCCAGGTGATAATGTACAATTTACAGATACTTCAATAGATGATGGAACTATAGTTTCTTGGTCATGGGAGTTTGGAGATGGTAATACAGACAATGTACAAAATCCTATTCACACATATATTGCATCTGGGTCTTACACTGTAAATTTAACAGTAACAGATAATCAAGGAGATACTGACACGGCTCAAAATATTATTCATATAGGAGTCTGTTTTTCTTTTGATAAATCAGCTTATAGACTTAGAGAACATGAAGGGCCTTTAACAATAGTTGTAAACTTATCTTCACCTGCTGGACCATCTGGCGCAAGTGTTGATTATAATGTGATTGGTGGAACAGCAACACTGGGTAATGATTTTACGGTCGGTGGATCTGGTACTTTGAATTTCCCATCTGGAAGTAGTTCTGAAAGTTTTACAGTTACTATAATTGATGATAGTGATATTGAAGATTTAGATGAGACAGCGATATTTGAAATTTCAAACCCTGTTAATGGTGTTATAGGTATTCCATCACAGACAACATTAACAATAAGAGATAATGATGGTTATGCGATAAGATTTGATGGATTTGATGACTTCTTAGAAGCCGCAGATGATGCATCTCTTGATATAACTGAGGAGTATACGATTGAAGCATGGGTTAAACCAGATGATATTGGGGCTGAACCATGTTTCCATGGGATTTTAACTAAAAGAGCAACTAGCGGCCAGGATCCCTATCAGCTAGGTGTAAATAATTGGCAAACATCGATAGTATCTTTTTGTTATGACGATGATGATGATATGGTTATGAATTTTGGTTTTCCAGTTGTGTTAAATGATTGGAATCATATAGCCATAACAAGGGAATATGATTATTCTTTAGGTTTTGGACATATGAAATCCTATATTAATGGTGTACTCGTAGAAGAAGGTCATGC
>Ga0272442_10000143_pt1 | contig 118177 bp, 105 predicted proteins | sample SSMForm2O_FD_200262 | JGI IMG/M metagenome (GOLD analysis project Ga0272442, IMG submission 200262) | Marine sediment archaeal communities from Little Sippewissett salt marsh, Falmouth, MA, United States - SSM-Form-2O | ecosystem: Environmental > Aquatic > Marine > Wetlands > Sediment ...
TGATGACCGACGCCTTTTTTATGTATGCCTTTCATCTGCTGTCCGGCCACGTGAATTCGGAGACAATCCAGGCAGTCTGGAGTTCAAAGGGGAAAAGGGCCGATCTTATTCGGCTTCTTCAAAAGGCGCTTGATTCGGGTTCGGCCCGATATGTGCTGCACAAGCTCTCTCCCTTTCGGAGGGGATACTCCCTGCTCAGATACGAACTGATGCGGTACCGTTATATTGCAGGGCGCGGCGGATGGGAACCCATATCCGAAGGACCGGCGATGCGCAGGGGGGACAGAGGTAAGCGGGTCGAACTGCTTCGAAAGCACCTTTTGTTGACGAAGGATCTTCAGTTCGACGGAGAAAAGAACCCAGATATATTTGATAAAGACCTTGAATCGGCCGTCGTGCGATACCAGCGGCGGCACGGTTTAATAGCAGACGGGGTTGTTGGCCCCGAGACACTAAGATGGCTCAACATACCCGCCGATGAACTGGTGAATAAAATCAGATTGAATATGGAACGCTGGCGATGGCTTGCACGCGACAGAGGTAAGATCTATATCGTTGTCAATATCGCCGATTTCAGATTGGATCTGATCAGTAATGACAATTCGGAACTGAGTATGCGGGTTATTGTGGGCACCAATTATCGAAAGACACCTGTTTTCAGCAGCGGTATAGAGGAGATTATCGTTAATCCCTACTGGTACGTCCCGCCGCTTATCGCCCTTCAGGATGTGTTGCCCGAGGTCAAAAAAAACCGCGACTATCTGGCAGAGAGAAAGATGCGAATCTACAGAAGCTGGGATAGCGATAGTCCCGAAATAGACCCGACTACCATAGATTGGTCACAGGTCAATGCGGAGAATTTTACCTATACGTTCAGGCAGGATCCCGGGCCCCTCAATTCGCTTGGCAAAGTAAAGTTCCTCTTCCCCAATAAATACTCTGTCTATCTCCATGACACGCCGGCACGAAACCTTTTCAAAATGACCAGGCGCGGTTTCAGCTCCGGCTGCATTCGTCTGGAAAGACCGATTGCACTGGCCGACTATCTCTTAAAAGATCACGAAGAGGGAAAAGAGGGGGTAGCGGAAGCTATCGAATCTGGTGACGCAAAGGTTTTCTATCTGTCAGAACCTGTTCCCCTCTATCTGATTTACTGGACGGCTTGGGTGGATCATGACATGCAGATCAATTTCCGCGATGACATCTATGAGAGGGATGACCTCCTTCGTGAAGCACTCGATGAAAGGTCTCCTATTGCAGCATCGATGACGGAGGACCTCCGCCTTCACTAAGTCTCTGCACCTTTTTTCATTATCGACAATAGATTTTGACCGGAAGCGCACCGGCAAACCCATTCTGTAGACGGGGAGATTCACATTCTACGAATAGCTACCTCTGCTCCCGCCGTCATATTCCTTCAATTTTTCCCTTGACTATATGTGGTGTTTCATTTATAAATTCGCACAATATGTAGTATATTTAAATGGATAGTATCGCCTTTATGTATATTGAGTTCATCTATACATTCTAGCACGATGCGGGTGTGCGCCGATTCAGTTTAATCAGACGCTCAACAGGCATCCAGAACACTATTCTGACATCGAAGGTTGATACCGATTTTGCAAAGCAGGACGTCGAAAATCTGGACTCCCGATACGAGCGAGGCTATTAAACAGCCTTGGAGCCGCCGTTCTTTTCTCAAATGGTCGATCATGATGGCGGTAGCTCTTCAGGTACCCGTCGAGGCCCTCGCCAAAATCCCCGCCAGAATATCCGAATGCCCGGCAGGCGAGCGGAAGCTTTCCCTCTACAATATACACACGGGTGAGTACTTCTATGGTACTTACTGGGCCGATGGCGCCTATCTGGGGGAATCCTTAAAGATCATCAACAGGTTTATGCGTGACTATCGAACGGATGAGATAAGGGACATCGATATCCGCCTTCTCGATCTTGTCTATACCATTCAGAGGTCGATCGGTGGGGAGGAACCGTTTCAGGTTATTTCGGGCTACCGCTCGCACAAAACGAATGATCTTCTCCTCAAGCAGGGACATCAGGTGGCGCGAAACAGTTTCCATATAAAGGGTCAGGCCGTCGATATTTACCAGCCCTGTATCCCCCTCAAGGAATTGCGGAAGCTGGCGATGCAATCAAAGGTCGGGGGCGTGGGGTATTATCCGCGGCACAACTTTATTCATGTCGATACCGGTCCTGTGCGCTACTGGTAGCAATCAGGCTTTATCGACACTTTGTTATCACACCGAACAAACAATCCTTACAGATTATCCGCCGTAGCTTTTATTGATGCTGGCTTTCCACCTTGTAGATAGTGGTGGCTGAAAGTGATGCGACTTTGTTATCGAAGGGCGGATGCCATCCGGATCGAAATACCTTGAGTGCCCTGTCGTAGGCCTTTACTGCCCGTGTCAGGTTTCCCCTCATGGGACGAATCTCGGCGAGGGCCTGATAGGTGGTCCCAAGATGATTATGAACCATCGAGTATTCGGCAGGGTGTTCCGCAGAGGTATAGGCTTCCAGTGCCCCCCGGTACATATCGATGGCGGTGACAAGGTTTTTCTCCTTGTCGCTGAAATGGGCCAGTGAATAATAGGCGGTGGCGAGGTTGCTCATTACCATTGCCTGATCGATACTGCGGGCCACCACGGTGGGAGGTTCAGGCTCATCATTGTTGGTTTTCTCTACATCTTTCGGATTGTTCCTTTCCTTTTCATCGTCTGCGGGAGCTATCATGGCGTAGACGTCGAGGGCCTCGGTATAGGCATTAATCGATTTTGAAAGATTTTTCTCGTAGTCACTGACTTTGCCGAGGGTATAGAAGGAAGCACCGAGACTGTTTTTTATCGCTATATATTCTTCGGGATGGCTTTCAATGGTATAGACCTTCAGTGCCTCGTTGTAGGCCCTGGAAGCCCCGGCAAGGTTCTTCTCCAGGTCCTCAATCTGTGAAAGAGACTGATAGGCAGCCCCCAGATTGCGCTCGGTCAATGCATACTTGTCGGGATGGCTTTCTACCGTGTACACTCTCAGCGCCTCTCCGTATGCATCAATCGAACGTAAGAGATTTTGTCTGTTATTCCTGAATTCGGCGAGTTCGAAATTAGCAGTTCCAAAGTTGTTGCTTGTCCTTGCATACTCTTCGGGATTACTTTCAATGGTATAGACCTTCAGTGCTTCACTGTAGGCCTGCAGGGCCTTGGAAAGATAGAGTTCTCTATCCTGAATCCCGGAAAGGGCCTGGTATGCGACTCCCATGTTGGCTTGCGTAATCGCGTAATTGGCAGGATATCCTTTCTGTGTGTATATTTTCAGCACCTCGTTATAGGCCTGTAGTGCGATGGTAAGGTTCTTCTTTCTGTCTTTGCTCTCTGCTCTCTTGTGGTAGCAGATACCCTGGTTGTTTCTGATGTGACCATAGAGAGCTGGCTCTCTCTCTCTGGAGACTAAGGGTAATAGATCATCGTATATTCCCAGTGCATCTTCAGCCATATTTTTTTCAAGCAGTTTATCGGCGCTTTTTATTGAAGTAAGGAGTATTGTCTGGGAAGATGTTTTCTCCGGATATACATAGAAGTAAAAGTATAGGAATAGTGTTGCCAGAGATACCGTGAGTAAAAGAATGATTCCCAAAAGCCAGAAATTAATCCTGTAAAATCTCACTTCTTAACTCCTTTTCTGTTATCAGAGGGGCTACTACTCAGGCTGTTTCTCTGTAAATCCGTTATTAACAGGAAATCTTATAGCATTCTTGCCCTTATGAGTCCAGCGATTCTGTTTTTTCTGGTTGGTAAGCGGAAGCCATCATCGTGGAATGTTTTTCGATAATTCCTGCAGTGACATTCGGCTAACACGTATAAAGTCATGGGTACAGCTCGATTATGCATCGATATAACTCATGCAATTGTTCTGTGAATGAATAATGTCCTCTCACTGAAAAAATCAATTCACATCAATTTATCGAGTAGTTCATTACCCCTCATAGTTGAATCTGCATTGTACTGTAAAGCGGTATATCGTTCATTTCTTGAACAACTTTCTCATAAAATATTTAAGAATATAACGAAACTTGATCTTCGTATTTTTTTCCATATAATCGAGGTATTCATTGCCGTACTGTGTGTTCAGGATCCACAATGAATACTGCTTTTCATAGGAGATACCCCTCTCTTCAAGGTAGGTGTGGGGGTAAAGCAGGATGGGGACCTTGTCAAGGTGGTAGACCGGTGTGATCTGCGAGAGGGCCGTCGACAGAATATCCCAGGGGAGATCGGTGGTGTCGGTGACGATAATCTTGATACCGTTTAAAAGCTCCGAGAGATTGAGGCCTAAGTCTGATTGATTGGCAATCAGGACCGCCTGCAGACGATCTCTGAAACGAAGCGCATAGACGGTTGATGTTCGTTTGAGATCATGCCGTGCATAGAGCTTTTCAAGGGACTCGTCGCAGCGAACTTTTACCCCCAATTGGAGCATATCGAGGAGGAGACCCCCTGAGTGGTTTCGATAAAAGAACTCCAGTTGCGCCAGATCCGACTTTTCGAGTTTGTTCAGTGTCCATCCATCGGGAAGGTCATGAGGGGAAGAGGTGACCCGATAGGTGTCGTAGGCGAATAAGTCCATGGAACAGGCGCTGGGATCGTTAAGGTTCCGCGTGAAACCACCGAAAAAGAGATTCATAAACCTGTTTTCTGGGCGGAAATAAAATATCATGTAGGACATCTTGACGGTGGGAAGCCGGTAGAGCCCGTCGAAGTAGTTCAGGAGCTGCCTCAAAAGGGGAAGACCGGTGTGTTTTTTCCCCAGGGGCTTGGCAGCGAGATGATGAATCATCCAGGCTTCCTGATATGCCCGCAGCATTGATACGTGACCGTAGATCTGGCCGTTTTTTTCATAATTGAAATGCAGGGCAACATCTGTGGCGTTTTGATAGAGCTTCCTATAGGTGTCTTTTAGATCCTTCCCGTAAGATCCGATCGTTTTATACTTCTTTGAATAGATGAAGTTCGTTTCGAAAAAGAATTTCCAGAGCATATCCAGATCAACGTCGTCGTAGATACGGACATGGGGATCGAGGACGCTGATGAGCATGTTGCTGAGCTTGCCATAGGAGGGAAAGGTCATGTCGAGTATGACGAGGCCGCACCGCACAACCCCCCTTTTCTCCTTTTTACGATAGATAATCTGTGCGGCACATTTAATCTTCAGGCTCCCGGAAAAATTAATCTCCACGTCCGGCAGAATCATTCCGGGAATCAGAACCGCTTCCTCAACCGATTCATGAAGGGACAGCCCCGTTATTGATATATCATGAACATCTCTCTGTACCTTCTTTTTAAAGAGGGGATGCCTAAAGGACACGGTTGGTGATGGTGTTAACCGTATGCGGTCGCTGCGTCTCTGTCTTTTCTTAAACCGGCTGATCTCCTTTTCTACGGGAGCCAGGACGATTTCTTTTTCAACGATGTTGCTGGTCTGTCGAAGGCATTTGCAGGTACCGGAAAAGAGCAATCGTTCCTTCCGGTAGAGATGTATCGTCGTCTCCGCCTCTGTGTTGAACCAGTGAAAGGAGAAATTGTCGGCCGGCGTTGCCTTGATGCGAAAGGCCAGGGAATTGAAGTCCAGCAAGGTCCCCCGGGCGGCAAAACCGTTCTGCACCAGTTCGGCATAGACGCCATGACAGTAATATCGTTTGGCCTTTCGCTTTCCCAGGATATAGACCTTCTCGGGTTGTCGAATGCTGAAGGATTCCCTGTCACTGCTTTCGAGGCTGGCCGGAGCCAACAGTACGGACAGACCGTCGAAGATGACCAGATTCAGGAGGCGGTACTGTTCGGGATCGTAGTGTTCACCATTCATCCAGAGGCAGGTGATGCTACCGTTATAACAGGGTTCCGAGAGCACCGGTATGAGCATCTCTTCGCCGTAGTGAACCTCTTTCACATGGGCAAAGAGATGCCCGTCGGTGAAGTGGAGGTGGTTCAGAAGGTTAATCAGTTTTTTGCAACTAATCGTGGAAGAGGAATCGAGACGATCGGTAAGCTCAAGATGTTTGAAAAGCCAGGGGGCTAAAACAGATTCGAGAGATTGTCTATCCGGTATCGCTTTCTTAGACAAAGGATAAACCCTCGGTTTTTTCCGTGGTACCCCCATTATTTCACTTTCCGCAATAACCTGCTATATATCCGGTAGTTAATGTATGTAAATACAACACCCCATTGTGAAAATACTACATGTTGTGCTTATTTATAAAGCATGCACAACATATAGTCAAGGAAAAAATAGGGTCTCTATTAGGTATTTTGTACGATAGAAAAGAAAAAATTTAGCAAGTTAGGGATGTATTCAGTCTCTCGGAACCATCTGCGGTGCGATGAATAGCAACGATACAAAATCCAGGAGTTATCGAATAGATATACGCCGTAATCGAAGGATTTAATGTGTTGTGCTTTTTGGCCCGGCAGATAAACTGCCGGGCAAACGATTCTTATGGACCTGCGGGTCTTTTCTTTTTGAATGCCCTCAAGGGACAAATATTGACAAAAGCAGACCGGGCATCGAGCTTTACAGGGATGCATGCAAATTACTGTAATTGCCCTGCTTGTTATTGATAAATCTCACGAGAAAAATATCAGTTCACTATTTCCTTCAGCTTTCGAGAGCATTTGAAGGTGACTACCCTGCGAGAATCGAGCATCAGTTCCTGACCTGTCTGGGGATTTCTTCCCTTGCGGGGGTTTTTATTACGTACCGACCATTTTCCAAAACCAGATATGAGTACATCGTTTCCGTTTTCAAGTTCTTTTTTCATGAGTTCGAATACCGATTCGACCAGGTCCGAACACCTCTCTTTAGAAAATCTGGTATTGGTGTGAAGATTTTTTACAAGTTCTGCTTTTGTAAGAGTCATGATTTGTTCCTTTCCGTTTTTAATAAAAAAGAATGACGCCCCTCAGTTTTGATTTGCAACGGAGAAGTCATCAAGTTTCGCTTTATCGGGATTGCAATACCTTGCCGATAGTCATTATCTCCGCTTCTTTTGTTCCCTCATAGAGTTCGAGGATCTTGGCATCGCGGTACCATTTCTGGACCTTGTATTCATTGATATAGCCGTATCCGCCATGAATCTCAACTGCTGCGTTGGCGCAGAATACAGCGGTCTGACCCCCGTAATACTTCGCCATCGCGGCCAAATGGAAATCCGGTTTGCCCGAATCAACAAGCCAGGCGGCTTTATAGACAAGGTTTCGCAGGGCCTCTATTCTGATCGCCATCTCGGTGAGCTTCTGCATCGAAAGCTGAAAAGAGGCGATCGGTTTTCCGAAAACCGTCCGTTCCTTGGAATACTTGATGGATTCATCGAGACATGCCTGGGAAAGACCGAGAGCCTGACCTGCCACCATAATTCTCGTAATATCAAAGAAATGCATTAACTGGTAGAATCCCTGCCCTTCATCACCGATGACATTTTCCTGGGGGACTCGTACGTCTTCCAAGGCGATTTCTGCGGTATCGCTTGCCCGTATGCCCATCTTCCCATGAATTTTTGTTCTGGTAATACCCGATGCATCGGCGGGTACAACTATCTGGCTGAAGCTACGGTGGACTTTTTCCTCGGGAGTCGTGATGCATTGACATACCATGAAATCACAGACGGTACCGTTTGTGATAAACATTTTACTGCCGTTGATTACATAATCATTGCCATCTTTTACGGCTCGTGTTTTGTAGCCGGCCACATCGGTCCCCGCGTTGGGCTCGGTATATGCCCCGGCACATACCTTTTCGCCACTGCATACGGGAGGTAAATACTCCTGTTTTTGTTTTTCGGAACCGAAATAATAGATCGCCTCGCAGCCGAATCCTGCGGCAACAATATTAAGTCCGATGCCCATATCGACCCTGGAAACCTGTTCGGTTACGATGGCATTTCCCAGGATTCCAACTCCTGAACCGCCATATTCCTCTGGAATCCATGCAGCTACAAGACCGTTTTCCGCCGCTTTTTTCCGTATTTCTTCGGTATATCTTTCTTCTTCGTCACACTCCTCGGAGAGGGGGGTAATTTCGGTCTGGGCGAATCTGTACGACATATCACGCAGCATCTTCATCTCTTCCGACAACTCAAAATCCATTGTATTCCCTCCTTCAATAATTTCCAGCATCGAACAGTAAAAAAGATATATTTCGGAAACTTATAGTGGTTAAGAGGGGTTTTTGTCAATAAAAAAATGATGATAGGTCATGGCTTATCGTAGGTTGCTCATCGGCATAGGGAATAAAAGATAGTGCTATCGAGGTGTTAGCTTGACTTAGCTGACGGATAATCTATGTGCACGGAAAAGATTAGACTTTTCGAAAAAGCAATGTCTCGATATCTTTTCTTTCACGACAGTTAATACAATCAGACGCCGTGATCCATCCCTTTCTTGCTATGTTGATGCCGAGTCTGAAGTGTCCGAGTCCTGCAATATCGTGAGCGTCGGGATTGATCGCTATTTTGACATTTTTCTTCCTGGCATATCGGCAGAATCTCCATTCAAGGTCGAGTCTGTGTGGATTTGCGTTGAGCTCGAGTATCGTGCCTCGTCTGGAGGCATGGTCTATGATTCTTTCCATATCGATTCGGTATGGTTCACGGGCGAGGAGAAGTCGTCCTGTTGGGTGGGCCAGCATGGTTAAGTAGGGATTGTCGAGGGCCTTCATGATGCGCCGGGTCATCTCTTTTTCCGTCAATGTGAAATTGGAATGAATTGCCCCGATGACAAAATCGAAGGTGGCTAAAATATGGTCCGGATAATCGAGACTTCCATCGGTGAGGATATCCGCCTCTGTACCCTTGAATATATGAAAATTTCTTTCCCGTGCGTTGATGGTGTCTATTTCGTTGTGCTGTCTTTTTATTTCGTCGACTGAGAGACCGCCGGCATAATAAGCAGATCTGCTGTGATCTGATATTCCAATGTACTCGAGGCCCATCTTCTTGGCGGCAACGACGATTTCTTCAAGGGAATCGGAACCGTCACTCGCCTTTGTGTGAATATGGAAGAGACCGCGAATATCACGCTCTTTCAGAAGCTCTGGCATCTCCCCCCTTTCGGCAGCCTCTATCTCGCCGGTGTTTTCTCTCAGTTCCGGATATATGTAGGAGAGACCGAGGGCGGCAAATATATCCTCCTCGCTCTTACAGGGTATAGGACCTGTCTCTCCGAAGAGTCCGTATTCGTTTATCTTGATCCCCCGTGCCTTTGCTCTGCCTCTCATGGCTACATTATGCTCTTTACTCCCCGTAAAGTGGTGGAGGGCGTAAGGGAATTCCTCGTCTGTTACAATTCTGAGATCGACGTTGATTCCCGATTTGAGTGTAACGCTGACCTTCGTGGTTCCCTTCGCCGTAATTGTATCTATCTCGGGAAGTCCGGCAAAGTAACCGGAAAGGCGAGGCGAATCATTGGTTGAGGCTACGATATCGATATCTTTGGCCGTTTCGCTCAATCGTCGAAGAGAGCCGGCAATACTCGATCGAATCACGCCGCTATTTTCCTGAACACTTGCGAGCAGAGATTTGGCAGTTTCAATGATTTCGGCGAAGAGATAGCGTTCGCTGTATTTCTTGAGAAGTTCGATTCCTGCAAGGATCTTACTCTGCGTCTTATCACCGAATCCCGGAAGCTCGACCAGTCTGTTCTCCAGACAGGCATATTCCAGCTCACCGATGGTGCTGATCCTCAATTTCTCATAGAGGGAGTGTATCTTTTTAGGACCAAGGTGCTGAATTCCTAACATTTCTATCAGTCCGGGAGGGATTGATGCCTTCAGCGTTTCATAATACTCGAGGCTGCCCGTGGTGACAAATTCCGTGATCTTTTGCTCCAGAGCCTTGCCAATCCCTCTTATCGTGGAAAGTCGTTCCTCTTTGATGAGTATGGCGAGATCAGTATCCATCGTTTCGATGCTCCGTGCTGCGGCATAATATGCCCTCGACTTGAAGGGATTTTCACCGTTGAGTTCAAGCAATGTACCGATTTCTTCAAGAATCTTTATAACATCTTTCCTGGTGATACTTTCCCGGATCATAGAAATAGTCTATCATGTATGTTTCTCTGATGAAAGTAGCAATATGGGAGGATATGCACGGGCAGTCTGCTGCATTCGTCAATGAGATGCTTTTATTTATTTATAAACAAAATTATGGTGAGGGGGAAGGAAATCATCTTGACATAGTCCGGAATGTTCAGTAGATTCGTACCGCCCGGCATTATCGGACGCTCCGGAAACACAGTAATCAGGTACATGTAAAATGGCTGTTATTAACGGTAAACGCTACAATACGAATTCCAATGCCGCAAGGCTACCCGGGGTTTCTACCAAAACGGTAAAAAGCTACATAGCTGAGGGAATTGTTACCTATCTCCCAACAGTTCGATATGGCTTATGCGTGTTGAAGCATTTTCCAGCAGGTCATATGGGGACGGCGAAAGTGATAAGAGGAAATTATTGCTACGTTGAATAGGGGATCGGAACAGCGCATCTCATTATCGGTATCAGAGCATTCACACTAGTAGAGGTGGGAACCAGATTGCCTTCTCAAGAAAAGATTTCATCGACAGAAAAGTTGCTTGATATTATTCGTAATGAAAAGTTCTCCGACGTTCATGGTGGTGTCGACGACCGTGCTGAACCAAAAGGAGATAGAACCGAACTGAGAAAGGGACGATCCTTTGGTAGTACAGTTTCCGTTGGCGTTGATATAAGTTACCGTGAACTTCGGTTTGTTAAGGTGGCCAAGAATTCCACGGGTGGGTTGAAACTGCTTGACTATCGGATGGTTCCCTTTAGAAATAATATCACCCCTGATGATCCGGAATTTGAAACCTTCCTAGGGGAGGAAATGAGACGCTTTTGCGGTTCCTCAAAATCGCTGGATATCTGGGGACTGATGCCCTCTGCTAATGTTAATGTCCAGAATATCCGTATACCGAGGGTTGGAAAGAATAAGATTGAAGACGCCGTCTATTGGACGGCACGAAAAAATGTTTCCTTTGATAAAGACTCTTCTATCTTTGATTTCGAAGTCCGAGGAGAGGTCATCGAGAGCGGTATAAAGAAACTTGCCGTAATTGCCTATTCCTCGCCGAAAGGGGATGTGGAGAGATTGCAAGATCTCTTTGCAAGAATCGGTTTTCCCCTCACGGGTCTCACCATTGCCCCCTTCGCATTTCAGAATATATTTCAACAGGACTGGATACCGTCGTTCGGGCAGACGACTGCCACACTTTATATCGGGAGAGAGTGGTCTCGGATAGATATTTTCTCTGATGGAATCTTTGTGATGACTCGCGGTATCAAAACCGGAATAAGCAGTATGGTAGAGTCTCTCATGGATGGCTATGCCGAGAAGAGAAGGCAGACTGTGAAAGATGAGCTTCGGGAAGATCAATCCCCGGATTCAGCTATTTCGATGGTAGAGACCTCCATGAACGTCGATGATGCAAAGACGTTGGTCTGTCGTCTCGGTAGAGCGGAAGAGATGACCGATTACGGTTTAGGGAAAGACGATATATTCGATCTGATAAATCCGGCCTTGGAGAGATTGGTACGACAGGTAGAGAGAACCTTCGAATATTATACAGTTACCTTTGGCAAGGAGCCCGTCGGTTCCATTTATGTTTCCAGTGCCATGGATGTCTATCAACCGATTATAGACTATATAGGAGATCAGCTTCGAATAGAAGGAGATGTCCTGGATCCTCTCGCTCCGGATAATCCACCGGTCGGTCGACTTACCTCTGATGAAGCAATTTCCGAAAGGATGGCTCTTGCCCCTGCGCTTGGTCTGGCATTGTCCGATTCATCTCATACGCTTAACTTTATTCATACATACAAAGCCAAAGAGAAAGCGGAAAAGGTACAGAAGATCAATAAAATGGTTATTGCCATTTTTGCATTGATCCTCTATATCAGCTTTGGCTATTTCTGGTGGCTGGGAAATGTGGAGGATCACAAGAGAGCCTTCATTGCCCGATTGGATGCCCAACTGACCAGGGATATCCAGTTGAATGAACAAACTATCAAGACAATGTCAGCTGAACTCAGGAAGAAGCACGAGGATATCAGCGATTATAAAGAGCGATACCTTGGCGTGGGAATGTTCGGAGAACTGGCGACACTTACACCATCGAATATTCGTCTTTTGAACGTTACTGCCGATCGTGAAAAAGGTTCAAAAGACACGGAGAAGCCATGGAGGCTCATTCTGGAGGGGATTGTGATGGGAAGTGTCAGTGTCTCTGAGTCTTCACTGGCCGGGTATGTTTTCAAGCTCCAGGACTCGCCACTCTTTAGCAGGGCCCTTATCAGCAAAAAGGGCAGGGTGACCTTTGAAGGCAATGAGGGTCTCCAGTTTGTACTGAATGTGAGGATAAATTGAGTAGATCTATGAAGAGCAGAAAGCAAAAAGAACTCGGTGGTAACCCTATATCCTTTGTAATTGTGCTCGTCGGACTGGTTGCGCTCGCGCTGTTCATCTCTCTTGGAATAGTGCCTCTGTACAAATCTCTGGATGCCATGGATCTTGAAATCGCCGAGTTACAGAAGCGTATTGAAACAGAAAAAAAACTGATGCCCCTCTATGTGGGCCTGGAAAAGAAAATCAAGATGGAACTGCCCCCGCTTTATCCCGTTCCTGAGAAAAAGTCACTTCCCCGATACCAGATTGAAGAGGTGCTTCCCACATTTGCCGGGATAGCCGAAGAATCTGATATGGCAATTGTATTTATTGACCCTGACATCATAGGGCTTAGAAACAAGCCGGGCCTGCTTGAAGTCGACGTGGTCATACAGGGTAATTTCGTTAATTTCAGGAAATTTTTAATTGATATTGCAGGAATTCCCTATCTCAAGGAGATAGAAGAGATAAAGGTTGAGAGAGTGGCATCGTCGCTAAAGTTCGGAATGAAAATACTACTGGCTGTCAGTTAACTCATTATGAAAATAACGAAGAGAGAAAAATTAATTCTTATTGTTGTCGCAGTAGTCGTCATCTATGGCGTCTATGCCCTGATGATCGCTCCGTCGAGTGATAGAGCGATTTCACCGGCTGATACGCCGAAGAAGCGTGCCGAGATTGATTTCGTCAAACTTGAAGGCGAGGTGGCAGGCGTAATGAAAGAAAAGGTGGATTTGTATACAATCGCCCGTATCGGTGACGAAAATCTATGGTATAGTGATCCCTTCTACAAAGGAGTCATGGCAGCCCATGCAGGTGAGCAGATAAACTTTGTCTATACGGGTTATCTGGAACTGGAGAACAAACGATATGCTGTCATTAACGGTCTCGATTATGGATGGGGAGATGAGTTGGAGATAGGGGGATATTTCATAAAGGGAATCAATCCCTCCAAAGTTATAATAGAAGATAAAAGCGGACAACTGAGGATCGAGGTTCCGTTTTTGGAAGAATGACCTTTTCGCTCGTGGAGGAAATTGTTTTGAACGTAATGCTATCCCACAAAAGATACTTCATTATAGTGCTGATCCTTGCCCTCATTATTCCTTTTTCGGGGTGTCTTGAGACGAAGGAAGTCAAAAAAGATACCTTCTTCCAAAAATGGAACCTCGAGGCGGAAAAGGCACGGGGAAAATCGCCAACTGCTAAAATTCGGACTATAGAGATTCCTGACGATGCGTATATGAAAGACGGGGTAGACGCTCAGTCAAAACAGCTTCCGACGAAGAAGATTACACTGAAGATGCGGGATGCCGATATTAAGATCGTTCTCAGCACGCTTGCCAGGGCAGCCAGAAAGAATATACTGGTAAAGTCTACAGTGGCGGGTCAGGTCAATGTCAATTTCAAGAATGTCCCCTGGAATGAGGCATTTCTGAGTATCCTCAGATCTGAGGAATTGACCCATGTGTGGGAGGGAAACATTATCCGTGTCGTCACAATAGAAGACCTGGACAATGATGCAAAGCTCGAGGCGGCCAGGAATAAACTGAATCCCCTTCATACCATTGTAATTCCCATCAACTATATCACCGACTCGGCAACAGATATGAAGGCCAAGGAGGGCCTCAAGGACCTCAGGGAAAATGTGGAGTCATTTCTTACGAAAGATGTGGAGGGCAAGCCCTACGGATCTGTAAAAATAGATAAGCATACCAACTCATTAATTCTTCAGGCGAGTAAAAATGATCTTAAAAAAATACTTCCGATTGTTGAAAAAATCGACAAGCCCATACCTCAGGTAAGGATAGAGGCGAATATCGTAGAGGCGACGAGCGATACGGCGCGAAATCTCGGTATACAGTGGGGTGGTATGTATAGAAATGTGGCGGGAAATCAGAACTATTATATTACCCCCGGTGGAACGATGGGATCGGGTGCATCGGCTTCCGGCACGGGTCCACTTAACGGGGGATACACTCCCTCTGCCGGACAGACCGGTATAAGCGGACATGGCTTTGGTGTCAACTTTCCTGTGGGTGTTGCCGATGTCTATGAGGGGGGAATGGGTTCTCTGGGTCTGATGTTCGGAAAAGTCGGCGGAAATATCCTGGAGATGCAGCTATATGCGCTGCAACAGGAGGGGAAACTGAATATTCTATCCAGTCCATCGATTACGACCCTCGATAATCAGATGGCATTTACTGAAAATGGAGAAAAGGTACCCTATGTGACCATAGATGAAGATGGTGACAGGGAAGTCAAGTTTGAAGATGTGGTTCTGAGGTTGGAGATTGTGCCTCATGTGATCGATGGCGATAATCTTAAAATGAAGATAAATATCAAAAAGGATGAGGTTGATCTTACGCGAACGGTTGATGGGAATCCATTTATTATAAAAAAGGAAACCGATACGAGTCTGATTGTGAAAAACGGAGAGACGATTGTGATATCGGGTCTCAGCAAACAGAGAACGACTGAAAAGAACAATGGGATTCCCCTCCTTAAGGAACTCCCCTATCTCGGATATCTTTTCAAGGGTGAGGGGAAAGGGGAATCGATGGAGGAAGTGCTCATCTTTATTACCCCCCACGTCCTCAAGACAGATATAGTCGAAGATACCGCAGGGTAGCGAGGGCCTTTTTTCACAAATAAATAATGAAAGAGGGTTCTCTTTCATTCACTTATAGATAGCAAGCACGAAAAATACAGACTCGCAACCGGGTGTTGTCCGGATGATACATGGAATATTTCAAAATCCTCAACCTTATCAAGGAACCCTTTTCAAACTCTCCTGAACCGGAGCTATTCTATCAGTCTCCCCAACATGTTGATTGTCTCCAGAAGCTTGAACTTGCCGTGAGGCTCCGTCGAGGTCTCAACGTGGTAATCGGAGATGTCGGTACCGGAAAGACTACGCTCTGCCGTCAGCTTATTCAGAGGTTTTCTCGAGACGAGAATATAGAGACTCATCTCCTCCTTGATCCTCACTTCAGTAAATCGAGCGAATTTTTATCTACCCTTTCAGAGATGTTTACAGGTGTTGAACGTGACGTAAAAGATCGTACCGAGTGGGAATTACGCGAAAGGATAAAAAACCATCTCTTTGATAGAGGTGTCGACAAGGATCAGGGGGTCATTCTGATAATCGACGAGGGACAGAAGATCCCCGATTTTGGCATTGAGATATTGCGAGAGCTTCTTAATTTTGAGACCAACGAGTATAAGCTGCTTCAGATCGTTATTTTCGCTCAGAACGAATTCCGTCAGATACTCGATCGGCACCCCGGTTTTAAAGACAGAATTGATGTGTCCTATGACCTCGGACCGCTGAATTTTAGGGATACCAGGGCAATGATTCAGTACCGCCTGGAAAAGTCAAGCGAGGCAGGGAAAACCAATGTCAGGATTACCTATTCAGCCCTGCGCGCCATATTCAGGTTTACCGGAGGGTATCCACGCAAAATCGTGACGCTCTGTCACCAGATAATCCTTGCACTGATTATACAAAACAAAAAAAAGGCGGGGTGGCCTCTTGTCAGAGCCATTGCCGGTGGAAAACCGCCACAACGCTCGCGGGGGGTGTCATGGACAAATGTAACGATATTTTCCGGGCTGATTGCAATTCTCCTTTTGCTGGTTGCCGCACCGGAGAGGGTGGAACTATGGACACCCTGGACTGTGAAATATGAAAAGACAGATACGATAAAATCAGGGGAGTCCCAAATCTCGACACAATTTGAAAAAGTCGTTGCCGAAAAGAGCGACGTGACTGTTCAGAAGGATGAAGAAGGTGATGAAGTTGCTGCAACGCCTGAGATCTCACTCGAAACAGAAAGAGAAGATGAGGCAGTTGTATCGGTGAAGGTCGAGGTTCCGGTCCTTTCGGTGGAGTCCGAATCGGTCGATTATGTGGCATCTGAATTGAGCCTTGAAGACAAGACGCCACCTTTGATCGAAAAGACCCTTTCACGATCAATGTCGGCATATCCCGATATCCTTGGACAGTTGAACATTCCGAGGCGGGGTGTTCTCTGGTTTATGATTAAGGACATTTATGGCGTCAGCAATATGCGGCACCTTAAGTTAGTGAAAAAGGTCAATCCCCACATAGGCAATCTTAGTAAGGTGTTTGAAGGAGATATTATAAACTTTCCTTCCATTCCAGCGGAGACTAAATTCTTCGATTCGGGAGGATGTCTGGTCGAGATCGTCGAGAAGGAGGATCTGCGGGAGGCCTATGCCTTCCTGAAGGGTTCACATGGTACGAATCTGCCCCCTCTGGCGTTGATCCCCCATTGGAATAGCTTTGATGGATTAAAGTTTTCCCTGATTCTAAAAGAAAGATTCGGTGATGCAGAATCGGCACAGTGCGCGATTGATAAGCTCCCCGTGACGGTTTCATCGAGGGCTCGAATCCTTCGAGATTGGGAAGAAGGAACTGTCGTATTCTCATGTAATATATTGTAAATAATGAGGAATATGCGCTTGGCAATGGACCTGGAAGGGTTATGCTGATCGCCCATAGCAAGTCTTTTTTATGAAAAAAGGAAGAGATATGGCTCTAAAAAAGAAGAGAAGGCCTCTCGGAGAGATGCTGGTTGAAGCTGAACTTTTAACGGACGAGCAATTAAAACAGGCCCTCGTTGACCAGAAGAAAACGGGGTTGAAACTGGGGCAATTTCTGGTTCTGCGAGGTATCCTGAAGGAAGAACAGATCATCGATATGATCAGCAAACAGCTTAAAATAAAGAGATACCAGCCCGAGGAATACCCTCCAAACCCCACTCTTGCACGATTGATCCCCATGGAGATGGCAAAAAAATATAATCTGGCACCACTGTCGAAAAGAAGAAAGCTTATTCTTATTGCCATGACCGATCCGATGGATATCAATGCCCTCGATTCCGTGGAAGTTGCTGCAAATATCGAAGTTGAGCCGGTTGTCTGTTCCGAACGGGAACTAAATCAGCTCATGAGTTCGGTATACGGTATCCAATCCGGGATCTATTACGCTCGTGAAAAGGATGATGTAAACCTCGATGTTGGGGAGGATGCCTCTGAAGAGACGGAGGACCTGCTTGTCAGTTCACTGCAGGGTATGGCGGAGGAAGCGCCGGTCATACAGATTGTAAATTCGATACTATCACAGGCGGCACGTGAAGGGGCGAGCGATATTCATCTGAGCCCTGAGGCTGGCAAGGTGCAGCTTAGGTTCCGTATCGACGGCAGGCTTCATGAAGTAGCGCCGCCACCGAAAAGCCTGCTACTTTCCATCGTATCGAGGATAAAGATCCTTTCAAAGATGGATATCGCCATATCGAGAATCCCCCAGGATGGTCGATTTACGGTACGAATGGATAACAGGGAGATAAATATACGGGTGTCGTCCATTCCGACCATTTACGGTGAAAATGTGGTGATGCGTCTCCTTGATATGAGTGCGAGTGTATACAATCTGGATGATCTGGGAATGTGCCCTGAGGATCAGAAAAAAATAGAATCGGTTATTGCAAAGCCTCACGGTATGATTCTCAGCACAGGCCCAACGGGAAGTGGAAAGAGTACGAGCCTCTATGCCATATTGAACAAGATAAACAGTCCTGACATAAACATAATTACCCTTGAAGATCCTGTCGAATACAGAGTTGAGTCGATACGCCAGATTCAACTCAACAGGAGAGCGGGGATGACCTTTGCGAGCGGTTTGCGATCGGTCCTGCGTCAGGATCCCGATGTTATACTTGTCGGTGAGATCAGGGATGCAGAAACGGCGGGTATTGCCACACAGGCGGCTCTGACTGGACACAGAGTGTTAAGCACGGTTCATACAAATGATGCCGTGGGAGCGATCGCTCGTCTTCTGGATATGGGCATTGAACCCTTCCTTGTTTCCTCGGTGCTTCTGGTTTCCTTCGCCCAGAGACTTGTTCGTACCGTCTGTCCTTACTGCAAGGAATCATACAAGCCACCGAAAAGCGCCTTGGCTCAATGGGGGCTCGATCAAGTGAAAGGGGCTAATTTTCAGAGGGGAAAGGGATGTCCCCAGTGTATGAATACCGGTTACCGGGGGAGAACGGGTGTATTTGAGGTCCTGATTGTTGATGAGATTGTCCAGAAAATGATAATGGGAGGAGTACCATCTCAGGAAATTAATAGAACTCTCATCCAAGAAGGCAAACTGAAGACCTTGAAAGAAAATGCTGCCGAGAAGGTTGTCCAAGGTATAACAACCTTGGAAGAGGCAATGTTAAAAATCATGATGTGAGGAGTAAAGATGCCCAACTTTGCCTACAAGGCAATCAGTCAGAGTGGTAATATCATCTCCGGTGTCATTAATGCCGAATCAATTGAAGGAGCGCAGAGTCTCCTGAGTTCCAAGGGGTATATACCCTCAGAAATCGCCAGGGAAGGTGGGATAAAGGCGAACCCCTTTATCGCCAAAATCAAAGCGAAATTTGCCAAGTCCGTCGATCCCTGGGAATTGATTCTCTTTACGAAACAGTTAAGAACAATGCTGATGGCGGGACTTCCTATTATACGATCCCTCGAGATACTGGAAAATCAGGCCCATAACCCGAGGCTCAAAAGCGCCGTGGCTACGATAGCGATGGATATACGGGAAGGGGCTTCTCTCGACGGTGCCTTCGCACGACATCCCGCTATCTTTTCGCCCCTTTATATCAGTATGCTGAATGCGGGAGAAACGAGCGGCACGCTACCCTCAGTCCTCGAGCGGCTCAGCTATATCCTCGAACATGAGCACAAGGTGAAATCGGATATCAAGGCGGCTCTTCAATATCCGAAGATAGTGACAATTGCCCTCTTTGCGGCATTTTTGATACTCCTTACCTTTGTGATACCGAAATTTGTCAGTGTCTATGCACGGGCGGGAATAGAACTGCCGAGTCCCACGAAATTTGCGATATTTTTATACGAGGGATTGCATAACTATTGGTATATTCTGCTTTGTCTTGTCATTCTGGGAATCCTGGCATTCAGCTATGCGGTAAAGACGGAGTGGGGAAAGTATCAAAGAGACATCTTTATCCTGAAGATACCTGTCATGGGGCCGCTTTTCATCAAGGCGGCTATGTCCCGTTTTGCCAGTATTTTCTCTATACTGCAGGGAAGCGGTGTCCAGGTGCTGAGTGCCATGAATATCCTCGCAGGTACCATTGGGAACGAAGCAATATCCAAGGAATTGAGAAGGATAAAAGACCGTATTGAAGAAGGACGGGGAATTTCAAATCCCCTGAGATCGGCACGGTATTTTACTCCCATGACCGTCGATATGATCGCGGCGGGGGAAGAAACGGGACGTCTTGACGAAATGCTTCATGATATTGCCGTTCATTATGACGATGAAGTGGAGTATGCGGTAAAGAGACTAACCGACGCCTTTGGTCCCATACTGATTGTCGGACTCGCCGCTGTCGTGGGTTTCTTCGCGCTGTCCGTATTCCTCCCGATGTGGGACCTGATGAAAATAGTACAATAATAAAAAGTCAGTATGGATGACGGGTGCAAACGGCAGAATAACCTTTTCACATAAATTCTTTTGGTCTTTCGACCTTTCTTCGATGATGAATGTAATCAAAAACAATGAAAAAAGACGCCAGAGAAAATAGTTTTAAAAGTGGGCATGTATATAATCTGAGCCTCTATGTCCTTATCCCCGGCATATTCTCGGGGATTTCTGTTCTGTCTTTTGTTATTGCCCTGAACGTCAGCAATTACGGAATATACAATCTGCATTCGATGATCTGGATTTTGATAATGATCGTCTTTGCCTTTCTTTGCGGTTTTCTCATAGTGTGGCAGGTTTTACGACCGATCAAAAAATTCATAGAGACGACAGGTGAACTTTCACTCTTTAAAAAAGATGCAAAAGAAGGCGTTGGAAGAGTGCAAAATGAACTGGATCAATTTACCAGAGTCAGTAAGGAAGTGACAAAAGTACTAACGAAGATAGAGGCACAGGAGTTCTTCTCTGAAATAATTGGTGAGAGCAGGCCCATGCGTGGTCTCTTCAGTCAGATCCTGAAGGTGGCACGAACCGATGCAACGGTGCTTATCATGGGGGAGAGCGGAACGGGGAAGGAACTTGTTGCCACGGGTATCTTTAACCATAGCGAACGGAATACAAAGCCCTTCATCAAGATGAACTGTGTGGCGATTCCCGAGGGACTCCTGGAAAGTGAACTCTTCGGATACGAGCGGGGAGCCTTTACGGGAGCGACAGCACGGAAGATCGGCAAATTCGAGTTAGCCGACGGTGGTACGATATTCCTCGACGAGATTGGTGATATGACTCTGGAAACACAGGCGAAATTGCTGCGAGTCCTTGAGGAGAGAGAATTTGAACGGGTCGGTGGTACTGCAACGATAAAGGCGGATGTGAGATTTATTGCCGCAACAAATAAGGACCTTCCACAGATGGTAGACCGGGGCGAGTTCAGGGAAGATCTCTATTATCGGCTCAATGTGTTTTCACTTATGCTGCCCCCCTTACGGGAGAGGAAAAACGATATCCCGCTCCTTGTCGATTATTTCCTCGAGAAATTTGAGGGGAGTGCAGAGGTATCCCCGGAGTCTCTCCGATATCTACTTAACTATTCCTGGCCGGGTAACGTCAGACAGCTGAGAAACACGATTGAACGATCGGCGCTTATGACTGACAACGGCATCATACTTCCATCTCACCTTCCGGAGATTATTCTATCAGAGACGGAAGAAAACAATGGGATGAGTTATTACGAACCTGATGAAAGGGAGTTAGACCCGGAAACTATGTCATTGGATGACAGGCTTGCAGAACTGGAACGCAATTTAATAATAGATGCTCTCAGAAAGGCAGGGGGGGTTCAGAAAAGGGCTGCAGAGCATCTGGGGATCAAGGAGCGAAGCCTCTGGCACAGGGTAAAAAAGTATACTATCGACGTGAATAACTTTAAAAAAAATACCAACGGCGAAGGGACAATCAACAATTTGTGATGCCCGAAAACCTGTTGTGAGGGGGTAATCTTCAAATAATGGAGATGTGTCGAGAAAGGCCATTATGCTCCTGCCTGAGATACCGGATGTAACTATCAGTAATAATAGCAGATTATATATTTAAGCAATTAAGAGGCGATGATGGCATAGATGGTGCTTATTATAACTGCATCGAAAGCTATGAGGAGGTATTATATGTTTAAGAAAATCAGAGGGAATCAGAAGGGTTTTACGCTTATTGAGATCATTGCGGTCCTTATCATTCTAGGTATACTCGCTGCGGTTGCCATTCCGAAGTATTTTGATCTGCAGGATACTGCTCGTGAGAAATCGGCACAGCAGGGTATTGCCGAAGTCATGTCTGCGGCATCGCTCTGGACAGCCAAGTACATGCTCAATAATGATGGTGTTATACCGACTATCCCAGAAGTTGTAGCTGCACTTACCGGAAAAGACTGGGGAGATTACACCGTAACTCTGACAGCTGGCGGCACTAATACTATGACAATAACGGTCGATACCGTGAAAACGGTCGCGGTTACAGGTGCTGCGGATGACTGGACACTTCCGCAGGCAGAATAACGACTGTTCGGAAGAATGGTCTGTCTAAGATCGCCTAACTGTAATGTAAAGGTTCAAAGGGGGCAATAAGCCCCCCTTTTTTTTGAGTGAGAATAAGTATTAGAATTATTTCGGTTAATCTACCATGCTTCGGTTCGAAATCATAATGTCTCCAGGGATATCGGGGTACTTCATTTCATAATAAAGCTCTACTATCGGGTATTGATGCTTGAAGTGGGAACGAATACTTCGGAAGAGAAGAGGTCATGAAAAGAAGATTTTAAAATTAGGAGGATCCTGCTACTCTCGGGTACGTAGGCATGAGAATATTTCCTTTCATTCAGCCGATCGAAAAACATTGCAAGGTCCTTCTCACCTTTTGCATGCATGATATAGCGGGCTTTATTCGTGAGTTTATTCCTGTCTCCCAGGTAGTTGTAAAGTTCTAAAAGGGCAATATGCGCACTGAGTTTCTCTGGATGATTATTCGTGTATGCTTCCCAGTAATAGAGAGACACAGGGTAATTCCCCTTTTTTCGAAAGGCTTCTCCCAGGATCGGGTAGGGATCGTAGTCGTTGTTCCCTAATGTCAGGGCGATTTGCGCTTCGTTGATCGCTTCATCGAGTTTGTTGTTTTTAAGCAGTATCAGGGCATAATTTTTATGCAAGACCGGACTGTCGGGTTTATAGGTGAGTGCCTTTTCGATGTATTTGCGGGAGAGTGTGATATCGCCCTTTTTAAGCATAAGAAATGACATGCCGTCGTAGGCTTCGGCAGTTATGTTGCCATATTCCCCTATGGCTTTGTTATACTGGTCGAGTGCACGGTCGTCATGTCCTCCAATCATGAGGTAACAATTTCCTGCATTGACATGATTAAGTACAGGTTCCTTAAGACTGGAATATCTGCCCAGCTCAAGTGACTGAGCATATTCCAGGAGGGCCGGTATATATTGACCTTCGAGAAACAGGGTTTTCCCCAGGTTGCTGTGGGGACGACTCAGGGTAGGATATTTCAGGATATTGTCGATCCAGAGAGACTTTTCATAGGTAATAATTACATTGCGAGCGAATACCGTGTGGCCCTGAGTTACCATAACGATCGTCGTAACCAGTGCAAGGAAAATCTGGAGTGATTTCCTATAGGAGAAGTAATCGAGGGCATGGATGAAAAGAATTCCCGGTGGTATGAAGATGAACATCGAGGGGATATAGTTTCGGTGTTCATAGATAAGATCCAGGGGAATGACGGAACTCTCGATCAGGTGATTGGCGAAAAAGAAGATGATCGAAAAGGCGATAAGCGGTTGTTTCTTTGTGAGAAGACAGGCAAAGACGAGCGTTGCAAGTATGAGAAGTATCGCCGGAAGGGTTGTCCAAGGAGTAATCAAGGAGGTGGAGATATCGATGTCGTGGAGGAGCGCGAGTCTCGAACTGAGGGGATAGACAAGAAGGGAGAGGTAAAAGAGAACAATTCTTGACTCCGTCAGGAGCCGCTCGGTCAGTGTAAAGGGTCGTAATTCATACCCTGCAAGCAGTGATGAGAGATTCGTAAAATATGCACCCAGGGTAAGGAAAATCAGAAGAGGAAGTATGACTATCTTCGCACTTTTTCTTATCTTCTCCTTCGATATGCCTTGGATGAGAAAGAGATCGTAGAGGAATATAACGACCGGCAACATGGCGGCATTCTGCTTCGTCCCGAAGGCGAGAAGGGCGGCAAGGAGGGAGAAACAGAGAAAGAGGATACTTTTTCCTGAAGACTCTGCCATTCTCCCCTTGAGATAGGAATAGATGGAGATGAGGTAGAACAGACCCGCCATGCTCGCCATCCTCTGGACGATGATACTGACAGCGGTGACCTGGAGGGGATTGATTGCCCACAAGAACGACGACAAAAGAGCGACGGCATAGGCTCGTTTTTCATACCGTTCCCGCAGCAGGGGGAGTCTCAGTGTGTTGTAGATGAGAAGAAAGAGAAAGATCGAGGTGACATAGTGAATCATAAGATTCACCAGATGATAGCCGAAGGTGTCGAGGCCTCCCGCGTAGTAGTTGAGGGCAAAGCTGAAATAAGAGACGGGCCGTCTGATTACCCCCCCGATATGAAACGTATCCTTAATGCTCTCCCAGGAAAGGTCCTTCAGATGGATATTGACATTTTCAGTAATGTTGTAGTGATCATCGAAATGCCATTCGCCCCGGAGGCTGTTTCCGTAAATGACGACGAGCACCGCAAAGAGAGAGAAGAAGGTAAAGAAATACCTCCTTGCCTCGGGGCAGTGCCACTTCCTGTTCAGTCTGAAACCATTGTCGCTTGTGAGCATGATGTCTATAATCAATACAAGAAATAATAAGACTACCAAGAGCTTATAAACTAATATATAGTACAAGACAATATTTTCTCGAAGAGATCTGATACGTGGCGATAGACAGGGAAGTGGATAATCGGATAATCAAAAGGATTCTGAAGGGAGAGAGGGATCTCTATTCACACCTGATCGATCGATATAAGGGCCCCATATACAACCTCGCCTACAGGATGACGGGACAAAGCGAAGAGGCAAACGACCTGGCACAGGAGACATTTGTCAGGGCCTATGAAAACCTCGCGAGATTTAACGGAAGAAAACAATTCTTTCCATGGCTTTACACGATTGGCCTGAATATCATACGAAATAATCTGAAACGGAAGGGAAGGGTTGTTTTACTAACAATCGATGATACAAATGAGACAAAAGCTGACAATGAGAAGAATCCCGAAGAAAACATAGGGGAGAGAGAAGCTATAGCGCAACTGGATAATTCATTGCAAAGGCTTTCCGATGAGTACAAGGAGGCCCTTATCTTACGATACTATCAGGGGCTTTCCTTTCAGGATATTGCTGAGATTACCGAAGTTTCTCTGAGTACCGCAAAGATGAGGGTTTACAGAGGACTGGAAAAACTGAGAAATTACATGACAGAGTAAAGTTCACCCCCAACGCTGTATAAACAGAATTAGCGCTTTCTCTTCAGTGCACTGTAACTTTTTTTTGTTTTAGTTGTATATAAGATAAAGGAGAAATCAAAAAACAGTGTCAAGGGAAGATTATCACGATATTATCGAGCTTTTTGAAAAAGCCGATCCCATAGAACCACCCGACGATTTTACGTCTGATGTCTTGAGAAAGATAGGCGCAGGGGGTGAAGGGTTTTCGCGGTTCCCATGGGGTCCCATAGAATGGCCTTTCCTCAGGGGAGACCTGTCGAGGATCGACTGTTTTCTTCACTTTGCTATGGTGGGCATCTTCTACTTTATCCTCAGTCTTATCTTGAGATTCGGTTTCGATAATGTCCTCATAAATGCCGATTTCGCACGGGGAATTGAAACCCAGTGGACGTTCACCTTTCTCTTCGCCCTTACCTTTATTTTTCTCGGAGTTCTCCTTCTGAAGAGTGGTTTAAGGGCCGTAAAAGTAGCGGAGATCGCGACCGTGGTCTATATCGGTCTCGTTTTCGCAAGTGGGATTGCCCTCAATTCGTTAATCATTACTGTACATTTTTTGCCTTACGTTACCGTCGGTTTCATTGTAACGGGGATTGCAATGGGGCTTTTCCTTGTAATTACTCTCGTAAGATATGAAAGGTCATCTGGATGAAAGGAAGCGGAAGCAAGAGAAGGTATCGCGGCTTTACTCTGATTGAGCTTGTTGTAACCATTCTGATAGTGGCGATTGTCGCATCGGTTGCCCTAACGCGAATATTTTCTGTCAATCCTGTTGAACTGAGCAGCCAGATTGACAAGATTAAGTCTCATCTTCGATACGCCCAGATGAGGAGCATGAATGATAATCTCATATGGGGGATATATTTTTCGGGAACGGAATATTCGCTTTTCAGAAAGGGAGATATTACGGATACCCTACGATTTCCCGGTGAGGATTCGGTGACCCTTTCCCTTCCACCGGGAGGAAATTCGACCGCAACGGTTACCTTCGATACCTGGGGTAGACCGTCGGAGGATGCAAGCGCATCACCCTTAGCCGCCGTCGATATATCACTCAAGATAGGTGGCAAATCCGGTGCAATCACTGTCTTTAAAAACACGGGGTACGTGCCATGAAGCTGACAAGACAAAACGGGGGATTTACGCTGATTGAGGTTATCGTGTCACTTGTTATCGCGGGAATACTTGCTACTTTTCTGTTTTCATTTCTTGGCACAGGGGTTACGAAGAGCAGTGTTCCTCTTTTCTGGGTGAAGACACAGTACGAACTATCGGAGGTCATGGACAAAATAACGGCTGACTACAGAGATACCGTTGGTGGTGAATCATTCGATATTAATGACTTTAAGGATCAGATCGAAGCGGATTACGCCGAATATATTACCGGTACATCCTTTACAGACTTTGTCTGGAATTCGGAGAATTCCACCTACGAAGAGTCGGGGAGTAACGGCAATATTATGAAAGTAACTCTGGGCAAAGGGGACCATGCTGTCATGACCCTCTTTACCCAGTAAAATAAGCGCGATGTATTCGGGAGGTAAGTCGTGAGAAGAGATTCCGGATTTACGCTGATCGAGGTAATAGCCGTACTGGTTCTGGTATCACTCCTCGCATTGATAGCGGGAATGGGAATTGTGCGGGGTGTCGAGGGATATTTTTTTGCACGAGAGAACCTTGAACTCTCGCAAAAGGCGCAGCTTTCGCTTGCCCGCATGAGGCTTGAAATGGTTGAGATCAGGACAGTACACAGTGCAGCCACCGATTCAATAGAATTTTCAACGCCCAGTGGACCAAGAACGATAGGACTTGACACTGATTTAATACGGCTTGCCGATGGAACGACGGCCCTTGCGGACGGGGATGTATTAATCGACGGTGTAACCAACCTTACCTTTACCTATCGGGATAGTGCCGGTGCCCTCTGGACTACGGCCGATAATATCAGGGATTTGTCAGAGATCAGGATAGATCTTATCCTAAACCATTCGGTAGGCGACACGAGTACGATCAGTTTCTTCACGACAGTTAATCCACGTAATAATGGTAAATCGAATGGTCCTGTCGGTTAAAGGGTACGATACAAGAAGGGGATGGAGATGTTTGATAAACTGATGTCTTTGGGAAAATATGAAAATTGCGATTGTGGATTGGCCATGAAGCTTGAAAAACTAACCTACCCTTGCAAGACCTATCGTTCCGGTCAAGAGGGGAGCGTTCTTATCGGTCTTGTCATAGTAATGGTCATCTTTGCCGTTCTCTCGCTGTCGCTCCTTCCCCTGTTTTCTACATCCAGCATGCATCAGGTCAGAGCTAACCAAGCACTGCGCGCCCACTATCTGGCGGAATCGGGGTACCGATACGCCGCCGGCGAGTTTCTGAACGGCGGTACGGGAGAGGACAGGGATGATGTCCTATCAGTCATGCATGACAGAGAATATATTTTTGACGGCAATACAAGTGCCTTTAAACTTGATATAGAGACCTACTATTATAACTATAAAGACATCGATGGGGCGACACTCAAAACAGAGGGTTTCGGGGATGTGCCGCGGACAATCCCCACGAATGGCGGAGGCGTGTCGGGTACACTGGCAATCTTCAACGATCCGGAATTTTATCGAGACTTTACAGGATACAGTATTAGTAGTGATAGGGAGATCCACTTTACCATTCCCGGGGGGGTATCACCCGCGGGGACCCGTGTCTTTCCTGTTGTTATGGGAAGTACTACCCAGACTATTGCCAAGGGAGATGCTATTTCTTTTACGAAAACCGGTGTCTTGTTTCCCCCGCGTTTCGGTGCCTTCAGGGTTTATGATGCCAGCGGGAACGAGAAGTACGGCGAAATATATGCCTACGAAGAGATTGATCTCACCTCGAATCAGTTGGTAGGCATAACGAACCTTCTGAATCCCGATACGGACTTCAGCATCGACATCGATACTGACGACCATATCGTTCTTCAGAGGTTTCTTCAGTTTACCTCGACGGGTAAATTCGGAGATCTGACCGGGTCCTATGCAACAAAGACCCTTGCCTATTATGTTCCGTTGGAGGCCACAACATCGCTCGGCTCCGAGGGGACTATCGAATTGTCGGGGGATGATCTTCTGAATGACATGGCAGAAAATGATTCTCCGGGTGCTGCGCTGGGCGATTTTGGGATGCAGGACGTGGGTGGAGACCCGGCCCTTATGATTGAAAAAGCGTCAGGGGGAGGTGCTGCAAAGAGGGTTGAGTCGATAGTGGGAATCCCGGAGAGAAACCCCAATCCCTTCTATCTTTCGTGGTCGGATGCCGGTAATTTCTTGAGCTACGATGTACAGGTAAAGATCGCCGAGGGGACCCCGGATACAGGCGGAACCTTTGCCGACAAGCCCGAGCACTACTTTGCCGGGATATCCTTTCGTCTGACAGGTGACAATGTTTCCAGCGTAAGTTCCTACGGTATTTCCTTTATGAGAAGTACTACGGAGGATGGAGACGGTATCCCCGATGACTTGGTGCCGGATTATAGTCAGGGTGGCCCCGTGAGTTCCTATGTAGACACACCGACGATCTTACTGTGGGGACGTGAAGCGCGCGGTATAGCCTTACCTGGTGATGTGTGGTTAGCCGCTATGAGAATTCCTGGGGGTGATGCCGTCCTGGATCAACCGCCGGACGGCAATGATATAGAGGATTGGGTTGTAAACACTAACTTTGCCGTTGATGATGTGGTTAGTCACAACGATAGGGAGTATATCTGTACCGTCGCTCACACATCGACAAGCGGAACTAACAGCAACGAGCCGGGTGCAGGAAAGAACTGGAAGGACTTCTGGGAGGTTCATGAAGCGATCTATCTCTCCGACTGGGCTACCATCGTGGTTCGTAATATCGAGGCTGCATCGATACGTCATGAAGAGGGAACAACTTCTGTTGCAACGGGAGATAGGGTAACGGGACTTACAAGCGGGGCCACGGGAAAAGTGGTAAAAATTATTCAGACGGATAGGGGTGAAATATTTCTCCTGAATAATCTGACTGGAACGTTTCAGGCATCTGAACAGGTTGCCTCGGGGACCGCTGCTGCTGTAACTGCCGTGGAATGGAGCGCGAAGGACAACTATATCTGGGCATTCTACGGTGATCAGGAGGATCAAGGTACGGCAAACGATATACCGCATGATTACGCAAACAGACTCGGCAATCCAAGAAGCGGGGGCGATATCAGCTGGCCCGTTGATGATGTGAGCGGCTGGACCGCAGACAATGACTATTTCACTCTTGTTAAGTGGGAAAAGATAAACACGAGTTACGATGTTGAGCTACTGGGTGAGGGCAGCGAGGAGAATGCCATCATAAGAAGTAGTATCTGGATTACGGCGGATGATCTCTACGATAATCCCCCTGAAGTCGGTCTCCATGCCCTGGGAACTGAAATCGAAGATAAGATCTACTACGATAATCTGGCGATTAAGATGAAAGGCGGAGGAGGGGAAAGGACAGTCGGTTTCCTTCAGCCCTCTCTCGTCGAGCAGAAGTAATAAATTTTTATACTTCAAGTCTTTCCTGCAGGATTATCGAGTACCCCCGATTTTTTTCGAGAGCCTGTTCATTCGCTCCAAGCTATCGGGGAGGTTTATTGTTAAAAGGTTTCTGTCTTTCATTACAATCCTTCCGTCGATAATAGAGGTCGAGACATCGGCACCCGATGCTGAATAAACGATATGAGAATAGGGGTTGTAGATCGGCGTCAGGTGGGGCTTCTTACAGTCGATGACTATGATGTCGGCGCGTTTCCCGACCTCGATGGAGCCGACCTGATCATCCAGCCCGAGGACCTTCGCTCCCTCGATAGTTGCCATCTTCAGTACCGTTTGTGCATCCATTACAGTAGGATCCATTGATGCAACCTTGTGGAGTTTTGCCGCCATATCCATTTCGGTGAGAAGGTCGAGATTGTTGTTGCTCGCAGCCCCGTCCGTTCCTATCCCCACGGTGATTCTTCGTTTGAGCATTTCGGGGATAGGGGCGATTCCCGCCGCCAGTTTCATGTTGCTTTCCGGATTATGGGAGACCCTGACGCCACGGTCGGCGAGTATCTGGATCTCTTCGTCATCCAGCCAGACACAGTGTACTGCGATGGTGTGTTCATCCAATATTCCCAGGCTATGAAGATGTCGTACCGGTGTGTTCCCGTAACTCTTTTCGATATCGGCGACTTCACCTTCGGTCTCGGCACAGTGAATCAGAAAGGAAACATTCGCGGTCCTTGCTATCCCCTTGATTGTGGAGAGTGTCTCCGGTGAACAGGTATAGGGGGCGTGGCAGAAGAGGGCGGGATTGATGAGCGGTGAGAAATCTGACCACTTCTCGATAAATGCCTCTGCAACGGGAACTCTTCTTTCAGGATCGGGAATATCTGACGTCGGAAAGTCAACGAATCCCTGAGAGGGAACTCCCCGCATTTTTCCATCGATTGCCGCTTCTGCTACAGCGTCTTCGAAAAAGTATCCGTCGCAGAAGGTGGTGGTGCCCGAGAGGATCATCTCCGCCATCGAGAAGAGGGAACTATGGTAGACCATCTCCCTGTTGACGAATTGTGCCTCCACGGGGAAGATATGATTATGGAGCCAGTCCATAAGCGTCAGATCGTCTGCCAATCCCCTGAAAGCAACCATCGGAAGGTGAGTATGGGTGTTGATGAGACCGGGCATAATGATCGAACCCGAAGCGTCGATGATCTCCTGTGCGCTATTCGATGACGGTGCTTTTTTGTCATGCTCTAAAAGGCAAATTTCCCCGTCCCTGATTCCAATCTCGGGATTTTCTATGATCGCCCTATCTTCTGACATGGTAAGAAGCGTTCCACCCCGTATCAGCACATCGAAATTTTCTCTTTCTTCCATCAATGACCCTCTTTTCTGGAGCTTGCAATTCATCGGCATATGACCTGATGAGTCCCGGAACTGCTATACTATTCTGATGCCCCCTTTTACACGCTCTGAAATCGCTGTTACCTTCTCCATAGCCTGCTTTTCGTCGATGGTCAGGAGTCTGCCGTTTTCCATGACGATCCTGCCGTTTATTATCGAATCTCTCACATCGGAGCCGTTCGCCGAATAAACGAGTGTTGAGTATTCATCGTACAGGGGTGTAAGGTGAGGCTGATTCAGGTCGACAATGACGATATCCGCCTTCATCCCCGGTTGCAGGATTCCGATCTCCGATCCCATGCCGAGAGCCCCTGCGCCCCCTGCGGTCGCCATTTTCAGGACTGTTTTTGCATCCATCACAGTGGGATCCATGGTGAAGACCTTGTGAAGTTTTGCCGCCGTATCCATCTCCTGCATCATGTCGAGATTGTTATTGCTGGCACATCCGTCCGTTCCGAGTCCGACGGGAACGCCATGATCGAGCATCTTTGGTATGGGTGCAACGCCCGAGGCGAGCTTCATATTACTCTCCGGGTTGTGAACGATCGTTGCGCCATGGTCCCGGAACAACCGTATATCCTCGTCATCCAGACAGACGCAGTGAAAGGCGATGAAGCGATCGTCGAGGAGCCCCATCTCCCGTAAAAAAGCCGTCGCCTTTTTACCGAGTTTGTCTCGCAATTGTTCAACCTCCCCCTGGTTTTCGAGGAGGTGCGTGGCAAGGGGTATGCCGTAATAATTGGCCAGCCCCTTGGCATTTTTGAGAAGGGAAGGGGAGCAGGTATAGAGTGAGTGTGGTTCCACCACGATGTTGATAAGGGGATCGGCGTTCCACCTTTCTATCAGCCTTTTGGTGTAGTCGAGGCCTTCCGCTGGCGATTTGCTGTTGGGTGAGGGAAAATCGAAGAGTACCTCCCCGAGGAGGCACCTCATTCCTGCTTTCTTTGCCGCTTTCGCCGTCTCCTCCTCAAAGATGTACATGTCGCAGAAGGTGGTCGTTCCCGACCGTATCATCTCCGCGCAGGCCAGGAGGCTTCCCCAGTAGGCAAGTTCTTCGTTTACATTTTGGGCTTCGGCGGGAAAGATATAGTTATTGAGCCAATCCATGAGTTCGAGATCATCGGCGAGACCTCTGAAACAGGTCATGGCGGCATGGGTATGGCCGTTGACGAGCCCCGGCATGACAAGGCATCCCCGGGCATCGATAGACCTGCCGCCTGAATATAACCTTTCAATTTCTTTCGAGTTTCCGATAGCAGCAATGATGTCTCCACTGATGGCGAGGGCGCCCTCCTCTATCTTTGTTTCCTTTTCATCCAGCGTAAGAATCGTTCCACCCGAGATCAGGATATCAACTTCTTCCATTCGTTACTCCCTTTTATTAACTCTGAATTCTTTCCAATTATAGCCTTGACACCCTTTTTTAAAAATAATATAGCTAACGCCAAGAAATTGAGTGTGTATGTGCCTGGGTGGCGGAACTGGTAGACGCAAGGGACTTAAAATCCCTCGGTGCTTGTCACTGTGAGGGTTCGATTCCCTCCCCAGGCACCATTTTCCTTCCTCGATCCGGTCTTGTGTCGATAATTTCGAGAGAATTTCTAACATGGCAACTGCCTAAAATCAAATCTATTACGGTGTCATTTATTCGAGTTGAAAAGCGAGCGCACTCTCTGCCGCTTATGGCGGGTGGGGTTAGCAAGCGAATACGAAAACAGGGAGTTTCCAATATCAAGGTGAAATCATGGGAAAAAGGGGAGTGGTAACCGTTCTTGCGGGCGTTGTTTTCCTTGCTTCCTGCTCTGTCCTGGTAGAATCGATTTCAGGAAATTATGGGAAAATAAAGGCAAACAATGATGTTACAGAGTCCTTTCAAAGCTATAGGATAAAGGAAGATCACTCATACTATACGAGCGGGTCCGATTCCTGCCCCCATGCCATTATCGGTATCGATACAAGCTATGTCCTTCGTTCAACCCTGTGGAAGGAACGGTACTTGACTCCGAAAGCAATGAAGACTCTAGTCGGGAATATGAAATCAAAGGCACAGGAGTGCGGCTTCATGCTTCACGGCTTTGATATCCTCGATAATGAGGGGAATGATATCGGCGATCGATATTCGATACTTTCTCTCACAACGACCGTCAGGATTTTGGACGGAAATACAATTACTATCACTACACCTTCCATCGATACCTATGAGGGGGTCAGGATGAAAATTATGCGCCCGGGTGAGATGGACTGATCGTCTATTGACGCAGGAGGGGAAAGGGTCCCGAAAGACCCAGCAGTCTGACCGTTTTCGCCGTGTTTTGTCGGTCTCAATCAATTTCCTTGACCAGCACGAGCGTTTGCCCTATATATCCCTCTCCATAAAAAACGATGCGTAGGAGGTAGGAAATGAGGATTATACTTTTGGGTGCGCCCGGTGCCGGGAAAGGCACAGTGGCAAAGCTCCTTTCGGAACACGATGGATCCGTACAGATTTCGACGGGAGATATTCTTCGGAAGGCCGTCAAAGACGGCACGGAACTGGGGGCCGAGGCCAAGGGGTTTATGGACAGGGGAGACCTGGTGCCCGATTCTCTCATTATGAGGATAATGGAGATGAGGCTTCAGGAACCCGATTGCGATAAAGGCTTCATCCTCGACGGTTTTCCCAGAACGATCCCTCAGGCCGAAGACCTGAAGGCTCTCCTGGAAAAACTGAATATTGTCCTGGATTTTGTTGTCAATCTCGAGGTACCGAAGGCGGTCATTCTCGACAGACTTACCACACGAAGAACCTGCTCGAATCCGGCGTGTCAGGAGATCTATAATATCAAAAGTAACCCCCCGACGGACGACGGAAAATGCAAAAAATGCGGCAGTCCCGTTATACAGCGTGATGATGAGACGGAAGAGGCGATACTTAACCGGCTCGAAACCTATAATGAAAAAACGGCACCGCTGATCGGATTTTACACGGGAGAAGGGCTTCTCAAGAGTTTTGAGTCTCTCAGCAGCGTGGAAACCGTTGGTGAGATCAAAAATCATCTTGACTGAGCGTCTCTTCAGTCTTTGATGGTATGAAAAAAAACAGTGAGTAGCATCTCGATTTGTCGTCTTTTATAAAAGCGCCGATGGATGGGCACGCTACCTGTAACGTAAGAAGTATTCGATATGATTGATTACGAAGCCGACCTGAATCAGGAGCAGCGTGCCGTTGTGATGAGCGACGGGGGATATATCCTCGTTATTGCCGGTGCGGGGAGTGGTAAGACCCGTACGTTAACTTACAGGGTGGCGCGACTGATAGAGTCCGGCGTTAGGCCCGAAAACATACTCCTTGCCACCTTTACGAACAAGGCAGCCCGCTCCATGCTCTCCAGGGTCGCCAAACTTATAGAGTCAAATGTTGAGACACTCTGGGGTGGGACCTTCCATCACATCGGAAATCGTATTCTGAGGAGACATGCCACACTGCTCGGGTATGAGAATAATTATACTATCATGGATGATTCAGACTCGAAACACCTGTTAAAATCCTGTATGTCCGATCTGGGGATATCAAAAAATGAAAAGTTTCCCAAGGTGAATATACTGAATGATATTATAAGCCTCTCTTTGAATACCGGGAAAGACATCGAAGAGATTGTTACCGGACGATTTCCCTACTTCTTTAATTATCTGACAGATATTATAAAAATATCGTTACGTTACAGGATTAGAAAGAAGGAATTGAATGTAATGGATTTCGACGATCTCCTCATTAACTGGAGAGAACTTCTGGTTAGTCATCCGGATATCGTCAAGAGTTATTCGGAAAAGTTTCTGCACATCCTCGTGGACGAATATCAGGATACAAATATAATTCAGGCTGAGATCCTTGATCTGATGGCCTCCAGCCATAAAAACCTGGTTGCCGTGGGAGATGATTCTCAGAGCATCTATTCTTTTCGCGGGGCCAATTTTATAAACATCCTTAACTTTCCGGAGAAACATCCGGACGCAAAGATCTTCAAACTGGAGACCAATTACAGGAGCACACCGGAGATACTCAACCTTGCGAATAAAAGCATTTTAAACAACGAGAATCAGTTTCAAAAAGAATTGAGGGCTGTCAGACGAAGGGGGGCGAGGCCTGTTTTTGTTCCACTTAGGGATGTTTACCAGCAGGCGGATTTCGTTGCCCAGCACATAATAGAGCTCGCAGAAGAGGGTATCCCCCTCGGAGAAATTGCCGTCTTGTATCGTGCTCACTTCCACTCGATGGAACTTCAGATGGAATTTGTCAAGCGTGGGATCCCCTTTGAGATACGATCGGGGTTGAGGTTCTTCGAACAGGCCCACATAAAGGATGTGACCTCCTTTTTGAGGCTTTTGGTAAATCCGAAAGACGAAGTTGCCTGGAAAAGGGTACTCAGACTCTACAGGGGAATCGGTGATGTAACGGCTGAGAGACTTTGGAAATTCCTGTCCTCGCAGGAAGATTCCCTGGGAGCGATATTTTCCGATGAATTCCTCTCGTGCGCGACGAGTAAGGCAGCTCCGGGCCTCAATGAGTTACGGGAGAGCCTCGCCGCTATTTCACGATCGCGAAAGGGGAGCCCCGAGGTGATCATCAATAAGATAATCGACGGCGGCTACAGGAAATCCTTGAATGAGCGTTACGGAGAAAGTGCATCCAGGGTGGAAGACCTGAAGCAGCTTGGATCCTTTTCTTCGCAGTATGACACCCTTGAAACATTTCTCAGTGATATGGCCTTGATGACCTCCATGGCCGAAGAAAATGAAACCGATTATTTACGTGAAAACGATCGCAGGGTAGTCCTGAGTTCCATTCACCAGGCAAAGGGGCTCGAATGGTCAGTCGTCTTTATGATTTGGTGTTCCGAAGGAATGATACCCCTCGCCCGTGCATTAAAAGAGGAGGGTGGTGAAGATGAAGAACGGAGGCTCTTTTATGTGGCGACAACGAGGGCAAAAGATCAGATGTATTTCTGCCACACATTGATCGCAACTTCGAAAGGGACTCGCGGCCGGGTATTGGCGCCCTCACGCTTTATCAGAGAACTCGCACCATCATATATCGCTCCGGAAGAGCTTCCCTTCGATCAATGGGCGGTAAATAAACGATAATCACTGTGCCGTGCTGGAGAGATAGAGACCCGCAACCCCCGCTATTATGAGAGTGATAAAAAGTACCTTCATAAGGGGCATCGATTCTTTGAGAAAGAGAAACCCTACTAATGCGACAAGTGCCGTACCTACTCCAGACCATACGGCATAGGCAACACCTACATCAATCTTCTTGAGGGCAAGGGTCAGCAGGATAAAGGCAAGTCCGTAGAAGATAAAGATCAATACAGACGGCATCAACTTTGAAAAGCCGTCAGAGAGCTTCATTGAAACGGTGCCAGCCACCTCAAAGAGGATCGCGCCCCCCATACATAACCAGCTTTGCATTTATTACCTCCCTGTCATCGGAAGATGATTCCTTACAGGCAGAGCATGATACATGACCGCACTGACCAGAGGCGCACCCGCAAGCCCCCTATCAGGAGGCATCTGGGGTGGACTATAAAAGAAACATATTATTCGCCTTTGGCTCATCAATCTTCGATTTCCTTACCGGGAAGCTCCGCCCTGCAGGAGGGAAGCTTCAGAAAGCATGTAAAAAAAAGAGGGCATCATAGTGCCCCCTTTTTATCCTATAGCTATCATTATTCTTAATTGGCGGGTGCTAAAGCCTCAGTCGGTGGTGTGTAAGGTCGCGGTGCACCGGCTTGCTGTCTGGCCCCCTTTACCTCTTCAATAGTGTAGCCACCTCTCGGTATTTTCAACTCCTGGTCGGGATAGATCAAGTCAGGGTTCTTGATTTGGTCCATGTTTGCCGTATAGATAAGAGGCCACATGAAGGGATCGTTGTATATGTCCTCGTATTCGGCTATCCACCATAGGCATTCACCTTTTTTTACGACGTGATAGCCTGCAAGTTCTGGTTCTTCTACCACCGAGCTTTCTATAACGGATTCTGCCTCTTCGAGGGGAACTTCTTGCTCCACGGCAACAACTTCTTGTTCCACCGTGGCCGGTTGTTCAATCAAGGCAATCGATGGCTGTTTGACGCACCCGGAGATGAGAAAAATAAACCCGATGGAAAGAGTAAACAAAAACAAAAAGCTAGAATATCTTTTTTTTGTCATTTCTAACTCTCCTTTTCTTTTAAGGGAAGGTTATTCAAGTCAATGAAACCAAGTCAATAATTAAAAATCTATATAAATATCAAGACCCTTTGTCAAGAGAAAATATTTTCTTACAGGCCTGATGGCTTTACGTCAGCGTGGATTTTTCAACGACAGTTCGGCTAACTGCTCAGCATCGATCGATGAGGGAGCACCGGTGAGGAGACAGGTGGCTTTTTGTGTCTTTGGAAAGGCGATCACGTCTCGTATTGATTCGGCACCTGCCATAATCATGATAATTCTATCCAGACCAAAGGCAATACCCCCGTGAGGTGGTGTTCCATACTCGAGTGCGTCAAGGAGAAACCCGAATTTGGTTTTTCTCTCCTCTTCGTTCAATCCGAGGACCTCGAATACCTTTGATTGAATATCACTTTTGTGAATACGAATGCTTCCTCCCCCTATCTCGGAACCATTGAGGACGAGATCGTAGGCCCTGGCCCTCACGTTTCCCGGATCAGTTGTGAGAAAGGGTATGTCTTCGGGAAGGGGTGCGGTAAAGGGGTGGTGATTTGCCATAAACCGTTCCTCAGTTTCGCTGTACTCAAACATGGGGAACTCTGTTATCCAAGTGAATTCAAAAGTATTTTCCTTTATCAGATCAAGCTTCTGGGCTAGAAAGTTTCTCAGATTTCCGAGGGAATCATTCACGATCCTCGGTAAGCCGGCGACGAAAAGGATGGTGTCACCTCCTTTCGCCTCCATTTTTTCGTTGATCCCTTCAATTTCCTCTGCCTTCAAGAATTTTGCAATCGGTGATGTCCAGCCATCGTCATTGACTCGTGCCCAGAGGATACCCTTTGCGCCGTAAGTTCCGACAAAATCTCCAAGTCCGTCAAGGTCCTTCCGGGAGAGCCGTTTTCCCTCCTCTACTCTGATAGCCTTTATGATTCCGCCGCTTTTGATGGTCTCCTGAAATACCCTGAAATCCGATGTGCTGATTACGTCGGTTACATCCCGAAGTTCGAGATCGAACCGCGTGTCGGGATTGTCCCTTCCGTATCGTGCTATTGCCTCGTCATAGGTGAGGCGGGGAAAGGGAGTGTGCAATGGTGTTTCCATTGCACTTTCGAATATATGAGAAATCATACCTTCCACGGTCGAAATTATATCGTTTTCTGTGATGAAGGACATTTCCATGTCTATCTGGGTGAATTCGGGTTGCCTGTCGGCCCGGAGATCTTCATCTCGGAAACATTTCACTATCTGGAAGTATTTATCAAAACCCGATACCATCAGAAGTTGTTTGAAGAGCTGTGGAGACTGGGGCAGGGCATAAAACATTCCGGGGTTCAGCCTGCTCGGAACGAGATAGTCCCGGGCACCTTCGGGTGTACTTTTTGTCAGGAAGGGTGTTTCGACTTCGATGAAACCTTCTTGTTGAAGGTAGTTTCTTGATTCGATTGCGACCCTGCTTCTCAGCATCATATTGTTCAGAAGGTTTCTTCTTCTCAGATCAAGATAACGGTAGGTGAGAAGGAGGTTGCTCGATACCTCAGCCTCGTCATCGATATGAAAGGGGGGGGTCTTCGATTCATTGAGAATTTCCATTTCATCGATGGCAACCTCAACGGCACCCGTCTTGAGAGAGGTATTGACCATGTCGTCCGGTCGAGGCTGTACTTTTCCTTTTACGGCGAGTACGAATTCGTTTCGTATTTTGTGGGCCTCTTCGTGCAGTTCGGGATTAACCTCAGGATTGAAGACGATCTGAATCATGCCTTCCCTGTCTCTCAGGTCAACAAAAATTAAATTACCCAGGTCTCTCCTCCGGTGAGACCATCCCATGAGGACTACCTCTTTGCCGATTTGCGACGTGGTGAGATCACCACAGTAGTGAGTTCTCTTCTTTTCCGTAATAAAGCCGTGCACTATTCTATGCCTCTTTTCCTTCTTTTTTGTAGACCAGGCCTTGTAACGCCGTGACTGCAGAATCTCTTGAGTCAATAGCGATGCTTTCCTGGTTTTTTGTTTCCATGTTTCGCAGCTGCGCCCTCTTTTCCTCCAGTTCCCTTTCACCGATTATAAGGGTGTAGTTGCAGTTCAGCTTGTCTGATCGTTTCATCTGGCTCTTCAGGTTCTTGCTCGAAAAATCCATCTCAGCTCGTATCCCGGCCTCTCTGAGGGCATTGCAGAGAAGAAAGGAAAAGGTCTGGGCCTTATCACCCAGGGCAGCAATGAAAATATGGGGATGCTCCTGAAAGGCCTCATCTTTCTGGGGTATCATAGATATGAGGCGTTCAAAACCGATGGCAAAGCCCACGCCCGGTATATCGGGACCGCCCAGCAGTTTTACCAGACCGTCATACCTGCCGCCACCGGTTACGGCATTCTGAGCACCGAGGGATTCCGTTGTTATTTCAAAGGCTGTCCGTGTGTAATAATCGAGACCCCGTACCATTTTTGTATTGACGGCAAAGGCGATGTCAAGGCCCCTTAACAGTTCTTTGACGTTGTCAAAGTGCTCATGACATTCACTGCAGAGAAAATCCAGGATAACCGGAGCACCTGAGAGAATATCCTTACAACTTTCTACCTTGCAATCGAATACCCTCAGGGGATTGGTAGTAAGACGTCTCTGGCAGTCCGGGCACAGGCCATCCTCATTCCCCATGAGGAAGTCGGTTATCTCTTTTCGAAACTGCGGACGGCATTCGTTACATCCGAGGGAATTTATTTCAAGGTTCAGCTTTTCAAGCCCCGCGGCCTTCAGAAAATGTATCAGCATAAATATGAGCTCGGCGTCAACACGGGGATCTTCCTGACCGATGAACTCCACATTGATCTGATGAAATTGCCTGAATCTGCCCTTCTGCGGCCTCTCGCGTCTGAACATGGGGCCGATGGTAAAAAGCTTTGCCAATGGAATCGTCTCATATATGTGATGCTCGATGTATGCCCTGATAACGGATGCCGTTGCCTCCGGCCGAAGTGTCAGGTACTCATTGCCGCGGTCGAGGAAGGTATACATCTCCTTCTCAACGATATCGGTGGCCTCTCCGATACCCCTCTTGAAAAGAGCTGTCTTTTCAAGGACAGGAATCCGAATTTCCTGTACGCCAAAATCTGAAAATACCTCTCGGGCTATTCTTTCGACATACTGCCACTTGCCTGCCTCTTCCGGTAGAATATCTTTAAATCCCCTCACCGATGTTATTTTAGCCATAGTAGTGAAACTCCTTATCTTAGGGGGTGAGTTGTTAACATATCTCTACTTGAAAGGCAATACAAATTCAGGAATCAACATCGGAATATGACTGCCCTTTATTTGATCTGTCCAACGGAGATTGTGTCTCTATATCTATATCATTTCCATCCGTTTTTATCATGACTGCCCCATTTAAATCGGTCCTTAATATCCGTGCACCAATCCGCTCATACCTCTCGATGACATCTTTGTGGGGGAATCCGACGACATTCTCGAAGCCGCAACTGATGACAACGGTATCGGGTCGAACGAGATCAAGAAAGGTGGACGAACTTGAGGTGGCCGATCCGTGATGTGGTGCGAGGATAACACTACTTTTTAGATTATCACCCGACATAACGAGTCTTTTTTCAACAGTCCCCGATATATCGGCGGGGAGTAATACGGTTGCCTTCCGAAAGGTGATTTTCATGACGAGGCCGTTATCATTTGAATCGGATGTGGGAACACCTGCTCCTTGATCGACAATTGGTTCCGGAGGATTCAATATTTTTATGACAGTATCTCCGAGTAGTATCTCGGGAGTTTGGCGGCTTATAATTCTGTGAGGAATGTTATGCTTCCCGATAGCTTCTGCGAAATTACGGTATGTTTCCATATCTGAGCTCTCTCCATTTGACCACACCTCCTCCACATCGAAATTGTTCAGGATATAGACGAGGCCGCCCAGATGATCCTGGTCGGGATGGGTGAGGACAACGATGTCAAGTTTCTTTATCCTTTCGCGCCACAAGAAGGGGGCGACCACGTATTTTCCAACGTCGAAGCCCTTCGTGTAAAAACCGCCGCCATCGACAAGCATCTTCCCGCCGCCGGGAAATTCGATCAAGCCTGAGTTCCCCTGTCCCACATCAAGAAATGTTACCCTGAGGTGATTCGGGTTCCCTTCCCTCAGATTTATATAGGCAATATCGGCCAGAAAGAAAATCACGATAGCAACGAGAACTATCTTGAGGAAGATAGGTTTACTCCTTCCGTTATCTCTTGTCAGAAGCTTAACGATCGTTATTACGAAAAGGTAGTAAATAGCTATTTCTACAATAGTGGGGGTAGTGATTGAAAAACTGGCAATCGGTTGAGAGGCCAGAAAATCGACGATAGAAAGAGAAATTCCCACAAAGAAGGAGGCAATCTTGATCATGAGACTGGCAATGACAGTTGAGAACGGTGCAGAGAGGATAAACATTATTCCTGCCGGAAGAACGATGAACCCTATCACGGGGATGATAAGGATATTCGAAATGAGAGTTACCGTTGATATTCTGTTGAAATAGAAGGCTATAAGGGGGGCTGTACCTGCTATGGCACTGATACTGACCGTAAGGAAGAGAAAAAAAGAGGAGAGGATTTTTTTGAAGGACGAAGGGGGTCCTTCATTATTTCTTGAAATGAGACCACTCAGTGCCGGCGTGATAACTAAAATTGCCGTGACGGCGGTAAAGGAAAGCTGAAAGGAGATGTCGAACAGTGAGGAAGGCGAGAAGATAAGAATAATGAGAGCGGCAAAGGCGAGGGTGTTTAAGGGGTTTCTCTCTCTTCCGAGAAAAAGCGCGGCTAGAAAGGAGAGTATCATTATGGTAGCTCTGATGGTGGAGATTCCAAGTCCCGATATAAATGCGTAACCGACGATGGGTATGACGACAAAAAGGGCGGAGGTCTTTCTGATATTGAATCGCAAAAGCAAGTATTCCGAGGATTTCATAAGGTGGGCTGCAAGAAAGAAAAAGAGCGTTGCAATAATACCGATATGAAGACCCGATATGGCAAGTATATGTGAAATACCCGCGCGGTTGAACTTTTCCCGGATATGTTCGGGAATCCCTCTTTTTTCACCGAGAATGAGAGCCTGAAGAATACTTCCTTCGAGCGACGGTGACGTTTCCAGGATAGATCTTCTCAGCTGTAACCTGTATTTTTCCAGCTTTGTCTTGAGATAGGCCCCCCTGTTCTTTCTGAGAACAACGATTTTCGATGGTTGACCTATTGATCCGAGCGCCCTGATGCCCCGGGAAAGGAGATATCTTTCGTAATCAAATCCCCCTGGATTGTTGAAGTTGTGAGGTGTCCGAAGTCTCGTTTTTGCCTTTATATAGTCGCCGTATTCAAATATACTATGGTTATTTTTCACCATCAGCAGGACTCTGCCATTCGTGGTTATGGCCCCCTTCTTCAGAATAATTTTTACCTTTTCAATAACAAGGGTTGTCTTCGAAGTTGATGTTTCAGGAGATTTGGAAACCAGCCCCTCCATTACAATTTCCTGGCCTGTATAGAGAGCAATATCGTTTTTGACCGGTTTCTGGTATAAGGAGACCCGCGTGTTGAGAATCCCGAAGAGAAATAGTAAAAAGAGAAGACCCCATAAGAAGAACCGATAATTCATCCTGATAAAGGAGAGGAGAAGAATCGTGAGGCCTGCAAGGGAAAATGAGAGGACAGAGGCGTATGAGAGATCGGCGTAGCTTCCAATTATTATCCCTGCGATTACTGCAATGAGTAAAGGAATTATCGGTTTTTGCATTTTCATAAAAGTATATTTGAGGTATTCTGTTACTAATGAAAGCTGAAACCCTTACAATGTCCTTTTTCTCACTCACTGTATATCACGCATCACTTTATCGCAGCAATATAAAGGGAGGTTTTTGCCTCTATGTATAATGATCCTCAACTGGAAACGGATTTAACGTCAAGGCTCGGATGGTTGATGCTTTTCAGGGTCTTAGTAGTTTCTTTTTTGCTCGGAATTGCTGCTTTTATCCAGATACGGGGAGCAGATTCGCTCTCGCAGTCGACTCTCTATCCAATCTTTATCGTGATAGGAACAACATATTTTCTCTCCATTATATACGTAGTTCTTTTGAAGATAATCAAAAACATTCTTTTTTGTGTCTATGTCCAATCCTTTTTTGATATCCTTCTCATAACCGTACTTGTCTATGTAACAGGAGGTATTGAAAGTGTCTATTCGACCCTCTATCCGCTGGTGATAATCTATTCTGTTATATTTCTCGGGAAGAGGGGAGGGGTGCTTGCCGCCTCCGCGAGTGGTATCGTCTACGGTTTATTCTTGGATCTCGAGTATTACGACATTTTACATCCTCTATCCAGTGAACTCCACCATGGCTATGATTATGGTGCGGGGTATGTATTCTCGAGGATCTTTATCTATATCGTGTCCTTCTATCTTATTGCTCTTTTGGGAAGTTTCGTGGTTGGACGGCAAAAGAGGCTCGTGTCTCTTCTCTCGGAAAAGGAGAACGCCTTCGAACAACTGGACACCCTTTACAGCAGTATCGTCGAGTCCGTAAGTGCTGGGATTATGACGATCGACCTTCAGGGCAGGGTCAAGTCCTTCAACAGTGCCGCTGAAGAAATTACCGGTCTTATGTTTTCACAGATCAAGGATAGGAATATCGATAAGATATTTGTTAATATATCCGATGTAATTTACAGAAAGACAGAGGGCGATCGGAGAAGCGCGAGCCGTGATGATAAAAAGCAAAACAGGTTCGAGGCAATTGTTCCTCTTAAAGGGGGGAAACAGATGGTACTGGGATTTTCCCTCTCGCCTCTTATTGACAGGACTGGGAAGGAGATAGGTAAAATTCTTATTTTTCAGGATCTTACCCACATCAAGGAAATGGAAGGAGAAGTGGAAAGGAGTAAAAGGCTTGCCATGATAGGCGAAATGTCGGCGGTACTTGCCCATGAATTACGTAATCCCCTTGCATCGATCAGCGGATCGATACAACTTCTGAAAAAAGACCTGAACTTAACGGGAACCGATGGACGGCTCATGGATATTGTCCTGAGGGGTAAGGATCATTTGGAGAACCTGGCCAGGGACTTTCTTCTCCTTGCACGACCGAGCATGGATAAACGGTCTGTAATGAATATAAACGATATCATTGCTGATGTGATCGAATCGATTCGGTTCGGCCACGATTGGAACGAAGATGTTTCAATAGAAACACAACTGTGTGAGCCCAATGAGGTCTATGGAAATGAAACGGAGACACGGCAGGTTTTGTTGAACATTATAGTCAATGCACTGCAAGCAATGCCCGAGGGGGGAAAACTGGAAATTACATCGAGGGCTTTGAAAAGGGACGGGAATGAGGTCCTTGAAATCGCTATCAGTGATACCGGCTGTGGCATTTCGGAAGAGAACTTAAAAAAGATTCAGGAGCCCTTTTATACCACGAAGGAGATGGGAACGGGGCTTGGTCTGGCGATCGTGAATAGAGTGATTGAAAGTAACATGGGTGAATTCACGGTTGAAAGCGAAGTAAACAAAGGAACGGTCTGCACGATAGCTATTCCCAGAAATTATGACAGGAGGTCATAGATGGTAAAAATTCTCGTTGTCGATGATGATCAGGGCATGAGAGAATTTCTTGAGATTATGCTGACAAGGGAAGGGTACGATGTTTTCTCTGCCGGTGACGGAAATGGTGCGATAAAGCTTTGTAAAAAAATAAGGTTTGATCTGGTTATCACCGATCTGAAGATGCCCAAGGTGGATGGAATCGATCTCCTCAAGTCTATCAAGGATATCTCGCCCGAAACGATGGTCATATTGATAACCGCCTACGCCTCCGGAGATACCGCCCTGGCAGCGATGAATGAGGGTGCATACGACTATCTCGAAAAGAACTTCGACGTCGATGATCTCAAAGTGATTGTCCGGGATGCACTCAGCAAAAAGGGAATAACGGAAAACGACGTCGAGTTTTTAAAGGGCGTAGAGGATTCCTACTCATTTGGCGACATGATCGGAAAAAGCAAGGGTATCCTCAAGGTGTACTCCCTGATCAACAAGGTGTCAGATACGACAGCCAATGTGCTTATACTTGGGGAAAGCGGTACCGGTAAGGAACTTGTGGCGAGGGCAATCCACACAAATAGTTCGAGAGGCGGAAAATCATTCGTAACGATAAATTGTGGAGGAATCCCGGAAAATTTATTGGAAAGCGAACTCTTCGGCTATATGAAGGGGTCCTTCAGCGGGGCCTATGGTGATAAACCAGGACTTTTCGAGGTTGCTCATGGCGGGACGATATTTCTCGATGAGATTGGCGATTTATCTCCACTCCTTCAAGTTAAACTTTTAAGGGTCGTACAGGAAAAGACCTTTCGAAGAGTGGGTGGTGCCGATGATCTCACCGTGGATGTAAGGATAATTTCAGCGACAAATCAGGATCTTCAGGAGAAGGTGAAAAAGGGAGAATTCAGAGAAGATCTCTATTACCGTCTCAATGTCATTCCTGTGAAGATCCCGCCTCTGAGGCAGAGAAAAGAGGATATTCCTCTGCTTGTCAACTACTTCATAGAAAAGTATTCCCGTAACTTCCAAAAAGAGATCAAGAAGATATCTTCCTATGCCCTGGAACTCCTCATGCAGTATCCCTTTCCCGGTAATATCAGGGAACTGGAAAATATAATCGAACGGAGTGTTGCCCTCGAATCGACCAATATTGTTTTACCTGAAAACCTCGTTATTCCCGGGACGGAAAACGGCAAGGGGGAAGTGGGGTATGATGTTGCAATTCCAGAGAGTGGGATCAGTTTGAATGACGAAATGGCAAAATTTGAACGATATCTGATTCAAGAGGCGCTGGAAAAGGCCGGGGGATCCAAGACAAAGGCCGCGAAATATTTGAATATAAGTTTCGATTCACTCCGCTACAGACTCGAAAAGACGGATGTTCATTAATAAAAAATGTCAACTTTTCTGAACTGAAGAGCGAACACATTCCACGTTTCCTGTAGCGGTGTTAGCGATCAAATAGAAGATAATATCACTGCTGTCCCAGCGTTGATTTTTTATAGTGCCTTAACATAATGTAATATATGTATATATAGCATAATACGACATTTTTCGATTTGAAAATTATTTCTCGGATGTGCAAACCTCCCGTATCGATTGAAAAGGAGATAATGCATGAATTCCGGGAAAACAGTCTTTGCCCAGTTGATGGATTTCGTGATCACATACGAATTTCGAAAATGCGTCGATCGATACAACGGCAATCGCAAGGTGATCAGCTTTTCCTGCTGGGATCAATTTCTTTGCATGGCATTCGCACAGCTTACCTACAGGGAAAGCTTACGAGATATTCAGGTTTGTTTGCGGGCGACGCAGTCCAAACTGTACCACTTAGGCATCCGAGGGAACGTTTCCCGCAAAACCCTTGCCAATGCCAACCAGAAAAGAGATTGGAGGATTTACGCCGATTTTGCCCAAATTCTCATCGTAAAAGCGAGAAAGCTTTACGCTGGAGATTCCTTCGGCATTGATTTGGATCAGGCAGTGTATGCCTTGGATTCGACCACCATCGATCTTTGCCTGGCGCTTTTCCCCTGGGCCGAATTCAGGAAGCGAAAAGGAGCGGTAAAACTTCATACGCTTCTGGATCTGCACGGCAACATTCCTTCCATGATAATCATAACCAAAGGCAAGGTCCACGACGTGAACATCCTGGACGATTTAATCTTCGGGGCGGGAGCCATCTACGTTATGGATCGTGGCTACCTGGATTTTCTTCGTCTCTACAAAATCCACCAAGCATCGGCATTTTTTGTAACACGGGCAAAAATCAACTTCAGCCGAAAACGCCTTTACTCGCAACCGGTGGACAAATCCACCGGCATCCAGTGCGATCAGATCGTAACCTTGGAAGGCTATTATGCAAGGAAGCATTACCCAGAAAAACTGCGCCGCATCCGTTACTTCGATTCAAAGAACAACAAAACGCTCGTGTTTCTTACCAACAACTTTATACTGCCAGCCATAACGATTGCCGAATTGTATCGTCGTCGATGGCAGGTGGAACTGTTTTTCAAATGGATCAAGCAGAATCTCAGAATCAAGGCTTTCTTTGGCACCACCGAGAATGCAGTCAAGACTCAGATATGGATCGCCATCTCCGTCTATGTTTTCGTGGCCATCATGAAGAAGGCCTTGAATCTGGACCAAAGTCTCTACACAATTCTACAGGTTTTGAGCGTGACCCTATTCGAGAAAACGCCCATTTTACAGGTACTTGCAAAAACAACATACACAGGTCAAGAGGTGCTTCCTAGCAACCAGTTGAATTTATTCAATTAACCTTGGGACGGCAGTGAGAAAAAATCTTTCCTTAATCCCGAAAATCGTGATTAATTCGTTAACAAGATTATTTTCTGCCAGAAAAACACACACAATAATTTCTAACTCACTAAACAATCGGAGATTCCGCCGGAAACAAGTCGACCTTTAAATATCCTATTCGTGGACAGATAAATTCATTGTTCTGGCATATTAATTGCTTGAAACTTTGTGTGACTATCACTCAATGAGGTGTGCCATGGGAAGACAAAAAGGTTTTACGCTGGTGGAACTTATGATCGTTATCTGCATTATCGGAATCCTTGCATCCATCGCTGCTCTTTCAATGACAAGCTACAGAACCAGGGGTTACAATATGCTGGCCAGGTCCGATATAAAAAACGCCTTTACAGCATCCCAGGCCTATTTTATCGACAATCCCGCCGGGAATATTACAGAAGCGAATCTTTCGAATTACGGATTTAGGACATCGGATGGTGTGACTGTTACGGTGAATGATGGAACGGTGGGTAACCTTGAGCTTACATCGGTTCATACCACCGGCGATACGACTTATACAATAGATAAAAATGGTCTAATCTCTCCGTAATAACTGGATCAAAAGTACGATAATAAACCGGTGATTATTTCCCATGTTCGGTGAAAATCACCGGTTTTTTGTTTTGAAAGATGCACTACAGCCCGGACATTTTTTGTGGCTATCATAATATCATCTATTATATTTGCTAGTTAGGCATATATTTCTGTTCCCGTTAAATTTGGCATGGTCATTGCTATGTTATTAACCACGAATCGTGAACAGCTTGTTTTAAAAAGTTCTCATAGGAGTTTTGTTTTTATTACACAAATTGGAAAATATGAAGGAGGAGGTAAGTTATGTTGATGAAATTGAACAAGAAGAGAGGACAGAAGGGCTTCACGCTGATCGAGCTGATGATCGTTATCGCGATTATCGGAATCCTGGCCGCCATTGCAATTCCGCAGTTCACCGCCTATAGGGAGAGGGGCTACAATGCAACGGCAAAATCGGACCTCAAAAACGCCTACACGGCGGCGCAGGCATACTTCAGCGATGCCCCCGCTGCAACGGTGACCAAGGCGAAATTAGAGGCTTATGGTTATACACCTAGTGCTGATGTCACCCTGACGGTTACTGATGGATCGATAGGGTCATTGGGACTGACCTCTAAGCATGCATCGGGTCCAACAACTTATTCAATCAATTCAGCGGGAACGATTACACCGTAAGGGATGATACTTTTCTGACGACGAGGGGTGGGTGGAAACTCACCCCTTTTTTTTACACAAGAAAAGGGGTGTCGGACATTTTCGCATTGATTTCTCGAAGAGATATTCTTTAATAAAAACTCGGATAACCTTGTCTTCGACAATTAGATGCTGGCTCAGATCATTTTGAAAAAGAATCGGATTGCCAAGATAAGTTGCACCACGAAGTATTTTGCCGAAGTCCCGTCAATCAACATGATTTAAATGTCGACTATAGTGTAGGATGCCTGATCAGGGCGATAACCTATCACCTGACTAAAATGAGGATAGTAAATCATCCAATATTTGATGACGATATAGAAGACACCAAAATCCTCGATGCAACACATCATATACACGTGGCGGTAAAGTCATTTTTTTACAAAGGGTAGATTATTGGTCTGTTTTAAAATTAATTTTGTAAGAAGAAGCGATACAATAGATCGGGAGTGAATAAAAAATGATCGAAAAACGATGGCTCGGTATAGCTGCATCAATTTCCTTATGTGCTGTTGTGACAGGACTTCTGATCATAGAAATTATCCTCAACCTGACACCCCCCCTATCACGAGATGCCCTTATCCATCATCTGGCTATTCCCAAACTATGGCTGGTAAATGGAGGATATTATGAGATACCGTGGGCAAAGTTTTCCTACTACCCGATGAATATCGATCTTCTCTATCTCATACCCCTCTATTTTAAGAACGATATCGTACCGAAATTTATCCATTGTGCATTTGGCATTGGTATCGGCGTCCTTGTTTATCTCTATCTCGGGAAGAGGTTGGGTAGAAACTGGGGACTCGTTGGTTTTCTGATTTTTTTCAGCACGCCCGTTGTCGTGAGACTGTCAACGTCAGCCTATGTGGATCTGGGAATGGTATTTTTCATAACGGCAGGTGTGATGGCCTGGCTTACATGGCAAAACGAGGGTTATAACGACCTTAAATGGTTGATATTATCAGCAGTATTTATGGGGCTGGCAGTGGGGTCTAAATATAACGCCCTTATCGCATGGTTTTTTGTGAACCTCATGATGGTATTTTATTATTCGAGTGATACAAAAAAGGGGCTGCAGGCGATAAAGTATGGTGCTCTTTTTTTTGTTGTTACCTTCCTTGTTGCATCACCCTGGTTTATCAAAAATGCTCTCCAGACGGGGAATCCCCTCTATCCGCTCTTTGGTGGTTTCTTCAGGTTGCTCCATCACGCAGGTGAAACAGGGAGCGGTGTCGTCGCGGCGGTATCTGACAGCAATTGGGCTTCCGGTATCTTCCAGAGAAGGGAAGCCATCTTCGGTGAAGGGTTCTGTGAGACCCTCTTGATTCCCCTACGGATATTTTTCCAGGGGAAAGATGGTTCGCCTCAGTATTTTGACGGTGTCATGAACCCGATTCTGATCGTGATGTTGCCCTTTGCCTTTCTGAAGAATAACTTTGGACGCGACAGACTGTTTTTCCTCTTGTTCTCTGTCTTTTTTCTCCTTATGGGATATTTTCTCGCAGTTGTACGTATCAGATACATTCTGCCGATCATTCCCTTTCTGACAATCCTGAGTGTGATGGGAATAAAGAATCTTATCGAATGGATTAATCGGTTTCCTCGTCCGGTCGGCAACAGCGGAATCCTACTTATATCTTTTATGATGGCAATCCTGATTGCCCTGAATATTTTGTATATTAAAGATCGTTATACCACTATAAAACCTGAGCGTTTCGTTTTTCATGCTGAAACGAGAGATGAATTCCTGACACGAAATATAGGCTACTATCCAACGGTACAATATATCAACGAGAACCTGTCTGATGATGCAAAAATCTTTTTTATGTTCATGGGTAACCAGGGATTCTATCTCGATCGTGAATACTTTTATGATTCTTCTTTCGGGATGAAGACCATAGAAGAAATGGTGAAGGTATCGGAAGATGCTAGTAATTTTAAAGAATATTTATATTCCATGAAAGCTACTCATATCCTGATGCGAATCGATCTTTTCAATAAGTACCTGGGCGACAACTTCTCCGAAGAGACAATAGTGCGATTCCTGGGCTTTCTGAAAGCGTATTGGAGACCGATGTACGGGTCAAACGGATATGCCGTGTTTGAGGTTCTTAGTAGCGCCGAAGGATAGATTGATTAAAATGAATAGCGAACGGCATATCCCAAAGCATTAGATAGCGGGAAAACAGAGAGGGTAAAATTCCTCCATCTAGGCTATTTAAATGGAACTAAAATGGTAGAATATTTTTAAAGACCTGGCGTTCCGCAACAATTTTCATTTCAAACTATTCTCGGGAGATATCACGCTTGCATTCCCTTCTTCTATTTTTTAGACTGCAGTAATAATATGATCGAACTGGAGTGGTGCAACAGTGTATCGTCACATCGATGAATATTTGAATTTTCTTGCCGTTGAGAAAGGCGTTTCACTGAACACCCTGGAGGCCTACAGCAGGGACCTGAACCGCTTTATCGACTTTGTCGAGAAACGGGGAATTCAGAAGATCGGGAAGATTACCTCCGATGATATCGTTGCTCTTCTCGGGCATCTGAAAAGCGGGGGACTGGTGTCAAATTCTGTGAACAGGTCCCTGGCGGCGATACGGGGTTTCTATAAGTATCTCTTGAGTGAGAAGATTATTGATGAGAATCCCGTGTCAAATATCGATCTGGCCAAGGTATGGATGCGCCTACCCGATACCTTGAGCAGGGAGGAAGTAAACTCCCTGCTTGAGAAGCCCGACCTGAAGACCTTACTCGGTGTCCGAGACGCTGCTATGCTTGAACTTATGTATGCAACGGGTATACGTGTTTCTGAATTGGTTTCTCTTACAACAAACAATGTTAATTGGCAGATGGGATACCTGATCGTTTTGGGGAAGGGGAGCAAGGAGCGGATAGTCCCGATAGGGAGAACGGCCTTTGAATGTCTCACTACCTATTTGGAAAAGGCGAGGCCGAAACTGATCAAGGAGAATGTCACAAACATAATCTTTTTGAATCGCTCGGGAAAAGGTCTCACACGTCAGGGATTCTGGAAGATCGTGAGAAAATATGCTATGAAGGCCGGGTTGATGAAGAAGGTTCATCCCCATACATTCAGACATTCTTTTGCTACACACCTCCTTGAGGGAGGCGCCGATCTTCGCTCTGTACAGGTTATGCTGGGGCATTCCGATATATCGACGACTCAGGTATACACACATATAACGCGTGAACGGTTGAAGGATATACATAAAAAATATCATCCACGAGGATAATAAGATATGGATTATGAGGGACCTCGAAGGGCTCAAGAAAAAGAAGGGAGGGAATACTCCAGAAAGAAATGGACGATAGTTGCTATTGCGGCAGTAGCCTTCCTTGCCGGTGCCATCTTTACGAGCTCCATTATGGACAACCTGATCTCTTCGTCAAAATATGTCACCAGGATCAAGAACACCGTTCTGGTGTCTTTTTTCAAGAGAGAGCCAATTCTCTACTTTTTAACGATTGAGAAAAATGGAGAAGAATACCGATTGGATGAGCAAAGCATATTTACTGTCTCCTATCGAGATGAGTTTGTCGTAAAAGATGTAGAAACAGAGTCGATCTTTGAACGGGGTGTTACCGTTGATATCGAAGGTGTTGGTGGCGAGAACGACATGGGAATATTGTTTGAGGGGGTTTCCCTTGTCGATCAAGTGGTGACCGAGGATGCTCGTGATTTCACAATACGAGTCAATTATCGGGGTAAAACGATAGCATCACTGCCGATCGAAGTGAAGGTTATGCCTCAGGACTGGCTGCGATTTGCCAAGGGTTCCGATAGCAGAAAGACCAGGATCGAGTATCTCGAACGCGCCGTCACAATGAAGAAGGAAGATACGGGTGCGCGCAAGATGCTTGCGAAGCTTTATGTTTCGTCAGGGGAGATTAAGAAGGGAATTGGAGAATACGAAGAGGTCCTCAGGATCAAACCCGATGACATAACGGCCCTTGTCGAGCTTTCGAAGATATACCGGGACACCAAAAGATATAACGATGCCATACCGATCTATCGAAAGATAATCAGAATCAATCCCAAAGACGATGTTGCCTATGCCAATATTGCCTATGCCTATGCAAAACTGAAAAACTGGAAACGGGCTACCGCAAACTACGAGGCATCGCTGAGACTGGCCCCCGACAATTACGAAGCCCTCTATAATATGGCAGAGATATACGAAAATACGGGGAAGACAAAAGAGGCGATAGGTCTCTATGAAAAGGTATTGAAATACAAACCGAATGAACCGGTTGTCATGAAAGTCCTTTCGAATGCCTATCTGAAGATGGCCATGTATGATGAAACCATCGAACTGATCAGAAAATTGATTAAAAAAACCCCGAACGATGTTTCCGCTTATGCAAACATCGCTTTTGCCTACGGTAAAAAAGGTATGGGTAAACGAGAGATTGCCAATTATAAAAAGGCGACGACCCTGAAGCCGAAAGATCCGGTACTGCACTTTAACCTCGGCGTGGCCTATGAGAAGGCGAAACGCTATAAGGATGCCGCTTCAGAATACGGTAAGGTATTAAAATTAACACCAGGCGATAAGGATGCCCTGCTGCGGCTTGCCGAGTATCATCTTCGCTCGAAGAACTACAAAAAGTCAGCCGATATGTATGAGAAGTATGTGAAGATATCACCCAAAGACGCCAAGGCCTACCTGAAACTCGGTTTTGCCTATGACCGGTTAAAGAGTTACAAAAGGGCAGTTTCCAACTACGAAAAGGCATTACAATACGGAGTGAAGGACAAGGAGGTACATTACAATCTTGCCGAGGCCTACGGGAAGATCGGGAAAGACAGTAAGGCCATAGCTGAATATGAAAAGGTTGCCAAGGACAAACCGAGTATCGAGGTCCTGACAATAATTGCCGATTATCATATGAAGAAGAAATCCTATGGAAAGGCCATTGATGCCTATAGGAGGATGATAAAAATTGATGCAAAAAGGTCGGAGTTCTACTCGAGCATTGGTTATGCCTACAGCAGGAAGGGAGATACCGACAGGGCTATTGCAAACTATAAAGCATCGCTTCGCTATGACAGGGAAGATGATGTCGTATATCTGAACCTCGCCAGGGCCTATGAAAAAAAAGGACTGTATACAAAAGCCCTCAAAGCTTATACTAATGCATATGAAATCAATCCGGGATCAGATGAAGCATCGAGGAAAATACCGGAAATGAAGATCAAGATATTACAAAAGAAACATGGGAATTAAAACAATGAAACAGATCGCCTTTGATGATTTTATCATGGGAGGAGGACTACCGCTCGTGCTTATTGCCGGTCCCTGCGTTATTGAGGATGAGGCCAAGACCATTGCGGTAGCCAGAACATTAAAGGGACTCACCGAAGAATTAGATGTTCCGCTCATTTTTAAGGCCTCCTATGATAAGGCGAATCGAACCTCACTCAATTCTTACAGGGGGCCCGGTGTAAAAGAGGGACTTCGAATCCTTCAAAGGGTGAAAGAAGAATTCGGAATCCCCGTGATCTCAGATGTTCATCGCTTTGAAGAGATTGAGGAGGCATCATCGGTGCTTGACGTCGTGCAGGTTCCGGCATTTCTCTGCAGGCAGACCGATTTCATCATGGAGGTTGCCCGTCATGCCGGCATCGTTAATATAAAAAAAGGCCAATTTCTCGCACCCTGGGATGTCTCTCACATAGTGAAGAAGGTCATCTCTGCGGGAAATGAGAATGTGATGATTACAGAACGGGGATTCAGCTTCGGTTACAATAACCTTGTTAGCGATATGAGATCCCTCCCGATGCTTCGGAAAACGGGATATCCGGTAGTATTCGATGCGACTCACAGCGTTCAACTCCCCGGCGGACAGGGTAGTGCATCAGGCGGCGAACGTGAGATGGCCCTCTGTCTTGCAAGGGCAGCCGTTGCAGTTGGTATTGACGGACTTTTCCTGGAGGTTCATCCCGATCCAGAGTGTGCACTTTGCGATGGTCCGAATTCGCTCTATCTTAATGCCGTCTCAGGGTTGCTTGCAACTCTAAAGGAGATAGACCATATCGTAAAGAAAGATAGCATATGAAACGTACCGTTGGAAAAATCTTACGTCAGAAGATAGCGGCAATTTCTGTTCTCATCATGGATGTGGATGGTGTCATGACTGACGGCAAAATAATAATTGATGATCTGGGAAACGAGACAAAACATTTTAATGCGCGAGACGGACATGGTATGAAACTCCTGATGAGGGCGGGGATCGAGATCTTCTTACTGACAGGGAGAACATCACGGGTGGTGGAACACCGGGCACAGGAGCTGGGAATTCGGGATGTCTATCAGGGGTCAAAAAATAAGGGTGAACAACTGGATGCAATCGTCAGTGAGAAAGGTCTGTCCGGTGATGCCGTGGCATATATGGGAGATGATGTGGTTGACATCCCCGTATTCAGAAAGGTGGGTCTTTCAGTGGCTGTAGCCGATGCCTGTGATGAGGTATTGCATCTTGCCGATTATGTGACAGAAAAAAAGGGGGGTGATGGCGCGGTACGAGAAGTCTGTGAGATGATCCTAAAGGTCCAGGGGAAATGGGAGAGCGTTGTTTCGAGGTACCAGATACCTTGAACAGACATAAAGTATCATGATGTATATGGTCAACCGTCGAAAGCATGTCAATTTTTCCATAAAAATCAGAAAACTGGAAATATGCCAGAGCGCGTAGGATGAAACGCAGCCGAATCAACTTTACATGTTGAGTGGGGGGTGCTATATTTTTCTTAAAAAAAGGAGTCGGTCAAACCTTTGCCGCGAGACAAATTGAAGAAGAGATTATTCTGGGGAGTCGTTGTACTTTTCGCTCTGGTTACACTCTTCTTTATCTTCGTTGATAAAAGTGGAGACGACGGAATAGTCCTCAATGTGTTATCAGATAAAGCTGATATTGAGATAAAAAATTTTCATTTTACAGAAGTTGGTGATCCCGAGTTTATATGGGAAATCGATGCACGTGAGGCCCAGTATATGAGGGCTGAGAATATTGCCCATTTCAATGATATTAGGGTAAGGCTCACGCTTGCTGACGGCAGAATCTATCTGATGACAGGAAATGAAGGTACCCTGCAAACCGATACGAAGGATATTGATATCAGTGGCGATGTATCCATAGTCTCAGATGAAGGCGGTCAGTTCGGGACCGATCGTTTGAAATTTTCGCATTCAGAAAGAAGAATTTATACTGAAGAAGACATAACTATGAAAAACTCCACTATGAAGGCACGGGGAAGGGGGATGTCCCTTTTCTTGAAAGAGAGGAGAATTTCCCTTCTTTCGAATGTCAATGTCGTGATAGACGAAAGAGGGGCGAGCAATTAGGTGTTGTTGAATCGGACAGCGAGCGCATTCCCCGTTGCTTGCGGCGGGGTTAGCGAGCGAATAAAGATAAAAAATTCCTTAACAATCGGAGATTCTCCGCAACTTGTTGCGGGGAGATTCAATAATGTTGAAAAATAGAGCTTTGATCTTATTTGTTGTTGTTTTTATTGTATCCTTCCTCTTTTTTCCTTTGTCTCATAGTGAATCCGGGAATGAAAGGTCTATAAAGATTGTTTCTGACAGACTTGATGCCTACGACGATAAGAATCTCGTGCTGTTTTCCGGGAATGTTGTTGTGACAAAGGAAGATATTACAATGAATTCAGACAGGATATATCTTTATTACTCAAAGCGCGAGGGTGTGAAAGATGATTCCTCCACGGGCATGATGACCTCCGGTGCGATTGAAAGGATCGAGGCCGCGGGGAATGTACGAGTTGAAAGACAAGACAGAGTTGTAACGGGAGACAGTGCGATTTTCTATAATGGAGAGCAGAAAATAATAATACGGGGAAACGCAGAGATGAAGGAAGGAGAAAATGTGATTAGAGGTGATATGATAACATTTTTTCTGAAGGAAAGCAGAGGTATCGTAGAAAGTTCGGGAGATGGCAGGGTACGGGCAACCATATATTCCGATGAAATAAATTGAGGCAAAGCGAGAGGTGACAACAATACGTGGGGAAGCTCCTGGCGACTGAATTAGTAAAATCCTACAATGGAAGAAGGGTCGTAGACAGTGTCGACCTGGCCGTAGAAAGAGGAGAGGTGGTAGGACTCCTCGGACCAAATGGTGCCGGCAAGACGACTACCTTTTATATGATTGTAGGACTGGTGAAACCTGACCGGGGTAGAGTGATGCTCAATGAAGAGGATATCAGCTCATATCCCATGTACAGGAGGGCCAGAAGGGGTATTAATTATCTTCCCCAGGAGCCCTCTATTTTCAGGAAGCTTACCGTCGAAGAAAATATACGTGCAATCCTCGAAACGCTTGATATCGAGAAGAACGATCAGGATAAAAGACTGAACGATCTTTTGAAGGAACTTGATATTTCTCATCTCGCGCAGAACAGAGCCTACTCTCTCTCGGGTGGCGAGAGACGGAGGGTCGAGATAACGAGGGCGCTTGTAACATCACCGCAGTATATACTTCTCGATGAGCCTTTCGCAGGGATAGACCCTCTGGCCGTTGCCGATATCCAGAGTATTATACTGAAGCTGAGATCGAAGAAAATTGGTGTTGTAATTTCCGATCATAATGTAAGGGAGACCCTCAAGGTATGTGACAGAGCCTATATAGTAAATGAAGGTACCATACTCATTGAGGGGAATCCCGACGATATAGCGGGTAGTGAGATAGCGAGAAAAATATATCTTGGAAAGGATTTTGACCTGTGAACGGGACATGCTCTTGGTGGCAAGAGTAACCCAATTCCCCATGTCCTCTTCATCTGGCCGTAGACAGGAAAAAGAATGCCGTTTGAACTTAAGCAAAACTTGAAACTGACCCAGCAGTTGATAATGACACCACAACTTCAGCAGTCTATCAAACTGCTTCAGCTGTCGAGGATTGAGCTGGTTGCGGCCATTAACAAGGAATTGGAGGAAAATCCCCTCCTTGAAGAGAGAAATTATGATGACGATGCAGACGGTGAATTTACTCCTGAAATCGGTGATATAAAAGCAGAGCTTACCACAAAGGAGATAACGGGGGAGGGAGACGGCAAAGACGATTTTGACTGGGAGGGATATCTTGAAGATTTCGGTCCCGTGGGGGGGACCTATTCTCACGAGGATATTGAGGCTCCTTCGCTGGAGAATGTTCTCACAAAAACGGGGACGTTGACCGATCACCTGCGGTGGCAACTTAACCTCTCTCATTTGACCGAGCAAGAAAAGAGGGTGGGTGAACAGATCATAGGTAATCTCGACAATAATGGCTATCTCGTTGCCAGCCTCGATGAAATCGCCTCGATTGAAAATGAGGAAAAAGAATTCGTCGAAGGAGTTCTTACGAAGGTTCAGGAATTTGATCCTCCGGGAGTCGCCGCGAGAGATCTCCAGGAGTGTCTCCTGATTCAAATACGACTTCTGGATATTTCTTCCGATCTCCTGGAGAAGATAATCGAAGAGCATCTCAACGACCTTGTGACAAAAAACTACCAGGTAATTGCCAGGAAACAGAAGGTGTCTATTGAAGAGGTGCAGGAGGCGGTGCTTCTTATTGACAGGTTGGACCCTAAGCCTGGCAGTCTCTACAATGAAGAGAGGCCCCAATACGTTATACCCGATGTCTTCGTTTTTAAGGTTGGTGACGAATACCGGATCGTTCTGAATGACGATGGCTTGCCCCGACTTAAATTGAGTGGTCTCTATAGAAAAATACTTGGAGAGAAATCGGATAATTCAGCCGGTGAAAGTAACAAGACATATATTAAGGACAGAATGCAGTCCGCTATCTGGTTGATAAAGAGTATTCAGCAGAGGCAAAAGACGATTTATAAGGTATCTGAGAGCATTGTACGTCACCAAAGGGAATTTTTCGATCAGGGTATAAACTATTTGAAACCCATGGTGTTGAGAGATGTTGCCTACGATGTCGATATGCATGAATCGACGATAAGCAGGGTTACGACAAATAAATATATGCACACGCCGCGGGGAATATTCGAACTAAAGTATTTTTTCAACAGCGGCATAAACAGGACAGACGGAGATTCTATAGCCTCTGAAAGTGTCAAGGAAAAAATAAGAAAAATCATAAGTGATGAAGATAAAAAGAAGCCCTATAAAGACAGTGAGATTGTCAATATCTTAAAGGGGTCCGGTATATCAATTGCGAGAAGGACGGTGGCGAAATACAGGGAGATGATGGGTATTATTCCTTCTTCGAAGAGGAAAAAATACTTTTGACAAAACGAAAACAGATTGACTTTTCATAGTGACTTAACTATATAGCGGAACCTTGTTGTAATGAAGTAAAGAGACACCAATTATGACTATCAGTATAATGGTTGGTGTATCCTTCATGTTTATAACCAGAATGTTATTTTAAGAAAGGGGGAGTAGTTATGCACATCACCTTTACTTTCCGTAATACAGAAGCCGAGGATTGGTTGAAGGAATATGTCGACAAGAAACTTTCCAGGCTCGAAAGGTATATAGATAAACCCGTCGATGCGAGTGTAACGCTTTCTGTCGAGAAGTTCAGAAACGTAGCTGAAATAAAATTACTGGCCAAGGGCGTGAATTTGAATGGTAGAGAAGAGGCCAAAGAGATGGCCCTTGCCATCGACACCGTAGTCGACAAAGTAGAGCGCCAGATAAAAAAGTATAAAGAGAAAACGAGGAATCATAAAGAGAATTCATCCAAGGTACAACGGGAAGACGAAGACCAGTTGCTGCCGGAGGAGTTTGAGGAAGATGAGGAACAGCAGAGGATATCTAAAGTTATGAGGGTTGTCTTAAAACCCATGTCTGTGGATGATGTAATCCTTGAAATGGAAGAATCGAAAAACAGGTTTATGATTTTCAGAGACGCGTCGACAGAGAAGGTGAGCGTTGTCTACAGGAAAGATGATGATGACTATATCCTTGTGGAGACAACTGGTTAAAGCTGGGAGATATAGTCATGGATATAAAAGATATTATTGCGAAAGAATATATTATTGAAGACCTGAAATCCAAAACAAAACGGGAAGTGCTGGTCGAACTCGCAGAGGTGTTTAAAAGGGGCAGGGTAGAGCCTGATTGTGGCTCCATGGTCGAGGTCCTTCTGGAAAGAGAAAAGCTCGGAAGCACGGGGATAGGCGATGGCATAGCTATTCCCCATGGAAAACTTGCGGGCCTGGACAACCTCATGATCTCCTTCGGTAGAAGCCGAGAGGGTGTTGGCTTTGATTCCCTCGATGGGAATCCCGTCTACATCTTCTTTCTTCTCATGGCACCTGAAAATTCGGCGGGCCAGCATTTGAAGGCACTGGCAAAGATATCTCGAATGCTTAAGGACAGGGATTTCAGAAAAGGGCTTATAGAGGCAGAATCGCCAGAGGAAATGTACAATCTTATAATAGAAAAAGACAAATCACTTTCCTGAATGGGCTACATTACCATTAATGACCTGATCGACTATGCTGACAGGAGATTGGGCCTTACCCTCCTGGCCGGCAAGGCCGGCATCCGGGGTGCTCTAGAACACCCGATCATTCTGATTTACAATGTCCATGAGAGCGGGCTGCGTAAAGAGATGATGGGCGAGACGATACTTATTGTCTCGCAGAGGGATGTACCCGATGAAGAAGAGAACTCCCTCCGTGAATGTGACAACCTCCTGAACAGCATAAAAAGCTCCAATATTTCACTGATCATTCTTTCTGAAGCGAAGACCGCGCCTGGTTTCTTATTACAATTATCTAAAGAAAGTGGCATACCCCTCCTCTGTTCAGAAAGCGGTCCTGCCCTTATCAGGAGCGGCCTTATGGGGATACTGCGCCGGGAGATAGAAGGAAAGTCTGATATTCATGGGGTGCTCATGGATATTTGGGGAATCGGCGTTATTATAAAAGGCGAGAGCGGAATCGGTAAAAGTGAATGTGGCCTTGAACTCATACGGCGGGGACACAAGCTGATAGCCGACGACCTAATTGAGATTGAAAAAACAGGAGAGAATACCCTCAGTGGCAAGAGTAGAGAGCTTACCAAGCATTATATGGAAATCAGGGGGCTCGGTATTGTCGATATTAAAAGTCTTTTCGGGATAGCCGCTGTGAGGGATGATATCGATGTTGGTATTGTCGTTGAGTTGGTCAGGTGGAACAATTGGCTGGAATCAAGCAGAATCGATTCTGAAGCAGGATCGGTCGATATCCTGGGCGTTCCTTTGCCAATAATCAGAGTTCCCGTTCGATCAGGGGGGAACATGGCAACCGTCGTGGAGATCGTGGCGAAAAATTATATCCTGAAAATGGAGGGTTGTAGTGCCTCTCGCGAAATGGAAGAGAGGATTCTCAACAAGACAAAGAGGGAGGGGGCAGATTGAAAAATTTGCGAATTGTCATTATAACGGGCCTTTCGGGTTCGGGAAAGAGTACGGCCCTTCACGCTCTCGAGGATATTGGCTTCTTTTGTGTCGACAACCTGCCCATTTTGCTCCTTCCGAAATTCCTCGAGATACAGGGGACAGCATCGGGTGAGGTTTCAAAGGTGGCACTTGTTATGGATGTGCGGGAGCGGTATTTTTTAGAGAAACATATGGAGGTCATCTCCAAGTTAAAGAAAAAGAAATACAGCATAGAAATATTGTTTCTCGAGGCAAGCGATGATTCTCTCCTGCACAGATTCAGCGAAACGAGAAGGGCTCATCCCCTTTCGGGAAAAAGAACAGTCCCTGAAAGTATCGCCTTGGAGCGTGAGAAATTACGCGAATTGAAGGATATTGCCGATACTATTATCGATACATCGCTTTATAATATTCACCAGTTGAAGGACCTTCTGCAGAGATATTATCTCGATCCCCTGAAAGGGAACAAGATAACGATAAATCTCATATCATTCGGCTATCGCTATGGCCTCCCCTCCGATGCAGATATGGCACTTGACGTCAGATTTTTACCCAATCCTTATTTTTATGAAGATCTGAAAAAATATAATGGTAACGATAGCAGGGTAAGGGAATACGTTCTCAAATGGGACGATACCCTTCATTTTCTCGACAAAATATACAGTCTCTTATCATTTCTGATACCGCGGTATGAAAAAGAAGGGAAGACATACCTCACAATCGCCGTTGGATGCACCGGCGGCCGGCATCGGTCAGTCGTTATTCTCAATCGGATTTCGGAATATTTGTCGGAGAAGGGCTACTCGATAAATATTAATCACCGGGACATGGAAAGACAGTAATGACAGAGAGTGCACCCGCAAGACACGCCTCATAGGCAGGGGGCACGGGGCGTGTTATAAAACAATTAGCCGCCCTGTGGGTGGGGAGATGTACGTCGCAAAGGGAATCCCGGGGGACAGTTCCGCCACTTTATCTCTAAGATGGTAAGGCCATCTTTCTCGATATATTGTCTTGTATCCAGTGAGGGTCCCACCACTCCTTGGGATCTACAAACCGCCCCGAAACAATGATGCTGAAATGGAGATGATCGCCTCCTGCAAGACCCGAAGTGTCGCTTTTCCCTATGCGTTGCCCCTTCGATACGGTATCGCCATCCTTTATCTCAATTGCTCCGAGGTGGCCATAGAGACTGAAAAGACCGAAGCCGTGGTCTATGATGATTGTATTGCCGTAAATTCCGAGGTATCCCGTAAAGGCTACTATCCCCGAATTTGATGCTGCAATGGGTGCATTTCTCGTGGAAGCGAGATCAACTCCGAGGTGAATGCTTCTGCTTATCTCTTTTCCCTTGTGGTAATAAACCCTTTTTTCACCGAAGGATGCCATGGTTTTTGCATTCCTCATTCTCAGAAAAGCACCGTCCCAGAGCTGTTCCGGCTGGGTTTTTTTGCAGATCGATTGTATTGTTTTGAAATTATCCTCCCGTACCGTTTTGTTTACATATGAGAATGCATCGACAAGGGACTTGTCCTGTAAATTATCATAAATCTGTTGAAATTCAGGCATCTTCCGTTCAAGAAAGTCGTTGCTGATAGACATCTTATCGGATCGAAAATTTTTCTTCCTGATGTGGAAGGGAATTGTGCTGAATGCCCTGTTTCCCGCGTCGTCTTCTGCGATGATGCCGAGTTTGAGGCCCTTTTTGTCTTTTATACTAAGGGGAATGGTGAAATAGGAAAGATAACAAAGATTTCCATCGATCGTTACAGGGTAGGAGGGAAAGAGGTCGTCATTGACGAGAATCCCATTCTTTGCCGGCTCTTCGGAGAGGCTGTAGATCGCGAGACAGGACCCGCCCTGGTTGATATAATGAGAGGAGCTTACTGGATATATCTGAGGTGGCGTCGAGTCTACTTCTGCTGTAATCGCGACGCTTTTCCTGTTTTTCCGGAGTGAGAAATCGACGGCAGCTATGTCGATGGTTGCCTTTTCATCACGGAGGTTTAGTTTACGAATGTCAATGGAAATGTCGACGGTTTCTTCATGTGTCCCCCTCGCTGGAAAATCCTGGGAATGGAGAACATGTTTTTCCCCTTCCTGGGATATGGTAACGGTGATTCCTCTCAGGCCACTCTTTTGGTCACCGAGGATTATTTTGAAGTTTTCGATTCTTCCTATCGTTTTTATATCTTTGTTCACCTTTACAAAAGGTGTTTCGCCTTCGTAATAGTGATTGTAGAACCAGACCGCTGAACCTGCCAGGATTACTGCAATCAAAACAAGAAAGTAGCGTATGAATTTTTTCCCCATAATAAATCCTCCTCCGCGTAATCGAAACCCTTATATAATATCCTTCAAGAGATTTGCAAGGTATACGTAGATTTCGTCAGTATCACTTCTATTACGGCAGATCATAATTCGTTGACGGCCGGGATGGAACTTGTTATGTATCAAACCCTTAAATACAAAGTCGGGATGTCTTATTGGATAGTCTCATTGGGATATTTCTTTCATCATTTGCCATCGCCTTTTCCGGAGCCATCGTTCCCGGACCGGTCCTGACCGTTGCCGTCTCCGAGACTGCAAAGAGGGGATTTATTGCCGGTCCGCTTATCGTATGCGGTCATGGAATCCTCGAGGTGGTACTGATTGCCCTCGTGGTAATGGGACTCTCCGATGCGATGCAAAACGAGGTCTTTCTGGGCATTGCTGGGGGCTTTGGCGGAGTGTTTCTCCTGTGGCTCTCTTTTGATATGCTCCGAAGCCTTGGACAAATGAGCGGGGAATTTGAAGGTGGCGCTACCGTCTGGGGAGGGCCCGTAATGGCGGGGATACTGACAAGTGCCGCAAATCCTTACTGGATTATATGGTGGGTGACCGTTGGCCTCAGCTACATAGTAATATCGATGAAGTTCGGCCTCATCGGACTGACAGTCTTCTTCGTGGGACATATACTGGCCGATCTCCTATGGTACAGTTTCATATCCTTCCTTGTCTCTAGCGGTAAGAGACATTTAAGCTCGGGAATATATAAGGTAATAACGGGTGTCTGTGCTTTACTTCTTCTTTTTTTCGGGTTATATTTCGGGCTATGGGGTATCGGTAAATTAGTATGATCGCAGGGCAATACATTTTCGGAGAGTCTATGTCATGATAAGAGGTAAAAGGATTGTGCTCGGTGTAACGGGTGGCATTGCCGCCTATAAGTCGGCGGAACTGACGAGAGAGTTTGTTAAGGAAGGCGCCGATGTCAGGATAATTATGACTGAGAGTGCCAAGGAGTTTATTACGCCTCTTACCATGTGGACGCTATCGGATAATCCTGTCTATGATGATCTCTTTTTCGTTTCCAGAGAGGGCGATATAGCACATATAAACCTGGCCCAGACGGCCGATATAATCGTGATCGCACCTGCAACGGCAAATATCATCGGAAAGATAGCTTCGGGGATTGCCGACGACCTCCTTTCGACCACCGTGATGGCAACGAAGGCACCCATCCTGATATGCCCGGCCATGAATACAAATATGTATGAAAATAGTATTGTTACATCGAATATGGAGAGACTTTCTGGTTGGGGATATTACTTTACCGAGGCGGCCTATGGGGAGCTTGCCTGCAAGACAGAGGGATCGGGAAGACTCCCGCCGCTCCCAGATATCGTGGAGAAAGTGGAGTCGATTCTCTCCGAGAAGGACCTGGCGGGTGAAAAAATAGTAGTAACTGCAGGACCCACACGGGAACCTATTGATCCGGTTCGCTTTATATCCAATTATTCATCGGGAAAGATGGGGTATGCCCTTTCGATATGCGCACAAAGGAGGGGAGCCGACGTGACACTGATAAGTGGTCCCACATCTCTTGATGTTCCCGCTGAAATAAAATTTATAGAGGTGTCAAGTGCTGAAGAAATGAGAGATGCCGTAATGGAAGAAATTGAAGATGCAACGGTTATTATTAAGGCGGCTGCCGTTGCGGATTATCGACCAAAATCGGTATCGGAATCCAAGATCAAAAAAGGGGAGGGAACAAAGAGTCTCTCTCTTGAGAGAACCCCCGATATAATCTCCGAGATTGGCGATAGAAAGGGGGGGCGAATCCTCGTCGGTTTTGCCATGGAAACTGAAGATCTCATAGTCAATGCAATGAAAAAACTCAAAGAGAAGAAAATGGACCTTATTGTCGCAAATGATCTCAGCGAAGAGGGTTCGGGGTTTCAGTATGATACCAATAGGGTAAAGGTAATTGATCCCGAGGGTATTATTGAAGAGTTGCCTCTTATGGATAAGATGGAAGTGGCTGACAGGATACTGAACAGAGTCAGGAAGATTGGCGATGAGCGAAAGTGATATGGAAGAACGAAAAGAACTTCTCGAACTGATTTCGGCCCTGAAGGTTCATGTCGTTGCATCGGAGGAGCCGAGGGGTCACGGAAATGTTGTATACGGGACGCACGGTACTCAAGGGGGAAACGAGGCTTCGGTGGAAGCTCAAGACGAAGGACAAACTGATGCCCTCTATTCCAAGGCCCAGAGACTCGAAAATATCCGCCTGGAATTGGGAGACTGCAGGCGCTGTGAGCTTCACGGGACAAGAAAAAACTTAGTCTTTGGCGAGGGTAGTCCCGAAGCAGAACTCGTTTTTGTCGGTGAGGCACCTGGAGAAAATGAGGATATTCAGGGAAAACCCTTTGTGGGAAGGGCAGGTCAGCTTCTGACCCGAATCATAGAGGCCATGGGATTGACAAGAAGCGACGTCTATATCTGCAATATCCTGAAATGTCGTCCCCCGGGGAATCGAAATCCCAGGCCCGAGGAGATAAAGATATGCGAGCCCTTTCTGATAGGGCAGCTCCAGGCTATACGGCCAAGGGTAATATGTGCCATGGGGACGTTCGCAGCGAAGACACTCCTTCAGACCGAAATGCCAATTTCGAGATTGAGAGGAAGATTTCACACCTATCAGGGAATAGAGCTTATGCCGACATACCATCCCGCATATCTTTTGAGAAATCCTGCCGGGAAGAAACTGGTGTGGAGTGATATGCAGATGATTATGGAGCTTTTGGGTAAAAAAATAGATCATTAACGCATGTAAGGAAACCGGTGAAATGATGAACAACAATAAACGAAAAATTATATTTTTATCGTTCATGGTGATTGTGCTTTTCACTTTTTCAAACTGTCCGGCCTTTGGCGAAGAGGCTGCCCCTGCCTTCGATGCGATTACGGTAGATGCTGCAATAACCCCTGCTGTTGCGAAATATATCATAAAAAGTATAGAAGAATCCTCCTCCGCGCGTTCTCAGGGTCTCATAATCCTCCTCGATACGCCGGGAGGACTTGATCTGGCCATGCGGGACATCATAAAGGAGATACTGAATTCTCCCCTACCCGTGATTCTCTTTGTTCACCCCTCGGGGGCACGAGCGGCCTCCGCAGGGGTTATGATAACCATGGCGGCCCATGTGGCGGCTATGACCCCCGGAACAAATATCGGTGCCGCTCATCCCGTGGCCATGGGCGTGGGGGGCAAGATGGACGAAACCATGGCCAAAAAGATCGAAAATGATGCAGTTGCCTATGCAGTTGGTATCGCTAACAAGAAGGGGAGAAATGCCGAGTGGGTTGAGGATGCGGTACGAAAGAGTGTCTCGATTACGGCCGAGGAGGCCCTCGAATTAAATGTGATCGATATTGTGGCCGAGAATATGTCAGCACTCCTCGACAAGTTAGACGGAAAGACAATAACACTCCCCTCGGGAGATGTGTCCTTGAAGTCAAAGGGCGCTCGGATCAATGAGAAAACGATGGGATTTCGAGAGAGGATTCTCACGACCCTGAGCGACCCTAATATCGCCTATCTTCTTCTTATGATAGGGCTCGCGGGGCTCTATTTCGAGTTTGCCCATCCCGGGGCAATTCTCCCCGGTGTCGTAGGCGGTATTTCATTGATTCTCTCCTTTTTTGCCATGCAGACGCTGCCCGTCAATTATGCCGGTATACTTCTCATAATATTCGGGATAATCCTTTTTATTGCAGAGATAAAGATAGTCAGCCATGGTATGCTGACTGTTGCGGGAGTTATTTGTCTCGTTCTGGGATCACTGATGCTCTTCGAATCACCCATACCGGCACTGCGGGTCTCGTTACGGGTGATGATTCCTACAATTATAATAATATCACTCTTTTTTGTTGCCGTTATCTCGATCGCCGTTAAGGCACAACTGAGAAAACCCGCCACCGGTATAGAGGGGATGATTGGAATAAAGGGAAAGACGATAACCGGTGTGCACGAGGGTGGAAAGGTGTTTATAAGGGGTGAGGTCTGGAATGCATCGAGTGATGATACCATAGAAGAAGATCAATTGGTTAAGGTAACAGGAGTCAAGGGTCTTAATCTGAAAGTAGAAAAAACAGAAGATCAATAAAGGAAGAAGAGGGGGTACACCATGTATACAATAATTACGGTTGTTGTTCTGATAGTAATGTTTTTGGCAGCCGCTATCAGAATACTGAATGAGTATGAACGGGGGGTTATCTTCCGACTGGGAAGGATTATCGATACAAAAGGTCCCGGTCTCATAATCCTGATACCGGTTATTGATAGGATGGTCAAAGTAGACCTGCGAATTATCACAATGGATGTTCCGCCCCAGGACGTGATCACCCGGGACAACGTTTCGATCAAGGTGAATGCCGTCATCTATTTCAGGGTCATGACGGCAAATCAGGCTGTGGTTGAGGTTGAAAATTTCCTCTATGCAACCTCACAGCTTGCCCAGACCACCCTGCGTAGTGTCTGCGGTCAGGTAGAACTCGACCAGCTCTTATCGGAAAGAGAAAATATAAACAACCAGTTGCAGGAAATTCTCGACCGAAGCACCGACCCCTGGGGAATCAAGGTATCTACAGTCGAGGTTAAGCACATCGATCTTCCTCAGGAAATGCAGCGTGCAATGGCAAAGCAGGCCGAGGCTGAGCGGGAGAGAAGGGCGAAAGTCATCAATGCCGAAGGTGAATTTCAGGCGGCTCAGAAATTATCCGAAGCAGGCAAAATCATGTCAGAACAGCCAATAGCCTTGCAGTTGCGCTACCTGCAGACTTTGGTGCTGGTGGCTGCGGAAAATAATTCGACAACACTCTTTCCGATACCAATCGATCTAATGAAGCCGCTTATCAAGTATATGGGGAAAGAAGAAACGACAGGAAAGATAGAAACGAAAGAATAAAGGGAATTGAGAATGCTCCGGTTCACGTCGAAGATCGTGAGAAAGAACAAAGACTAATCAGGAGGATAGAACAGTCAGGGAATATAGAAGAGCCTTAGTGCTCTGTGATTTTGATGGCACCATCAGCACGAGCGATATAGGTTATAACGTGATACGGCGTTTTGCCGGTGATGGTTGGGAGGAAATCAATCGTGCCTACTGTTCGGGAGAAATAGGTTCACAAAATGCCTACAGGAAGATAGCCGCACTTTTTCGGGTAACGAAAGAGGAACTTCTGGAGTATGTGCTGGCATATGATTATCTGGATTCTCATTTCATAGCCTTTCATCGCTACTGCAAAGAAATGGGTTTTGATGTCAAGATAGTATCAGACGGCCTTGATTTTTATATCGAGGCACTACTCAATAAATATGATCTTGGAGAGATTGACTTCTATTCAAATGAAGTTGTCTTTCATGATGACGGATCGTTGTCGGTCACGTTTCCCTGGCACAATGAAGAGTGCAACCGGTGCGGGAACTGTAAAACTTCAATCCTGAAGAGGCTGTCGTCCGACTATGAAAGGGTTGTCTATATAGGAGACGGATATTCCGATGTATGTCCGGCGAAGTATGCTGATGTAGTGTTTGCGAAAAGTATTCTCTTTGAAAAATGTCTGGAAAATGATATGGGGTGCAATCATTATCGTAATTTTGATGATGTAAAAAAATATTTTATGGAGACATATAGCTGATCGCTACATTGAAGATTGTGCTCATTTTCACTTGGGGGTAGGAAGATTTATGGAAACGATTTCGTCTGTAAAACCACTGATGGCTATTGCTGTTTCTCTTTTCGGTTCGCTCCTTATTATCGCTGCCGGTAGAAAACCGAACCTTCGAGAATCCTGTACTTTTTTAATTGCTCTGGTAAAGTTTAGCATAGTTTTATCTATGGTTCCCCTTGTTCTCAAGGGAACAAAGATTACCTACAATCTTATCGATATCCTTCCCGGTGTGGGTATAGCATTCCGGGTCGATTCTCTGGGCTTGCTTTTTGCGCTGGTTGCTTCATCATTGTGGATTGTCACCACAATCTATTCGATCGGTTATATGCGTACCCTCAAAGAGCATTCACAGACGAGATACTTTACCTTCTTTGCTCTGGCCATATCATCAGCCATTGGTGTTGCCTTTGCCGCAAATCTACTGACCCTTTATCTCTTTTATGAAATGCTGTCCCTTTCCACCTATTCTCTTGTGACCCACCATCAGGATCGTGAGGCCCGCTTTGCCGGGAGAAAGTACCTTACCTACCTTATGGGTACCTCCATAGCCTTTCTGCTCCCCGCCGTTATCCTCACCTATGTCTTTACGGGGACGCTTGATTTTGCCGATAAGGGTATACTGAGCGGTAAGGCGGGGGATGGAATGCTGATATTGATGTTTGTTCTTTTCATCGCGGGTATTGGTAAGGCCGCCATAATGCCGATACATTCGTGGCTGCCCTCCGCCATGGTGGCACCGACGCCGGTGAGCGCGCTCCTCCACGCAGTGGCCGTGGTCAAGGTGGGGGTATTCTCGGTGCTGAGAATATGTTTCCATGTCTTCGGCATCGACCTCATGCACTCGCTCTCTCTCGATGTCTTCCTGCTCTATTTTATATCGATTACGATTATTATCGGTTCAATATTTGCCTTGAAACAGGATGACCTCAAGGCCAGGCTTGCCTATTCCACTGTCAGCCAGCTATCCTATATCGTAATGGCGGGCGGGCTCATAAGCGTTCTCGGAATGACGGGAGGTGTTATCCACATCGTAATGCATGCCTTCGGGAAAATTACGCTCTTTTTCTGTGCCGGGGCGATTATTGCACACACGGGGTTCAAAAAGATTAGTGAGATAAAGGGGATCGGGAAAAAAATGCCGGTTACGATGGCGGCATTCTTTTTTGGTTCCCTGAGTGTAATAGGAATCCCCCCCCTCGGCGGTTTTATCAGTAAATGGTATCTTGCCCTCGGATGTATCGAATCACATCAGATTCCCATACTTGTTGTTATCCTGACAAGTTCGCTCTTAAATGCCGCCTATTTCCTGCCCATAACATACAATGCCTTTTTCTCACGAGGCGAGAATTTTAATGAGACGACGACGATTCAGGAGGCCCCGGTTTTTTGTGTCATTCCGCCTGTATTTACGGCGATCGCGTCATTTCTGCTTTTTGTTCATCCCGGTTTCTTGCTCGATCTTGCAAGGATGACTGCCAGAGCTGTTATTGGGCTCGGCTGATGTAATGCCGAGGTATGCTGTGCTGGCTTTTTGATGAATGCTGAGTGGCGAAATGTCTGAAACGAAAAAGGATAAACGTGAACATGCCATGGCAAGGATATTTGACATGGCAAGGATATTCTTTCTCCTTATAATCATTCCCCTCTCACTCTTTATTATCCTCATATACACCGGTATATTCGAAGTCGGTGAAACAACCAGAAAGCATGCCACGGCAGTCCTTGATGAGGAATACCAGAACAAGATCCGAATGCGTACCGTTCATACGGCCTATGAGGTGGCGAAATTTCTCGAGGAGAGAAAAAACGATCTGCTCATAGCGTCTATAATTCCAAAGACAGGCCCTACTTACGAAGATTTCCTGCGAAGAACGAAGAGCTACATCTGGACGAGAGCAAACGGAAAGTTTGTCAGGACAATGGCTCCTATCTACAGGGAGATGTCGCTCATCGACAGAAACGGGATGGAGACGATAAAGATTAAAGAGGGAACGATTGTTAACCGATCTGACCTGAAGGATGTAAGCGATCCCGCAAATACCACCTATAAATCAGAAGACTACTTTGCAAGGACATCTCAGCTCGTAAAGGGAGAGATCTACATCTCCCCCATAACGGGATGGTATGTTAATAAGAAAGCCTTTGAAGAGGGAAAGACATTCAAGGGGATACTACGGATGGCCACCCCCCTATATGAGGAGGATGAATTTTCCGGCATTATAACCCTTGCCATTGATGCGAGGCATCTCGCTGAATTCACAGATCATATTATCCCTACCGAACCGGGGTATGTGGCACATGTTGATGCCTCGGTGGGTAATTATGCCTATATTGTGGACAACAGGGGGTTCGTTATATCCCATCCCTTTGACTATCATATTGCAGGCCTCTACAGTGACGGAAGTCCCGTGCCACCACTCACCGAGGATAGAGCAGGGGACCTGATGAGACGGGGTGAAGAGGTTTTGAACCTCAATTTCCTGGGATTTATGGATAGCGGTATGCCGGAGATCGCGAGCCTCGCCTCTCAGGGAGAATCCGGGATCATGACCTACAAATTCGGTGGTCATACCAAGTTCGTCGCCTATGCGCCGATCAAATTTTACGGTGGGGGCTATCCTGCACCGTCCGGTTTCGGCTGGGTGGGGATGGGCGTTGATGTCGATAAATTAAGTTCCCTCATGACCACGACCTTTCAAGACGTTCGGCGTGAAGTCGAATCGTGGATAGAAACAGTCATCATCATTCTTATTGCTTCGGTGATCCTGCTCTTACTCATATCGGCGCTTCTGGCACGGGGAATCTCACGGCAGTATAAGGTCATCGCAAAGGAACGGGCACGACATGTGGAAACGATGAGGATGGAATTCCAGGAGAGGGAGAGGACTCTTCTGCAAATAGTTCAGGGAAGCACCATCCCCACATTTGTTATCAACAAAGAGCATATTGTGACCCATTGGAACATATCCCTTGAAAGACTGACCGGTTTAAAAGCATGCGATTTGATCGGAACGAAAGAGCACTGGAAAGCCTTCTATGGTGCCAAAAAACCGGTAATGGCGGATCTGATCGTCGATGATGCGAAGGAAGATGAGATAAAGAAATATTACAGAGGAAAGGGCCGCAGATCGCCCTTTATCGAAGGGGCTTACGAGGCAGAAATCTTTTTTCCTCATATCAGAGAAGGGGGGAGATGGCTTTATTTTTCGGCAGCTCCTATCAATGGGCCCGATGGAGAAATTATCGGCGCCATCGAGACGCTCTGGGACAGGACCGATTCAAAGCTTCTGGATGCCGAGAGAGAGAGACACCTCCGGCAGCTTTCAATATTGTGGGATATTACAACAGCCTTAAGCGCAACGATGGACCCCGACGAGAGAATTCGTGCAGCAGGTCGGGAAATATTCGACAATTTCGATATAGACAGCATGGCAGTCTATCTCAGGAACAAGGAAAACAGATTCCAGGCTACCTATGCATATGGATATCAGGATCCGGCATACCAGAAAGGGACGGCCGTTGGGAACGACAGCGTTATCGAGGAAGTGGCGGAAAAAAACGAGACCATGTTTTTTGAAGATGTGACAATCGAAAATGTTCCCGCAGAGACTTTTGTCTTGAGAGAAGGTTTGAAATCCGCAGCCTACATACCCCTTGCTACAAAGGACATTGCCTTCGGGGTGGTGCGAATATCGAGTCACACATCTGAACGTTTTTCCGAAGAGGACAAAAATCTTCTTGCCATCATCACAAATCATGTTGCCCTCGAGATTGAAAATGCTAGGCTCCATTATGAAGCAAAGAGTTTTGGAGAAAGTCTGGAAGTGAAGGTCAAGGAAAAAACAAAAGAACTCGAGGAATCCTATGATGAATTGCGGCTCTCTGAAGAAAAATACAGAACAATGTTCGATTCAGACCCCAATCCCATTATTATTGCTGATAGAGAGACGCTGAAGATAGTGGACGTGAATGCAACGGCCGTTGAATGTTACGGTTACACAAGGAAAGAGTTTCTCGGAAAGTCCTTTATCGATCTTCAATATCAGGTGGATAAGGAAGTGCTTGAGGCCCTCGAACACTTAATAAAGCCTAATCAGTCGCTGATCTTTCCAAAGAAACTGCACAGGAAAAGGAATGGAACGTCATTTTTTGTTGATATTAATATAAGTTCCGTTAAATTTATGGGGAAAGACTGTCTAATTGTTAACACCCCGAATATTACGGAACATGTCGAAAAAGAGACGCAGCTTATTCAGGCGAGTAAAATGGCGACCCTCGGAACGATGGCCTCTGGTATCGCCCATGAAATAAGCCAGCCGCTCAATGTCATGCAGGTCTGTTCTGATTTTATTATAAAGACGATAAAGAAGGGTGATACGATTGAAGAGGAAGAACTAAACTCGGTTGCTGAAGAGATAGAGAAGAACGTTCAGAGAGCGGCTCTCACGATAAGGCATATGAAAGATTTTGTGAGAAAATCAGAGGTTCGCGGGGATCGATTGAATGTCAATAATCCGATTCTCGACGTGTTCAAACTCCTTGGGCAGCAACTGCGGGTTCACGGAATAGAGGTAGATCTCGATCTTGCCGATGGTCTTCCCCCCATTCTGGCTGATCATAACAGGTTGGAGCAGGTATTCGTTAATCTGGTGACAAATGCACGGGATGCCCTCGACGAGAGGGAACATATGCAAGGCGGTTCGGACTTGCAAAAGGTGCTGAGAATCGAGTCATTTTCAGATAATGATCGGGTCGTGGTTAAGGTTATTGACAACGGATCGGGGATTCCCGAAGAGGTGCAAGACAAGATATTTGAACCTTTCTTTACTACAAAAGAGGTGGGAAAGGGAACAGGACTCGGTATTACCATAAGTTATGGCATAATTAAGGATTATGATGGTACTATAGAGGTGGAAAGCGTTGCTGGGTTGGGTACAACGTTCATATTAACCTTTCCAGCAGTCAGGTGATGTAACATTGGGTGAAGTAACGAAAAATGCGAAGAAAGTAGGGCAGAATAGAATATGGATGCCGTAAAACTCCTGTTGATCGATGATGAAGAGGATATCATCAAGGTACTTTCCCTGTCGCTTCGAAGTGACGGTTACGAAGTACTGACCGCGCTGAGCGGCGAGGAGGGGCTGCGTCTCTTCGAGGACGAATTGCCACACATCGTCCTTACGGATCTCAAAATGCCGGTCATGGACGGGATTGAAGTGTTGCAGAAGGCAAAGAAAATTAATCCCGATGCCGAGGTGATCGTTATAACAGGCCACGGTGATATGGATTTGGCGATCGAATCACTCCGCTACGGGGCGTCCGATTTTATTAACAAGCCGGTCAGGGATGAGGCACTGCAGATTGCGATTAACCGTGCAAAGGAAAAGATATTTGTCCGATCAAAACTGCATGCCTACACGACCGATCTGGAAAATATGTGCCAGATCGCTATAGGCGAGGTCAAAAGAAAATCTGATTTTCAGGACAGGCTGATACGAAGTTCCAATGACGGAATCGTCGCAACCGATGAGAGGGGAGAGATTATTACCTTTAATCCCGGCGCGGAAAATATTTTCGGATACTCGAGGCTGGAAGTAGTCAGAAAAATGTCTCTCGATCAATTGTATCCAAAGGAAATTGCAGATGAGTTTATTCAAGGATTCCGGCGGAGCAGGGGGAAAAAGGGTTGGGGATGGAAGGAAGTGACGATTGTAGGAAAAGATGGAGCAACGGTTCCTGCGCGATTTTCCGGCACGCTCCTCAGCGAAGGCGACACGGTGATTGGAAGTGTCGGTTTTTTTCAGGACTTGAGAGAAATCAAGCGCTTGCAGCAGGAACTGGTCAACTCTGAAAGGCTCGCTGCAATTGGGCAGACCGTCGCACGACTCGCACATTATATTAAAAATATCCTTACCGGACTCAAGGGAGGCACCTATATTGTCAATATTGGTCTTGACAAGGGTGATGCTGATAAGCTAAAAGCCGGTTGGGATATGGTCGAGCGGAATGTAGGACGTATATCCTCTCTTGTTCAGGATCTGCTCTCATACTCCAAGGAACGTGAGCCGGAATATGTCAGCTGCTCGCCCAATGATATAGCGGAAGATGTTTGCGAACTCATGGAGATGGAGGCGAGTAAGAATCGAATCGGAATAGTGCGAGATTTCGAACGATCAATCAAAGAAGTCTCCATGGATCCCAATGTGATCCACCGTACGTTGTTAAATCTTGTTTCAAACGCCGTCGATGCATGTGTCTATGATATGAGTATGGATAAAGAGCACAGGGTGACGGTGAGGACGGTTCTTGAAGAAAAGAACAACATGATCAGATACGAAGTGTCTGATAATGGTTGCGGGATGACTGATGAGGTGAAGAAGAAACTCTTTACCGCATTTTTCAGTACAAAAGGCGGAAAGGGAACGGGCCTTGGGCTTTTGGTAATCCATAAACTTGTCCATGAACATGGAGGAACAATATCGGTTGATTCAAAACTGGGGGAGGGATCGACCTTTTCCATGATACTTCCCTACAGAAAAACGTCATAGTCCATGGTACAGTGGTTTTGACTACCATAAAAAGTACAAAGGAGAATCTGAAATGTCAAAAAAGGTACTTACCGTCGATGATGATCCTGATATCATAGCCTTTGTTAAAACGGTATTGGAGGAGAATGGCTATGATCCTCTGATAGCAAGAAATGGGGAAGTGGGCCTTGACCTGGCTAGAAAGGAAAAACCCGATCTCGTAATTCTTGATGTTCTCATGCCCAAACAGAGTGGAATAAGGATGTACAGAGAATTGAGGGCTGACCAATCATTAAAAGATACTCCTGTGATTATACTTTCCGGTATAGCGAAGAGAACCTTCCTTCGCTCGCAGGAGGCCTTGACGGAATTTGGTGATCAGCCGGTTCCAGAACCCGATTTATACATAGAAAAGCCGGTTGAGCCCGATGAACTGGCCGAAACGATAAAGACCTTTATAGGATAAACCTGAACTCCTCTTCGTATGTGAGTGAAGAGTCCGGTATTTTTAGAAGATAGATGTAATAGCGGATGGAGATATGAAGGAAAGGAAGTTGCTCTTCGTTACCCAGTTTGAAGAACTGTGGTTCGATGCGTTGCAGTCGTTGATGGATTTGAGAAAATCCGGCTTTAATCATGTGGTGTTTCTCCATGTGATAGAGCGGGATAAAGTAGCGATGCATCGTGGCAAGGGCTATCTGAAGGGCGAAGAGACGAAGCTGAGGGAAATTGCCAATATCCGCTTCATCGACTGGGCGGAGAGCCTCTTCGAGCAGGGAATGGAGGTCGGAGCTTATATCGTTGTTGGGAATCCTCTTCCCAAGATCATTTCTACGGCAGGGGATGAAGGCGTTGATTTAATTGTTACGGGGCATCACAAGAGGGGAAAGGTGGAGGAACTGTACGCCGGTTCCGAAACCGTTGATATTCTGAGAAGAACCTCAACTCCCGTTCTCGTCTATAAGTATATGTTGCCCTCGGGAAAGATCAATGAACGGCCCTTCGAGAGGCCCATCCTGGCAATGGATTGGTCGCCTGCCAGCGAAAGAGCTGTTAATTATCTTATTAATTTCAAGGAAATAGTAAAGGAAGTCGTGGTAGTTAACGTCGTCAGCGATAAAGAGATCAAAGGCGCATCGGCGATGGATATTCAGGCGACTCGAAAGAATAACAGACAGAGGCTTGATGAAGTATGCGACATCTTCCGAAATGAAGGCATAGAGGCGGACTCTCATCTCTACATAGGGGATACCTGTGGGGAGATAGAAAAGGCGGCACAGGAACGGGAAGCTACGATGATAGTTGCCGGAGCAACTGGAAAGAGTGGTTTGAAAGAGATTTTCATGGGAAGTGTAGCGAAGAAATTGGCTAATAATTCAGCATTTCCGACCCTTTTGGTTCCTGCGAACATTAAGTCAGAGATCAACTAAATATCGAGGAGTATTCGGTAAATGGGAGTAGGTACGTTACTGTATGTTACCGATCAGAAGGATAGCGATGCGTCGTTAGCTATCTTTAAAAGAATCATGCCGCTTCAAAAAGAGCGATATGAAAAAGTAGTATTTTTTCTCCCCTTCGATTCCAATGGGTGGAGCAAAGCCATCTCAGATTTTGATATTGACTATTCCGTAAGAAAGGCAAGCGATCTCTCTGCCGATACAATCATAAAAACGGCAGGTGAGGAAGAGGCGGCACTTATTCTCATCGATATCGATGATGACAGGAAATCCATCAGCAATCTGATAGCAAAATCTTCTATCCCAGTGCTCCTTATGAATCGGAGCGATGAGATAAAGGAACTATTCGAGCATGTGATAATTGCCACGGACTGGAGCCCCTCTTCCAAGGAGGCGTTGACCTTCGCCCTTGATTTCAAGGGATTGATCGGCGAACTTGAGATGATTCATGTCATCAATGACAAGTTGACAGTGAAGGGTATGCGCGATCTCAAGGTAAAGCTTGCCCAGACTCGTCGGAGATGCCTCGATAAGGGGCTTGATGCAGAGTTTCATATATATGCGGGTAAAACGGGAGAAGAGATTCTGACGGCGGCAAAGGACTACCGGGGAACGATCATCATCCTCGGTGCCCCCGTTGAAGAGTCTCTTGTAAAACGGTTATTTCATAGAGGTACGAAATACGAAGTCACAGAAAAATCCGACATACCTGTTTTTCTGATACCGAAAACCTATGACAGGAACTAAATGATATGGAAGTAACCCTTTTGGTACAGGCGGCGGATGATGCCTTTCGAATCTTGGAAAATGCCAGGGGACAGGCGGTTGATCTGCTCGATACGGCAACAAAACTTACATCTGATACGAGATTGATGGAGGAAAAGAAGTTTCAGGCGGTTTTCGTGGGGGCTCAGAAGAAGAAATCAGCTCTTCAGAACTTCGTCGTTACCTTTCTCTTGCTCTTTGCCTTCTGGGCGCTTCTCTCGGGGAAGTTTGATACCTTTCACCTTTCACTGGGCGTTATCTGTTCCTTTATTGTCGCCTTGATAGGTCATGATCTTCTGTTTGCCAATCTGCGTGTCGGTGATATGAGGGTGATTGTTAAGAGGTTTTTTGCCTACCTTCCCTGGCATCTCTACCAGATTGTCGTGGCAAATTTCCAAGTAGCCTATCTTGCCCTCTCTCCGAAGATGCCGATAAGTCCCAAGATAATGAGGTTTAAAACAAAGCTGGAAAGTGATATCTCCTGGGTGACACTTGCCAATTCGATCACCCTGACGCCTGGTACCATTACTATTGACATAGAAGAGGGTGAGTTTGTTGTGCATGCGCTCTCGGAGAAACTGGCCGATGATCTAGACACGGGGGAGATGGAAGATAGAGTGGCCCATGTGTTTATGGAGGCTGATCATATTTATATTCAGGACGTCCTGGATGTGTCCAGGATATTTGCCGAGTTCAGATAGGAAGGGGCATATATACCGTGATAATTCGTGGTGAAGACATAATTATAAGAACGATCGCACGAGTCCTCGTGCCATTTATTCAACTCTATGCCCTCTATGTAATCATGCATGGTCATTACAGTCCCGGTGGCGGTTTTCAGGGTGGGGTTATCCTGGCGGCGAGCATGGTGCTCCTCTACATTACCCATGGCTATTCCGAGGTGAATAGGAAGTTTTCCGTAAATATTGCTGCCTTATTCAGCAGCATCGGTGTCCTGATATATTCGGGAATCGGGTTTCTCTGCCTGATCCTCCTCGGCAATTATCTTGATTATAGTAAATTGTATAAACTCCTCAACGTTGATCCTGCCCATGCCCGTTCACTGGGAATTCTCGGTGTGGAGATTGGCGTGGCCTTTGCCGTTATGGCAGTTATGTTTTCCATATTCTTTGATATATCGACCGGGGGTATTTCACCCGAAGACGAAGAGGAAAAGGATTAACGTTTTTTATTACACTGATATTTGAGGTTTTCTATGAACAGTTTTTTGATTGCCATTGGTCTCGCCCTCTGCCTGCTCGTTTTTTGTGTGCTCTATCGAGTTGTATTCGGGCCGGGCGTATTTAACAGGATAGCGGCCATTTCCGCAATTGGCACCAAGACATTGGTCATCCTGATCATATTTGGATACTTCTATAATAGGGTGGAGATGTTTATCGATATTAGTATGGTCTATGCCCTTCTCAATTTCATCGGGTGTGTGGCCGCGGCGAAATATCTGGAAGACGAGGGATAGCTATGACGACTATCATGACGATATTATCAATACTGTTTATTCTGGGTGGCCTATTTTTCTTTACGACGGCAACGGTTGGTCTCCTCCGTTTCCCCGATTTCTTTACAAGACTCCATGCGACAGGAAAGGGTGATACGCTCGCCGTTTTCCTATCGCTTGTAGGACTCGCCCTCTATGAGGGGTTTTCTCTTACGGGACTGAAGATAGTAATTATCGCCATTTTTATGTTTATAGCACAGCCGACGGCAACGCATGCGATCTCCAAGGCGGGGCTCAGGTTTGGATTGAAACCATGGATGAGAGAGGAAGATAAGAAATGATCGTACCCTTTGATCTCATTGTACTGATATTTGTCATCATATGTGCCATCGCGGCTATAACTGTCAGGGATCTGCTGAGCGCAGTTATGATACTCGGTGCCTACAGCTTTTTTATGTGTTTGATGTGGGCGCAAATGGGGGCCGTTGATGTTGCTTTTACTGAAGCGTCGGTGGGTGCCGGTATCAGTACGATACTCTGTATTGCCGCCCTTAAGAAAACGACGAGGAGGACAAAGGATTGAAGTTCCTGAGCTTGATTGTAACAATAATTACCGGAGCCTTTCTCATTTACGGCACGCTCGATATGCCCGAGTGGGGTGATCCCAATTCGCCTGCAAGTCGCCATGTCTCTCCGCGGTATATAGAGAAAACTGAAGTAGAAACGGCAACCCCCAATATGGTTACCTCTGTCCTCGCAGATTACAGGGGCTACGATACACTCGGCGAAACAACGGTTATCTTCACCGCCGGTGTGTCCTGCATTCTATTGTTGAGAAGACGGAAAAAGAAGGGCTGAAAAGTCCTGTAAGGAGTCATGTACCATGCTGGAATTCATCATAGGCAAATACAACTTTTGGATCTACATTATTCTGATGATGATAGGTTTTTATGCCATGATCTCAAAGAATAACCTGATAAAAAAGATCATTGGAATGAATATATTCCAGACCGCTATCATCCTTTTTTATGTTTCAATAGCCTATAAGAAGGGGGGGGCGACACTTCCGATTTTAACCGATGCTGACGCCCATGCCCATGGGGAGCATATTATAGATATGGCTCAATATATAAATCCGCTGCCGCACGTATTGATGCTCACGGCTATCGTGGTAATGGTTGCTACTCTCGGTGTGGCATTGGCAATAGCTATTATGCTGTACAGAAAATATCATACACTTGAAGAAGACGAAATTATAAAGGCTCTGAAATGATTATAGAACAGACCCCTGTACTGATTGTCATTATTCCTCTGATGGCCGCGCTTGTGACACCCCTTTTGGGATGGATAAGGAAGGACATCTGTTATCCCTGGGTTATACTGGCCCTTTTCGTTTCCGTCATGTCGTCGGCAACGGTACTGAACAGGGTTATACATGAAGGGATTATTCATTATCACATGGGAAACTGGCTTCCTCCTTGGGGTATCGAATATGTAATCGATCACCTGAATGCCATGATGCTCGTTCTGGTTTCGGGTACGGCCTTTTTGGTTGCAATATATTCGAGACGGAGCATCGAGCAAGAACTGCCCGAGCATACGGTCTATTTCTATACTCTTTTTCTTCTGCAGGTAACGGGGTTCTTGGGCATTGTGATCACGGGAGACGTGTTTAATCTCTATGTGTTCTTGGAGATTGCCTCGCTGGCCGGGTATGCCCTCATTGCCATAGGCGAGGAAGGGGCTCCGCTTGCAAGCTTCAGGTATGTTATACTCGGTACGGTCGGAGCCTGCTTCTATCTCCTCGGAGTGGGCTATCTCTATATCGTGACCGGTTCTCTCAACATGGCGGATTTGTCGGGGATTCTCCCTGAGCTTTATGGATCTAAGGTGGTTCTCGTCGCCTTCGCCTTCTTTATGGTGGGATTGGCATTGAAAATGGCGCTCTTTCCACTGCATGTATGGCTACCTGATGCCTACACAAAAGCACCGTCCGTGGCGAGCACGCTGATCGCTCCCTTGATGACGAAGGTTGCCGTTTACGTTCTGCTTCGTCTAATGTTTACAGTTTTCAGGCCCTACCTCTCATTTGAGCTTCTTCCCATGTCGAAGATACTTCTTATAGCGGGGATCGTGGCAATATTTGGCGGGGCGATCATGGCCCTCGCCCAGGTCGATTTCAAGAGGATGCTCTGTTACATAGTTGTGGCCGAGGTAGGCTATATGGTGGGTGGCATCGGTCTGGCAAATTCCGTTGCGATAAAGGGTGTCGTGCTCCATGTTATGAATGATGTGGTTATGACCTTGGGGCTCTTTACCGTAGCGGGGATTATAACTTATAAAATGAGAAGCCACAATCTTACTGATTTCAAAGGGCTCTTCAGAAAAATGCCCCTTACAATGGCGGCATTTGTTGTCGTTGCACTCTCAATAATTGGAGTGCCGCCTACCTGCGGTTTCTTCAGTAAATGGTATCTCATTGAGGGTTCGGCACTTGCCGGTAACTGGGTATTTATCGTTGCACTCCTCTTTTCCAGTCTGGTTAATATCGTACTCTTCTTCAGGATATTTGAGATAGGGTATTACAGCTTTGATTCATCTGAATCTCATGAACATACCCATAGTGGAGATTCCGGTATCAGTGAAGCTCCTGTGAGTATGCTGGCTCCTACACTCGTGGTGGCTGCTATAATTCTGCTCATAGGCCTCTATAATCAGCCAATTATTACAAATATAATCCAGTATGCTGTGCCGAAGTTGTAATGACACAAAAGCAATGATGAGATTTGTCAGGTGTTCTGCCTTGTAGGATCGGCGAAGTGTGCCGGTTTTCCTAACCTGTCAGAACGGTATGATAAACCCTTCCTAATCGGGTTATATCCGGAATGAAGAGAACGCTACGGTTGATTGCTGGTGTTTTTTTGCTTTTGTTGGGGTGCCTAGGACTGTTTCTGCCCGTTCTCCAGGGTATTCTTTTTATTGCCCTTGGCCTCATTCTCCTTGCACCTGAAAGTTCATTGATACAGAAGGGGCTGAATAAGTTGAAAGAACGATATCCTGACATTTTTTTAAAGGTACGAAACATAACAGAAAACAGAAAATAAAGTGAGAGAAGACTGATGTTAGATGAGCCTCTTGTAGGTGCACATGTGTCCATTTCCGGAGGTCTGGAGATGGCCCTTCTGAGGGGCTCAAAGGCTGGATGCAGGACCATTCAACTCTTTACAAAGAGTCCGAACCGATGGAAGGAACGTTATCTTGAAGAATCGGAGAAGGAACAATTCATCTCTTTGAGCAAACAACTTGATATTACCCCCATTATTTCTCACAGCAGCTATCTTATAAACATTGCTTCCCCGGATTGCCGTTTATATGGTAAGTCTCTGGATGCGCTGGTATGTGAGATGAAAAGATGCGAAGAACTTGGGATTGACTATCTTGTGATGCATCCCGGATCTCACAGGGGCAGCGGTGAGCAACGAGGGATCGAAAGAATATCGGAAGCTCTCAACGAGATACATCAAAGGACTGAAGGGTACAGGGTTAAAATTGCCGTTGAAAACACGGCGGGGCAGGGAACGGTCCTCGGGCATAGAATGGGTCATATAGGAAGAATATTTGAAGGGGTTCGGGAAAGATCGAGACTGGCTTTTTGTCTTGACACGTGTCATATATTCGCTGCAGGATATGATATACGTGAAGAGGTTGGTTATACGAGACTCTTTGAAGACATTAATGATTGTATCGGTCTTGAGAACCTGAAAATTATCCACATGAACGATTCCGGAAGAGAATGCGGCTCACATATCGACAGACACGAGGATATCGGAAAAGGGAAAATAGGAGAGATACCCTTCATGTGGATAATGAACGATGAAAGGTTTCAGAAGGTTCCAAAGATTATAGAAACACCGGAAAGAAGCGATAGACATAACCTTCAGTTACTGAAAAAATTTGTTACCTCTTCGCATTGAGTAAAACGAAATTTAATAAGGAGAACACAATGAGAAAAAGCATACTGTTCATTCTTTCTCTGCTTCTGCTTTTGATAAGCGTGCAGCCTCTCTTGGCTGAAAATGAGGTGAAGGAGATCGCCGTTCTACCCTTTACTGTCCACAGCTCGGAAGACATAGAATACGTTAAAAATGGGGTATGGGATATGTTGATATCCCGGGTGTCGGCAAGTGATGAGGTCACCGTCCTGGATAAACACAGGGTAATAGACGCGCTTCAGAAGATGGGAAAGAAGGATCTGACCGCCGCCGATATTTACGGTTTGGGTAAACGGCTCGATATCGATTATGTTGTTTGGGGGTCTATTACAAAAATAGGAAATACCGTGAGCCTCGATGGAAAACTTCTCGATGTATCCACCTATAAGATGCCTGTCGGAATTTTTGAACAGTGCCGGGGAATCGACGATGTGATTCCCAAGATAAGCAATTTTGCAAGGAAGATTAATTTTCATGTGCTTGGAGGAGGGGTGTCAACCGCTGAAATTCCGTTTACCGCTCAAGAAAAGCCGCAGAGCCCGGCAAGGGTCGATTCCGGTGTTACTCAGAAACCCGAAGCAGCCGATGTGTTGAAGACAGAGGAGGGGACTTTCACCTCTATTGTCAATCCCTCATTCATAAGCTCTTCAAGTCCCGTAACAATAAAAGGGTCCTGGATGAGTCAGAGATATAGCAATAAGTTCAAGGGCATGGCAATAGGTGATGTGAATAATGATGGATTGAAGGAGGTCGTGTTGATAGACAGGCGAAATGTGATGGTCTATCAGCGACAGGGTGACGATCTGAAGCTTTTGAATACATTCTCCGGCAAGGCCTATGATAATTATCTGGCTGTTGATGTGGCTGATATTAACGATAACGGTATAAAGGAGATTATAGTTTCAAATATAAAGAACAATCGGGTCAATTCATTCGTACTCGAGTTTGATGGCAAGAAGTTTAGCAGAATAGCCTCTGGCCTTAAATGGTTTTTTAGGGTCATTACGATCCAGGATATCCCCATACTTTTGGGACAGAAGAAGGGCATTGAAAAGCCCTTTGATACACCTATTTACAGTATGATCTGGAAGAAAGGGGAATATGAGGAAGGAAAGAGGGTTTCGATTCCAAAGGGCCTTTCCGTCTTCGGCCTCGGAATCGACAGTGTCGAGGGGAGCGGTATCCATCGGATACTCGCACTCAACGAATATGACCGTCTCTGCATATACAGAAAGACGAAAAAGGAACTTTCGCTGATTCACGTTATCGGTGGGAGTGATGACCTGGTGTGGCAAAGTGGTGATGTATACGGGGGAACGACCAATTATTTCGATTATGGGGGGAGTGCAACCGGCAACTATGAATCCGGTTCTGAAAAGGCCGAGCGGAAGAGGGCCTATATCAATACAAGAATACTCACCTTTGATCTGAATCAGAATGGCAAGAGAGAGATAATCATTATAAAGAACATATCAACCATAGGAAGGGTTCTCACAGGCCTCAAAACCTTCACCAGGAGCGAAATATATAACCTTGAGTGGGATGGCCTCGGAATGGCGGAACAATGGAAGACAAAGAAGATTCAGGGTTATGTGACGGACTACCAGATAGAAGATATAAACAATGACGGCAAAAAGGAGATCGTTCTGATTGTGAGGCTGAGTCGAACCAGAAGCGTTATTGTCGCCTATGATTTAAAGATTTAATTGGCTTGACACACCCGTAATTTTGAGGTAGATGGGGTGCACATTTGAGCGGGGCGGTGTAGCTCAGCAGGTTAGAGCATACGGCTCATATCCGTAGTGTCCGGGGTTCAAGTCCCTGCACCGCCACCATAAAAAATAAAAGCCTGGCAGATAGACTGCCAGGCTTTTTTGTGTATTAAATACCTATTATTAATATTGATGCGATGTTTTAAAAAGAAGCGCTAAGATACTTCCATTGAAGGTGTTATCCCCCCACTATCCCCATTGAATAAATATGAAGGCGAGGAGATAGAGAAAGATTACTGCAACCAGAACGGGTATACCGGCCGGCATAATATTAACAAGTTCGGGTTTTGTATTTCTTTTTGAAGCCGGGGAAGAGGAATTGCTTCGCCGAAGTCCCGAGATAGGATTTTTGCAGAAAGCGGAGAGTAATCTGGGGAGGCTCTGAATGAAGAGATAATCGCAAAATCTCGCGATACCACTGGCGATTCCCGTTATTACAAAAACGACCAGCCTCGATCCTTTCCTGTAGAACCAGTCGGTATCAAGCGTAATGGTTTCCGTTCTCTTGAGGAGACCCAGAAATACGAAGAAGGCGAGTCCTGAAAAGAAGAGGAGCTGCAGCATCCGTACCACATGGATACCTGTGTATGCATGGTACTCAACAGGGTATGGCAAAATGCTGTAGAGTGGTTTGGGGTAGACGCCGATACCGATACATAAGATGGCGAAGAACACCATTGCCCACTGCATGTTGATCTTCGGATCTGCTGCACGCAATCCCTTATCTTTTGCGAAAAAGACAAAATAGGGAAACTTGATACCTGCATGAAGGAAGACACCGGCCGAGGCTGCTTCGAGAAGAATGTAAATGATACCGAGGTGCTGATTTACCGCTGACTGGAGGATCATCGTTTTGGTGGTAAAGCCACTTGTCAGTGGAAAGGCGGATATGGAAGCAGCAGCAATACAGCAACAGATGAGGGTCAGTGGCATTGTTTTATAAAGGCCACCCAGTTCCGTACATTTGGTTTTACCGGTCATATACAGGACAGATCCTGCAGACATCCAGAGGAGTCCTTTGTAGATGATATGAGCGAATGCGTGGGCGGAGGCTCCATTGAGGGCCATGGCAGTACCAATGCCGATGCCGCATACCATGAAACCGACCTGATTGATAATACTGTACGCGAGAATTCTCCTGCTGTCATTTTCCATGATGGCGAAGATGATTCCGTAGATGGTCATGAGAGCTCCGAGCCATATCAGGATCTCCCAGCCCGGAAAGACACGAATGAGTGTATAGACGGCAGTTTTGGTTGTAAATGCGCTCAGAAAGACGCTTCCTGTGGCGGTACCTTCGGGATATGCATCGGAGAGCCATGCTGACAATGGAGGAACAGCGGCATTCAGCAAAAAGCCAATCAAAATGAGCCACGATGCAAGGTCGTGAGTCTGGATGCGACCGACGGCCAGAGAACCGGTATTGTGAACATGGAGCAGGATGCCTGCCAGAAGAACGAGTCCACCAACAATATGAACAAGGATATAACGGAATCCGGCATCCAGCGATTTCTTTTCATGCCGTGCCCAGATGAGCATGACGGAGGCGACAGCCATAAATTCCCAGAAGATATAGAGCGCAAAGAAATCACCCGCAAAGACGACTCCGAGGGCACTTCCAACGTAAATAAGCGCTGAAAAGTGTTCCAGTTTTCCTTTGATGTGGAGGGCAAAGAGAAAACTGCCAAAAGCGGCGATGCAGAAGATGTATCCGAATACCTTGCTGAGTTTGTCGACGTGAAGAAAATTCAACTCATATTCCAGGAACGGAAGTGTCAGTGATGCATCAGGAGACAACTTGATCAGGTACAGGAACGTCGCTGCCGGAATGAGGAGGATAAGAATCTGTTTGGCTCTTCCCTTAACGGCAAGAAGGAGCAGTGCTCCGAGAAAGAATAGTAGGGCGGGAGGAAGTAGACTACCTGTCATAATAATCCTCCTTCCGCTTGAGACAGTACGTGCCTAACAGCTTGGAAAAAATAATCATTGCCACGCAGATGACAAATCCAAACAGGGCGTAAATGCCGGGTATTTTATCCCACGGGTGATGCGAGACGTGTGCAGGAAGAAAAAACTCAGCCAGAACGCTTGCTGCGAGTGCAACGTAACTGAATATCTTCAGCTTTTTAAGGTTGTCGGGTTTATCAAACCAATCAAATTCTTTTTTCATTTTACACTCCTGATGCGGGTGAGACCGAACCTTGTGGGGCAAATCGAACTTACCCTTATTTCATGTATGCGAGAATGTCAAAGGAAAAACGCACCGATTTATGAGAATAGGGAAACATCCGTGATGTGCTGAGACAGGGTCGCTTTATATGAGTGCCAGGCTGTCGGCAAGGGCAAAACCCCTGCGTGTCGGAACAACAAAACCGTCTGCGATTTGAATAAGGCCGCTTTCCTCGAGTTTCGCGAACATGTCACCCTTTTCGAATAGGAGATCATAGTCAAATCGGTCCTTGAAATCCTGCAGATTTATACCCTTTGCGGTGCGTAACCCGAGAAAAAGTGCCTCCATTCTCAAGCTTTTCATGTCCAGGCTCTCGGTGTTTTCGCGGGGAGGTGTTCCTCCTCGTATGTCGTGAAGGTACCGATCGGTGGAAGAGTGGTTCCACCAGCGGGTGCGCCCAGAAAATGAGTGGGCCGAGGGACCCAGTCCGAGATAGGGGGTGTGATTCCAATACTTGCTGTTATGTCGTGAGATAAAGCGATCTTCTCTGGCGAAGTTCGATATTTCATAATGGATATACCCTGCATCCTCGAGTCTTTCTGACGTTTTGATGAAAAAGTCATACTGCAGATCCTCGTCGGGAAATGTAATCTCCTTATTGCCCAGTTGTTTTCCCAGAGCTGTGCCTGCTTCGAGCGTCAGTTGATAACAGGAGATATGCTCCGGTGCAAAGGAAATCGCCCGTGCAAGTGTGTGCATCCATTCCTTCATATTCTGGCCGGGGATTCCGTATATCAGGTCGATACCCCTATTGGTAAAACCTTCATCATAAGTTGTTTCTATTGCATGGAGTGCATCACGGGATGAGTGCCTCCGCCCGAGAAAATCAAGTATATCGTCGTCAAATGCCTGGACGCCTATATTGACGCGGTTGATCCCAATTTGACGAAGTGATCTGAGGAAATCGGGGTTGAGGTCTCCGGGATTTGTCTCTATCGTTATTTCGCTCTTATCGGAGAGGTAAAAGTAATCCTTGATTGATCTGAGAATATCCTCGATTTGATCGGCCTTCAGGATCGACGGAGTTCCTCCGCCGAAATAGACCGTATCGAATTTCCGAAATCGCTGATCATAATGGGACATCTCCCGCTCAAGTGCTTGTATATAGGAGGAGAGGTGCTGCAGTGATGTCTCGGAGTAGAAATTACAGTAATGACATTTTGAAAGACAGAAGGGGATATGAATATAGAGACCGGGAAACGTTATGTTGGTATCGACAACCTTATCCTTATTCATTATCTGACTTCAGCACAGCGATGAATGCGCTTTGAGGTATAGAGACGGCACCGACCATCTTCATCCGCTTTTTGCCTTTTTTCTGCTTTTCGAGGAGTTTTCTTTTTCGCGTGATGTCTCCCCCATAGCACTTAGCCGTGACGTCTTTGCGATAGGGTGAAATGGTGGTGCGTGATATGATCTCGCCCCCTATAGCGCCCTGAATGGCTATCTTGAACATCTGACGGGGAATTTCATCCTTGAGTCGCTCACAGGCATGCAGCCCCCGTTCTCGTGCTTTCTCCCTATGGACAATCTGAGAAAGTGCGTCGACCCGTTCACCGTTGACCAGGATATCCAAGAGAATAAGCTTGCTTTCACGGTAGTCGAGAAGATCGTAATCGAACGATCCATATCCCTGGGTGATTGTCTTCAGCCGATCATAAAAATCGGTTATTACCTCGGCCAGCGGCATCTCAAATATCAGTTCGATGCGTCCCGTACTTGGGTAGTGAACTGTTGAGTTCTCTCCTCTCTTTTCCATACAGAGCTTCATGACGGAACCCATATATTTTTCCGGGAAGAGCATGGTAGCGCGGATATAGGGTTCTTCACTCATTTGTATTTTCGAGGGTTGGGGATATCGAATAGGATTATCGATATATTCAATCTCTCCGCTTTCCAGGGTGAACCTGTATTTGACACTGGGAACGGACAGGATGATGGAAAGATTGTATTCTCTTTCAAGCCTCTCCTGAACGATATCGAGGTGCAAAAGCCCGAGGAAACCGCAGCGGAATCCCTGCCCTAAGGCGACGGAAGAGTCTTTCTCGTAAACAAAGGAGGCATCATTGAGCTTGAACTTTTCGAGTGAGACCGCCAGATCTTCGTAATCATCGGAGGCGATCGGATAGATCGATGCGAAGACCACCGGTTTTACATCCTTGAAGCCCGGAAGGGGCTCGCTTCTGGGCCTTTTCTCCAGCGTAATCGTATCGCCGATGGTGACATCCGAGACGGTTTTTACACCCGCAATAATGTATCCCACATCACCGGCGGAGAGAGAGCTTTTCTCTTCCCGGTCAAGGGTGAAACGGCCTACCTCTTCAACGCGGTATGTCGTTTCGTTGTGCATGAATCTGATGGTATCGCCCCCTTTGACGCTTCCGTCAAATATACGGCAGTGTATAATCGTTCCGCGAAAGGGATCATAGTGGGCGTCGAATATAAGCGCGGCCAGAGGATCAGAGGGGGAACCCACAGGCGCGGGGATTTGTTCCACAATCGCTTCGAGGATATCTTCTATGCCCGTTCCTTCCTTTGCCGAACAGGTAAGGGCTGAATAGGGGTCGAGCCCGAGTTCCGAATCGATCTGTTCCATGACCCGTTCAATGTCTGCCGATGGAAGGTCGATCTTGTTGATAACGGGTATAATTTCAAGGTCATGCTCCATTGCCATGTAGAGATTTGCCACAGTTTGTGCCTGCACACCCTGTGCGGCGTCGATCAGAAGCAGGACACCTTCGCACGACGCAAGGGAGCGGGAAACCTCATAGGAAAAATCGACGTGGCCGGGTGTATCGATAAGGTTCAGCATATAGTCCTTGCCGTCCTGTGCCCGGTAGGGAAGGGTAATCGCCTGACTCTTGATCGTGATGCCCCGCTCCCGTTCAATGTCCATATTATCGAGCATCTGATCCTTCAGGTTTCGTTCTTCCACGATACCCGAATATTGGATAAGACGGTCAGCGAGTGTGGACTTGCCGTGGTCTATATGGGCTATTATGCTGAAATTACGTATAGTATTCATGCTAAAATTCTACGAATGAAAAAGCCTTCCCGCCGAGGGGGAAGGCTTTTATGCTGTTATCATGGATCTTTTTCTTATCCTAATTTTTTCAAGAGGTCTTCGGAAACTTCTTTCACACCGGGAAGACCGTCCACTCCGATGACCGTAACTCTTTCCTTGAAGTAGTTGACGGCTGCCATGGTTCCCGTTTCGGTATCGTAGTAAATTCCGTGTCGCTTATCAATTGCGGCCTCGTCCTGGTCGTCTGAGCGTGTTGAAAGTGCTCCCTCACAGACCCTGCAAACAAACTCGCCGTTTTTTTCTGCCGGTTTGATGGCATCGATATAGATGTTGTTCGGGTGGTTGTTGTCATTGACACAGAGACGTCGTCCCATAATCCTCTTCTTCGACGTATCCCTGTCCAATTCGATTTCTATGACGTAGTCGAGGGGCATATTTTCCTTCTGGAGGGCCTCATACATTGCCTCCGCCTGCGCAAGGTTTCGCGGGAAACCATCTAAGAGCCAGCCCCCTTTGCAGTCATCTTCTTTCAGACGGTTCAATATCATCGGGATTGTGATGTCGTCGGGTACGAGCTCGCCCCTGTCGATGAATTCTTTTGCCTTCGTGCCGAGGTCCGTTCCCTTTGAGATATTTTCTCTGAATATAACGCCCGTTTCAATATGGGGAACATTGTACTTCTTCTGTACGATGGCACCCTGGGTGCCTTTGCCGCTGCCGTTCGGTCCAAAAATCAGAATATTCATTCTCTTCCGTCCTTTCATGAATTTTTTAGCTTGTTGAGGCAACGCCCTTATAGGAAAAAATACCGTTTATGGCAAGAATAAAGTTACCTGTCTAACGCTGCAAAGTCCTCCCGCACGGGATAGAAAACGTCTATAACTGTGCATGCCGTGATAGTTTTCCCCGAGTGAATGGAATCGGGGGGGATCACGATCGCCGCCGGCGCCCCTATCCTTTTAGTATCTCCACTAACGGTAAACTCGATCGTACCGTCCAGGAGATTTAATATCTGTTCATGGGGATGACTGTGTTCCTTGAAAATAGATCCGGCCTCAAAGGTCCATGAGGCAACCGTTATATGATCGGAATGAACAAACTTTACCGTACCGCCGGTCATCAAATTGTCTCTTCCTTCTATTTCATCCAGCCGCAGTATCTTCATGGCAGTTTCCTTTCTCCAGATTATTTACATTATGAAATCTTTTAAAATATGGGGTTGCTGATGTCAATTATAATTGAGTCTTTCCGCAACGAGTTGCGGTGAATCTCAAATTGTTATTACGATGGCAATGATATACGTCAAAGCCGTCATTCCCGTGAAAGCGGAAATCTTAGATGCCGGATTACGTCCGGCATGACCGGGAGCGAATCGGAAAGCAGCGGGGGATGCGCTCGCTGTCCAATTCAAGAGCATAAAAATTGACTCATATGTCAATGTCTGGTAAAGAAATACTTGATTTTGGGGGGGATATTCATCTGCGAAGTTTCTCTGAGACTATCATAATGAATGGGGACGATTCATGAAAAGAGACGTTGATCTCAATGTATTCCTGAATCCCAAGTCTGTTGCAGTCATTGGTGCCAGTGAAAAGCCTGGTTCATGGGGGCAATTTATGATGGGAAGTCTCCGAACCTGGAACTATCCCGGCAGGATATATCCGGTGAACCCCAAGGCAGACAGAGTTTATGGAATAGCTGCTTTTAATAATGTCGGGGAAATCGATGACCCCGTTGATCTTGCCATCATTGCCGTTCCTGAACAATCAATAGAAGAGGTAATCACCGCCTGCGGAAAAAAAAGATTCAGAGGTATCACCATTATAACCGCCGGTTTCGGTGAAGCAGCCAAAGGGGGGAAGGAGAGGGAAAGGTCTCTCGCTGCACTGGCCCATTCATTCGGTATGCGGCTTATCGGTCCCAACGTGAGCGGAACCTTTAATCTGCATGCGAATTTTAATGCCGCGGCATCACCCGCCGAGCATCTCTTTCCCACAAAGCTTGCCGGGGCCTGTCAGGGGGGATTCGCCTTTTATGATTTGCTCGCCTCGGCATTCTTCCGCAGCATGGGTGTGGGAAAATTCATTCATACGGGGAACGAATGTGATCTTACAGTAACGGATTTTCTCGAGCACTTCGGCCGTGATGCCGAGATAAGCGGTGTCCTCATGTATCTGGAGACGATCAGGGACGGAGACCGATTCATGAAGGTCATCGAGAAGGTGGCCGCATTAAAACCCGTCGTCGTTTACAAGGCCGGAAGGACGAAAGGAAGCGCTCGTGCTGCCCACTCTCACACGGGGGCACTGTCGGGAAAGAACGAGATATTCCAGGCCTTCTTTCATCAGGCCGGTGTAGTCGTATCACCGACCATGGAACTTATGGTTCCCCTCGCTCATGCACTCGTCGAGCGCCCTCCCATGAGAGGCAAAAGGGTTGGGATTGTTACCGTCGGAGGTTCCTGGGGGGTGGCACTTTCCGATGTGATCGAGGAAAGGGGATTGTTGGTTCCCGAACTGGATGCAGGGGTACAGAAGAGACTGAGAACCCTTGGGATGCCCCTTCGTGCATCGACGAAGAATCCCGTCGATATCGGCGCTGCGGGCTTTCAATTTTCTGTTGAGGGAATCGTAACTATCGGAAAAGAGGTTCTCTCCTCCGGCAATATTGATGCCTTAATATTGCACGGTTTTGGAAGACCGGGGATGCATACAGAAAATACTCCTGATGCGATGAAGTTCTTCGCGGAGATAGAAAAGCAGGTCATAGAGGGATACGGTGCATTAGAGGGGGAAACGGGCATTCCGGTTATGGTGGGGAGCAACTTTTCTCCCTGGGAGAGCCAGGTGATCCATGATCTGAACGCGAAGAATATCAGGATATACAATCGGCTTGATGATATTGCGGAGATACTCCGCCTGATGAGCGAATACTGGGAAACGAGGTGAAATGAACTAACTGACGAAAGAGGAGGGAGCAGTGGAATACGAAACGATAGAATTCAGAAGAGAAGGTCCCATCGGTATTGTAACCCTGAATCGTCCCGAGAGCCTGAATGCCATCAATTTCAAGATGCGGGATGAATTCCGTCATTTCCTGAAGGATCGATTCGAAGATCTCGACACGAGGGTCATTGTTATGACCGGTGCGGGGAGGGCCTTCAGCGCAGGCCTCGATATCAGGGACCCGGAGATCGTAAATCGGGACTATTCTCCCAAGTCAGCCTATGAAAATCAGCGTTTATATTCAGATTTTATCCTTTTCATGAGACGCTGTCCGCAGCCGATCGTCGGTGCAATCAACGGCGTTTCCGTGGGAGCGGGATTTTCCATCGCCATGGCCTGCGATATCAGGATTGCCGTGCCAAAGGCGAGATTTCAGGCGGCTTATATCAACCTCGGGTTTGGCGGTGCAGACATGGGATCATCCTGGCTTTTGCCGAGGGCAGTCGGAACGGGGAACGCCGCACGCTATCTCCTCACGGGCGATTTTATGGATGCCCGGGAGGCGTTCAGGATCGGTTTTGTTCAGGCCGTGGTGGAGAAGGAAGAACTGATGGAAGAGGCAATGACAATTGCCCGGAATCTGGCGACCAAATCACCGCTCGGTTTACGCCTGACGAAGGAGGCCATCGACCGCAACACGGGGGGGATGAGCCTTGAGGATGCCATTCGGCTCGAGGATCGAAACCAGGCGATGACAATAGCGCAGCTCCTGTCGGGAGAGGGGATCGGGACGAACACCAGGTAGTTTCACCATTCAGAGGTCTTGCAAGGAGAGTGAAAATCAACAAGGAGGGGTGTTAATGGCGGGTAAATTCATCAGCATGAGAAATCTGAAATTTTTGATCTATGAGATGCTCGATACGGAATCACTGACGCAATATCCTTTTTTTCAGGATCACAGCAGGGAGATATTCGATATGGTGCTGGAGACGGCGATGAAGATGGGAAAGGACATACTCTTCCCGGCATTTTCGGATATGGATAAGAACCAGCCGGAATTCAAGGATGGAAAGGTGTTCGTTCATCCCGTCGTGAAAGATGTAATGGAGGCCTGCGGCGAGGGTGGCTGGATAGGCGCCCACAACGCTTACGAACTGGGAGGACAGCAGATACCGAACACGATAATGACGGCCTTCAGGGGTATCTTTGCAGCGGCAAATTACTCGGCCTGTGTCTATCCATTCCTGACAACCGGTGCTGCGCACCTGGTAACCTCCTTCGGTTCCCAGGAACTCATTGATAGGTATGTGCCGAAGATGTTTGAAGGGACGTGGCAGGGGACCATGGCCTTGACGGAACCGCAGGCGGGTTCTTCTCTGACAGATATATCAACGACTGCCTACCCGACAGAGGAAGGTCATTACAGGATCAAAGGTCAGAAGATATTCATCTCCTGCGCGGAATATGAGGGTATAGAAAACGTCGTCAATCTGCTTCTGGCGCGCATTGAGGGGGCGCCTTCAGGGATACGGGGGATATCCCTCTTTCTGGTTCCCAATAAGCGATATGACGAAAATTCCCGGCTCGTGAGTAATGACGTCATCTGTACCGGCATCTATCATAAATTAGGGTATCGTGGTGCGCCGATTACGCAACTTGCCCTGGGAGAAGACGATGACTGTCATGGCTGGCTTGTTGGTGAGCCTCACAAGGGTATCAGGTGTATGTTCCAGATGATGAACGAGGCGAGGATCGAGGTCGGAATGGGTGCGGCAGCCATCGCATCAGCGGCATACCATGCGGCACTCGAATATGCGATGGAACGGCCCCAGGGGAGAAGAATAACCTCCAAAGATCCCAGTGAACCCCAGATACCGATCATAGAACATGCCGATGTGAAAAGGATGCTTCTCTTTCAGAAGGCCGTCGTGGAAGGTTCCCTCTCTCTGATTTTCAACTGTGCGAAATATGTCGATCTTATTACGGTGCTTGAAGGGGAGGAGAAAGAACGATGGGAACTCCTCCTTGAGATATTGACGCCGATAGTCAAGACCTATCCGTCGGAGATGGGCATCCTGACAACAAGTCAGGGGATTCAGTGCCTCGGTGGCTACGGATATTGCGATGAATTCCCCCTTGAACAGTATTATCGTGACGTAAGGATACATGCCATTCATGAAGGAACCACGGGGATACAGGGAATGGACCTTCTGGGCAGAAAGGTGGTGATGAAAGACGGGAAGGCCTTCTTTCTCTTTCTTGAAGAGGTAGAGAAAGCCATTTCGGAGGGAAAATCAATCGATGAATGTGCTCCCTGTGCCGAAGCTCTTCAAGATGCCCTGGAAGCCTTAAAGGAGGTTACACAGAACCTCACCGGTATGGCACTCGAAGGGAAAATTGAGTTATTCCTGGCCGATGCAACGTTATATCTGGAGCTCTTCGGTATTGTTGCCATCGCATGGCAATGGCTGCTTCAGGCTATGGTTGCGAAAAGGGCACTCGCCACGGATATTCACTCACTGGATGCCGATTTTTATGAGGGGAAACTCTATACCTTCCGCTATTTTTTCGAATACGAATTGCCAAAGATTCAGGGTCTTGCATCGAGACTCACAAAGAGTGGAGACGGACTGACCGTGAATATGAAGCCAGAATATTTTGTTGACTAAACTGTTGAACTGAAGAGCGAAGGCATTCTCCGCAACAAGTTGCGGGAACACGAATTTGCTTTAAATCTCGAAAGGCCCGATTCTTGAATCGGGGCCTTTTTGTATTAGTCAACTTTTAATTTATAGTCTTATAAAAAAGTGATATAATAACAAATTATGAGTTTATTTAAGTTGCGTGATATCGAGGAAGATAGTTTATATTATGACGAAAGGATCAGGGTATAATGGCAGAAGATAGAGGGCCATCACTGTATAAACTGGTTGTCGATCGAATCAGAAACGGCGAAATTTCGATTGCTGTTGATAAAAGCTCGTCGCTTCGCTCCTATTCAAGGCTTTCAAAAAACCCTTTTTTAAAGCTCTTTCACAGCGCTGTGTATATCTTTTCACACCCCTTTACAATTATAGGTGTTATTCTTTTTCTCCTCATAATGGGTGAATTCTTCTTCATACTCTATTATGCGGTGGGATTAACCATTCTTCTCGTTCTGGAAAACTATCTTGTAAAAAAGGTGACAATAAGCTCCGCTTTGAAGAATAAATCCGTTTTTGATGAGCTTTACAAAAACGGTGTTATAAAGATAAAGGAGCTATTTGATCCGCATCATCCAATATGAGTAGAATCGCGAACGTTGTGTCCGAGGGATCAATAATATGTTTCACAGAACAAGGGTGAGACATTTCACAGAGAAATAAGATATTATCAGGTAAAGAAAAGATCGATAATATCAGGTAAAGTAGGGGGCATACGATGAGATTTTTAAGATGTATAATAATAGTGTTTTCGGTTTGTATTATGATGTCGTTGACTGCCTGCGGCGGGAGCAGTGAGGAAAGTTCCTCTGCAACAGGCTCACTTTCCTTGACACTCACCGATGCCACAACGAAGGATTATAAGGCAGTCTACGTGACCATCAAGGAAGTTCAGGTCTGTACAGATGACGAAAACGATGAAGAGGACAATAGCTGGGTCATAGTTGCGGAACCAAAGAGAACCTATAATTTGCTGGAACTCATAAATGGCGTTCAGGAGCAATTAGGCGTTACAGATCTGGAGGCAGGCCATTATACGCAGATGAGGCTCATAATAGGGGAAACCAACGATGGCGGAGTGAACATACTGAATGAGAATCATCCCCCTACCTATGGAAATTATATCATTGATAACGGGGATATCTATCATGAACTGAAGGTCCCGAGCGGAATTCAGACAGGCATTAAACTTGTATCGGGTTTCAATATTTATGAAAATCAGATAACCGAACTGATTCTCGATTTCGATGCGTCACGGTCGGTTGTGAAGGCCGGTAACAGCGGAAAGTGGCTTCTCAAACCGACGATCAAAGTGATCGGGACCACCGTTGCAAACATTTCCGGAACCGTCACCGGGGAGGGCGGTCTCCCCCTTGAGGGCGTTTTGGTGAGTGCACAGGTTTACAACCACAACCCCGACAACGATGAAATTATTAATGAAGTCATTGTTCAGGCATCCACGATAACCGACGAGAATGGCAACTACGTCTTATTCGTGGAACCCTATGTTTATAATCTCGTTGCCTACAAAGAAGGCTATAACCCCCAGTGTAGCTACATCGAGGCTGATCCTGATTCGGAATATGCAGGAGAAAACTTTATTCTCACCCCTGGCTCAGTGGGAACCCTAAGCGGCGCAGTAACTGTGGATACCCTCTTGGAAGAACCCTATGTGTCGATCAGCGTACAACAACTCGTACAGTGTGATCAGGTAATCGATATAAAGATCGAAGTTATTTCCTTCAATATATCTGATGGCGAAACTTACAGTGTGGACCTTCCCGTCGGAAGTTATGAGATCGTGGCGGAGACTGAAGGGTATGAAGTCAAAGTTTACACAGATCTAATTGTGGAGGCTGTCACGACCGCTCGTGATATAAACTTTTTTCAATAGATGATTTATCTGCAGACAGATAGAAGCAGCAAATATGAGAGCCATACCAATCTGATGATAGAGCAACAGGCCTAGAGTACGTCTCTTTTTTACACCTTTGCAAGTAGTTCTCTTTAAAGAGGAGAATAGGCGTTGAAGGAGCTTGAAATAGATTGTGCCGTTGATATTGTTCTCGATACAGGAGCGATAAAAGAATCCTTTGTTCTGGATGTGACGAAGGACGAGACTGTTCTTCTCCAGACCTTCCCGCCCCTCGACAGAAGCTTTCTTAGTAAGCACATTCTTGTAACCTACGTTACTCAGGGCAGAAGCTGGGAGCGATACGGTTTTTCGGCCGAAGTGGCTGAATTACAGGAAGGCTATGAGACAAAGGGCAGGGGTGTCCCTGTTATTATTGTGAGAAGGCTCGGCGGAGAAAAAAAATGTGAACTCAGGATGCACCCGAGGATAAACCCGCCGGCTCCATGCAAGGTTTTCTTGGATAGTGAGGAACTTCGCGTCGTAGATATTTCGGCAGGTGGTATTCATGTGATTCAGAAGCCCGGGAGAACTCTGTCTGCGGGAGTCAACGATGTGACAACCCTCGATATCGAGATGAACAGTGACAGTATTCGGGTCGATGCCAGGATTATTCGAAAGTGGAATGTAAAAGGCATGAATGGTCCCGAGCACCTGGCCTTAAAATTTCTCGAGGAAATACCCTTCCATAGCTTGATCAACTGAGGTTCCTCTCAAAAAGCAGCTAGGATGGACTCGCTGTTCGAGTCAAATCATGAGGGCAACGAAAACCAGCGTAACTGACAGCAGGGTTTGTGATCCCTATACGATAACTTTACAGACCTGCTCTAAATCCGTTAATCCACGAAAGATTCTCTATGCGTCCCATTTATTCTGAGGGTTCACATGTCTCCACTCAGTGCAAGGTTCTCCATCTTATTAACAGTGGCATTATCAAGAATCGGTTTTTTATACTTTTGGTTGTTACCACTAAATCATGAGGAAAGAGAGGGTAAGAGGCGGACCGTGACAGGGTGACCGATAGAAACGATGAAAGGACTTGCAATTTGCTTCACCTTTTACAGCGGAAGAAGATAACACCAAAACTTTGACAAGAAAACCCAACCTATGGTTTACTGCGACACCCATCCGTAGAGACAGGTTGAGGCAAGAACATAAACTCGGGACAGCTTTCCACTTATGACGCCCTGTTCACTGTCCTAATGACCGGACCACCCGTCAGCCATCCCTGCTTTCTAAAGGATATTTATTGAAATTGCTGATGCTTTTTTATAAACGGTAAGAAACAACTACCGTAGGTATCATAATGAAGCTCACCGCATCTTGTTGCGGGGAATGCTAAGGATAAGGTTATCCTTTATTAGCTCACGAACCCCGCCGCAGGCAAGGGAGAATGTGCTCGCTGTTCAGTTCGGTGAGTTTGGTAAAGTTGGCTTTCCCATGGAACCGGCTGTTTGTTGAAGAGAGGATGGAGGAAGAACAATGATTGTTATGAAATTTGGGGGCACCTCGATTGAGGATATCCCTTCCATTGAGCGGATTATCGGAATCATACAATCCCGGCTTGAGCAACAGCCTGTCGTGGTCAATTCTGCCATGGGCAAGACGACGCGGAAACTACTGGATGTCGCGAGACTCTCGGCCAATGGGATGGATGAAAAGGCCCTTCTGCGTTTGAATGAGATTCGCGACTATCATTTTGACGTGGCACGGGGACTCATGTCTGATTTTGAGAATAGCGATGCTCAGACAGCCCTTGAGAACTACTTCGAGGAACTTCAGAGATTGCTGGGAGGCTTGTCCGTCATAGGGGAACTTACACCACGCAGTCAGGACAGGATACTTTCCTACGGCGAACTGGCGGCTACCACAATAATTGCGTCAACTCTTCAGGCCCGTGGCATCAATGCCCGATGGCTGGACGCACGGGATTTTATTATTACAGATGAAAGATTTACCAGGGCCAAGCCCGTCGATGAGCTTACCTTTCGTGGTATTCAGGAGAAAGTGCTACCGCTGGTGGATTCAGGTCATGTGCCTGTTACGCAGGGTTTTATCGGTTCCACGCGGAGCGGAGCAACGACCACTCTGGGATTTGAGGGTTCGGACTTTACCGCGGCTCTTGCAGGCGCCGCGCTTGATGTTTCGAACATAGAGATATGGAAAGATGTCAATGGTATAATGACAGCCGATCCTGGCATCTTCGCGGGGGCACGAACAGCGACAAATATTTCTTTTCAGGAGGCATCGGAGCTTACCCTTTTCGGAGCAAAAGTCCTACATCCCTGCACTATTGAGCCTGCATGCCGGAAGGATATACCGGTTAACATCTACAACTCCAGACAGCCCGATGCCGGGGGGACAACAATATCGGCATGCACTAATACGGAAACAAATATAGTCAAATCAATAGCATACAACATGCCGGTGTGTATCGTGAATATTATGTCGGACTCTCATGTCGATCCAGCCGTTTTTCTGAGGTCTGTGTTCGATATCCTTGAGAGGGAGGGAATTGTGCCCTGCGTCGTGACATCTACCGGGGCGGGGATTGCTATGGCTGTCAGTGCTTCAGAGGAGATGGAACACGCTATCGATGAACTCGCAAGGTTTGGAACGGTAACTATTTCCAGAGAAAAAGCAACCATCTCGTTAGTCGGTGAAAATATCCGTACCAAAGGCGATTTTACGCCGGTCGTGTTTCAGAATCTGGAAGAGGTAAACGTTTACATGGTCGAGCAGGGCGCGTCACCGATCAGCCTGACCTTAGTTGTTGACGAATCCGATGTTCCTTCCGTCATCGCCAGACTGCACGAGGCATTCTTCAGGGAGCCCGATCTGGATATGTCTGATTGAACTGAAAAGCGAGCATCTGCCGCTGCTTGAGGTGGTTTTAACAAGCGAGTAAAAAATTTAATTCTTTTTTCTTTAATTGGAAGAACTGGAGTTACGGTATAACACCGTATCAGTTACCTGTTCGAGCTAATTGTCTGTACGATATGGCGCGAATACAGTATTAATTACCGTAAGTTATTTAAAGAAGAAAAGTAAAGAAGGGGAGAGAATGTCTGTACAAATCACTTACAAAAGCATTTTTAATGAATCAAACAAATGTATCATAGTGACGAATCAAGAAGGCTTGGTTATATTTGTAAACGAAAAAGCTGAAAAAAATCTTGATTTAATTGGAAGCAAGATTGTCAACAGGCATGTTAAAAATGTTCTTCCACCTATAAAGACATTGGTTGCTCAATGTCTCGAAACAGGCTCTCCCCAGTTCGGGGAATATCTAACTGAAAGAAAACGCAAATTGATTGTGGAGGTTTGTGCGATCGGAACAGGCAAATCGATCAAGGGCTGTACATGTTTTTTTACAAGTGAGAGTAACGTTGAAACTATGTCGTGGACATTGGAGTCGATTAAACAACTCCAGAATCAATGGGATGCTATTTTTAGTTCTTCAACCGTTAGTATCTGGCTCTTTGACGGGAATGGTAAAATTCTTAATGTTAATAAAGTGGGAGAAGAGCTAAACGGTGTCAAGGCTGAGGCGATGATAGGAAAATATTTGCATGAGATTAAGGATATGTATGATGTTTTTGTCACGCCGCAGGTTATTCAAAGTAAACGGCAGGTTACGATATTGCAGTACATAAAAAGGACGAAAAAATATATCCTTGTCACAGGAACGCCGGTTTTTGATGAAACTGGCGGTATTGTGCTGGTTGTTGTTAATGGCCATGATATGACTCAGCTGAATGCCCTTCAAGAAGAGGTGGAACAAAAGCGAATGATGGCCGAAAAATTTCAGGATGAATTTGCTGAAATGACGACGGTAGAGATGAGAAATCATGAAATCATCGCAGAAAATAAGAAGATGAAACAGGTAATGAGAACGGCCTTTAAACTTGCTCGTATGGGAGCCTCTGACATTTTGCTTTTAGGAGATTCCGGAACTGGGAAAGGGCTTCTGGCAGAATTTATACATGCAAGCGGTCATCGCAAGGGGGACCCATTCGTTCAGATTAACTGTGCCGCCATGCCGGAGAGCCTTTTAGAAGCAGAATTGTTTGGATACGAGAAAGGGGCATTTACCGGAGCTGACCAAAGTGGAAAAATTGGATTATTTGAGCTTGCACAACGAGGGACGCTTTTTTTAGATGAGATTGGAGATCTGTCTTTTTCGCTGCAGGCTAAACTTTTGAAGTATCTCGATGATCATCAGGTTATGCGCCTGGGCGGTACTACGGTAAAGAAAATCGATTGTACTATCATTGCGGCCACGAATCGTAAATTGGAAGATATGGTAAAACAGAAACTGTTCCGTAAAGATCTTTTATACAGGCTTAATACCTTTACTGTTCGGATTTTACCACTTAGGGAGAGGCCAGAAGACATTTTTGAATTAGCGAATAATTATCTGCGCAAATACAACAAAGAATTTCAGCAAAATAGACGAATCTCGCAGAGGGGCTTTGACTTGCTTCAATCATATCATTTTCCGGGAAATATCAGAGAATTGAGAAATATTATAAAAAAGGCAGTTGTCATAAGCGAAGACGATATATTAGATGAAGTTATTGAAAAGAACATAAGACCTCACGTACAACCTACATGCGAAGCCTTTGACGATGAAGATAATGTGGTCAATTTATCTGCTCAACTCCTTGCGTTAGAGAAAAGTAATCTAGAACATGCTATTTCTATCTGTAAGACAACGAGAAAAATGGCAAACTATCTTGGAACAAGTCAATCTGCCATTATTCGTAAGCTGAAAAAGCATGGACTTTCCACACAAGTGAATCGATAACGGTTCGAATGAAGCATAACTCATTAATATAACAAACATATATAATTAATATAGTAGAACCTAAATCAAATCATACATAAGTAATTGATTGAATGGAGTAATGCGGTACTTAAGAGTCGTAATCGATTCAATCTTGATCGCTCTTCCTGTGTGCCCATGAGTGTAAGAAAACGGATATAAAGACTAAAAAAGCATAATAGATCCATGGCATACTTGTTGCTCTCCTGCTAAGTATAAAATCATATTCAAATAACTTTCTAAAACTAATGCAATCTAAGGGGACAGAAGTGTAATTAGTGGAACGATTAGAGTTGGTTTATCTGAATCAAGAATATATAATTAATCTCAATGTCAGCATGGATGAAGTTATTGCTATTGTTGAAAACGGATTAGCCGAGCAGGGAAAGGGAAGAGTGGAAAACCCTCCCAAGCCGGGGATTCATGCCAGTTCAAATTCTTTTATACATGCAATGCCAGCTTATTATAAAGATTTGAATATTGGAGGTCTTAAATGGGTGTCCGGTTATCCTGATAATCGATCAAAAGGGTTACCCTCAATCATGGCGTTAGTCATTTTGAACGATATGGTGACCGGGGCGCCACTTTGCATAATGGATGGTACGTGGATTACTGCTGTCCGAACAGCTGCAGTGAGTGCGATTACGGTAAAATATTGTGCACGGAAAAATTCGAAGGTGCTGGGAATTGTCGGAACCGGAGTGCAAGCACGTTACAATCTTTCGGCTTTCAAGATTGTTTGCCCTTGTATCACGACAGTGAAGATTACAGATATAAATTATAACTGTACCGAAAAATTTAAAACCGATTTTGCCAACAAGTTTGATGTCGAGATTATTGTCTGTGATGAAGTGAAAGAGGTTGCAAAGGGGTCAGATATAATTCTTACGGCAACACAAAGACTTGAAAAGCCGATAATTAGAAACGAATGGTTTCATCCTGGTTGTCTCGGAATAGGATTAGAAGCAAGTCGTGCGTGGGATGGCGATGCTATACTGACGGCTGATAAATTCATAACTGATGATTGGGATCAGACACGAGCGTTTCATAATCATGGGGCTTTTCCCGATGGTTTGCCAGGCAGGTATATCGAATTAGCTGAAATTGTTAATAAGACTGAAAAAGGACGCGATAATGAAGAACAAAGGATCCTGGCAATTAATATTGGCCTTGCTCTGGAAGATATAATTCTTGCTGACTACCTCTACAGAATGGCAAAAGATAGAAAAGATTATCCGACAATATCGATTATGTGAAAGGCCATTGAAGATATGATAGACGAATACCTCATGGTAATTGATCCCATACTGGCACCCATACAAGCGGTGCTATATGAATCTAATACGCTATGATGATTTAATGAGTAACGAGAACAACGCTAAGAGATATCTCTTTGGGAAGTGCCTCAAAAAATCAGAGGTATTGTTCTCGATGTAACAGCGAAAATCTTTGCAATCTGGAAGATAAAGGGTATCATCTGTTCTACGGATACGGTACCTGAAGATCGACCACAGAGGGCTTTTCTCTTCCGGAAGAGTTTATATAAATGGTTTAGGGGGATTTTGGAATTGGGCCGAGGAAAGATTGATAAGATGCCAGTGTGCTTCCAAAGAATAGTACCCTCTTTTTTGAAAGAGTTGGAGTTCAGATATAAGAAACCTAAGGGTGGTCTGTTTGACGTGATCGTTAATTATCTGTAAAATCCGGCTCAAAAGGGATTCATTAAATAAGGCAATATTAAGGAGTAGAAGATGAAAAAGCAATCAATCATGATATTTGGATTAGGAGATTTGGGCGGATATGTACTTGAATTTTTAGCAAGAATCCCTAACATCCCAAAGATCATTACCGTTGATATCAATGAGGAATGGGGAGTTCGTAAAACAAATAGCGCCATTGCCGGAGCTTCTCAATTCGGATTATATCCTGAGATCGAGTTTATTCCAGTGGATGTCTTTGATACCGATAGCGTAACAGATATGATGAGAAAAACCGAACCGACCATCATATATAATTCAATGACCCTCCAATCCTGGTGGGTTATTACCCAGCTTCCCCAACAAGATTATAAAGCCATTGATGAGGCTCGTTTTGCCCCTTGGTATCCGATGCACTTTGTTCCAATTTATAAATTGATGCAAGCCGTGGAAGCCTCTGGGATTGAGACGCATGTTGTAAATGCCGCCTTCCCCGACCTTGTAAATCCCGCGCTGTCGAAAATTGGACTGACTCCGACCGTTGGGATAGGCAATATAGATAACATTGTTTGTTCATTACGGCAGGTTGCTGCAAGTATGTTCGAAGTTCCTTTGCGATCAGCAAACATTTATCTCGTAGCACCCCACTATTTCAGTTACTATGCAGCGCGCTATGGAAACGATGGCGGTGCTCCCTATTACTTGAAAGTAATGATAGATGATAGAGACGTAACATCGCAGGTTGACCGAGAGAGATTTCTTGAAAATGCGGTAACATTGGCAAAGAGACCAGGTAGTGTGCAAGCTCATCCAGTTGTGGCATCATCGGTGTGTAAAGTTGTGCTGGGAATTTTGTTTGATACACACGAGATTGGACATGCGCCAGGACCGAATGGGTTACCAGGCGGATATCCTGTTAGACTGAGTTCTGAGGGAGTTGACGTATTTTTACCCGAAGGGATTACTCTTGATGAGGCGGTGCAGCTCAATAATGATGCACAAGTCCATGAGGGCGTGGAATCGATTGAAGAAGATGGTACAGTGATCTTGACAGATAAATCGGCGGGGATATTCAAGGATCTGCTTGATTTCGATTGCAAGATCTATACGATTGCCGATGTAGAAGTAAAAGCAAAAGAACTGGATAAAAAATTCAAAGCCTGGGCAAATAAACTATAAAAACATCTTATTAAGGAGGTAAAAAATAACGACAGAATAAGCGAAATAGTTGAAACAGTATTAATTTCACTAACCGTCATAAACAAAGGAGAAAGAAATGAATACATTAAAAAAACTTACCGTGGTAGTGATGATTAGCGTTTTTATGATTTGCGCTTTTCCGTTGTCTGGTTTTTGTGATAATTATCCTTCAAAACCTATAAAGCTTATAGTGACTTGGGGTGCCGGTGGTAGTACTGATATTATTGCGAGAAAAATAGCTTCAATAGCTGAGAAAAAACTGGGACAACCGATTGTTGTTGAAAATAAACCAGGTGGCAGTGGCAGTATGGGCATGGGCTTTGTCGCAAAGGCAAAACCCGATGGGTATACATTAGTTGTAGCACCTGGTTCTGCTCTTCGAAGAACACCTCATATCATAAATGTTTCATATGATCCCCTGAAAGATTTTACATTTATTGCTAAATTTCTCATGTATGCAAATGGCGTAATGGTTCCTGTGGAAAAACCGTGGAAGACATTTGACGAACTCGTCAGTTATGCGAAAGATCATCCCGGAGAACTTGTCTATGCAGTTCCAGGAGCGCTTGAGGCTGGCTATATAGGTATGACCTATGTAGCAAATCAAGAAGAACTCAAATGGAAGAGGGTTCCTTACAAGGGAGCCTCAGATGCTATGGCAGCGGTATTGGGAGGACATGCTGATTTCTTTGCCGGTGGAGGGATGGGTGGAAACTTAAAGTTGGTTGAAGCGGGTAAAGTACGCGCAGTCGCCATTTTTTCTCCGGAACGATTTCCTCTTTTGCCAGATGTGCCGACGTTAAAAGAATTAGGGTATGATCACATAAATACTAATGGGATTGGAATTGCAGCACCCGCTGGTCTCCCGGAAGAAATCCAGCAGACCTTGGAAACAGCATTTTTGGAAGCATCAAATGATCCGGAATTTATAGACCTTGCAAATAAAATGGCGTTGCCCTTTATAAGAATGAACGGAAAGGAATACAAGGAAGATGCTATCAAGGGAAATTTAGAAACTGGCAAAATGCTGGAGCTTATGGGACTCAAAAAAAATTAAGAATGTAAAATAAGAGAGGGGAAAGGCTATTTGCCTTTCCCCTCACAGGTATTCTGGAGCTTTTTGATGAATAAGAAAGTTGATACCATCCTTGGAATCGGTTTAATTCTATTTGGTCTTATAGGAATATTTTATATTGTTCCCAATTATGTTGATAAACCTCAGTTTGGCTTTATGGCAGAACTTCCCGCCGATATGTATCCGAAAATCATCATGGGCACCATTGTCATTTTAGGTATTGTTCTGTTTTTGCAGAGTTTATTTAGAACAAAAACAGAGGAAAAAAATACAATGCTCCCAGAACACAAAAAACGAGCCTTAATAGCAATTGTGATAATGATAGTGTTTCTCATTTCCATTGAAATTATCGGATATTATTTGGCGTGTGCCCTTTTTCTCCCCTTTACAATGTTTTATTTGGGAGAAAGAAAAATTTGGATTCTAGGGGTTGTTACTTTTACTTTTCTCGGTGTTAATTATTTGTTTTTTGAAAAATCGCTCAACATCATTCTGCCACGAGGGATTTTGTTTTAGTAAAAAGGAGAAATAATGGGGGCTGACATTCTTGCTGGTCTTGCTATGATTGCTGACTGGCATAATATATTTTTTATTGTGTGTGGCGTCAGCATTGGTATTGTGCTTGGATCAATTCCGGGGTTAACGGCAACTATGGGAATAGCTTTAATAATTCCCGTTACCTTTTACATGAATCCCGTTGCATCCATTTCTATGCTGATAGGAGCTTATAAAGGAGGATTATTTGGTGGATCAATCTCGGCAATTCTCATTGGTGCACCGGGAACTGACTCGGCTTCTGCCACTGTAGAAGATGGATATCCTCTTGCAAAGCAGGGAAAAGCAGGGAAAGCCTTAAAAATGGCGGTTTTTGCTTCTGTTATGGGAGATCTTATTGGACTATCCGCTCTGATAATTCTCTCCCCTACCATTGCGAAAATTGCTTTAAAGATTGGACCGGGAGATTTCGCGATGATCATGGTTTTTTCGCTGACGATCGTTGCAGGAGTTGCCGGTAAATCACTGACGAAGGGCTTGCTTTCATGTGCTTTCGGCTTACTATTTGGTTCAATAGGCATGGATCCTATTATCGGGCTTCAACGACTGACCTTTGAAATTGGTGCGCTTGACAATGGCATTTCGCTTTTAGCTTTTTTGATTGGACTTTTTGCGATACCAGAAATTATTACGCAAATGGAAAAGAAGCTATCTCATTCCGAGCCACTTCTGTTGCGAAGCAGTAACCCGGCTGATAACAACATAAGCTGGAAAGAATTTAAAGAAAATCTTAAATTTATCTTTCTTGGCGGAGGGATTGGGATAATCATCGGTGCCATTCCAGGGATCGGCCCTACGCCATCTGCATGGCTTACTTATGGTCAAGCGAAGAACTTTTCCAAAAAACCTGAAAAGTTCGGAAAAGGTGCCTTGGAAGGAGTAGCAGCAGCTGAATCAGGCAATAATGCCGCCTGCGGAGGAGCTCTCATTCCAATGTTTACACTTGGTGTTCCTGGAAGTTCCACTGTAGCAATCCTAATGGGAGCTTTTATTATTCAGGGAATCTTTCCTGGTCCTATGATTTTCAAAGAGAACGGTCCATTTGTTTATGCTACCTTTGCAGGACTTGTTATATCGAATATTGTGTTGTTCTTCCTCGCATTAACGGCGGTAAAAACTATCGCACCATTCCTTTGCAACGCCCCTCGAAAGATCATATTCCCGATTATCCTCGCCTTTTGCTTTGTTGGTTCTTTTGCGGTTACTACCGCAGTCTTTGATATGAGAATCATGCTTGCCTTTGGCTTGCTGGGCTATCTTATGCGTAAATTTGATTTCCCGGCAGCTCCCATGCTGATTGGATTTATCCTCGGTCCTATCGGTGAGCGAGCCGTACGTCAATTTATGATTATTGCCGACAATGACATAACAAAAATTCTTAATTACCCTATCGCCGATTTGTTTCTATTATTGACTATTGTTTCTATTATCGGAATCGCTCGTACAAATTGGAAGAAGGGCAGAAGTGAACGAAAGGAGATGACAACATGAAAGAAATAGTTCCCTATGCTGAAATACCGCGTGAAGAATATGAAGCCCGTTTAGAACGAGTTCAGGAACAAATGGAAAAAGACGGACTTGACGGAATGCTTTTGTTTAACAATAAGAATGTTTATTACTTTACCGGTTACAGGAGAACGGTTGCAACCGTGAAGGTTGAAGGCGTTCTGATGCTTAGGAATAAGCCTCCCATAATGTTCATGCCTCAACTGACGAGTCGATATTGCGAAAAAGCTGTGTGGATTGAAGATGTCCGATTTTATGGCGGGTCAAGCCATCTTGGATATCCGAAGACCGTTGTAGATTTAGTTGTGCAATCTGTAAAAAAACTGGGTTTGAATAGCCCGACCATTGGCATAGAATTGGGTGGTGACATATATCCTGATATTACCTATGCGGATCTCAATGAAATCCAGACTGAACTATCGGACGTTCATTTTGTCGATGCGGCCCCAACAATTTGGAATCAGCGTAAAATTAAGACACCATATGAACAAGATATAATGAGGAAGGTAGGACAGATCGGACTCGATGGTTTTATCGAAGGTCTTAAGGCTTTAAAAGAAGGAATCACGGAGAAAGAAATTTCTGATGTGATTTGGAACTATTGGGCATCACAAGGTATTTCAGATACCCCTATGGAAGGTCAATTGCTGGTCAGAAGTGGTTCCCAATTTGAAGGTTCTGAAGGCAGGTACCGATGTACTCATGCCCGTCCGACAGACTATCCAATACAAAGGGGTGAAATGGTTTTGATCGATGCTGGTCCCTGTTACAGGGGGTATTTTACCGATATTATGAGACAGGGTTGTGTGGGAAAACCATCGCCGGTTTTACGGGAACTATTTGACATTGCTGTTGTTGGATTTCAGAGAGGCATTGAAATGCTTAAACCCGGTGTGAAGATATCCGAGCTGCATAAAGAATCGATTGAAGCCATGAAAAAACGTAACCCCGATATAGAGTATCCCCTTTCGTTCGTTGGACATTCAATCGGGTTGGCGATTCATGAGCCACCGTGGTTTAGTGCGGATGAAGAATCTCTTCTCGAACCAGGGATGGTTATTAACCTGGAGATAGGAGCATACGATATTCCGCAATGGCGCACACTGGGAGGATTTCTGGAGGATTTATTCTTAATTACCGAAAATGGGTGCGAGAATCTAACTGAAGAGGGGTCAATGAATCTCTGGATATCAGAGTGAGAGGAAATTTATGAAAGATAAACAAACCTTAGAAGTAGCTCATCAAAGAGGAACACGTCTTTCAAAACCTCATGCCGATGAACTGATTAACTTATTCGGCGGCGCTCATGCACAGTCGGAATATTTTCGTGCCGATGATCTATTATTAATTAACTACGCACATGTGATTATGCTGTATGAGCAATCGATCATTAATCTTGATGAAGCAACTGAAATCCTTTTGGCAATTAAAAGCCTTGAAGAAGCAGGTGTCGAGGAAACAATTCATTTGGATTCTCGAGTAGGAGATCTTTCGACTCATGTTGAAGCCTATATTATTCAGGCGACAAGTGTTGAAACGGGAGGAAAGATTCACACTGGAAGGAGCCGAAATGATTTGTATCCAACCATGACAAAAATGCTGACGAGGAGATCAGTCCTGGATGTTTATGGAGCCCTTGTCAGTTTGAACGAGACGTTGCTTCTTCTCGCAGAAAAATATTCTGACACTATAATGCCTGGCTACACGCAGCACAGTCAGCATGCACAGCCCATAACCCTGGGATTTTATTTGTTGGGAAATTATGATGTCTTTGGACGAAGCCTCCAGCGCTTAGAGGATTTTTGGAAGCGCTTGAATTTGTGCCCCATGGGAGCTGCCGCTCTCGCAACAACGAGCTTTCCCTTAGACAGAAAAAGGATTGCAGAATTAATAGGATTTGATGATTTCCAGGAACACGCCTATGATGCAATAAGTAGTAGAGACTTTTTGCTCGAGTATCTGTTTATTCTAAGCGCTATTGCCTCTGATATCGGCCGCATAACCGAAAATCTTATATACTGGAATACCTATGAATTCGGAATGATAGTACTGGCAGACGAATTCACTTCTTTTAGTACCATCATGCCGCAAAAGAAGAATCCCGTGGCTCTTGAAACCCTGCGATCCTTGAATCCGGTTATCACGGGCAAACTTCACAACGCCTTTGGCATACTAAAGGCATTGCCCTGGAGTAATGGCAGAGAGAATACGATTCTTGACGATGATTCTATTGAAACGGGGACACAACTGAAAAACATGCTCTTACTTCTGAAAGGTATTCTTGAAAGCATGACAATTAAACAAGACCGGATGTATGATCTTGCCCTGCGAGGATTTTCTGTGAGTACCGATCTTGCTGATTTGATGGTTAAAGAATACGATTATTCTTTCAGGACGGCGCATGAGATTGTGGGGTTTATTGTCAAGAATGCCGTTGATGCAAATCTTGATCCAACCAAGATTACTTCCGGAATGGTTGAAGCAGCGGTCAAGGAATTCCTGGGAGAAGAAATTTCTGTAGATGCAGCAAAGATAAGACAAGTAGTCGATCCGAAAGAAAGCGTTGAAGTCAGGAATCTTCCCGGAGGGCCGGCACATAAAGAAGTAATCAGAATGAAAGAGAAACGGGAAATAATGCTCGAAACAAACAAAGAATTTCTTGTTTCATGCTCTTCTCGAATAGAGAATGCTCACAAAACCTTATATGGAAGAGTAAAGGATATAGTAGAGAGATAGTGTATAATGAAAACATTTTCTGAGATATTAGCAGATTATATTCATGATCTTACCTATGACGATCTCCCTCCCGCTGTGATTACAAAATGCAAACAAATTGTAATGGATACGATCGGCGTAATGGTCTTTGGCTCAGAAGCCCCATGGAGCAGGATTCTCCTTGATTATTTTGTTGAACAGGGAGGAACTGCAGACGCGAAGATTGTTTGTTCTGATATTCACCTTCCTGCTTCCAGTGCTGCCTTTGTCAACGGGACAATGGCCCATAGTTTTGATTATGATGATGATCTTGCCGCCTGTCATATCGCATCATGCATAATTCCGGCGGTACTTGCTATGGGTCAAAAAGTTAAAGCATCGGGGAAAGAACTTATTACTGCAATCACTGTAGGATACGATTTGACAGTACGTACTGCTGAAACGCTGGACGGGCACCATCTCTATGCAATGGGATTTCATCCGACTCCGGTATGCGGAGTAATCGGGGCGGTCGGCGCAGTGAGCAAATTGCTCAAACTTGATAAAGAGCAGATTAAATGTGCCTTTGGTATTGCAGGAAGTTTTCCATCGGGAAGTCTTGAATGGTTGAGTGACGGCTCTATGACAAAGCGTTTTCATGGTGGCAAGGCTGCAAGTGAGGGAATTATCTCAGCGTCTCTTGCACAAAAAGGATTCAGTGCACCTCGAACAGCCTTTGAAGGAGAAAATGGAATATTTAAGATATATCAAGTCCAAAGGCCGGAAAAGACTCTCGTCGAAGAATTGGGGCAGAGATTTGATGTTTTAAAAAGTTACCTTAAGTATTATCCCTGCTGCACCTGTAACGGGCCGGTTATAGATGCTATATTAGATTTGAAAGAACGGTGGTCTCTACAACACGAAAACATTCGAAAAATAGAAGTAAAGCTACGAAACACCTGTTTTTCTCTGGTAGGGAAACCTATTGAGAAAAAAAGGAATCCTGACACAATTCTTGATGCACAAATGAGTGCCCCATATTGTATTGCTGTGGCGTTACTTGACGGGGAAGCTTTTCCACAGCAATTTACTCTATCTAAATTAAAAGATCCGACAATAAAGGAAATAATGCAGAAGATTTCTGTTGAATGGGATGAATCAATGGAATTAGAGGGAAGTCCCAGACCGGTACCGGCGGAAATAGTGGTATTAACAACCGACGGAAAGGAGTTAAGAAAACGGGTTGATTATCAGAAGGGAACCTACCGCAATCCACTTACAGATGACGAAATAAAGATGAAATTTTCAATGTGTGTGGAAGGGAAGTTTTCAGAGACCGTTCGAAATCAACTGATTACATATATTGATCGGCTTGAGTATAGCCCCGATGTTACCCAAATTCCGACCAATTAAGAGTGATTAACTGAGATTGAAACTCGCTGTAATTTCGTATAATCGGATTCTCCGTTTTTGTTATGGCAATTTATATCAGAATCTCCGATTGTTGGGGAAGGTTTGTTTTTTTATTCGCTCACTAACCTCGCTCTCATTATTGAGTGGCGCGAGCGAATATCCATTCAAATTCCTTTCGCACGAATATCTTACATGTACTGTTAGCAATTAGATATGAGCAACGTATCCCATGAAAATTGATAGTTCAAAATGTATTGCCTGTAGGGCATGCCATTATTATTGCCCCGTCGAGGCCATTTCTATAATTAACCTGGAAGAGGGCAGATCTGTTAGTCAGATCGATCAGGATCTTTGTGTTGAATGTGGTGTTTGCCTCAGGGCTGCAGTGTGTCCCAATCAAGCTCACTATATCCCGGAACTTGCATGGCCAAGAACAATCCGTGCAGTATTTAGTGACCCTGTTTCAACGCATCCTTCGACCGGTATCAGAGGGCGTGGCACAAATGAAATGAAAACAAATGATGTGACAGGCCGATATACGAGAGGTTTTACAGGGGTATTGCTGGAATTAGGGCGGCCTGGACTTGGGACGGATTTCCGCGATTTTCAGAAAGTCTGTATGGGACTTGCTGATGTAGGCGTTGAGTTTGAACAAAAAAATCCTGTCGTTACACTTATGACGGACAAAAAGAAAGGTATATTCAGAGATGACATTCTCGATGAAAAAGTACTTTCTGTAATTATAGAATTTACCGTAAAAGACGACAACCTTCTTGAAATATTACATGCAATAAAACGATTATCTGAAAATATTTGTACTGTTTTTTCCTTAAGTCTTATCAATCGTATCGGAGAAAAAGGAGAAATCCCTCTGGTGCGTGGTGCTCAACAGGCTGGATTTGATCTATATCCGAATACCAAAAGTAATCTTGGGCTTGGCCGTCCTTTGAGAGGATAGAAAAGAAATGACACATACCCTTCACAGAAGAGGAAAGAGAGATTCTCTTAAAAGCGAGTTTGTTTTGATGATATTGGCAGATCGGAGCGTTAATTTGGAAGGCTCTCAGGAAAAGATGAGACAAATATGGAAAATTATTTCAAAATATGATGCATATTTGACCAATTATGGAAACCTGGACCACGGGATCAGCCATGAGGTGACATTTGATAAATTTGTTTGTGGCGAAGAGAATCAGTATGCTCACGCAGTCTTCAATAATCAAAATGCCTTAAAAGAATGTCTGAGAGAACTGAAGAGAAGAGATTTTGGACTATCGGTTGTTGTGTCCGGTCTTTTTGATGAGGTTCAAAAGATCTGTGAAGATATAGAAATCATCCCGCATACCGTTGAATATTCCCTGGGAGTCCATGGAAAAAAAGGAATGCTTCCTGAAGATAAAATTCTTGAAATAACAACAATGTGCGGTCATCATCTGGTTGCACCGAACCTGGTAAAACATATGGTGAAAAAAATTCAAGAAGGTGAAATCAGGTCGAGCGAAGCGGCAGTGGAATTGTCTCGTCAGTGTCGATGTGGAATATTTAATCCCGAGAGGGCTCAGATAATACTGGAGGAAATGGTTTCAGAAAAATAATATTTTAGTGTCAGGGATTCTTCAACCAAACAAGCAATTTCTTATGAGGAATGAGTGTGATGAAAATAACAAATGTCAAAACGTATCTCATTTATCCGGTAACAAAATCAGGATTGACTGTTTCGAAAAATTTGCTTTTTGTTAAAGTTGAGACCGATGAAGGTATAGACGGCTGGGGGGAATCGTTTACAATGCTTGACAGAGAACGGGTAATAGCACAACAAGTAACCGATCTTTCACGATATGTAATCGGAAGAAACCCTTTTCAAATAAAAGACTTTACACAAATGGCATTTAAGATTGCTGAAGGGAGAGGGTCCGTAGAGTTCTTTTCGGCTATGAGCGGAATTGAAATAGCGCTCTGGGACATCGTTGGGAAAAAACTTGAGGTACCGGTTTATAATCTTCTTGGTGGGTCGTGCCGCGAGACCATCAAGGTGTACGCAAACGGATGGACCAGAGGCGCGCAAAGTCCCCAGGAACTGGCCGAACGAGCTTTAATGGTGATAGAACAGGGTTTTACTGCGGTGAAGTTTTATCCCTTTCCTTTCTCGAAATCTGGAGATTTAAAAGCGGCTACTGAAAATGTTAAAGCAGTCAGAGAAGCTGTCGGACCAGATATTGATATTCTCATTGATGTTTGGCGTCGCCCGGAGCCCTCTGCTACGATAAGATTTGCAGAAATGTTACGGGAATTGGAAATATACTGGTATGAAGAACCTGTTCCTTCCGATAATATTGATATTCTTGCCAAAGTCCGTAACGCAGTTTCTTTTCCGGTTGTAACTGGTGAATGTCTTTATACAAAACACGATTTCAGGGAAGTCTTTGAAAAACAAGCGGCTGATATTATTAATCCCGATGTAGCAAGTTGTGGTGGTATTCTTCAAATGAAAGAATTAGCCGCTATGGCAGAACCATATTATGTTTTGATGGCGCCCCATAATTATAATAGCACTGCTGTTAGTTTAGCTGCCACTATACAGATAGCGGCTACGATACCTAATTTTCTTATTGCGGAGTACTTTATAACCTTTTCTGAAGTAAGCGAGACCTTTGTTAAACAACCCTTCAAAGTTCAAAATAGCCACATATCTCTTACAAAAAAATCAGGTTTGGGACTCGAGATAGATGAAGATGCTTTAAAAGACTATCCCTATCAGGAATTTCCATTGAGGAAATGGTGAGAGGAATCATCAATACAAAAGTCGAATATGCTGAACACCAAAATTGATGACAGTATGATTTTCTTGTCATTCTTCAAGGAACCCGATCGGGGTATGCTTGATTGAACTGAAAATAGAGTGCAATGCCTGCTGCTTGCAGAGGGGGAAGCGAGAATATACAATAAATAATTTCCTTAACAATCGGAGATTCCTCGCAACTTGTTGCGGAGAGTTTCAGGAGATCGTTAAAAATCAGAATTTAATCTTTCTGTACCATGTCGATAAATTCCGGAAGCATTAGAATTTTAACATTTCTCTCAGCTGGCATGTTGAGTAGCGCCTGAAAGTAACATCCCGTACAGACATGAACCATGCACTTCGTTTTCACATTTTCAATCATGTGATTTAATCCATCGGGCCTGTAACAACAGGCCGGTGCACTGATTCGGCTTATGGATAGCCCCTTTATCTTGCTAAAAATAGAATTGGTCGATTTTAAATCCATGGGTACTGGCGAGAACTTTTTAGGTAGCCGGTAACATCCCGCATAATAGTCTATTTTATTATCCCATTTCATTGTGTCGATCGTTTCATTCATCACCTGAGGATAGAAAATAATCTCTTCTTCCGGGAAGGCATGTTTGTATATAGGATAACAGGGAGAGCAGAAAATAATAAGCCGCTGAGCCCCCAGTCCTTTTGCCTTTCAATGTTCAATCCAACGAACTCACTGGAAAGCGATCGGCATTCGGCCATTGCCTCCTCATCCCTTTCTTTGATTGCCGGACGGTAGAGATTATTCCCACAGCAATATTCTTTTGAGAGAAAAGTATAGGTGATGCCGCCACGGTCCAGTATGAGAATTAACTTTTGTAGGATCTGGGGTATAGCTCCGAGGATCTGGCAGACGGTAATGATAACGTTATCAGCCCTGCGGTCATAGGGGAGTTTGTAGGCCTCCAGAACTTTGACACGGTTGGGGAGATTCTCGCTCGTATTTCCGGTAGAACGAATAACATCGACCATGTTTTTATCTACAAGTGGGTGCACTTCGTACTCTCCGGATTGTTTGTTGTTGGGTCAAACAATTCTACAATATGCCCAAAGAAAATGTATCACTTTATCCCGAGGACCGAACTGGCGCGATACAATATGATAATAGATTCATTATAACGCCTGCAAAGCTTCAGTACCGGTTAAGCGTACAAATTATCGATTATCATTAAGAATTGTCATAAATGTCCTTACTGTCAAAAAACTTTACAGTGCTGTATTTTTTTCTAAGTGTTCAATATTACTGTATTATTTATCTCGATGTAACGCGTGCCGTTTTTCTGGTGTCAGGATTCTTTACAATCTCGAATCTGCAAAAGTAGCTTTGTATCCGGTAATATTATGCAATATTAGGAGGTTATCTTTATGGCATGTAAATTGCTCATTTCATTACCGGGTCTAACACGTATTTGACTTGCTTTACAAAACATCGAGGAGGGCTTGAATATGAAAAAGCGGTTTATGACTTTCCATAGATTTTTACCTATCGTTTTATTACTCTGTCTTGTCTCATGTTTGATGTTAATGCCATTATCGGTTTATGCATTAACAACATTCAACTATGAAGGAGATGTCACTACCATCGACGAATATGATGGTACTAACCGTATAACAAATGCTGGATTCTCTCTTGGAGACACATTCAGCATTACCTTACAATTTGATGAAACAGCAGCAAATACCGCAACACAAGATTATTTGGGGAATTATTCCGCCATTGAAAATTTTACTATAAGCAATAGCGAGTATACTACTACTGGAATCAGTAGTAGCCCTGACGTGGATATTATAGTCTGGGACAATATTTCTCCATCAAATGTAGATTCGTTTACTGCATTTTCAGATTTTAACTCTAGCCCTTACATTCCTGGATTAGGGAATGATAGAATTTATCTTAGATTTAAGGATAATAGTTCCGCTCATGACAATACGATTTTTGGCTCCACTGGTCTGCCGATAGAACCTCTAGACCCCAATAATTTTGCTTATGCTTCCGCTATCATCGAATGGACTGAATGGGTCGACGAAGAATATGATTGGATATACAATAGTTTGTATATCAGCAATTTAAGAGTAGTAAATAATTCAGTTCCCGAACCAGCAACCATGCTACTATTAGGCTTTGGCTTGATGTGTTTAGCAGGGATAAGGAGAAAACTTCAGGGATAAATCTGATTTAGGCTTAAACCCGATGGTAGTTTTTATCATAAAAGGCAGGATCTTAAGCAGACCCTGCCTTTTTTATTATTGATTGCCAATTGAAGTCTTGGATTAAGCATATGAAAACAGTCCTGCGTATTTCGAATAAGCGTCAATCCGAAGTTGCGATAATAGATAATCAGATTCAGGTGCAGGTTCGAAGTGTTGATGCAATTTTGGATTGACGCTTGAAGAACTAAGCCGCCTGTCGTGAGCTATGGGGT
>Ga0272442_10000146_pt1 | contig 117306 bp, 108 predicted proteins | sample SSMForm2O_FD_200262 | JGI IMG/M metagenome (GOLD analysis project Ga0272442, IMG submission 200262) | Marine sediment archaeal communities from Little Sippewissett salt marsh, Falmouth, MA, United States - SSM-Form-2O | ecosystem: Environmental > Aquatic > Marine > Wetlands > Sediment ...
TCCTGATATCTCTTCGGCTATCCGATCAATTATATCTGAAATACCCTGCTGCGTGAGAATGATATTCTTCTGCATATTTTTCACCCCTTATGGAGAACGTGAAGCCTTAGCAAAAAAAATGTGATTAGTCAAGTAAAGAAAGCCTCTTTGCCCGGCCCTTATGTCTGCCTTTCATATTCCCGGTTTTTTCGTATAACGAATAACAAATAACCATGCCCCTTTTTTCTTTTCGCGCATCTGTAGCCGGTGTGCACAGGCACCGGCACTCTTTCTCCGGCCTTCTCTATTCCTTACGGAAAAGTGGCCGCATCCCCGGGCTTTTGTATGCATTACCTAAGCTGATAGGGCTCTCGGGAAGAAAGCGCGGTCTGCGGCCACTGCATGTTCCTGTGGTATTTTTTGTGAGATAAGGCCGGAAAAAGAGCCGCGGCGCCTACGCTTGCGCGTAAACAAACAAAGGTATAAAAGGCTGGACAGGGTGTATTCCCGGTTTTTCCGTATAACGTATAACCAATAACCAATAACCAATAACGCTGCACGTCTGGGCGGCTGAGGCCCTTTGAATTCTTTTCCTATCTTTTCTTGAAAAAGGAGAGGAGAATTCATATTATTCAGAACCGGCACTTTTAATCAGAATTTAGGAAAGCTGACAGGGCAAAAGGTCAATAAAATCATATGGGCCAAGACAATGCCCCTTTAAATCAAGAAAATTGATATGGAAAAATTTAATGAACTAAGTGAAAGGCTTGGCTACAAATTCAGGGATATGGATCTGCTTGGGCAGGCCTTCAGGCACTCATCCTATGTAAATGAACAACCAGATTCAGCTCTCAAGGACAACGAGCGGCTGGAGTTTCTCGGTGATGCGGTGCTGGATCTGGGTGTGAGTCATATCCTGATGGAACTTTTCAATGATGCCGAGGAAGGGGTGCTGTCAAAATTCCGGGCAATGATTGTGGATGAGGCAGGTCTGTACGTAATTGCGGAATCTTTGAACCTGGGTGAATTTCTGATGCTGGGCAAGGGGGAGGAGAGGAGCCGGGGAAGGGAAAAACCTTCTATACTCTCGGATACCGTGGAGGCCCTTTTGGGTGCCATATACCTTGATGCCGGGTTTGAGCGGACCCTTGAGATAATCGGCAGATTGTTTTCCACACAGTTGAAGGCCCTTGGAAAGGCAAAGACAGGCCGTGATTTCAAAAGCCTCCTTCAGGAGCATACACAGCAGCTCTACAAGGTGCTTCCAAGATACAGATTGCTTGAGGAAACCGGGCCCGCGCATGACAGGAGATTCAAGATCGCCCTCAGCATAAACGATGACATTATTTCGGAAGGTGAGGGCAAGAGTAAAAAGGAGGCAGAACAAAAGGCAGCGGAAACTGCGTATTTTTGTCTGAAAGAGATTTGAAACCGTTTATAGTTCCCATTTTTATCCCCCATCATGGCTGTCCGCATCGCTGTATCTTCTGTGAACAGGAGCGGATTACATCCCGGTCGGCAGGGGCCGTGAGTGCTCAGGATGTGAGGAAAACCCTGGACACGGCCGTTGCCTCCAGGGGCTTTGATCCCGAGCGAAATCCGGAGATCGCCTTTTACGGCGGCACCTTCACACGACTGCCTTTTGACAAAATGACGGAACTGCTAAATGCTACCGAACCTTATATAAGGCAAGGCCTTTTTAAAACGATTCGTGTTTCGACACGGCCGGACGCGCTTGCGGACAGACGTCTTGACACGCTCAAGTACTATCATGTCGAGACAGTGGAACTGGGTGTGCAGTCTATGGACGACAAGGTGTTGAGCCTTACCAACCGGGGGCATGGTTCCTCTGATACAATCAATGCGTTTGAGAAACTCAAAGACGCCGGTTTCAGGGTCGGGATGCAGCTTATGCCCGGTCTTCCCGGTGACAGTGCCGAAGGCTTTTTCGAGACGGTGGAAAAGGTTGTCGCTCTTAAACCTGATATGGTAAGGATCTACCCGGCCCTTGTGATAAAGGGGACTGAAATGGCTGAATGGTATGAAAACGGAAGGTATAAACCTCTTGAGCTGAAAGAGGCGGTCGATCTCTGCTCAAAGGCGTGCATGCGAATTGAGGCGGAAGGGATCCCTGTCATAAGGATAGGACTGATGAGTTCCCCATCCCTACTGGAAAAGGGCCAGATATTGGGAGGCCCCTGGCATTGCGCCTTCGGGTTTTTGGTAAGGTCTGAGATATTCCGCGTAAGAATGGCCGGGTCCCTTCCCGGGCCGGGCAAGGCTTCGGAGATTATGATATATGCAAACAAGAGAGACATCCCGCTTATCAGAGGCTACAAAAACGAGGGGATGAAATGGATAGAGATGAAAAGCGGGGCCAGGGTCTCGGATGTAAGAGAGGGGTCCGCCATCAGCCGGGGAACGATCAGGGTGGAGTGCTTATGAGCTTTTATTCCGGTTTCGTCGGCATATTCGGGGCGCCTAATGTAGGTAAATCGACGCTTTTAAACCGAATTACAGGCGCAAAGCTTGCGATTGTCTCTGCCAGGCCGCAGACTACCCGCAACAGGATAATGGGGATCTTGAACGGGGAGAATTCCCAGATCGTATTCGTGGATACCCCCGGTATCCACAGGCCCAGGACGGCTCTCCACAAAAGCATGGTGGAGTCCTCATACGCCGCGTTCAATGAGGTCGATATCCTCCTTCTTATGATAGAAACCCAAAAGGCCTTTGATCAGGAATCATCCAATATTTTAAGGAGGATGCGTGACCTGAAAAAGCCCTGCCTTCTGGTTATCAACAAGATCGATATCAGGCCGAAAGAGGCACTCCTCCCTATTATTGATCACTACAGGGGTAAATTTCCTTTTGAGGCCTTTTTGCCTGTGTCCGCTTTGAATGGAGAGGGTATTGACGCCGTTGTTGATGAATTGAGGTCAAGACTTGACAAGGGACCTCAGTTTTTCCCCCCTGATATGGAAACCGATCAGTCCGAGTCCTTTATGGTCTCTGAAATCATAAGAGAAAAGATCTATCTGCGAATGAAAAAAGAGCTTCCCTACTCATCCGCCGTGACTGTTGATACCATTGGCGAGGCATCTGAAAGAAACCTTGTTTCAATTAAGGCACGCATACATGTGGAAACGGAGTCTCAGAAGAAGATATTTATCGGCCGCAGAGGTGAAAACATAAAGGAGATCGGCACCTCGGCCAGGAAGGAGCTTGAACAGATATTCGGAAGCAGGATCTTTCTTGATCTTACAGTGGTAGTGTCCAGAAACTGGAGCAGAGATTCGAGGATCCTTCGAAATCTGGGCTATTGATGCCGGCATACAGGCCGATTGGATAAAATCTTGCGGCTTCAGCATGTGGCGCATTTTGGAGCAGGGTATAAAAAACCAACCGCCCTTAAGGACGGTTGGTTTTTTAGGAGGAAAGAGTAATTTGACTGACAATAGATTATGCAATATGCCTGCCAATCCCTCTTTATTTTGCGGTAAATTGGTAATCTATTGAATTAATTGAATATTTAAGCAGGATGTCAGGCGTGACCCTTTTTTGCCTGGGCATAAAAGGTACAAAATATTGTACCCAATATCGCCCATGGATTGCTATTTCGGTTTAACGCTTTGAATTTACAGTAAAAACATGGATACAATATTTTAAACCGCTAAACATTGATATTGTACTTCTTCATTTTATGCTGTATCAGGCTTTTTGTAATTCCGAGCATCCTTGCAGCATGGGCCTGTATATTTTTGTTTTGGGAAAGTGCACGTCTTATCAGTTTTTCTTCAATCCTTTCAAGTGCTTCAGGAAGAGGTATATTTACAGGGACGAATCTGTCCACATCAAATTCGGTTTCAGCGCCGGTCAGTTCATCAGGCAGGTCTTCAGCCGAAATGGTGCCTCCGGAGTTGAGAACTACCGCCCTTTCAATGACGTTTTCAAGCTCCCTGACGTTTCCGGGCCAGCCATATGAATAAATAGCCTTCCACGCCTCAGGGCTTAATCCTGATGTCTCCGACGAACCTTCCTCTTTATATTTCTGAATAAAGTGCCTTACAAGCAGGGGGAGGTCATCCGTTCTTTCACATAAAGGGGGCACGTCGATTTTAATGACATTAAGCCTGTAAAAGAGGTCTTCCCGGAAAACGCCTTTTGAGACATCGTCCTTGATATCTCTGTTGGATGCTGAAAGAACACGCACGTCAACCTTTATCGATCTTGTACCTCCAACCCTTTCAAATTCCATTTCCTGCAGAACTCTCAGCAGTTTTACCTGCAGGGGGGGAGGCATTTCACCCACCTCGTCAAGAAACAGGGTGCCGCCGTCCGCCATTTCAAACCGCCCCTTTTTCATTGCCACGGCCCCTGTAAAGGCACCCCTCTCATGGCCGAACAGCTCACTTTCAAGGAGGGTCTCCGTGAGTGCTCCGCAATTTATGGAGATAAAGGGTTCATCCTTTCTCGGGCTTCCATAGTGAATGGCCTTTGCTATCAGTTCCTTTCCGGTTCCGGAGGGTCCGGTTATTAGCACGGAGGCCTTTGACTGGGCAACCTTGTCGATGATATCGTATATCTTGAGCATGGGTGAGCTTTTGCCGACCATATTCCCATATTTGAACCTGTCGGTCAGTGCCTCGTTGAGCCGTATGTTTTCCTTTACAAGGCGGAAGTTTTTCAGGGCCTTTTTTACGGTCAGCTTCAGTTCTTCATTTTGAAACGGCTTGGTTATGTAATCATAGGCCTGCTCTCTCATCGCCTCAACCGCCATTTCGATAGTACCGAATGCGGTCATTATTATTACGGGCAGCTCGGATTTCATGGCTTTGCAGCTTTTCAGCAGTTCCATACCGCTCATGCCGGGCATCTTCATGTCCGTAATGACCAGATCAAGATCGGAGTTCCTTATAAGCTCCAATGCATCTTTGGCGTTTTGACAGGTAAGTATTTCATATCCTTCCGGTGAAAGCAGCGCCTCCAGAACCACCAGATAATTTTTTTCGTCGTCCACTATAAGAATTGTTTCCATAGTATGCGCTCCACCTAGGCACGGGGCAGTTTAATGAAGACCATGGTTCCTGAACCTTCATCGCTTTCGATCCAGATCGATCCCCTGTGGCCTTCGATAATATTTCTCACAATCGGAAGTCCCAGCCCGCTGCCTTCATCCTTTGTACTGAAAAAAGGGTTGAATATCTTACCGAGGTCTTTCCCACGGATGCCGGAACCGGTATCTTTTATAGCAAGGATATAATTTTCTTCATCTTCGTTTACTTCTATGGTTATTTCGCCTCCCTGTTTCATGGACTGCACGGAATTCATGAGAATATTAAGGAAACTCCTGTACAGGAGTTGAGGGTCGGCCTTTATCCTCAGGGGGCGGTTGAGATCTTTGTTGACGATGATTCCATGTTTAGCCAGGTGAGGCCCGAGAAAGGAGAGATTCCTAGTTATGATCTCGTCCAGATAACAGTCCTGAAGATTGGGTTCAGAAGGCCTCGCAAAATCGAGGAATTCGGTAACAATGTTATTGAGCCTTGTTGACTCCTCGACTATGACGCCTGATAAGTTTTTCTGGGTTTCCTGTGCGTCAGGCAGCGTTCCGAGCAGTTCTGCAGTACTTCTTATAATCCCCAGAGGATTTCTGATTTCATGGGATACTCCGGCGCACATCTGACCTAGCGCTGCAAGCCTTTCGGCCTGATCGAGCTGAGCCTGAAGCTCTCTTTGCTCCCTTGCCCTTTGCTCCAGGATGTTTTCGGCCTTATGGACAATCAATAAGAGGGCGATGAATATGAAGCCCATTATAAGTAGCGAAAGCCCGAATATGACATACTGAAGTCTCACTGTCGACTTGTACTCTGTTGTCAGGTCCTGTATCAGTTCGAACACCCCGAGCACATAACCCTTTTCATTTGCCATATATCCCATTTTTCGAAATGGTATATAGGTCCTGAGTTTTTTTTCTCCTCCGATCAGGTCCAGGCCAAGGCCCCAGAGACTTTCTTCCTCTGATAGAAGCCTGGAACTGCTTTTCCCTTTTACGGCCGACAGATAGCCGGGATTTTCAGATACCTTTTTACCCACAATCTCCGGGTCCGTGCTGTAGGCGACCACACCTTTGCCTATGTCATAGATATTGACCATGTCCATCTTAAAGCTATGGGTGGTGTTTTTGACTATCCGGTCCATCAGATCATGTTGTTCTTTTTCCCTAAGCCGTATCTGCCCGAAACGCATAGTCACAGGAATGACAAAGTTTTGAAATACCTGGTGGTTGAGGTTCTCACCCAGAAAAAGGGCGTAGTTTTCGTAGCTTTTTGTGAGAAGATCCTTTGCCTGCTGAGATATGACAACGGAGAAGGGAAAGCTGGCCAGGGCGAGGACGATGAAGCTGGCATAGGCGAAAAATTTTACGAGTCTGAACTGTTTCCCTTTTAAAGGGCGGATATTTTCAGTTTTTGCCATAATTAAGAAAGGGCCTGGGCCTCCGGGTAAAGCTTGATTTTAGATTGCCGAAAGGGGTCTTAAATAAAATATTCCAACTCTTGATATTATTCATAAACAATAGTCCGGGTCAACATCTATGGGTGTGAGTCTTATTTTATTTACTTGGTCACGCTCCGTCACCTGCTCTTGTGCGCAAACAAACAAAGGTATAAAATAATGGACAGGGGTGCGTTTCCGGTTTTTCCGTATAAAATAACCATGCCCCTTTTTTTCTTTTCTCGCATCTGTAGCCGGTGCGCGCAGGCGCCGGCACTCTTTCATCCGGCCTTCTCTATGTGTTACGGAAAAGCGGCCGTATCCCCGGGCTTTTGCAGGCGTTACCCGAACTGATGGGGCTCCCGGGAGGAAAGCCCGGTCTACGGCCACTGGAACTTCCTGTGGTATTTTTTTGTGAGATAAGGCCTCCTGAAACAGCTCCGGCACCTGCTCTTGTGTGTATGGCAGAAAATTGAACAAGAAAATGGGTATCTGTTTCTGGCCGAATGAAACAGGGGTAAGTGCCGAAGGCGTGAGGGTAAAGGCGTTGAACGAAGCGGGGCTCCGGTCTTAAATTAACAAAAAGTTCTCACCTGGCGCCGCCTGCCTTGAGATCGTAAATGAAATAGTGTTTAATATAACCGCAAAAAGAAATGTTGACATGAAAAACATACCTGAATTTTAATGCTCTCGGTCAGTCCCTGATTCCGCCCTCCAGGCGGAACTATCAGTTAAAGAGAATATGGACAGCAGGTCCGCTTTTACACGCTAGGCCCGCAGAAGGAAGGTCTCCGATTATACCTCCTGAGGGCGTCTATTTTGAAGGTGAATAAAAGGAGAGGAAGACGATATGATCTTTAATGAGGAATTCGAAACCCTTCCAAGGGAGGCACTTGAAGCGCTTCAGCTTAAAAGGCTCAAGCAGGTGCTTCAAAGGGCCTACCATACGGTTGATTTTTATAAGGGGTCGTTTAAAAAATCAGGGATCTCGCCTGATGAAATCAAGGGTCTTGATGATATCAAGAGATTCCCATTTACCACAAAGCAGGATCTGAGGGACAACTACCCTTTCGGTCTTTTTGCTGTCCCGATGAGCAGCATCGTGAGGCTTCACGCCTCATCAGGGACAACAGGAAAACCCACCGTGGTAGGATACACACGAAGAGACATAGCCACGTGGTCGGAACTGATGGCAAGGTCCTTTATGGCTGCCGGTCTTACCCGGGATGATATGATACACAACGCATACGGTTACGGCCTCTTTACCGGCGGGCTCGGGACTCACTACGGTGCTGAAAGACTCGGTGCAAGCGTTATTCCGATGTCCGGCGGAAACACAAAAAAGCAGATAATGATCCTCCAGGACTTTGCCCCCACCGCTATATGCTGTACCCCTAGCTACGCACTCTACCTGGCCGAACAGGGCGAAGAGATGGGTGTCGACATGAAGGCCCTGGCCCTCAGGGTAGGTGTTTTCGGGGCCGAGCCCTGGAGCGAGAAGATAAGAAAGGAGATAGAACAAAGACTCGATATCGACGCCCTGGACATATACGGACTTTCCGAGATAATCGGTCCGGGCGTGGCAATCGAGTGCAAAGAGGGTCGGGAGGGTCTTCATATCTTTGAAGATCACTTCCTGGTGGAGACCATTGACCCTCAGACAGGACAGGTCCTTCCCCGGGGTGAGGCAGGGGAACTGGTATTTACCTCTCTGACCAAGGAGGCCTTTCCCCTTATCCGCTACCGAACCAGGGATCTGTCACGGCTTATAAAAGAGCCCTGCAGGTGTGGAAGGACCCATGTGAGGATGGAAAGGGTATCGGGCAGAAGCGATGATATGCTGATAATAAGGGGCGTAAACGTTTTCCCGAGCCAGGTGGAGAGCGTGCTTCTCAATATAGAAGGGCTTGAACCGCACTATGAACTGATGGTCGACAGGGTCGGGAAGATGGATACACTGGAGATCTGCGTGGAGGTGAGTGAAAAGATCTTTTCAGATGAAATCAGGGCGCTTCAGAATCTGGAAAGGCGGATAACAAAGGATATCAAGGAGTATCTGGGAATTACCGCGAAGATAAAACTGGTAGGGCCCAAGAATCTCAGGCGATTCGAGGGAAAGGCCCACAGGGTAATAGACAATAGACACAGCTGAGAGGAGATAGGTCCATGAAAGTTGAGCAGCTTTCCATATTTCTGGAAAATAAACCCGGAATGCTTGAACAGGCGGCCAAGGTGCTTGGCGAAAAGGAAATCAATATCAGGGCGCTGTCTCTGGCCGATACCTCTGACTTCGGAATCCTCCGCATAATTGTAAACGATATTGACAAGGCTGAAAAGGCACTTCAGGAAAAGGGATTCACCGTCAGGAGGACCTTTGTGGTTGCAGTTGCAGTGCCGGACCGTCCGGGAGGTTTTTACAGCATTCTGGCGGCGCTCTCGGAAAAGAACATCAGCACCGAATATACCTATGCATTTGTTGAAAGAAGCAAGGAAAAGGCGCTGATCATCTTCAGGTTCGACCGGACAGATGAGGCGATAGACGTGCTTCAGGAAAAAGGTTTTACCGTGATCCCGGGCAGTCAGGTGTATAATCTGTAGAGATAAGGCAGGTGGAAATATCCTTATGGAGATTGAATCTTAAGAATCGTTTGTAACGGGCCTTTCAATAAGCAGGTCATTTAATCGGCTCAACATGCAAATAATCTGGAGGCATAATGAAGACTATCGGACTTATCGGTGGAATGAGCTGGGAATCATCGATTGAATACTACCGGATAATAAATGAAACGGTAAGGCAAAGGCTGGGAGGTCTTCACTCTGCGAAGTCGCTTATCTACTCGGTTGATTTTGCCGAAGTGGAAAAACTCCAGAAAGGGCAAAGGTGGGAAGAAGCCACGGAGGTAATGATAGATGCCGCCAGGGCGCTTGAAAGGGGAGGTGCCGATTTTGTAATCATCTGCACTAATACCATGCACCTTATGGCCGAACAGGTGGAAGCCGGGATAGGCATACCTCTTCTTCATATTGCGGATGCAACGGCAGCCAGGATAAAAGAAAAAGGCTATGATACCATAGGCCTCCTCGGCACAAGCTTTACCATGGAAGCGGACTTTTACAGGGGCAGACTGGAGCAGATGCACGATCTGAATGTCATTATTCCTGAAGGCCCTGATAGGAAGATGGTACACAAGGTAATATATGACGAACTGTGCTGCGGTAAGATCTCCGAACTGGCCAGGAGGAGATATCTGGAGGTTATCGAACGGCTCGTAAACAGAGGATCGGAGGCGATAATCCTGGGATGCACCGAGATCGGTCTTCTCGTCAAGGACAAGGATTCGCCTGTTGAACTTTTTGATACCGCCCGTATTCATGCGGTAGCGGCGGTCGAATACGCGCTTGCCTGAAGGCTGGGGTGGAAGGTGTTACGGTATAATCAAAGGGAGGGGTGATATGAAGGTAATGGTTGTAGGAGGAGGCGGAAGGGAACATGCCCTGGCCTGGAAGGCTGCTTGCTCACCATTGGTGGAAAGGGTTTTTGTCGCGCCGGGAAACGCGGGTACGGCGGGGGAGAAAAACGTTGAAAATCTGGCCATAAGTGACGGTTCCGTGGGAGAGCTGGCCGATTTCGCGGAAAAGGAAAGGATTGACCTCACCATAATAGGCCCTGAAAATCCTCTTGTTAAAGGGGTTGTGGATGTTTTTGCCGAAAAGGGTCTCAAGTGTTTCGGCCCTACGAGAAAGGGGGCTCAACTGGAGGGATCAAAGGGCTTTGCGAAAGATTTTCTCGCGAGAAATTTCATCCCAACGGCCGACTATAAGATATTCGAGGATGCGGGAGCCGCAAAGGATTATATACGCAAAATCGGCACCCCCCTGGTTATCAAGGCGGACGGGCTTGCGGCCGGAAAGGGTGTCATCATAGCTCAAAGCGAGTCAGATGCCTTCAGCAGTGTGGACAATATGCTTTCAGGCGAGGCATTCGGCAAGGCGGGGCAGACTATTGTTGTTGAAGAGATGCTCAGGGGTGAAGAGGCAAGTTTCATCGTAATGACCGATGGGAAAAACATACTGCCTCTAGCCACTTCTCAGGATCATAAGACCAGAGACAATGGTGATAAGGGACCAAACACCGGAGGTATGGGCGCCTATTCGCCGGCCCCGGTGCTTACCGATGAGATCTACCAGCGGGCCATGAAAGAGGTTATTGAACCGACCGTAAAGGGCATGGCTGAAGAGGGTGTCCCTTACATCGGGTTCCTCTACGCGGGGCTGATGATCCAGAAGGATGGTACACCCAAGGTACTTGAATACAACTGCCGTTTTGGAGATCCTGAGACACAGCCGATAATCCTGAGGCTTAAATCGGACCTTGTGGAGCTTTGCCTTGCAGCCCTTGACGGACGATTGAACGAAGTAGAGGCACTCTGGGATGAAAGATCGTCCCTCGGGGTGGTAATGGCTGCCGGGGGGTATCCTATAGAATACCGGAAGGGAGACGTTATAGAGGGTCTGGGAGGCCTGGATGAAAGGGGTTACAAGGTGTTTCATGCGGGCACCAGGATGCGGGACGGAAAGATAGTTACAAACGGCGGCAGGGTGCTGTGCGTGACCGCACTGGGTCGGAAGGTGAGCAGTGCCAGGGATAAGGCGTATGACATAGTCAAGAAGATAGGCTGGAAGGATGCATATTATCGCACTGATATAGGCCATAGGGCTATTGCAAGAGAAAACTCAGGGTCTTAGGCTGCAGCCGGTGCGCGCAGGCGCCGGCACTCTTTCTCCGGCCTTCTCTATTTCTTACGGAAAAGTGGCCGCATCCCCGGGCTTTTGTATGCATTACCTAAGCTGATAGGGCTCCCGGGAAGAAAGCGCGGTCTGCGGCCACTGCATCTTCCTGTGGTATTTTTTTGTGAGATAAGGCCTCCTGAAAGAGCCCCGGCACCTGCTCTTGTGTGCAAACAGAGGTACAAGAATGGACTTTTTACAAAGTCGTAAAAATTAAAGAGTAAAGGAAAGGAACAAATTAGAAATGGATCTGGAACGGCTTCCTTTTATGCTGTACGCCGATGATGAAGGTAAAATCTATGAACATCCGTATCTGCGCATGGCCGCCTTTTCAGGGGATAAGCCTGTGGAGCTGGATGAAAGCGATCTCATCTCAATGCCTGAATTCAGCAAACTGTTTTTTCTTCCCAAATGCCCGCCTATCGGGGTTGATCCGGAAAGCGGTGAGCTTGTTCGGATCGAAGAAGAGGATGTGTCGGGAAAAAAGGTCAGGTGCAACGCGGTATCGGCATTTCTTGAGCCCGGATTCGTGAGGACACACCTTCCGGCCGCCGATTACGGTGAAAAGGATTATGATCTTCCGATGTGGGCCTACACCGCGGTCGGTTTCAGGGATGACAGCTACCGGGTCGCCGGTTTCCAGATCGAATATAACCACACATGGGACCCTGCAAATTATGACGACCGGGAATTGATTACGGCAATCGACAGATTCAGGGATGAATATGGTGCGGGGCCTCTTACAAAGCATCTTATAAATTGTGCCACGGTTAACCACTGTTTTGCCGCTAAAAACCTGTTTCTCAGAAGATGGGAGGCCCCGCTTCCTGTAAGTCAGAGCTGCAATGCCGGATGCCTTGGCTGCCTTTCCCTGCAGCCGGAGGGATCATTTGAGGCCTCGCACGCAAGGCTGGCGTTCAGGCCAGGCAGGGAGGAACTCGTATCTATTGCGCTCAATCATCTGAAGAACGCTCCCAACCCTATTGTAAGCTTCGGCCAGGGCTGTGAGGGTGAGCCTTTGACAGAGCATGCACTTATCGTGGAGAGCATAAGTGATATGAGAAAGGGCACGGACAAGGGCACGATCAATCTCAACACAAACGGCAGCCTTCCGGGGATGGTGAAAAAGATAATCTCAAGCGGGCTAGATTCCATCAGAATAAGCCTCAACAGTCCCAGGAAATCCTTGTATGATGCCTACTATCGGCCGAAGGGCTATGGTTTCGATGATGTGGTGGAATCCGTCAGGCTTTCACGGGATATGGGCATATACACCATGATCAATTACCTTGTCTTTCCAGGGATATCGGATCAGGAAAAGGAGCTGGAGGCACTCCTGGCGCTTGTTGAAAAAACGGGTGTAAACTTCATACACCTCAAAAACCTGAACATTGACCCAGCATTTTATCTTGAAAGCATGCCCTGTTCAGAACAGCCCGGCATGGGCATGAAGAAAATGATTTCCATCCTCAAGGATGCGTGTCCCGACCTTGAGCTGGGCTATTTCAATCAACCTGTAAGATAGAGAGGGTGAGCCTTTTTCCTTGACAGGTAAAGTCATGAGGAATTCTATCAGGCCTTGATCAGGATAGCCGGTCTGCTCAGATGAAGAAGCTATGTCTCTAATAGATGATTCCAGATATTTCAACTTGAAATTCAATCAGGTTGACGAAGTCGTATATCTCCCTGAAAAGGGGATACAGGTTCTCAATCAGCCTTTTTTTTCAAAAGGAAATTCCAGGTTTTTGGAGAGTATAAGTCTTTGCGGCAAAAGGAGCCAGTTTCCCGCCGATTTTTCGGGCGTATGCGATAAACCGGATTTTCAGCGGGATATATTGGGACTTGACAAGGCCATAACCCGGAATAATTCATTCAAATACAGCATAATCAAAGGCCCTTCTTGCTCCAAATCAAAGGAGGCGCTCATTTTTTTCCATGGATTAAATGAAAGAAAATGGGACAAATACCTCCCGTGGGCCGAGATCCTCCACAGGTTAACCGGTAAAACGGTCATCCTGTTTCCGATAGCATACCACATGAATCGTGCCCCGGAGAGCTGGAGTGAGCCCCGGTTAATGAATTACCTTTCAAAGACTCGCAAAAAGATGTTCCCCGGGCTAAGGTCGAGCTCCTTTGCAAATGCCGCCATAAGCTGCAGGCTGCATGATGAACCGGCAAGATTTATGACATCTGTTATGCAGACATTCCAGGATGTGGTTTCGCTTGCAGGTCAGATAAGGGACGGAAGAAATCCCCATTTTGACAGGGATGCAAGCATTGATTTTTTTGCCTATTCCATAGGCTGTTTCCTGTCCCTGATTATCGTCATGACAGACCCAAGGGAGCTGTTTTCAGATTCCAGGCTCTGCATGTTCTGCGGGGGCGCGGCCATGCTTACGACAAGACCTGAAGGAAAATCGATAATGGACAGCCTTGCAAATAAGGAGCTTAATTCTTTCTTTTACAGGTTTCTGGATAGCGAAGATGATTTTTCAGCCGGGGCATCTTTTGATGAGAGGGCCGTAAACTTTTTCAGGGCGCTGCTTGATCGTGAAAGATTGAGCGATATCAGGGATGATAGACTGAGACAACTGGCTGACAGGCTTTTTGTGATTGGGCTTCAAAAAGACATCGTAGTCCCCCCGTGTGCGCTTGAATGGACATTCAGCGGCTCAAAGGGAGACCTGCCCATAAGGCGATCTTATCTTGATTTTGAATACCCCTACACACATCAGGAACCGTTTCCACTTATGGAGAAAAGGAGCAGGGAGATTGAAAAATCCTTTGAAAGGTCTTTCTCGATGGCAGCGGCGTATCTGTCATAATGGCCTGCTGTCAGGTCATGTTTCAATCATCCGGACGATTTCATAAGCCTTTTGTCAGCCTGAAGGCCGTGAAAGGCTGTCAATACATAGGAAAAGGTCCTTTTTTCTCCAGGTTTCATATCCAGTTTGAACCGCACTCTTTTAAGGTCCAGTTTTTCAAAGGAATCGAAATCACCGCTCTTTTCAATCTGCCATGATCCGGAAGAGAAATTGCGCGTTATCTCTATTTGACATGGAACAGGCCGGGTGTTTTTCACCTCTATCTCAATTTTCTGAATCTCCCGCCAGCCGCTTATATCGCCCTGTTTGTCAAATGTATAATCTGAACTTTCATGGGACAGCAGCCTGGGTTCGACAATCAGATCCGAGGTTGAGCCGAGGTTGAGTTCGATATCTTCCCCCACGGGGATATATTTGAATTTTGAACCGCCTTCATAGGTGAGGTATCCTTCTTCTCCCAGTTTTTTGTAGGCCTTCAGAGTGCCTCCAGGTATGGGAGTCTTGCCTAACCTGTGTTCAGCGTCGTTTTTGAAGCTCAAAAATCTCGTTACCTTATCGCCGAAACGGGCAGGATCATATTTATAGAGGTTCGTGACCGGGACGCCGGTTGCCTCAAAACTAAGCAGCCTTTTGGCCCACCTGTCAGGGATTGTTTCCCTGCCCTCTATTGAATAGAGAAAATATTCGCTGAGGGCCTCTTTTTTTATCTCCTTGGGCCTTTCGCTTAAGACACTCACGGCCTTTTCAAGCTTCATCTTGGCGAGCCTTGCAGGTCTGGCAGGTTCCCTTCCCGGTTCGCGATCTGCCTTGAAAGTCATAGGCGTGCCGTAGGGGAATTTTCTGCGGGCAAGTGTCGCTATCTCATCAAGGAGGTTTATTTTCCCGACTATCAGGCGTATCTCGGAATCTTCATAGCCTTCACCGCTGTTATTAATAACCCTTATATAGCCTTTAAGATCCATCGATTTTTCATCCCTGCCAAGGGTGGCGACATAGAATGCCCGCCATGACAATCCGCTTGTCAGGTAGGTGATTTCAACCGGTAGGTTACCTGCTACCCTGCTTTCAACATTCCATATTCCGAGGTTCTTTCCCTGAGCAGGAAAAGAGATCTCCAATATCTCAACCTGATCGGCCTGCCTTTTGGGCCGCATGTCAAGACTTGTGGGGTCTATAAGTGTGTTGGCCCATGAAAACTGGAGACGGTTGAGGCCTTTTCTCAATGTAAGTGCCCTGGTATCCCTTACCAGGGTAAGATCAGAAGAATTATATATGGTGAGCCGGACCGCGTCTCGCTGGGGAAGGGTGACCAGATCCACCTTCGCAAGGGCCGGAAAGTTCCAGAAAAGGGCTGAAAATAATAAAATGCAAACAAGGGCGTGCCTCATAGTTGTCCCTCCAATCATCTCACATTCCTTCTGTTGTAATGCATTATAAGTTCCTTTTTGGCCCCGGGGGGCAGATCGATCCTGAATTCAACGGTGTTGGCATCCCTCAAGTTATACTCGAAGCTGCAGTTCAGCATATCCCATTGTCCGGGGATATGCTGAATCATTGTAAGAGTGGCCGGTTGTTTTTTGAAATTTTCGATTTTCGCTTTAATCATTTCATCCGTATCATAGAGAACCGTCCTGTTTTTTGAATTTCGCCTGATGTTTATTCGCCTTTCTTTCATCTTCCTCTGGGTTACGACAATATCCCGGCTGTCTCCTATGTATATGTCCATCCTTTCTCCCACAGGAACCCGGCCGATTGAGTCTTCACCCAGAAATATGCCGCTCCCATGGCCGTCCTTCTGGAAAATGCGAATTTTTCCGGCAAGAAGGTCGAACCCGCCCAGGTTGGATAATTTATCATTTGAGATCCTGTAGACAACAGGAATGCCCTGCGCGGCATTTTCTGATTCAGGGTCCCAGGGATGAATGCCCGCATCAAAGGTCCATACCTTTTGGACAGGGACCTCCTTTTTTTCAAATAATAGCAGTTGTTTTGTCTCATTTTGCCGTATGTTTTTGGCAAAGGCTCTTTCCTGGTCCAAAAAAACCAGGGCCTTTTCAAACTCCTCACCGGAAAAATTGCGAATCACGAGAAATCCCTTGAGGTTAATCCCTGTTTCATTCTGATCTGCCATTGCCCTGTACTTAACCAGCCTGTCTATGTCGGACAGAAGATAGCTTATCCTTACAGCCACCTCCAGGGCTCCGTCAGAGTGAATATCCCAGACCAGGGCGTCCTCGTCAGGCGGGTAGCTTACTGCGAGAAGGGTCGCCTTGTATGGGTGGGAAAGGACCTTGAGGCGAATCGAATCCTCATCAATGCTTACCCCTTTCCATGAAAAATCCACCTTATTGATCCCTTTCTGAAGTGTCAGGACCCGTTCCTCTTCAATCAGGGTTGCCCTCGGATTTTCCATTCTTATAACGGCAGCCCCCCGTTCAGGAAGGGCTACCAGCTTGACCCTTGCCAGCACCGGTTGGGCAAAAACGATAGAAAAAAATGCCGTCACCAGAAGGGCCTTTTCAATAAGATCTTTCTTCATTGTGCCTTTCTCCTGTCTTATTATTTTCAGGACATGGATCAGAGAATAAATCAGTGTGGTTTTTAAATCAACATTCAAGGGTGAAAATTGCCGGAGCCTAATACTTGAATATGAACATGTGCATTTTTTCAGGTCCCCGGTTTATTTTGTTCAGGCAATTAATAATTTTCCGGAGAAATTGCCTTATTTTAATTTTACAAGACCTTTTCTCTTTACACCCGGCCTTCCATTCCATATCCTACCACTTCGAAAACGCCGGATTTTTACCAGGCGAACCCTTTTTTACCTCATATAACTGACCATAGATTTTAATAATAGAAATGCATCCGAAAAATTTGGTTGGCCCGACCCTTAGACAATTAAATCTTCATAAAATTTTCATCTCGGCCATTATCCTGGTATGGGCGAATCTGCAGGCCTGCTCTCCGCTTTCAGCCGTTCCCGTGACATTAAAGGAGGCAAAGGACTATGTCATAGGGCAGGAGGAAAGTTTCTCCCATCCGGTAAAAAGGGTGCTTGCCGCTGTTGTTCATGACCTGGGAGAGATGAATTTCAAAATCAAAAGAATCGAATATTTCAGTCAGAAAGGCTACGTACGAGCCGATTGGGGGGATGCCTTCGTGTGCCTGTCTCTTGAGACGATAACTCCAAGGCTTACAAAGGTGATATGCAAGTTGAAACGAGGCAGTGTCTCCACCAGGGAATACTCCTCGGAAGAGGAGCTTTTCAACCGGCTGCGGGAGAGCCTGTGTGAAAAAAATGATTTTGACCTGAAAAAACTTGCGGCCGGAATGGCCGGGATTCATGCATCAGCAGACAAGGACTCCCCTGTAATAGGCTACCTGGGACAGGGGGCGGCAGCTCAACTCCTGAGCAGGGAAGGAAAATGGGCACGAATAGCCTTGATGGACAACTATTTCGGCTACATAGAATCAAGTCTCTTAGGGGCAAAACCTTGAGTATTCGTAAGGCAGAAACCGTTCTTAATCCATTCTATTACGACTTCACCAGCCATTGAGATGAAAGCCTTTTATGAAAAATAAAATGAGCCTTGAAAGGTCTCTGGCCTATAAGAAAAACCTGGAGAGAATAATAGACAGCCTTGCCGAAGGTATAATAGCCCATGACAGGGAAAGGCGCGTAGTCTATTTTAATCGTGAAGCTGAAAAGATAACCGGATTTTCAAGAAAACAGGTGCTTGGAAGAGACTGTCACGATGCATTCGGCGGCCCTTTCTGCGGGGGCAGGTGCTCTTTTTCCGAAGATCCTCCGGCGAATTGGGTGGACATGGAATACCCCCTCAACATAGTTACCGCCGGCGGGGAAAGCAGAAGGATTGAAATGCGGGTCAGCGGGATGACGGACGAGGCCGGTGATTTTATCGGGATAATAGCGGCCTTCAGGGATGTTACGGATATTACGGGACTCAGAATCGCCCTCGGCAAACTCAAGGGATTTTCAGGGATAATAGGCAAGGACCCCAAAATCCTGAACATCTTTCAACAGATCCGGGATCTTTCCACAAATGACTATCCCGTGCACATATCCGGGGAGACCGGAACCGGCAAGGAACTGGTTGCAAACGCGATACATGAAGAAAGCCGCAGGGGGGGTGCTCCTTTTGTGCCGGTTAACTGCGCCGCCCTTCCTGAGGGTATCCTTGAAAGTGAACTGTTCGGACATGTGAAGGGGGCGTTTACGGGCGCGGTCAGAGACAAAAAGGGCCGTTTTGAGCTTGCCCATGGAGGCACACTGTTTCTTGATGAGGTAGCGGATCTGCCGAAGGTCATGCAGGCAAAAATATTGCGCGTTATTCAGGATAAATCCTTTGAGAGGGTTGGAGGAGAGCGGACAATATCTGTAGATGTACGGATTATCAGCGCAACCAATAAGGACCTCGGCAGTGAAGTGAAAAAGGGTAGCTTTCGAGACGACCTCTATTACCGGCTTAATGTCGTGCCGGTCATTGTACCTCCCCTGAGGGAGAGGAAGGCGGACCTGCCGCTGCTGATCGAACACTTTCTTGAGACGGCAAAAGAGGAAGGGCAAATCATCAAGGGGATTTCGCGACAGGCGATGGATCTTGCCCTTGATTATGACTGGCCCGGAAACGTTCGGGAGCTGCAGAGTGCCGTAAGATTCGCCACCGTAAGATCAAGGGGCGAAATAATCGGACCCGAGCATCTGCCCTTGGAACTGAATAATATGAAAAAAATGTCCGGCAGACGGGGCCCTGCCGGAAAACTGGAAAAGACCCTTGTAAAAGACGCCTTAACCGAAAGCGGGGGCAACAAGGCCAAGGCCGCCAGAATACTGGGCGTGGGACGCGCCACCCTGTACAGGTTTTTAAAAGACAATAAAGGTGTATCATGATACACCTTTGTCTCAAAAAAATATTGAGACATATATGAATTGAAGTTGTAAATGACATGTTTTATATTTTTATTTCAAGTAGTTATGCCCCACATGTAACATGTCGGCATAGCGGACCGCTTGTCTCTGATTGAATCATGGCTCGGTGCCGCATCCTGCAATGCCTGCCCTTGATGTGTTCAAAACAGCAATAATAACAAAGCATTATGCCTTTTTGAGATCAAAAAGCGTTATGTCTCGATTATGTCTCGGAAAAATCCGGGTTGCCTACGGGACTTGTGAAGCCTTCCCGGTTAAGCGCTTGATATCATGCTTGTTTTTTTGCGCAGCCTTCTGGCATGCTTTTTGATATATCTATTCCAACAATGAAACAACTGCGTGAGGTTCATTTATAGGGGGCGGGTTTTTGGCAGGCCTGTAAATTCTTCAGACGCTCCTACCTTTTGAGCCGGCAGGAGAAGCTGAAAGTAATGAAGGCATGTAATGAAATGATAAACAGGGTTCTGGAGTTATCCGGAAAGATGATCGATCTTGCCGATAAGGGTGATGCAGCAAGAGATGATAACGGATGCGGAGCACTTTACGGCATGTTGAGAGACTCGGCCTACAAACTTCAGAAATTTGCAAAGTCTGAAAAGGATGCTCATATTAAAAAAGGTAAGTGGGGATAAGTGCCCGGCTAATTTATTTTATTATATTCAGGCATGATAATTTTAATGGAGGCTGATCAAATGGCGGTTTTTAAATGTTCAAAATGTGGTTATGAAAAGGATGGAAGATGCAAACCTCAAAAGTGCCCGGAATGCGGAGAAAAAAAGAGCTTTGAGAAAAAACAATAATGAAATGAGAAGTGCGCAATTTTCATCCTGTGTGTAGCAGGGGCTTCAGATTAAAACCTGCCGGAAAAGGCGGAAGAGCGGTAAAGGATCAAAAAATTCCCCTTTTTGGCGATTAATTGGCTATAATCATATATTAAAAGAAAGAGGTGGAAAGCATGGATAAGACCAAAAGTAATCTCATGGAGGCATTTGCCGGTGAATCACAGGCAAACAGGCGTTACCTTGCCTTTGCAAGACAGGCGGAAAATGAAGGCCTTTCTCAGATCGCCAGGCTTTTCAGGGCAGCCGCGGAAGCGGAAACGGTTCATGCACACTCACACTTAAGGGCGCTGGGCGCGATCAGGTCCACTTCGGAGAATCTAAAGGATGCCATAGAGGGTGAGACTCATGAATACAAAGAGATGTATCCCGATATGATTGAAGAGGCTATGAATGAAGACAACAAGGCGGCACTCAGATCTTTTACCTATGCAAATGAGGTGGAAAAGATACATGCAGGGCTATATCAAAAGGCCCTGGAAAAGATGGACAGCCTTGAAGAAACTGACTATTACGTTTGTTCCGTGTGCGGATATACCTGTGAGGGAGAACCCCCTGAAAGCTGTCCCGTATGTAAATCAAAGGCAAAGGCCTTTTTTAAAGTAGAATAGGAAGATGGCTGAAAAAGATCATTATCCGTTTAAAAACCGATAAGCGGGTTTGTTCCCAAATCGGACTCTTTTTAGTACATATTGAAGTAAACTTGAAAAAAGTTCAATTTTGACCCGCAGGCAAAGATGGAGGAGATATAATAGACATGGCTGAACCTAAAGACATGTGGCAATGTCAGACCGTAAATTGCGGATATATATACAACCCCGACAAGGGGGACCGAAAGGGTAAGATCCCCAAAGGGACCCTTTTTGAGGATCTGCCGGCCGATTGGAAATGCCCGGTATGCGGGGCTACAAAAAAGGCTTTCAGGCCACTGGGTGGACCCGGGTCGGTGGCGGCGGAAGGGAGTTGACGGTCCCTCAGTAAACAAGATGTTTTTTATTACCGTGGCAGCAGGTATGAGAAATTCGGATAGGAACCTGAAACAATTTAGACGAATCAAAGGAGGTATGGATTGATGGATTTGAAAGGAAGCCGGACGGAAAAAAACTTGTTAACCGCCTTTGCGGGGGAATCTCAGGCGAGAAACCGGTATAACTATTTTGCAAGCAAGGCCAAAAAGGAAGGCTTTGTGCAGATTTCCGCCATATTCGAGGAGACAGCCAACCAGGAAAAGGAACATGCCAAGAGGCTCTTCAAATTCCTGGAAGGCGGTGAAACGGAAATCACGGCGGCCTTCCCGGCAGGCGTAATAGGAAATACCGTGGACAATCTCAAGGCGTCTGCGGCAGGCGAAAACTATGAGCATACTGAGATGTACCCCGGTTTTGCTGAAACGGCCAGACAGGAAGGTTTCGGCGTGATAGCGGCGGTTTTTGAGGCAATCGCGGTTGCGGAAAAGCAGCATGAAAAGCGCTACAATGATCTGGCGGCAAATATTGAAGCAGGTCGTGTATTTAAAAGGGAGAAAGAGGTGGTCTGGAGATGCAGGAACTGCGGCTATATCTTTACAGGAGATGAGGCTCCGGAACTATGTCCCGCCTGTGCCCACCCTCAGGCTCATTTTGAATTGCTGGGAGAAAACTATTAGTCAGTATTCATCCATAAATCAAGATTTATGGACTCATGCTATCAGCAATCAGTACGCCAAAAAGACGGCGTACAAGCTCTCAGCTGTCAGTAAGACATTCGGCGTATCAACTAAAAATAGTTATCACAGGTATAACGGTCCTGTTAATTTGAAAAAAGGAGGATAAAAAATGGCGGAAAGACTTGAGATTTATAAATGTGAGGTTTGCGGAAATATCGTGGAGGTATTGCATGGGGGCAAGGGAGAGCTTGTATGCTGCGGTGCGCCTATGAAGCTTTTCAAGGAAAATACCGTTGACGCGGCAAAGGAAAAACATGTGCCTGTTGTTGAAAAGACCTCAGCCGGTTTCAAGGTGAAGGTAGGGGATGTGGCCCATCCGATGGAAGAAAAACATTATATCGAATGGATTGAAATTATCGCCGACGGAAGACTTTACCGTAAATTTCTAAGCCCCGGGCAGGAGCCTGCAGCCGTTTTTGAGATAGAGGCGGATAAGGTTACCGCAAGGGAGTATTGTAATATGCACGGTTTGTGGAAGGCCTAGCAACTTTTTGTTTTGTCTGACATTATTCAGCAAGGGAGGAAAAAATGGGCGATTGGAAGTGTACGAATTGCGGGTATACCCTCAAGGCGGAAACGCCTCCGGAGAAATGCCCCTCTTGCAGTGAAAAGTGCGAGTTTATAGACATTACGTGCTATATCCCGGATTGTGGTAATACCGGCCAGGATACTCGACTGGGATAACATCAGCAATTATCTTATGTTTTTACTCCTTGATATTGCGCATGTTTGATGGACCATCAGCGCGTAGTGCCCTCCGGGAGGTAAAAATGGGAAACGCTCTTGTAGTCTATTGTACAAGGACCGGACAAACCAAGAATATCGCCGAGTTAATCGCGGAGGGTATACGGTTTGAGGGTCATGAATCAACGGTCGTAAATGTTTCCGAGATAAAAAAGGAAGATGCACTCAATGGCTATGACGCCTATATTTTCGGTTCCGCCACATATCATGGGCAAATGATGCAGGGTATGAAGACCATGCTTTTTCTCGCGGAAAAGGCAAATCTTGAAGGAAAAATCGGAGGTTCTTTCGGGGCCTATGGCTGGAGCGGGGAGGCGCCAGGGCGCATTTTCGACACCATGGAGAATATATTCAACATGGCAATGGTAAGCGGCCCTTTGAAACTGAAGTCCGCCTTATTAGGCGGCGGCAAGCAAATGGCGCAGGATTACGGCCGCCAGGTAGGAAAGATGCTGAATCCCTGAATCTTATTAATGCAAGAAAGGAGAAAACCATGACTACTCCTCAGCATTGCCCCGGTTTTGAACAGCGCAAGAATCTCAAGTCTTTTGTCTGCAAGTGCCCGAACTGCGGGAAAGAGAAAGAAATCTTTTCCGACGAATTCGACAGGGTGCATAAATGCAAAGGCTGCGGAAAGGAAATTGATTTTACAAAGTGCACCTTGGAGGCTGGAAATTAGGCCTCTCACAGCCAGTAAGGTCAAAACGCCCCTGCTGAGGCAAGGGCGGACTTTTTAAATCTGTTTTTAATTAAATCACTAACAGGAGGTAAAGAGATGGACAAGTATGTGTGTACGGTATGTGGCTATGTGTATGATCCGGCTGATGGAGATCCTGATAATGGAGTCGATGCCGGGACCTCTTTTGACGCACTGCCTGATGATTGGACATGCCCGGTCTGCGGCGCAAGCAAGGACCAGTTTGATAAGGAGGACTAGGGTCGTTTTGCGGTGTGATATCTTGAGAACTTCGGAAACGTCCCTACTGTATTAATCGGCCGGGCGTTTCCGAACATTTTTATGGGTTTAAGTTTTAGGAGAGAGCTATGAAGCCTTTAGAGATTGCCGACGGGATCTATTCGGTTGGCGCTGTAGACTGGAATATAAGGGATTTCCACGGTTATTCGACATATCCCGGAACCACATATAATTCCTATCTCATAATGGATGAAAAGATAACCCTCATAGATACGGTAAAAAAAGAATTCTCAGATGATCTCATTGAGAACATAGGCAGGATTGTCGATCCTAAAAAGATAGACTATTTTGTCAGCAACCACACCGAGATGGATCATTCCGGAAGCATCCCCAGGGTTATGCACCGGATAGGAGAGGAAAAGCCTGTCTTCTGTTCCAAGATGGGACAAAAAAACCTTTCAATGCATTTGCCCGGCAAATACAATTACAACCCTGTTGAAAACGGGGGTGAGCTGAGCCTGGGCAAAAGGACCCTCTCATTTATGGAGACAAGGATGCTTCATTGGCCGGACAGCATGTTCACATATGTAAAGGAGGATAATATCCTCTTTTCAAGTGACGCATTCGGTCAGCACTATGCAGGTCCTGAAAGGTTCGACGATCAGATCGGGGATGATATAATGCCCCATGCCAAAAAGTATTTTGCAAACATCCTGCTTCTCTATTCTCCTCTCATCCAGAAGCTTCTGTCCAAGGTAAAGGAAATCGGGCTCAATCCCGACATGATATGTCCTGACCATGGGATCATATGGCGAAAGGATCCGGGAAGGATCATAGATGCCTATGACAGCTGGAGCAGACAGGAGCCGACCAGAAAGGCTGTGGTGATATACGATACCATGTGGCACAGCACGGAGAAGATGGCCGACGCAATCGCGGAATCGCTCATAAATGAAGGCGTTTACGCCAAACCGATGCATCTAAGAAGCTGCCACAGAAGCGATATTATAACGGAGGTCCTGGATGCAGGAGCTGTAGTAGTAGGCTCACCGACCCTTAATAATGGGATATTCCCCACCCTTGGTGATTTTCTTACCTATATGAAAGGTCTTAAACCGAAGAATAAGGTGGCCGCGGCATTCGGTTCTTACGGCTGGAGCGGAGAGGCGGTAAAACTGATAAAAAATGAGTTGGATGCAATGAATTTCAAGGTTGTGGAACCGGGACTAAGGGTTCAGTATGTGCCTGACGGAGAGGCGCTTGAGGCCTGCTATGAACTTGGAAGAAAGGTGGCTGAGCAGCTTCCCGAGTAAAGTGCCGTTTAAGGCCGGAGGATTTTCGATCGGGTGAAGACCGCACCCATAATAGACAGATCCAGATGCAGCGGATGCGAATCATGCGTGTCTGTCTGTCCCGAGGTCTTTGAGTGGGATGAAGACCTGGGAGAGGTATGGGTAAGGGATCTTGAAGAGTATCCGGAAGATGCCCTTAACGAGGCTGTTGCCTGTTGTCCGGAAGAATGCATATCAATCGAGAAATGAAGTGAAAGGAAGGATTAGGTTAGAGACGTACTTAAGATTTCAGCAAAGATCGCATCAGATCATAAAGTAGACAAAGGAGGCATGCTTATGGCCCAGATACCTGTAATGGTTTACACCCTTAGTACATGCAGTCACTGTAAGTCCACCAAGAGAATGCTTGATAAATGCAATGTTGAATATGAGTTTGAGGATGTGGATCTTCTCAAGGGAGAAGAAAGAAAAAGCGTGGTTGATGATGTGAAAAGACATAACCCTAACCTTTCTTTTCCCACGATAATAATCGGTGATACCGTCATCGTTGGATTTAAAGAAGATGAGATCAAGGAGGCCCTCGGACTATGAATGAAGTAGAAAAGCTTTATGAAATGTTGAAAAAGGTTCAGGAACCCAGGGGTTATTACTTTAATAAAGACAAAGACAGGGTGTTTGAGCTTCTTGAAGCACTTCTGTTAAACAAAGAGCGCTACGGCTATATGGGCTGCCCCTGCAGGCTCGCATCGGGGGACCGTGAAAAAGACAAGGATATCCTCTGCCCCTGTGTCTACAGGGATCAGGATGTAAAGGAATACGGCAGCTGTTACTGCAACCTCTATGTGACAAAGGAATGGAACGAAGAGGAGCCGCCACATAAGTACGTTCCTGAAAGAAGGCCGCCTGAGAAGATATCCTAGTGGCATAATCTGGTGCCAGGCCTTGTCTGCGGTATGGGTTTTTCCCTGTCCCAAGAAAAATGAACCCCTGACGGGGTTCATTTGCAAACAGCACTGAAACCATGTTTCTTCCAAAAAACATATTAACACCTGCCGATAAAGATTGAGCTTCCATGTTTTAGTAGAGGACATGAAGGTGAAAGAAAAGATAAAAACCGGCGGCCGATAAAATGAAAGAGAAGCAGATTCAAAGGCTTGCCATCCTGTTAGGGGTAGCGGTCCTTTTTGCCGCATTCAAGATCTTTGATCTGGACAGGTTTTTCTCCCTTGACTATCTGAAGGCATCCAGAGATTCCTTTTCTCAAATCTACTCCCGGCATCAGTTCCTTGCGATTGCCGTCTATATGATGATCTACATCGTAGCGACGGCCATTTCCCTGCCCGGAGCTGCCGCACTCACACTTATCGGCGGGGCTTTATTCGGCTTTGTCTACGGAACGTTTATCGTATCTTTTGCAAGCACCATTGGTGCGACTGCCGCCTGTTTTGTCTCAAGATTTATCCTCAGGCAGTGGGTTCAGCAGAGATTCGGAGATAAGCTCAGGGCCATTAACAGGGGGATTGAAACTGAAGGCCCCTTCTACCTTTTCTCACTGCGCCTGATTCCTGTTTTTCCTTTCTTTGTGATAAATCTCGCCATGGGGATAACCAGGATGCCGCTTTTCTCCTTTTACTGGGTGTCTCAGGTGGGCATGCTGCCCGGCACAATGGTCTATGTAAACGCGGGAAAAGAGCTGGGGCGGATTGATTCCCTTTCAGGTATCTTATCCCCGGGCCTGATAATATCTTTTGTTATACTTGGCCTTTTCCCCATTACGGTAAAAAAGCTTATGGCCCGTTACAGAATAAAGAAGGGCAAGGACCCCTCTTTGGCTGAGTAATGAGGGGTCGGGAGGGCAAGTAGAATCTTCAGCCCTAAGGGGGCGCACTATCCAAAAGGGAGAGATCTTATGAATATGAAAGGGGCCTTTCTTATATTTGCCCTGGCCCTTATTATACCTGGGATTTTCTGCGCCGGAGAGTGCCCTGCCAAAGGGGCGGCTGACAACAGCCTCTATGCGGAACTGCTCAAAAGATATGTAAAGGACGGCCTTGTCGATTACAGCGGACTGAAGAAAGACGAAGAGGTGCTGGACCGATATCTAATGGTGCTGGAAGAGGTAAGTCCTGAGGCCCTTTCGAAGGAATCGCGGTTTGCCTTTTACGTAAACGCCTACAATGCCTGGACAATAAAACTTATCCTGACCGGATACCCGGGTGTTGAGTCGATAAAGGAGCTGGGATCGTTTTTGAGGAGCCCCTGGAAGAAAAAGATCTGCCGTATAGACGGGGACCTGAAAAGTCTCGATGAGATAGAGCATGAGATACTTCGCAAGGACTTCAATGACCCTCGTGTGCATTTTGCAATAAACTGCGCATTCAGGAGCTGCCCTCCCCTGAGAGGCGAGCCTTATGAGGGTGAAATACTTGAGGCGCAGCTGGATGATGCGACCAGATCCTTTATAAATGATCCGGAAATGAACCGTCTTGAGGGTGATACCCTCCATGTAAGCAAGATATTTGACTGGTTTAAAGAGGATTTTAACGATGATATCCCCAGGTTTTTCCTGCCTTACGCAGAAGGAGATTTGAAAAAGGCGCTGGATGAGGGCAGGGATAAAATCAGGGTGAAATATCTCGATTATGACTGGTCGCTTAACGGCAGTTGAAAGGGGAGGATATCATGCCGGATTATGATTTTGATATAGGTATAATAGGAGGAGGGGCCGCGGGCCTCACCGTTGCATCCGGGGCGGCCCAGCTTGGAGCAAGAACCCTTTTGATAGAAAAGGAGGAATCTCTCGGTGGTGACTGCCTGCACTTCGGGTGCGTTCCGAGCAAGACCCTTATAAGGTCGGCCCATGTCTATCATCTCATGAAAAGACATAAAGACCATGGACTGCCCAAGGTCGATATCCCCCCTGTTGATTTCAGCAAGGTGGCGGCAAGGATTCAATCCGTGATAAATACCATTCAGGCTTATGATTCCGAGGAACGCTTCTGCTCTCTGGGCGCAAGAGTGGAATTCGGTGAACCGGGATTTATCGATTCTCATACAATAGATCTCGGAGCAGGGACTTTTTCCGCCAGAAACTGGGTCATAGCAACAGGGTCCTCTGCAGGCATACCCGATATACCCGGTCTTGAAGGATCAACATTTATCACCAACAGGGAGCTTTTTTCTCTTAGGTCCCTTCCTGAATCGATGATAATCCTGGGGGCCGGGCCGCTAGCCGTTGAAATGGCCCAGGCCTTCCGCCGTCTGGGTACAGTTGTCACGGTGGTTCAGCGAAGCGGGCAGATCCTGAGCAGGGAGGATAAAGACATGGCGGACCTGGTCATGGAGACCTTGAGTTCCGAAGGGGTCAAATTTTACCTTAACTCCAGGGTCGTGTCCGCAGAGGATAAGGGAAATGCCAGGGTCGTTAGAATCGATACCTCAGAGGGAAAAGAGGTGTCGATCAAGGCGGAAACTCTCCTTGTGGCCCTTGGAAGAAAGGCTAATACCGAGGGGCTCAATCTTGAAGCGATCGGTGTTGAATGTGATGAAAAAGGCATATCAACGGATGCCCGCATGAAAACCTCGCGTAAACATATATATGCGGCAGGAGATGTCACGGGCAGGTATCAGTTTACACATGCGGCAGGTTATGAAGGGGCAATCGTTTTGAGTAACGCCCTGTTTCGTCTTCCGAGAAAGGCGGATTATACCTTCCTCCCCTGGTGCACCTATACCGAGCCGGAGCTGGCGAGCATCGGGATGAATGAAAAGGTTGCAAAGGCCGCGGGAATAGATTTCAAGTTGTATATAGAGGAATTCAAAGACAATGACAGGGGCCTTGCAGAAGGGGAGGGGGCAGGCAGGATTAAGATGCTGCTGGATTCAAGGGAAAAACCGATCGGAGTCCAGATCGCGGGTCCCCATGCAGGCGAGCTTTTGAGCGAGTGGGTCGCGGTCTTAAACGGCAGGGTAAAGCTTTCGACTCTGGCCTCCGCCGTTCATCCTTATCCCACGCTGGGAGAGATAAACAAGCGGGTGGCAGGGACCTATTTTTCACCAAGGATTTTTTCTGATACGGTCAAAAAGGGGCTGAAGTTCTTTTTTCACCTAAAGGGAAGGGCGTGCACCCCTAATTAGTGCTCATCCATAAATCAAGATTTACGGGCTCATGATATCAGCAATCAGCTCTCAGCAGTCAGTAAAACACTTGAGATATCAATTTGTTGGCTACTTACTGATAGCTGACGGCTGAAGGCAACATCCAGAAATGATTCATTTCTGGATGGAAACTAATTAGATTCCCATCCGGAAATGCAACCACGGATGAGAACTAACCGGTAGTTGTCTTAATCATTGGAGGTTTTTTATGAGATTAGCCATGGTAGGACTGGGCCGTATGGGTATGAATATGGCAAGGCGCCTTATCAATGGGGGGCACCGGGTGGTGGCGTATAACAGGAGCAGGGATAAGGTGGACCTTTTGAGCCGGGAAGGAGCCTTAGGGGCATACAGCCTTGAAGAGGTCGTCGAAAAACTGGATCAGCCTCGTATCATATGGATTATGCTTCCCGCAGGCCCTCCGGTGGATGATCATATTGATCGGCTTTTACCTCTTATTTCAAAAGGTGATATTATAATCGAAGGGGGAAATTCCTTTTACAGGGATGACATAAAAAGGAGCGAGACACTTGAGAAAAGAGGCATAAGATACATGGATGCCGGGGTAAGCGGGGGTATCCGGGGACTCAAGAACGGATACTGTCTCATGCTGGGAGGAGACAAGGAGACCTTCGGATATCTTGAGCCTGTATTTGAGACCCTCGCTCCTGAAGGCGGTTTTCTCCACTGCGGGGCTGCAGGTGCGGGCCATTTCGTAAAGATGATTCATAACGGCATAGAATACGGTATGATGCAGGCATACGGAGAGGGATTCGAGCTGCTTGAGGCATCTCCCTATTCCGGTTCTTTCAACTACAGGGAGATATCACATCTCTGGAATCAGGGAAGCGTGATCCGTTCCTGGCTGCTTGAGCTTGCAGAGGATGCATTTGCCGGGGGGGATAAGCTTGACGATATAAAGGGTTATATCGAGGATTCAGGCGAGGGCAGGTGGACGGTTCAGCATGCGGTGGAAAGCGGGGTATCGGCCCCTGTCACCACTCTTTCCCTTATGCGCCGGTTTGAATCTCAGACACGGGACAGCTTCTCGGACAGGTTTGTGGCGGCCCTGCGCCGCGAATTCGGCGGTCATGCCGTAAAGGAAAAGGTGAAATGATTATGGATGATAAAAAACCGGATACCCTTGTTACGTTTGACACGCCTGATTCGGATTATAATTTAGGCTCCTGCATGATCGAAGGCGCACTTGATCCATGTATGATTGTAATCATCGGTGCCTCAGGAGACCTTGCCGCGAGAAAAATCATGCCGGCGCTTTATAATCTCTATCTTAAAGGCGCCTTTTCCTCCCCCTTTCTGGTGGTGGGCGCAAGCCGCACGGAGATGACCGATGAATCATTCAGGGACAGGATGAGGCTGGCCATGTCAGGACATGCCGGGCTTGATCTTTCAGAGTGGGATTCCTTTTCCTCCCGCCTTTTTTACTGTCCCCTTGTCTATGGGGACCCGGATTCCTTTGAAGTGCTTTCGGCAAGGCTTAAAAGGCTTGACCTAGAGGGCAGTACCGCGGGAAATCGAATGTTTTATCTTGCCATTCCTCCCATACTCTATCAGGAGGTTGCCCGGATGCTCGGCAGGGCGGATCTTTCAAGGGAACAGGGCGATTTTAACGGATGGTCAAGGATAGTGGTGGAAAAGCCTTTCGGCCGTGACCTTGAAACCGCACTTGCCCTTGACAGTGCCCTTCATGAAAATTTCCTGGAACACCAGATATTCAGGATAGACCATTACCTGGCAAAGGAGACGGTCCAGAATATACTCATGTTCCGCTTTGCAAACGCCATATTCGAACCGGTCTGGAACAGGAGATATATCGAATCGGTAAGTATCACGGCGGCAGAGACCCTCGGGGTTGAGCACAGGGCCGGTTATTACGAGCATGCAGGGGTCCTGCGCGACATGTTTCAGAACCATATGATGCAGCTTCTCTCCCTTACCGCCATGGACCCCCCTTCGCGCTTTGAGGCGGACCTGGTGAGGGATGAAAAGGTGAGGGTCTACAGGGCCCTGAGACCGTTTCCGGTTGATAACCTGCGTGAACACCTGGTGCTGGGCCAGTATGAGGAGGGAGACCTCGAAGGAGCCAAGGTCCCGTCTTACCGGAGTGAAGAGAGGGTAAGCGGCTCTTCCCTTATACCCACATATGCCGTGATGAGGGTGTTTATCGATAACTGGCGCTGGCAGGGGGTGCCGTTTTATCTTGAATCGGGCAAGAGGCTTAAAAGAAAACTGACGCAGATCGCCATAGACTTCAGGGAGGTCCCCCATTCGATGTTCAGGTCCATAGTAGGGGTTGAAATAGCCGCCAACAGGCTGATCCTGGGGATATATCCGGAGGAGAAGATCTCTCTCACGTTTCAGACAAAACAGCCGGGGGCAAAGGTGTGCCTGAGATCGGTTACCATGGATTTCCAATACAACCGGGACTACAAGGGGCCGATGCTGGATGCATACGAAAAGGTGCTGGTCGACTGCATGCTGGGGGACCAGATGCTTTTCTGGCGTCAGGACGGCGTCAATCTCTGCTGGTCCTTTCTTACACCCATACTGGAGAGTTGCGAGACCTGCGGCGACAGGGCCGAGAACCTCATGTTTTATCCTGCCGGTTCATGGGGCCCTGAAGAGGCTGATACGATAATGCCTTTAAGACGATAATCTCAGGCAGCGGGGGGGTGAAGGTTGGTAACAAGGATTATTGTCGATAGCGAAAAGGAGCTTGCCGCAACAGGGTCGGAACTGATCGTTTCAGAGGCCGAAAGGTGTGCATCGCTCAAAGGCGGCTTTTCGATAGCCCTTTCAGGGGGTAAGACCCCCAGGCCGATGCACGGCCTCCTTTCAAAAGAACCCTTCCTGTCTGAAATGCCGTGGGATAAGACGGATTTCTTCTGGGTGGATGAACGCTGCGTGCCGATACAAAACAGGCAAAGCAACTACGGAAATGCGAAAAGGGATTTTCTCGATAAGGCACCTGTAAGACCCGGAAATGTCCACCCGATGCCTGGTGAGATGGACCCTGAAACAGGGGCCAGGGAATACGGGGAGTTCCTCATCGATTTTTTCAGCCTCAGTGAAGGTCAGATCCCCGTCTTTGACCTTATCTTTCTGGGCATCGGAGAAGACGGGCATACAGCCTCGCTTTTCCCGGGACATGACGTGCTGGATGAAAAAGAGCGACCGGCAGCGGCACTGACCGGAGGAGAACCTCCCCTTGATCGCATCACCCTGACCCTTCCTGTAATAAACAGGGCGAAAAAGGTGGCCTTTATGGTGTCAGGGAAATCCAAGGCAGGTATCATAAAGAAACTCTTCGGCCCTAATAGCCATGATCTTCCCGCCTTAAAAGTAAGGCCTTCCGATGGAGAGCTGGTCTGGCTCCTCGACAGCGATGCCGTGTCTCTGATTGAATAGCCTTTTGTTACGCTATTCGTTTAATCCTCAACTCTTGAGAGATATCCGTTAGTTACTTGTGGCTCTCCTGTTTTTCCCGAGAACTCCCTGGAAATTGGTGAGAAACACACCGAAAAGCACCAGGAGGCCCCCCATCGCCTGTATCAGGGTGAGCCTTTCCCCCAGTATTATCCATGCTCCGATCGCCGTGACTACCGGGACCCCGTTAATAAAGACAGCCGCCTTTGCCGCCGTCAGTTTTGAAAGGGCATGATTGTAGCATAGAAATGCGATTATGGTTGCAAACAGGGTCAGATAGACAAGCGCCCCTATCGATCTTCCGCTTATGGCGGAAAATTCAATGCCGGGCAGTTCCCACAGGAAGGCGGGCGCATAGAAAATGCCGCCGTAAATAGTCTGCATGGTAGTGATTTCAAAAGAGGAATGTCTTTTGGCCAGATGTCTCACGGAGATCGTGTAAAGGGAGGCGGACAGTACCGCTCCGAATATCAGCATGTCACCCAGCAGTCCCCCTCCCAGGCCGTTTGCGATCCTCGGGTCTCCCGCCACCAGTATCGAGATCCCCGCAATCGACACTGCCACGCCTATAAAGGATGAAAATCCGGTCTTTTCCTTGATGAGAATCCTTCCCAGAATGAGTACCACAACCGGGATCGCCGCTATTATTAGCGATGCCTTTGCCGCTGTTGTGTATTGAAGCCCTACGGTTTCAAAAAAGAAATAAAGACCCGGTTCGAAAAGGGCCGTAAGGAACATCCTCAGATTGTCGCCCTTTGAAAGCCTGGGGACCCCCCTTTTGGCCATAATGCCGATGAAGAGGCACGCGCCGATGCCGAAACGGGCGAATATGAGTGTAAAGGTGGGGATGGACTCAAGTGCCATCTTTGTTGCGACAAAGGAAAGCCCCCAGATTACTACTGCTGATATGAGTGCCAGGTATGCCCCTGGTGCTGTTTTTCTCAAGAAAAGAACTCCGATTCAGGATTGTTTTGTCCGGAATGTATATGCAAGAGGACCCTATAGCATATTTTTTATATAAGATAATTATTTCTTTGAGCTTTTCATACTTGATGCTTGACGCTTGATATTGAGCCTGTGTATAAGATATGGCATTGTTCCGTCACGGAAAACCTGGCCCTTTGGGCCGGTTTTTACTTAGGCGGATGGGTCATGAACGGCCCCTGGCATCAGGGACTGATAATATATGAATTGCCTGATTTTTAAAAATAAGATTCTTAGGAGATTACAATAATGCTGGAAGATCGAATAGTATACAGGGATGGAGAATTTATAGGGTGGAATGAGTCTACCGTCCACATAATGAGCCACAGCTTTGCACGCGGCTCAAGTATTTTTGAGGTGCTGGGGTTCCATAACACGGACAGAGGGCCTTGTGTTTACAGACTGGACGAGCACGTGGATAGATTTATCAGGAGTTCGAAATTGCTTGAGATGAAGCTCGACCTGACAAAGGATGAGATCATGGCTGCGGTCCTTGAAACGGTAAAGAAAAACGGCCTTGACCATGGCCAGATAAAGATGATGGGGTATTATCCCCAGGTCGCCTTTGAGATCCTTCCTCCGGAGGGCAGTCTCAGCCTTTCCGTATTTGTAATGAGCCCCGAGGAGGATCTGGGCGGAAACAACTATCCTTTGAAGGAAGGAACCACCGCCTCCATTTCCAGCTGGCGGAAGCTGGATCCCCAGACGGTTCCGCCTGAGGCAAAGGTTGCCGCAAACTATATAAACGGCATGATGGCAAGGATAGAGGCCAGGAAGCGTGGCTTTGACATGGCCATAATGCTCGACACGCAGGGCTTCATAGCGGAGGGTGGAACGGAGTCGATCTTTTTTGTAAAAGACGGCGCGCTTCTTACTCCCTCACTCGGGACTATTCTGAGAAGCATTACCAGAAAGTCATTGCCCAAGGTAGCCGAATCACTCGGCATAGAGACGGTTGAGGCCAGGTTCAGGCCGGAGCTGATCTATGAGGCTGAAGAGGCCTTTTTCGCCGGAACATCTTTCAAGATCCTTCCGGTCAGGAAGATCGAGGACAGGGTTTTTGAAAACGTGCCTGGTGAAGTGAGCAAAAAACTTCTAGACCAGATGGCTGAAATTACGAGCGGAAGGGATAAGAGATTCAGTGACTGGCTTTTCCCTCTAAAATAGTGCGAATCAGCCCCCGGATTTAAAAGGCAAGTCCCTCAACTAAGATAGGGTCTTGCCTTTTTTGTCTTTATAGGGGGAGAAATCCACCCGCTGTCTGTTATGTAGTACGCTCAGGCGCCGGGGCTCTTTCTCCGGCCTTCTCTATTTTTTACGGAGAAGTGACCGCATCCTTGGGCTTTTGCAGATGTTACCTTAACTGATAGGGCACCCGGGAAGAAAGCCCGGTCTGCGGTCACTGCATCTTCCTGTGGTATTTTTTTGTGAGAGAAGCCCGGAAAAAAAGCTCCGGCACCTGCTCTTGTGCGTAAACAAACAAAGGTATAAAAGAAAGGACAGGGGTGTGTTTTTGGTTTTTCTCCGTATAACGAATAACAGATAACCCCTGTTTTCTTTTCGCGTATCTGCATTCGTTACGCTCAGGCACCGGGGCTCTTTCTCCGGCCTTATCTAATTTTTACGGAGAAGTGACCGCATCCACGGGCTTTTGTAAACAGTACCTAATCTCACAGGGCTCCCGGGAGGAAAACCCTATATGCGGCCACTGCATATGCCTGCGGTATTTTTTTGTGAGATAAGGCCTCCGGAAAGAGTCCCTGCGCCTCCGCTTGCGCGTTAATATTAGGAGATATGAAAAAAATGGGCCGGGGAGTGAACAGTTTTGAGAAACAGATGAGATATGATAACCTGTAAGCAATAGCTCATGGAATCGGGACGATAATATGGAGGCCTGGAAGATATGGCAGCACGGATTCTCACGGAAAGTGATTTAAGGCAGATCCGGGAAAGAGGCATTTCAACCGAAGATGTCCTCAAACAGATAGAGACATTTAAAAGGGAGGCGCCTTTTTGCAGGCTCCTTAGACCCTGCACCACAGGGGACGGAATAATCAGGCTCGACGGTTCAGAGATTGAAAGGTTGAGCCGATCGTACATAAAGGCGCAATTACAGGGAAGGGTACTCAAATTCGTGCCTGCATCGGGAGCCGCAAGCAGGATGTTTAAGGTGCTCCATTCGGCGTACAACAGATTGGACGCGCTGGATATTAAGGGAATGGAGGCCTGCGCCCTTAAGGGTGATTCCGATTGCGCGGATTTTATTGAGTTTACTGACAATATCGGCTCGTTTGCATTTTATCCCCGGCTTAAATGGCTGATGAGGGAAAATGGTCTGGATCTTGAGGCGCTTATTCAGAAAAACCAATGGAAAATCATCCTTGAATATATCCTGAGTGAAAAGGGGCTCAGCTACGCCGGTATGCCCAAGGGGTTGATCGATTTTCATCTTTACCGGAATCAGGCAAGGACTCCCATAGAAGAGCATATCGTGGAGGCACTCGAATATGCCACGGATAAAAGGGGAGTCAGCAGGCTGCATTTTACCGTCTCGCCTGAACATGAGGCGCTTGTAGCTGATGAAATAGCAAGAAGCCGCAGTATATATGAAAAGGAAGGGAGGAAAATAAATGCAGGTCTTTCGTTTCAGGATCCTTCCACAGATACGGTTGCGGTTGATCTTGAAAACAGGCCCTTCAGAGACGATCAAGGGCGAATCCTTTTTCGTCCGGGCGGGCATGGGGCGCTTCTTGGAAATCTTAACAGACTTGACGGGGATATTGTCTTTTTAAAGAACATTGACAATATCGTGCCGGACAGGTTGAAGCAGGAGACCTGTCTTTACAAAAAGGTGCTTGGCGGGCTCCTTGTGGAACTGCAGCAAAAGTCCTTTGAGTTTCTAAAAAGGCTTGAAAGGGAGAATATCGAAAGAGAGGATATCGAAAAAATCTTTGAATTTGCCCGGGAAGGCCTTAATATCGTTCCGCCTGAAGACCTTGATGATGCAGGGCTCAAAAAGAGAAATGAATTCCTTTTTTCCAGGTTAAACAGGCCGATAAGGGTATGCGGTATGGTAAGAAACGAGGGGGAGCCGGGCGGCGGCCCGTTCTGGGTTGAAAATGAGGCCGGGTCTTCGATTCAGATTGTTGAATCGGTCCAGGTTGACCCAGGAAGCGACCGGCAGCAGAAGATTTTGAGATCGGCCACCCATTTCAACCCGGTGGATATAGTATGCGGGCTTCGCGATTACAGGGGCAGAGCCTTTGATCTTGCAGAATACAGGGACGACCATGCCGTATTTATCTCAATAAAGTCAAAGGGGGGGCGGGAACTTAAGGCCCTTGAACTGCCGGGCCTATGGAACGGGTCCATGGCCTTCTGGAATACTGTTTTTGTAGAGGTCCCTATCACCACATTTAATCCTGTAAAGACCGTTAACGATCTTTTGAGAAAAAAACATCAGGCTTTAATATAAAACCGGCTTTTTGCATGAGGTATTGATGAACAAAAAACGAGGTGCCGGTCTGCTGAAGGAATATATGGTTTTTGTCCTAAAGGGTTTCTGCATGGGTGCCGCCGACGTGATACCAGGTGTCTCAGGGGGCACCATGGCATTTATCATGGGCATCTATGAAAGGCTTATAAGGGCTGTCAGTTCCTTTGATCTTCACTTTTTCAGCCTCATTTTTTCACTCAGGATAAGGGAGGCATTTGAGCATGTATCAATGGCCTTTCTGGCCTGTCTGGGCACGGGGATCCTGCTTGCAATATTCAGCATGGCAAGGCTGCTCAGCTGGCTTCTTGAGAACAGGCCTGTAATGATATGGTCCTTTTTCTTCGGGCTTATAGTGGCATCCGTCTATACGGTAAGCCGCCATATGGAAGCCTGGAGGGCAGTCAATATGGTGTGGGCGGCTTTGGGCGCCCTGATCACATACCTTCTGGTTGGAATGGCTCCGGCCTCCACCCCTGACGCCCCATGGTTTCTGTTCTTAAGCGGGGCGGTTGCCATATGCGCCATGATCCTCCCCGGGATCTCAGGGGCCTTTATACTGGTGCTTCTGGGCAAATACCTTTTTGTCCTGGAGGCGGTTAACAACCGTGACTTTGTAAGCCTTTTCATTGTTGCAGCCGGTGCGGCCCTGGGTCTTGCGGCATTTTCGCGCCTTTTGAAGTGGTGTTTCAAAAGACATCATGACCTGATAGTAGCCCTTTTGACGGGCCTTATGACAGGCTCTCTCAGAAAGGTGTGGCCCTGGAAAAGTGCTGTAAGGACTATTTCGGATGAAAAGGGTCATGTGGTCAATTCAATTCAGAATAATTTCCTTCCCTCTCAATGGAGCATGGAAGTAACCTTTGCCCTGTTGCTGGCCGTTGCAGGCTTTTCGCTGGTCATCTGGCTGAGTATTGCTACAAGGACCAAGGGGTCCGGCTTGGAGAATATAAATGAATAATCCCGTGCCGCGGGTTGCGGCCATACATGATCTGTCAGGTTTCGGAAGGACATCCCTTAATGTTGTAATACCCATACTTTCAACCATGGGTGTTCAGGCCTGCCCCCTTCCTACGGCGGTGCTTTCCACCAATACAGGGGGGTTCAAGGATTACAGGTTCGTCGATCTTACAGGGGAAATGGAGGGATTTATCGAACACTGGAAGAGTCTTGATATTCATTTTGATGCCGTTTACAGCGGGTTTCTGGGCTCCCCCAGACAGGTCGACATTGTGTCTGAGTTTATAAGATTTTTTTCCCACAAAGAACAGCTCGTGATAGTCGATCCGGTTATGGGCGATGACGGAAAGCCCTATTCCACAATGGGGCCTGAGATGATAGCCCAGATGAAAAGGCTTGTCGCGACGGCCGATGTGATAACTCCTAATTTTACTGAAGCGGCCTTTTTGCTGGATGAGTCCTTTAAATCGAGCATTGAGGAAAGTGAGGTAAAGGATTGGGCTGTCCGTCTTTCAGAGGAAGGACCCAGGATGGTAATCCTTTCAAGTGTGCCTGTGCCGAGCAAAAAAAAGGTTTCCTCGGTGGTGGCATATGACAGGGATGACGGCAGATTCTGGAAGGTTGACTGTAATTATATCCCCGCCTACTATCCGGGTACCGGGGACGTCTTCGCAAGCGTGATCGTGGGAAGTCTTCTTCAGGGGGACAGCCTCCCTATAGCGCTTGACAGGGCGGTCCAGTTCATATCCATGGCAATAAGGGCCACCTTCGGATACCGCTATCCTGCAAGAGAAGGGGTACTCCTTGAAAGGGTGCTTTCAAATCTGAGGGCGCCTGTAACATCAAGCAGTTATGAGATATTGGAGTAAAGGCTGCACGTCAGGCAAATTGTTGTTTGCTGATAATATGTGAGTATATTTTGCTGTTGTCTAACTATATATGAGGATCCAAGGATTCAAGGTGCCGGGGGTTCAAGTGGATGTTCCTTATAACCGATAACAAATAACGCTGCCCGAATTTTGTTTTTTCTCTCGCTTATCGCGTGTATTTAGACCATCCGCTCCGGCGCAGGCACTCTTTCTCCGGCCTTCTCTATTCTATTCCTTACGGAGAAGTGACCGCATCCCCGGGCTTTTGTAAGTGTTGTCTTAACTGATAGGGCTCCCGGGAGGAAAGCCCTGTCTGCGGCCATTGCATCTTTCTGTGGCATTTTTTTGTGAGATAAGGCCTCCAAAAAGAGCCCCCGCTCCTCCAATTGTTCTTTAGCAAAAAGAGATACGAGGAAATGGGCAGGTGAGTCTTTTTTTGTTTCTGAAACAGAAAAGCCCGGTAATGTTACCGGGCTTTTCTGTTGGTTTATGTTTAATGTCTACGTAGCCTGCGCCGCCTCCATTCCGGTCCCCTTCTTCAGGAAGAGATAGGACTCGATTATCATCCAGATCTCAAGGATGAAAACAATGAGTCCGATTATGAAGAGGAGCCAGTTTGCGGTTGCCACATAATTCTTGAGGTTGAGTATCATTGCCCAGCCCGTCATTATGACCATGAAGATCATCGGGATGAGGGTATAGAAGGTCGGGACCTTTTTCTTGGCAAGATAGACCGTTATAACCAGCAGGGCGAGAGCACCCAGGAGCTGGTTGCAGGTGCCGAAAAGGGGCCAGAGTGTAAGGGCACCGCTCCCTGAGCCGTTGTAGAATGCCAGGATAAAGGCGGTAATCACCGCGATAAGTGTGGCCGGGTGACGCTCGGCAAGCTTGGGCATCTTGTAGGCGGTTGCCAGCTCAGCGATTACGTAGCGCTGGAGCCTGGTTGCCGTATCAAGGGTTGTGGCCGCAAAGGAGACTATGAAGACTCCCATGATCGTGATTGTTATCTTTGCAGGCACCCCGTAAGCCTGGATCATGTTGGCGGATCCCTTTACAAATGCGCCTATCTTTGCACCCAGTCCGGCTGCCGCCGCCCAGGATGCGTAGTGGTGTGTGAATGCCGCAGTACCTGTCAGAACTTCCCCCCCCTTGGTGGCAAGGCCGAGCCCTATTCCTCCGGCAACCGCTACTATAACCAGTGTGGAAAGGGTACCTTCCATCAGCATTGAACCGTAACCCACATAGCGGGCGTCGCTTTCCGAGTAGCACTGCTTTGATGAAGTCCCGGAGCTTACAAGGGAGTGAAAACCGGATATGGCGCCGCAGGCTATTACCACGAAAAGAAACGGCCAGACAGGCGGAGCCCCCTTTGGAGACGCATCAAACGCGGGTGCGATTATGGCAGGATGAGACACGAAGACCCCCAGGATAAGCAGGGCAAAGGCCACGAAAAGCTGATGGCTGTTGATGTAGTCCCTTGGCTGCAGCAGCGTCTGCACCGGAAGCGTGGATGCGATATAGGAGTAGACAAAAAGCACTATCATCCAGAAGACCAGTGACCCCTTAGCTCCCATGACCGCCTTAAGGTCGATCGGTACGTATGCGCCTATTACAACCGTAATATACATGATAACAACAGCCACAATACCCAGCTTTACATGGTCGCCGCCCTTTTTATAGACCTGGTTCCCCAGCCAGAGGGCTATGGGTATCTCGAACCATACAGGGATGACGGCCTGGGGATACATGTTGAAAAGGATGGCTATTATAAGGGCGAAAACGGCGATTACTATAAGGAGAAGAAAAAATATTATAAGCAGGAAAAGGGTTCTTACCCGATTGTTGATGAGGTCTGCGGAGAGATCCCCGATGGATCTTCCCTGGTGCCTGAGAGAAACGATAAGGGCACCGAAGTCATGGACCGCTCCGAAAAATATCGATCCGAAGAACACCCACAGAACCGCCGGCACCCATCCCCAGATGATGGCTATGGCAGGGCCCACAATCGGTCCCAGACCCGCGATCGAGGTGAAGTGATGACCGAACAAAATATGCTTGTTGGTGGGGACAAAATCAAGATCATCCCTTAGTTCATGAGAAGGACATACATTGTCCGCTGCAAGTTTAAAAATTTTACGGCCTAAAAATTTGCCGTATGTATGATAGGCGATTATGAAGCCTATCATCATTATTAAACCCAAAACCAATGAATTCATATCTCCCTCCTTCCCTTTATCTGAGCGGCATTGCCACTGAACAGGTTGTTAATATTGAATTACGGTAAACCCCTTTGATAAAATCGGGGATAACCCCGAAGTGGTTCCGCCCCGGGCCTGGCATGTAACCACGTTAATCCGCCATCTTATATGGGCACCCTGAGTCCGTCGGCATAAAGGGATGAAAATCTCCAGAATCCCTGTTTTCTGATTGTCACCTCTTCTGCAGGAGAGAGCCTTTTATCAACATAGATGTCTATCCCCTCGACATTACTCTTGAGGTAGGGTTCTTCATTTCCAGGAGGGTCAAAAGAGACGTCTATATCCTTTGCCACCCCTACCATGCACCCTGCCTCCAGCTCCACAAAGGTAAGAACCACCGTTCTTATTTGTTTTTCATCAATGTATTTTTTTGCCGCCCTTGTGATCTTTATTGCCATGAACAAGTCATACCTTTAACATAGTTCACCTGTTAAGGGTGCTGTGAGACAGACGATCTTCCGCTTAAGATGACTTCAAATAAGGAAGACCCTTTTGATGATTTAATAATCATGGAATCCGAAATCAGGCGCCTTATAATCGAGGTTTGATTTTGGTCAGGGATAGCGGTAATCTGCGAATTATCGCACCATGCAGGGCTGGCATATTCCAGGGAAAGAGATGAACTCATGACAAAGAATAACCCGAATATAATATGCTACGAGTCTGTGTCCTTTCAAAGACAGTCATGATATGGATAAAAAGTGATAAACTTGAAGTATAATAAAGTCTTTGCTGATGAAATGTCAATATTTTGTTTTTAACAATATAAATAAAAGCTTATATAAATAAACCGAATATTTTTTGTCGTCATTTATAGGGAGGTGTTTCCCGGTGCCTGAAGATCCGAGTCATCTTGAAGACAGGATAATAGTGTTCACCCGTTACCCCGTCCCGGGAAAGACAAAAACGCGCCTTATACCTGATATCGGGGCTTATGGCGCGGCCTGTCTTCAGTGCCGCATGACGCGAAAGACCCTGGCAACGGTCGCAATGGCGGCAGAAAGAGGAGGTATTGCCGTTGAGGTGGGCTATGAAGGAGGCTTTAGGGAAGATATGCGCGGATGGCTTGGGAAGGGCACGATCTATTCCCGCCAGGTCGGAGTCGATCTGGGTGAACGCATGGCCCATGCCTTTGCCGGGGCCTTTAGGGCCGGATGCAGAAAGGTGGTCCTTTTAGGCGCCGATATCCCGGGCCTCAATTTCAGACATCTCCTTGATTCATTTTCCGCCCTTGAAGAAAGTGATGTGGTAATCGGCCCGAGTATGGACGGGGGGTACTGGCTCATAGGCATGAAAAAAGAGGAATGCCTTTTCAAGGATATAGGCTGGGGGACTGATAAGGTCTTGAATGATACTGTCCGTTGTGCGGAAAAATCGGGGCTGACCGTTACATTCGCGGACAGATTGATTGACATAGACAGATTCAGGGACCTTGAAGCATCCTGGCCCGAAGAGGCGGCAAAAAGGCCGTTTTTTTCAGTTATCATCCCTGTGCTGAATGAGGAGGAAAACATCGGACCTCTGATTGAGGATATAAGAGACGATGAAGTGGAGATTATAGTCGTTGACGGCGGCAGCGGTGACAATACAGCGGCGATTGCGGAAAAAGCGGGTGCCGTAGTTTTAAAGGGAGCAAGGTGCAGGGGTGCTCAGATGAATTCAGGGGCGTCAGTTGCCGGGGGTAAGATCCTTGTGTTCCTTCACGCGGACACTCTTCTTCCGGCCGGATTCAAAAAGATGATATTTGACGCCCTTGTCGATTCCAACACGGTTCTGGGTGCATTTCGTTTTAAAACGGATCTCGACCATCCGTTCATGCGGTTCATTGAAATGTGTGCCTACATCCGCTCACGCTATATGGGGTTTCCCTATGGTGATCAGGCCCTTTTTTTGAAAAAAACGCATTTCGAAAGATATGGAGGGTTCCCTGAAATTGCCATTGCAGAGGATCTGAAATTTGTAAGTTTTTTAAGGAAGAAGGGAAAGATCAGGACACTGCCTGCATGCGCCGTCACATCTGCAAGGAGGTGGCGGTCGGTGGGGCTGTGTAAAACCACCCTGATAAATAAGGTCATAGAACTGGGGATTATTATGGGTGTTTCTCCCCGCAGGCTTTCATCACTGTACGGTTTCAGTAAAACCGGAACCAGCTGTAAATAAAGTGCCCTTAAAAGGGTGTCTGAGCTGCGGCGCCGGCACTTTTTCATCCGGCCTTATCTATGTCTTACGGAGAAGTGACCGCATCCCCGGGCTTTTGTAAACATTACCTAGTGCTCATCCATAAATCAAGATTTATGGACTCACGCTATCAGCAATCAGCTCTCAGCAGTAAGTAAAACACTTGAGATATCAATTTATTGGCTACTTGCTGATAGCTGACAGCTGAAGGCAACATCCAGAAATGGATCATTTCTGGATGGGAACTACCTAAGTATAACAAATAACCATGCCCATGCTTTAATGATGGATCTGCAGAACCAGGATCCACCTTGAATCCAGCGTGTAGGAAGCCAAGGAGGTCAGGCAAAAGTGAAGGAAAGGGATAAGGGAGGAAGAAGGCTAAAGGCGGAAGTATATGAATTGCTCTGTTGCGATGATTTTAAACAGGGCATGAAGAAATTAAGGGAGTATCCTCCCCGCCAGGTGATAAATCCGCTTTTTTCATATCTTTTTTCTCTTGATGAAAAGATCAGGTGGAGGGCTGTTGAGGCCGTGGGTTTGGTGGTGAAAGACCTGGCCTGCAAGGATATGGAATCGGCACGGGTCATTATGCGTCGACTTATGTGGAGCTTGAACGATGAATCGGGAGGCATAGGTTGGGGTTCTGCCGAGGCAATGGGTGAAATACTTTCAAGGCACAAAGGTCTGGCAGATGAATTTCAGCATATACTTTTCTCCTATGCTCATAAGGATGGAAATTATCTGGAGCTTGGACCCCTTCAGCGGGGGCTTCTGTGGGGTATAGGAAGATTCGCTCAGGCCAGACCTCAGAAGGTGAAAGAAGCGATGCCTTATATGCTTGACTATCTTGAATCGGATGACAGTACCGTACGCGGTTTGTGCGTATGGATCACCGGTATAGTCAAGGAAAAGCCGGCCGTACCGAGGCTTCTTGAATTGATCGGGGATGAAGCGGCTTTAAGGATATATCGGGAAGGTCGAATGAGGCCTACAACCGTAGGCGCACTTTCCAAAGAGGCACTGGAGAATATAAAAGGCCAAGTAAAATGACGTACCCCGGAATCAAGAAAAAAATAAGGGTTATTAGGTGGAGCCAATATTTAGAGACATGCTTTAAATTTTGTAACAATCTGTTATCACAAAACTATTGCTCTGAATGATATATCCGTTTTTAACCTCCGAACATATTTGAATAAAAACTTCTTTTAAAACGCCTGCCTTTTCTGTTATACTCGGCGCGCCCTTATGGCAAGCTAATTCATTCTCTCAGACAATGCCCTCAATGAACCTCTTATTACCATAAGGCATTCTCCATTATATCACCCAAATACTGCTTAAAATAATTGACGTGTTTAAGATAAATTGATCTTTATTTTAATGACCAGGGGAAGCGGTCTTATTATCGATCTATTATTGGGCAATAGAATTATCAACATGGCTGTATACCAATTTGTTTGTCAACCGGATCAGGCGATTTAGGGATATAAAAAAGAATATTTGACAGGGAGTTTTAATAGCTGAGAAAATCGGTGACTGAGCCGATATCCTGAGGCTTTTTCATTTATTGGGGGCATCTTTTTCAAGGAGAAAATATGGGATTTGAAAATAGAATGGTCATAGATGATCTTGAGTGCGCCTTTTCACCGGGAGAGACAATCCTTCAGGTAGCTCAAAATCATGATATCGATATTCCTACTCTTTGTTATCTGAAAGGGGCCGAGCCGACAGGCGCCTGCAGGATATGCGTAGTTGAGGTGGAAGGAGCCAGAAACCTTGTTGCCTCCTGTTCCGCTCCGGCAGGCCCCGGCATGGTGGTTAAAACCGCAACCGAGAGGGTTATAAAGGCAAGGAAAAATTACATAGAGCTTCTCCTTTCCTCGGGACATCACTACTGCGTTACTTGCGAGGCGGATGGTGACTGTAAACTGCAGGATCTGGCTTACAGATATAAGGTGGAAACAGTCAGGTTTCCTGAAAGCCCCCAGCGCTACCCTGTGGAGGAAAACGATCTGATCACCAGGGATTTTTCCAGGTGCATCATGTGCGGTCGTTGTGTCCAGGCATGTAACGAGGTCCAGGTCAACCGCGCCATTTCATACGGATACAGAGGTACTGCCTCCAAGATCGTTGCCACCGGAGACAGACCTTATATGGATTCCGACTGCGTTTTTTGCGGGGAGTGCGTCCAGGCCTGTCCCGTGGGGGCGTTGATCGTAAAGCAGAGCCGGTTCAAGGGGAAACCGTGGGAATTGAAAAAGGTTCGTACTACCTGCACCTACTGCGGAGTCGGGTGCCAGATCTATCTGCATGTCAAGGATGACAGGGTAGTGAAGATTACAGGAGTTGAGGATTTCGGTCCTAACTACGGGAGCCTTTGTGTGAAGGGGCGTTTCGGCTATGACTTTATCCAGGACCCCGCCCGGCTCAAGACGCCTCTTATAAAGGAGAATGGTGAATTCCGGGAGGCCTCCTGGGATGAGGCCCTGGATCTTGTAGCGGAGAGATTAAATGCGATAAAGGATGAAAACGGTCCTGACTCATTAATGGTACTCAGCAGTGCCCGGGTGACAAATGAAGAAAACTATGTGGCCCAGAAATTTACAAGGGCGGTCCTGGGTACAAACAACATAGATCACTGCGCAAGGCTCTGACACTCCTCCACGGTGGCCGGTCTGGCCGCGGCGTTCGGCAGTGGCGCGATGACAAATCCGATAGCGGATATTGAAAAGGCGGATGTCATACTCATCACCGGGTCAAATACCACGGAGAATCACCCTGTGCTTTCTTCTTACGTGAAGAGGGCGGTTACGCATAAAGGGGCGAGGCTGATCGTGGTGGATCCGCGAAAGATCCCTATTACGAAATTCGCGGATATGTGGCTAAGGCCCAACCTGGGTACTGATGTGGCCTGGATAAACGGGATGATGAATATGATTTTCAGAGAAGGCCTTTTCGATGAGGACTATGTCGTTTCAAGGACCGTGGGTCTGGATGAATTAAGGGAAAAGGTTAAAAAATATACCCCTGAATATGTTGAAAAGATAACGGGGATCCCTGCCGATAAGCTTGAAAGGGCTGCAAGGCTCTATGCTGGTGCGCCCGCCGCTTCGATTCTTTATGCCATGGGCATTACCCAGCATATAACCGGAACTGACAATGTAAAGTCACTGGCAAACCTTGCCATGCTGTGCGGGAACGTTGGAATCCCGGGCGGGGGAGTGAATCCGTTGAGGGGTCAGAACAATGTCCAGGGTGCCTGTGACATGGGGGCGCTTCCCAACGTCTACACCGGTTATCAGAGGGTGGATGAAAAGACGGTAAGGGAAAAGATGGAGAGTGCGTGGGGTGTCGAAAACCTGCCGCCCAAGCCGGGCCTGACAGTAACCGAGATGATGGGGGCAGCCCATGACGGAAGGCTCAAGGGGCTATATATCATAGGTGAAAACCCCATGATTTCCGACCCTGACCTGAATCATACAATTAAGTGTCTTGAAGGTCTGGATTTTCTTGTGGTACAGGATATCTTTCTTACGGAGACGGCGAAGATGGCCGATGTGGTGCTTCCATCCGCCTCTTATGCCGAAAAGGACGGAACCTTCGTCAATACTGAGAGAAAAGTCCAGCGGGTAAGAAAGGCTGTCGAGCCTCCGGGTGAGGCGTGGGAGGACTGGAGAATAACCGCCGGCATCTCAGACCGAATGGGCTATCCGATGGATTATGAAGATGCCTGGCAGATAATGACCGAGATCGGATCCGTTACACCCTCCTATTGCGGAATAAACTATGATCGGCTGGAAGGAGATGGAATACACTGGCCCTGCACGGGATCGGATCATCCGGGGACTCCATGCCTTCATATCGATCAGTTTACATGCGGACTGGGCGTTTTTCATGCCTTGGACTATATCCCCCCTGCAGAGACTCCGGATGAGGAGTTCCCGGTCTTTTTAACTACAGGCCGCGTCCTTTACCAGTTCCATACCGGCACAATGACGATGAAATCCTACGGTATTAATGAACTGGCGCCTGAGTGCTTTGTGGAAATTTCCATGGAGGACGCGGACGGGCTTGGAATAGAAGACGGGTCCATGCTAAAGGTCATATCCAGGAGGGGCGAGATCGAGGCAAAGGCGATGATCTCCGATAAGGCGGTGAAGGGAACGATATTCATTCCCTTTCATTACGCCGGTGCCGCTGCAAACAGGTTGACCAACGCCGCTCTTGATCCTACGGCAAAGATCCCCGAGTACAAGGTGTGCGCTGTGAGGATTGAAAAGGTTCAGGACCCTTTGTAGGGAGGAAGAGCCGCCCGGTGCTTATCCGGCCGGCCAGTGTCTAATATCTGAATCGGCAATTAGTCAAGGAGTTCAAATTATGCATCAATTCCGAAATATTGGAGTTAAGAACAATGATCTCACACCCGAGGTGATCGATAGGGTTGATGAGATCCTGGGGCGCTATGAAGGCAGGGCCGGGGCACTGATACCTGCGCTTGCCGAATGTCAGGGTATCGTAGGCTATCTTCCCAGGGAACTGCAGGATTATATCGGCTATGGATTGAATATCCCGGGAAGTACGGTATATGGGGTGGTCACCTTTTACTCATTCTTTTCGATGATACCAAAGGGCAGACATGTCATAAAGGTCTGTATGGGCACGGCATGTTACGTTCGGGGTATAGCGGAGGTTATAAATCGCCTAAAGGCCTCATATGGACTGGAAGTGGGTTCAACCACGGAGGACAGGCGGTTTTCACTCGAGGCGGTCAGGTGTCTGGGGGCGTGCGGTCTGGCTCCGGTATTGGTTGTGGATGAGGACACTCATGGGGGGGTTACGCCTGAAAGCGCCTTAAAGATTATCGATAGTTATAAATAGAATAAAATTCCTATAAGGAGTCAAATATGGCGGGGTTTATGCCGGAAGATCTCGAAAAAATCCGGAAAAGGGTTTTAGCGGAAGGATCTCTGAAGGAAGGTGGCAAAAGGGTGAGGATAACCGTCCATCTGGGTACCTGCGGTATCGCCGCCGGGGGAGACGCGGTATACGAGGCACTTAAGCATGAGATTGCATCCTCAGGCAGAGATGACATAGAGGTGTTGGTTTCAGGGTGCGCGGGCATGTGCAGCAGTGAGCCTAATATTACGGTGAAGATTATCAATGAAGACGCGGTCCTTTACCGTGACGTGAACGCAAAGAAGATGCGCAAGATATTCGAGGGCCATGTCATGAATGGAGAAATCCAGACCTCCCATGCCTTAGCCAGGATAAAACAGAGTGATCAAGAAGGAGAAGATCATTATGCCTGATAAGCCTCCCAAAGCAGAGAAGAAGGAAAACAGGACCAAAAAGAAGGTCGTTCCCTATCTGGAAGATGTCCCCTTTTTCAGCCACCAGAAGCTCATTGTTCTTAAAAACAAGGGCATCGATCCTGAATCGATTGATGCCTACGTGGCCAGAGACGGATACAGGGCGGCGGCCAAGGCCCTGATCGATATGACTCCCGAGGGGATCGTATCAGAAATGAAGGTGTCAGGCTTAAGAGGAAGGGGGGGGGCGGGATTTCCGACGGGAACCAAATGGGAGTTTGCGCAGAAGGCCAAAGGCGAGATCAAATATGTGCTCTGTAACGCGGATGAGGGGGACCCGGGTGCCTTTATGGACAGAAGCGTGCTTGAGGCGGATCCCCATGCGGTCATCGAGGGGATGATAATCGCCGCCAGGGCCATAGGCGCGGCTCAGGGCTATATATACTGCAGGGCTGAATATCCCCTTGCAATTAAGAGACTCAATATCGCGATATCGCAGGCACGTGATTACGGGCTTCTTGGAAAGGATATCTTCGGGACCTGTTTTGACTTTGATCTTGAGATTTATCAAGGTGCGGGGGCCTTTGTGTGTGGAGAGGAAACCGCCTTGATGCACTCGATTGAAGGAAAGCGGGGCATGCCGAGGCCGAGGCCCCCTTTCCCCGCTCAACAGGGACTCTGGAAAAGGCCCACAGTGCTCAACAATGTAGAGACCTATGCGAATGTGGCACGGATAATTTTCAAGGGTGGAAAGTGGTATTCAGGAATCGGAACTGAGACGAGCAAAGGTACAAAGGTCTTCGCCCTTACAGGTGACGTAAAAAATATAGGTCTCGTGGAAGTACCCATGGGTACGACTTTGAGGACCATCATATTCGATGTGGGCGGCGGCATACCCAAAAAGAGAAAGTTCAAGGCCGTTCAGCTGGGCGGGCCTTCAGGGGGGTGTGTGCCTGAGGCCTATCTCGATACCCCGGTTGATTACGAGTCGATTGCAAAGGTGGGGGCCATAATGGGCTCAGGCGGAATGATAGTCATGGATGAACATACCTGCATGGTCGACATGGCGAGATTTTTTATGGATTTTATTCAGGATGAGTCCTGTGGAAAATGCACCCCCTGTCGTGAAGGAACCATGCGGATGTTGCAGATCCTTGAGAAGATAACAAAAGGCCGGGGAGAACCGGGCGATATCGATCTGCTCGAGGAACTGAGTGAGGTAATAAAGGATGGTGCCCTTTGCGGTCTGGGCCAGACAGGACCTAATCCCGTCCTTTCCACTCTTCAGTATTTCAGGGATGAATATGAGGCGCACATCTATGAGAAACGCTGTCCCGCCAAACGCTGCGCAGCCCTTCTTAAATTTGAAGTGGATGAAGAAAAATGCATCAGCTGCGGGCTCTGCAAAAAACGGTGTCCGGTAGGGGCGATTGAATGGGAAAAAAAGGAGCCCGCATTTATCGACACACATAAGTGCATAAAATGTATGACATGCATAACCAACTGCCCGTCAGACGCGATTTTTTAGAAGACCTTTTGGAGCGCCGGCGGGGTTTAATCCCGCCCGGAGCCTTGATACGATTTACCAGATCTCAGCGGAAAGGCGTTGCTCCAGCCATTTTCTCTGACCCTTTGCAAGAGGTCCTATCTGTTTTTCAATCCAGTCGATGTCACCGGTAAGAAGGGCAAGTTTCTCAGGGCCTGTAAGCCCATATTCCTCGAGAGCTTCTGCCCCGTGATAAAGCAGATTTGCGATGAATTGACTGTCCGATTCGGCCCTTTCGAGGACCTTTATGATTTCATCCTTGTGGATCAAGGCCTGTTCTTCAGGCTCCTGGGATGCAGCCATGTCAAGTGCGGAGGATAAGGCCTGAACCAGTTCATCAGGAGTAAAGGGCTTTTCAACATAATCCGTGGCACCCAGTTTCATCGCCTGGACAGCACCCTTTACCGTGGCATAGCCTGTGATAATAACAACTGGAAGGGCCGGTTTGGCCCTTTTCACATCCCTCAAGACCCGCATCCCCCCTATGTCGGGCATCCGTATGTCTGTTAGAACTATGTCGTATGATTCCTGGATCGCCTTTTCAAGGCCCTGCCTGCCGCTTAGCGAGGTATCCACTTCATAATTCGCCTCTGTCGTAAGTATCCTCTTTACGCTGTCAAGCACGATCTGTTCGTCGTCAATTACAAGTGCCTTTATGGTCTCCATCTGTGTCCTCCATTTAAATATGCCGGCTGAATGTTCTCGGTAACTCCTCAGGAGTAAAGGTCAAAGTTTCAGTTACTGTTTCTTGTCATCTATCGGTACGGTTATAATAAAAGTACTCCCCTTTCCGACTATACTCTCAACCATTATGTTGCCGCCATGTCTTTCGGCGATCCCGTAAGAAACAGACAGCCCCAATCCAGTACCATGACCAACGGCCTTGGTTGTAAAAAAGGGATCAAAGAGCCTGCCGATATTCTCCGGTGGGATGCCGCAGCCTGTGTCTGTGATAATGATTTCAGCCTCATCGCGCCCGGTGGAATCCAGATGGCATAACCCTGTCGTTATGTGAATTTCTCCTCCTGACTCGGTTGCATCAAGGGCGTTTATCAGGATATTGAGGATGGCGCTCTGGAACTGGCTCCGGTCCAGTGTAATGAGAGGAATGCCCGCTTCGGGGCAGAATTTGACGTCGATTCCTTTTACAAATGCCTGGTTTTTTATGAGCGGAATTGTCAAGACAAGAAGGCTGTTTAAGTCTGTAGGTTCCTTGTCCAGCATGGTCTGTCTGGAGAAATCGAGGAGTCCCTTTACTATCTTTCTTACCCTTTCAGTGGAATCAGCTATAATCTGAAGGTCGGAACGGATATCCTCTGCGAGGTCCTTGCGCTTCAGCAGCATGTGGCTGAAGGTTAAGACACCTGTAAGGGGGTTGTTGACCTCATGGGCGATTCCTGCGGCAAGCCTCCCTATGCTTGCCTGTTTTTCCGTCTGGAAGAGGGCATTATTGCTCTCTGCTATCTTTCTTTCCATTGTTCCGATGATTTCCGAGAAGTTTTTCTGCAGCAGGCCCAGTTCGTCTTTTGAAACAGATCCGATATCAGGAGTAAGGTTGCCTTCCTTGACCTGCCGGGTGGTCTTAATAAGTGACCTTACAGGGTTAAGAATCCTCTGTGCCATGAAATAGCCCAGTCCTGTCACTAAAATGATACAAAAGAGGGTTATAATAACAAGTAAGAAAAGATCTCCTTTCACCATCATATCAAAGTAGTGCGGCTCAGGTATTGATAAACCGAGAATGCCGATCCTTTTATCAAAGATGTCGTTAATCGAAACGAATTTCCCAATGTATCCGCTCTCATTTACAAGGGGGGGGCCTGGGCCGTTTTGTTCTTTCAATAAAAAGGTTTCCCTGATTTTCTTTAAGATCCTGTTATTAATCCCGTCTTGCATCTGTGGGTCTATATTTGTTGCTATACAGTCATCTCCAAAGAAGATGGAAATTATTTCCGCCCCTTCGGTTCCGGTCCTCTGTTTCGAATAAAGATTCTTTCTGAGGTAATCAACAAAGGTCAGGTTTTTGTCCAGTATCAAACCTGCGTGGATCGCCCCGATGACTTTCTTACCGGAAAACAGGGGGATGGCGGCTGCAATGGCCAAAAGCTCCTTATCGCGCGTTGCGTCAAACCGTTTTTCAACGATCTTGCCTCCGGGAGTCTTTTTTTCAGTGAGGGGTATACTTACAGCAATTAAACCCGACAGGGGCCTTTTCATTCCAATAGCCACCCCCGGCAGTTTAAAGTCGACAGTTCCCGTCCTCAATATTACTTTCCCCCGCCCGTCTGAAATGCCCGCAAAGTCGATGCCGGGGTCTTGATCCATTATGGTCAGCAGTCGACCGAGGCGGGGAAAATCCTCGTCCTCAAGGGCCGAAGAAAGATTTTCTTTGAGGACCGTAAGAGTAAGTGCGTTCTCAATTTCTCCTGCCTTGTTTTGAAAGAGTAACACCGCCTTATCGAGTTCTGATTTCAACCTTCTCGCTGTTTCTCTATGGAGCGATTTATAACAAAGTCTTGATCCTATAGCCGTGCAGGTGAGTCCTGATAAAAGAAAAATCCCCAAAAACCCCGCTATAATCCTGGTTTTAATGGAATGGGACATGTTTATGCCTTATTTTTCGCTGTTACTCTCCAGCCGGTTGCGGGATAGGTACACATCAGCCTTCAAGATTTGTCCCTCCCTGGCGGAGTAGCTTTTCACTGTGCCGTCCTTTTACGAATTTACCGAGGTTAGTAGAATTAAACAAATTATATACCACATATTATTAAAGTATAAAACAGATTCCCGTTTCAGTTCCAGGCAAATATAAATTAATTTCAAGATACCTTAACCGATGACGCCCAAATGTTTTTATTCAGGATGGACATGTCAGGGGACCGGGGAAAATCCCTCCGCCTTGGGCAAGTCTCCGGCTTATTGATTTTTCGGCCCTGAGGGTTCCGGATGCAGAGGGGCAATTGGACAAGGCGACGCAGTCTGTAGCGCTTCCACTCGAATTCCCTGATTTACGGCGGGATTGCGAAAACGGGGTCTTTCTGTATGCAAACGGCTTGATGCCTTTTTTCCTGCCTGGCGGCTGTGTAAAATAAATGGACACTCAAGGAAATAACTCAAGAGCATGATTCAAGAGGAGATTGCTATCGTTGCGGTGGTTATCCGGGCCGATTGAATTTAAAGACACGATTTGTTTTTCTGAATTCAAGCCAGGTTTAAGGAATTCATGTCCATGATATCTATGTTGAATTAAGCCGACGATATTATTATGTGCATGTCCGGCCGCCCCGGGTGCCGGCCCCCTTATGATAACTTTGAAATGTTTCCGGACGATTTTATTTTAAATGAAAATCGGGTTAATATCTTGGGGCTAAATCCCTTCAAAAACAGTATTAGTAGTTTGAAATAATTATATATGTTGAGATATCTTACTTATAAATTGAAATAATATTTACATGTAGTAAAAATTTTTGACACCCATATGCGGCTTGTTTTATCTCCCGCAACCCCCTCCCCGTCTATAATAAAAAGATTTTCAAGTAGTTAACAAATATCAGAAAATAGCCAGGTTTGCTGGCACGGTCATTGCCTTAATAAAAATCAGTGAGGAGTGCGATATCTCATTTTTGAAAAATGCTAATTACCTATAGTTTGTTTGCATAGGTCAGATCGTTTACGGTTTTGTTCCTTGACGTTTCGGCAGCTATCTGATTAAAGTTCGATCCGGTAGAAAAGAATGGCATCGAAAAATTTTATGATTCCGGTTTGTATCCTTAAGTCCCATTATAATTAGTGAGGAGGTGTGAATGCATGGATGCTGAGTATGATGAAATTTTAAATGAGTTTTCGGCTGAACAGCTAAACGAATTGGATCAGATTATCGAAAGCAGGAAAGAAGAGCCTGGTTCATTGATTCCTGTAATGGAAGAGGCTCAGGTGGCCCTGGGATTTCTTCCGGAGGCGGTACTTTCAAGGATCGCCCAGGGCCTGAGCCTTCCGATCAGCCTTGTATACGGGGTCGCGACATTTTATTCCTTTTTCACTATGGTACCAAAGGGTAAGCATACGGTCAGGGTATGCCTTGGCACGGCATGCTATGTCCGTGGCGGAAAGCGTATAGCGGATATTATAAAAAAGGAGTTTGGGGTTGAAGAGGGTGAAACCACTGAAGATCGCATGTTTACCTTTGAGACCGTAAGATGCCTGGGGGCATGCGGCCTGGGCCCCGTTGTTGTAATCGATGATGATGTTCATGGAAGGGTCAAACCGACAAAGGTTAAGGATATCCTTAAGCAATACAATTGAAGACAGATCAGAGGATCTCTTTAACGGGCCTGAAAAGGCTGCTTTCCTAAAGAGATGTCATATTCGGCTTGTGTGGGATAAGGAAAGCGATTAAATGCGACTGAAAAATATGGGAGAGAAATCGTTATGCCCAAAATTAACTCAGATGATTTCAAAAGGATAAAGGAAAAAGTCCAATCAGAGTCCTGCCTGACACCTGATGAAAGAAGGGTCAGGGTTACCGTGCATATGGGAACATGCGGTATCGCCTGCGGCGCGGAAAAGGTCTTCGCACGACTCATGGAGGAGATCGAAAGGGCCGGCTCAACAGATGTCAGAGTAACCAAATCGGGATGCATGGGTTTTTGCGCGAGAGAACCGCTTGTAACGGTTGAAGTCTATGATCAGGAACCGATTATATACCAATATGTTGATGAGGAGAAGATCTCTCAGATATTCAGAAAACATGTTGTGGATGGCGAGGTTCAGCCGCAGTTTGCTCTGGCAAGAGGAAGAGAGCAGCAGATAAAAGAACAGTTCCCGGAGCACCTGCTTGGGAGAAAACCGACGCCGGGAATCAAGAACGGCATTCCGGCCATAGGTGAAGTCCCCTTTTTTTCCTATCAGGAACTGCGCGTGTTGAGAAACAGAGGATTGATAGATCCGGAAGAGATTGAAGAATATATCGCAAGAGACGGCTATGCGGGCGTGGGCAAGGCGTTGACCGAAATGAGCCCCGAAGAGATATGCCAGGAGGTGCTTGATGCAGGCCTGCGCGGAAGAGGGGGCGCCGGCTTCCCTACCGGCATAAAATGGAAATTCGCCGCCGGATCGAAAGGGGACGCCAAATATGTCCTTTGCAATGCCGATGAGGGTGATCCGGGGGCATATATGGACAGGAGCGTTCTTGAAGGAGATCCTCACGCAGTCCTTGAGGGAATGATTATCGCTGCAAAGGCGATCGGTTCTCATAAGGGATACATCTATTGCAGGGCCGAATACCCTCTGGCAATAAAGACCTTGAGCACTGCTTTAAAGCAGGCAAGAGAATACGGCCTGCTTGGAAAGGATATCCTGGGAACGGGGTTTGATTTCGATATCAGCATATATCAGGGCGCCGGGGCATTTGTGTGCGGAGAGGAAACCGCGCTTATGACCTCGATAGAGGGCAAAAGGGGTGTGCCCAGGCCCCGACCTCCCTTCCCGGCGGTATCAGGTTTATGGCAGAAACCGAGTGTCCTGAATAATGTCGAGACCCTCGCAAGCATCGGGCAGATAATACACAAGGGAAGCGTGTGGTTCTCAGGCATAGGGACCGAGAAGAGCAAGAGTACCAAAGTCTTCGCCCTGACAGGAGATGTCCACAATGTCGGACTTGTAGAGGTCCCGATGGGCATGCCTCTCGGAAAAATAGTCTTTGATATCGGCGGGGGAATTCCGGATGGCAAAAAATTCAAGGCCGCGCAGCTGGGCGGCCCTTCGGGAGGCTGTATCCCGATTCAGCACCTCAATGCCGCGGTAGATTACGAAACCGTGGCAAAGCTGGGTGCAATAATGGGTTCCGGCGGCTTGATAGTCATGAATGAAGATAAGTGTGCGGTAGACATGGCACGGTTTTTCATGGATTTCTGCCAGGATGAGTCGTGCGGGAAGTGCACTCCCTGTCGCGAAGGTACCAAGAGGATGCTTGAGATCCTCAACAACATATGTGAAGGAAGGGGCAAAGAGGGCGATATTGAACTTCTCGAAGAGATGGGGGAAATCATCAAGGACTCCGCCCTGTGCGGGCTCGGGCAGACGGCCCCGAACCCGGTGCTGAGCACTATCCGGTATTTCAGAGACGAATACGAGGCGCATATAAGAGAGAAACGCTGTCCTGCCGTGGTCTGTTCGGCCCTGTTCAAATCCCCATGTCAGCATGCCTGCCCTGCAGGAATGGATATCCCCTCCTATATCGCGCTTGTCAGGGCAAAACGTTACGACGATGCATACAAGATACTTTTAAGGACAAACCCGTTTCCTGCCAGTTGCGGCAGGGTATGTGATCATAAATGCCAGCTTAAATGCAGAAGGGCCATGGCCGACGGTCCGCTTTCCGTCAAAAATTTGAAACGTTTCATCACGGACAATGCGACAAGACCGGTCGTGGAACCGGTGCCCGTGACAAGGAATGAAAAAATCGCAGTTGTCGGAGCGGGGCCTGCGGGTCTTACAGCCGCCCTGGATCTGACAAAGAGAGGTTACAAGGTAGTGGTCTTTGAGGCCCATTCGGAGCCCGGGGGCTGGATGAGGTGGGGAATCCCGGCTTACAGGCTCCCAAGGGATATCCTGGCTTCCGAGATCGATGATATCAGATCCTTCGGAGTCGAGATAAGGTGCAACACAGAGGTAGGCAGGGATGTTTCTTTCCAGGAGATAGACAGTGAGTTTGAGTACATATTCCTGGCCATAGGCGCACAGAAGAGCCAGAAAATGAACGTCGAAGGCGTAGACCTGGATGGAGTGCTTGGAGGAGTCGAATTCCTGCTCGATTTTAACGGTGACTCCGACTCCTGGCTGAATGGTGAAAAGAAGCTTGGGGAGAAGGTCGCGGTCATTGGAGGCGGCAACTCGGCAATCGATGCCGCACGTACCGCCGCACGCCTGGGTTCCGAAGTAACTATCCTCTACAGAAGAGAGAGGAAGGATATGCCTGCGGAGGAAGCGGAAATCGTGGCGGCTGAGGAGGAGGGAATCAGGATTGAGTATCTTGTCTCACCCACAAAGATTGTCGGGACAAATGGAAAGGTGAGCGAAATATCAGTTCAAAGAATGGCTTTGGGCGATTTTGATCCAAGCGGAAGAAAAAGACCTGTCCCGATTGAGGGTTCCGAATTTACACTTAAGACAGATTCCGTGATCGCCGCCATAGGTCAGGTAACCGATGCCTCATTTATACGGGAGGACAGCGGTATCTCAGTCAATAAATGGTCCTATCTTGATATTTCAGAAGGATCCAAGACTCAGACTTCCAACGAGAAATTCTTCGCTGGGGGGGATGCCGTGACAGGGCCTGCCACGGTTATAGAAGCAATAGCAGCCGGTCACCAGGCAGCCTGCGATATGGATGATGTCATAAGAGCGAGAAAGGGGGAGTCTCTCTATGAGGCCCCTGCCGATCAGGTCATAGATATACCGTTTATTGTCGAGGAAGATACGGAAGACAGGCCTCCGGCGGGGATGCCGGAATTGGATCCGGAAGCAAGGAAAAGAACCTTTGCCGAAGTAGAACTGGGCTATAGCGAAGAAACAGCGATTTGCGAGGCGTCCAGGTGTCTCCGGTGCGATGCTGAAATCTGAGTTTCGACACTGGAAGACCGTATGAAAATCATCCTTCGTCTTTGTTACGAGACGAATCAAATCAGACAGGAGTAAGAAATGGATGATAGGATTGTTTTGAAGATAGACGGAAATGAATATGAGGCTGAACAGGGCCAAACGATTTTAGAAGTGGCCAGGAGTAACGGCATTCATATCCCTACCCTATGTTACCAGGCCGGTACCACCAATGTCGGGGCATGCAGGGTTTGTGTCGTAGAGGTCGAAAATGCGAGAAGCCTTGTGGCATCCTGCACTACGCCTGTGACCTCCGGGATGGTGGTTAAGACAAAGACAAAAAGGGTCCTGGACTCCCGAAGGCTCGCAGTGGAGCTGCTTTGGGCTTCGGGAGACCATAACTGTCTTACCTGTGAGAAAAACGGGGAATGCGAACTTCAAGATCTCGTGTATGAACTCAAGATCGAAAAACCTCGGTTCCCCATCAGTCCCCCGGGGCATAAAATCGAGGACACCAACAGCATGATCCAGAGAGATCTCAACAAATGTATCCTCTGCGGGCGTTGTGTAAGGACATGCAATGAAATACAGGTAAATGAAGTCCTTGATTTTTCGATGAGAGGCTCTCAGTCAACCGTGGGTCCGGCTTTTGGAAGGGATTATATAGAATCCAGTTGTGTGTTCTGCGGGGCATGTGTCGATGCATGCCCCACGGGGGCGCTTACGTTCAAAAATTCAAGATTCGCAGGGCGGCCATGGGAGGTGGAAAAGGTTCGCACCACCTGCACCTATTGCGGGGTAGGCTGCCAGATGGATTTAAACGTCAAGGAAGGAGAGATAATAAAGGTAACAGGTAACAGGGATTACGGAACGCCCAACCAGGGTTGCCTTTGCGTAAAAGGGCGGTTCGGGATGGATTTTATCAGCAGTGAGGATCGCCTCAAGACGCCTTTAATAAGAAAAAACGGGCAACTGGAGCCGGCAGGCTGGGATGAGGCCTACGAATTGATTGCTGATAAATTCGGCAAAATAGCTGAGGAGCATGGGGCCGACAGCATAGCCGGGTTTTCATCCGCCAGATGCACCAATGAGGAAAATTACATCTTTCAGAAATTTATGAGGGCGGTAATCGGTACAAACAATGTGGATCATTGCGCGCGGCTCTGACACTCCGTAACAGTGGCCGGTCTGGCTGCTGCATTCGGAAGCGGCGCAATGACGAACTCGGTAGATGAGATCGAATTCACGGATCTTGTTCTCGCTATCGGAACCAACACGACGGAGAACCACCCGGTTATAGGAGGCAAGGTTAAAAGGGCGGTCAGGATGCATGGGGCCAAGTTGATTGTAATTGATCCCAGGAAGATAGATCTTACAAATTACGCAAGCATCTGGTTAAGGCCTAAGCCCGGTACGAATGTTGCGGTCCTGAACGGTATCATGAATGTCATACTGCAGCTGAATCTTCATGCAAAAGACTATATAAACGCCCGTACAGAGGGCTTTGAAGAGATGAAAGAGATTTTGAAGAAATATACCCCCGGATACGTTGAGGAGATTTCAGGGGTTCCTGCCGGGGATCTTGTGGCGGCGGCCAAGATGTATGCCGAGGCGCCGGCGGCCTCGATTCTATATGCCATGGGTATAACTCAACACACGACAGGGACCGACAATGTCATGTCGTGTGCAAATCTGGCTATGCTCTGTGGAAATATTGGAATTGAAGGGGGAGGTGTGAACCCTCTAAGAGGGCAGAACAATGTGCAGGGCGCCTGCGATATGGGTGCCTTGCCGAATGTCTTTCCAGCCTATAAGAATGTCGCCGACGATGACGCCCGTAAAAAACTGGAGGATCTGTGGGGCGTAAGGTTGCCTTCACAGCCGGGTATTACGGTTGTGGAGGTCATGAACGCGGCCCATAAGGGAGACATAAAGGCCCTTTATGTGATGGGTGAAAACCCGATGATGAGCGATCCGGATCTGAATCATGTGGAAGCGGCGTTAAAAAATCTCGATTTTCTGGTTGTTCAGGACATATTCCTGAATGAGACGGGGGCCCTGGCTGACGTTGTTCTGCCGTCGGCATGTTTTGCGGAAAAGGATGGGACATATACTAATACGGAAAGGAGGGTTCAAAGGATTCGAAAGGCGGTTGATGCCCCCGGTGAAGCCAAAGCGGATTGGGAAATAATCTGTAATATCGCCGGCAAAATGGGTTATCCGATGAGTTACGGCTCTGCCGGTGATATCATGCATGAGATAAATCTGGTGACGCCCAGCTATGCCGGAATTACCTATGATCGGATTGAAAAAGAGGGGTTGCAGTGGCCGTGTCTTGACACGGATCATTCCGGCACCAGGTTCCTGCATAAGGATAAATTTGCAAGAGGAAAGGGGCTTTTCCACGCCATTGATTACAGGGCCTCCGCCGAACTGCCGGATGAGGAATACCCCCTCATCCTTAATACGGGAAGGGTCCTTTACCATTTCCATACCGGTACAATGACGAGGCGGTCCAAGGGACCGGCCGAGAGGTGCCCTGAAAGTCTTGTTGAAATCAGCCGAGAAGATGCAAAGAGATATGGAATTGAAGATTCCTCAAAGGTAAAGGTCACTACCAGGAGGGGAAGTGTGGAGGTAAAGGCGAGAGTGACCGACCGGTCGCCTGAAGGGGTCATCTTCATGAATTTTCATTTTCACGAGGTGGAGGTTAACCGGCTGACGAATCCGGCTCTGGATCCGGTAGGTAAAATTCCGGAGTACAAGGTATGCGCTGCGAAGGTGGAGGCTGCGTAGGAACTGGTCTCCTCTGATATTGTGTGAATTTATTGCTAATTTAATAAGGAGGGCCACTCATGAGTAAGTACAACTATAAAACGACGTTGCTTGATCTGAATACAATTATTCCTCCTGATTCCATTGAGTGCAATAACAGCGGCTTTTGCGTGGTTGAGCAATTGCCGGATTTACCTGAAAGGGGTTTGGAACATCTGCGAGGTATAATGCAGGAGGAAGGAGACAGAGAATGGGAACTGGTTCAGTGCCATTTTCACGGCGGCAAACTTCTCTGCATCTGGAAGAGGGAGGTGAAAGAGACCTTTGTAAGTTGAAAAATTGTTAATTTGAAAATCCACCTCAATTGCTTTTGGTTTGTACAAGTTGTGTTGAGTAACAAAATTGAATTCTGAACTTGATATATATACATGAGGAGGGGTCATAATGCCTTTTAATGCACCGCCATCATTAGTCGGACTTGCTGCAAATGCAGGGACTTATAAATCAAAACTGTCTGTAACGCAGTTGATAATCAGGGGTTTTATGGCAGGGGCCTATATCGCTATCGGAGGGGCGCTTGCCACGGTATGCTGCACGGGGGTAGCAGCTCACCTTGGGCCGGGGATCGCCAAATTGATCTTGGGCTCCGTCTTCCCTGTAGGCCTCATCGCCATTGTGCTGACAGGGATGGAACTTTTTACCGGTGACTGTATGCTGGTTCCGATGGCGGCCATGATGCGAAAGATTACCTGGTCTGATGTCTTAAGAAACTGGGTCTGGGTATATATTGGAAATTTTATAGGGTCGATTTTTTATGCCTACATAATGGCACGAGGCCCGTTGGTGACAGGTGGAGCAGAGGGGTTGAGCGTAAATGCCTTCGGCCTTACCGCCACCTCAATTGCCGCCGGCAAGGTCCTTTCATACAAAGCGGTCGGTGCGGCAGGACTCTGGTCCGTTTTTTTGAAGGCAATCGGGTGTAATTTTCTGGTCAATATCGCCATATTGCTTGCCATATCAGCGGACAACGTAGTCGGTAAATTCTTCGGCATCTGGTTTCCTATAATGGCCTTTGTTTCCACAGGATTTGAGCATTGCGTGGCAAACATGTACTTTCTGCCCACGGGAAAATTCCTTATGGATCTGCATCCGGAAGTGATCGATAAGATAGGAGGCGCGCTTGCCCAAAACGGCGCGATAAGCTGGGCCCAGATATGGGGCTGGAACCTGATACCAGTGACCATCGGAAATATAATCGGCGGATTTCTCTTTATCGGGGTGGCCTATTTCGTCATGTTCAGAGGTGAGACCCCCGATTATATGCAGAGAAATGACTATAGTGGAGTGAAAACAAAATAAGATGTCTCTATTTTCTTGGGCAGCATTTATTATCTGTAGTGCAGGTCTTACCATTCATTTTGCCGTAAGCGGGGATACTCAGGTGTTGGCATTCGGTATCCCCGGGTTGATGCTGCTCTTGTTAATCCCTATGGCACTCAATTGGATGAGCCGCAGCAGTTATGCTCAGGCAGAGGGTCGTTTTCGGAAAAGAGCGTCTTTGTTCAGGATCAATAAAATAAATTCAGGTATGAGCGGCAGTATCGTCAGGGTCGAGGGTGACGTTGAAAGAGTCATGTTCAGGTGGCTGAAAAGACCTCATTACAATATTAAGGATAAAAGCGGCAATATCAAAGTGATTATGTTTACCTCCCCGGCGGAAGCGGTCAGGGCGGGTGACAGGGTGGATGTCCTGGGAATTGTGATGAGAGGGTTTTTCAACAGGAAGAAACCAGCTATTTCTGCGGTTAGTATTCGGAAGTTACAGTGAAGGTCGAAGATGAAAGAGCCTATGAGTGCGAATTGAATTTTACAGATAGGAGGTAATAGTTATGATTGGAGATAAGAGATTTCTGGTAGGGTTTCTTCTGGTTGGGCTTTCTCCGATATTGGTATCAACCAGTGTAGTAATTACCGCTGTTGTATTTGTAGTCGGAATCGGAATGTCTGTCAGCACGGCGTTTGTTTAAATGAATTTCCACCCCGGTCTGATTCGGGTGATGAATCCGAATCAGATCGGTACCTCATCTCTTTTCTTTGAATACATTTTGGGAGCGGTCTTATCTGAACCGGTGCCGGCTTATACCTTAAATGCAGAGGTGAGTTTCATAAGAGGATCTTCAGGAAAAGGGAAAATCACGGATAAAATCGGAGAAGAACGGAGAAGCAAACAGGAAGCATGAATAACAAATGTTTCATAAAGAGTAAAAAAACTGACATGTTCTGTCGGCCACAAAAACAGGCGACAAGACAAGTATCTGTTTTAATTTTGTTTTGCTTTATTATGCTTAAGGTGAAGCTTTTGGTTTTTGGCGTAAAATTTGCTTATTAATGGCATGTGTGTATGTTTTTTGGTTACGATATGCTGTTTGAAAATATTTTTAAATAATGCTACAAAATATATGCTTCATTTCAGAGATGTTCTTATATCCTTTGAAATTTTAGACCGTTTGTGAATGTCTTGGGGAAATGAAAGGAGAAAATCATGAGTCAGACAAAGGACATTCTTGTTATCGAGGATGACAGAGATCTTGTGAATTCAATTAGTATTATCCTTGAGAGCAAGAATTACGATGTAAGGGTTGCATATAACGGAAGCGAGGGGTTTGAAAAAATCGAGGAAAAGATTCCGGACCTTATTCTCCTTGATATCATGATGGCAACCGATACCGACGGGTTTGATCTTGCCTATAAATTGAAAAATAGTGCTCAATTTCAGGACATCCCGATCGTTATAATGACCTCCTTTCTGAAAAAGGTTGCCGAAGACGGTCCTGACAAATTTCAGCATATCCTTGGAGAAAACTGGCCCGCAACGCACTTTTTTGAAAAACCGGTAGATCCCGAGTCCCTGCTGTCCACCGTTGAAACGATCTTTAATGATCAGAAAAGCAGTTAGTCTTAAGCTTTTCCTGAGAGGGGAGGATATCCCCTGATGAGGCTGGGGTATGAGTTAGTCAAGGAACAACTGTTTTTCCGCAAGGAACTGCGGGAGAGGCTGTTGTGGTTTATTAACCTGAGATGGATTGTCGCGGGACTGGCCAGTATAGGGGTGGTTTTTGCCTGGGCATTGGGGCAGCAGATAGCCTTTGCACCCATTATAATCGTAATAGGTGTCGTATACCTTTATAATATCTTTTTCTTTTTTGTATGGCGACGTCTGGAGTTGATCAAGCCGCAGCAGACCGGGCATTTCAATTTTTTCGCACACGCCCAGATTTCTTTAGACCTTCTTGCGCTCTATTCCATAATATATTTTACAGGCGGTATTTTAAGCCCCATACTTATTTTCGTGATATTTCATGTCATCCTGGCGGGAATTCTGCTTTCACTAATAAGTGCGGTCCTGTATGGAGTAACATGCATACTGGCCGTAGGTTTTCTTGATCTGATGCAGAAGGTATCTTTTCTGCCTGTTCAACCGATTCTGTTTCATGACTTTCTGCATCCTCACAGCATCGATTTCCCAAGTCCTCTGGTTACCTATATAGTTTTTTCCGCCGCTATGCTGATCACCGTGTTTCTCGTTTCCTCCGTAAAGTTAAGCCTGAAGGAAAAGGGCAGGGAATTGCTTTATGTCTCAAAGGAGCTTGAAGACCGCAATTCGAAGTTGACCGGTCTCTATGAGATGGTTAAGCACATGTGTATGTCTACGGAACTGCAGGGATTGATGGATTCTGCAACGAGAAATGCCGCACATATAATGGGAGTCAAGGCCTGTTCAATAAAGCTGCTGGATGACCGGAGAAAGAGACTGCGGTTTTCATCCACATACGGTCTTAGTGAAGATTATCTGGCAAAGGGTGCAATAGATATTGAAAAGAGTCCCATAAACAGGAGAATTATCCGCGGCTCCATCTATTCCATAGGTGAAATAGGTGAAAAGGATTATTTCCAGTATCCTGAGGATATCCGAAAAGAGGGGATCTCTTCCATGGTATGCCTGCCCCTTCGTGTGGAAAGATCCGTGCTGGGGGTATTTTGTGTCTACAGTGATATTTCTCATCATTTCAATGAAGAGGATATCAGGTTTTTTTCTCTTATGGCCGATCTGACCGCCTTGACTATCGAAAATCTCAAAAGTGAAGTGAATAAGGCATGGTTTCTTCAGAAGGCTGCTCATCAGTTGCGATCACCCCTTAATGCCATTTTCAGTATGCTTGAGCTGCTGTCGAAGAATTACCTCGGAGCCATGAGTGAAGATCAAACCAGGACCGTGAAGAGGTGTGAGAAGCGAATACAGATATTGAACAAAATTGTGAATGATCTCCTCAGTATCGGCATGAGACGGATGGATCAAAAGAACATCCATCTGAAACCTGTTGATATCTTAAAGGTTATTGAGCCGATTACCGGTTTTTACAAGGCTCAGGCCAAGGATGCCGGTTTGAAGATCATATTTGAGATTGATGATTCGATCCCGAAAATCAATGCTACTGAAAGGATGGTTGACGATCTCATCACAAACCTTATATCAAATGCCATAAAATACACGCTTTCAGGTGGTAGTATTTCCGTCGTCCTGGCAAAAGATGAAAACGGGCTTATTCGATTTGAGGTATCTGACAGCGGGATAGGAATACCTGAGAAGGAGATGTCCAATCTTTTTTCAGAGTTTTTCAGGGCGACCAATGCAAAAGAGACAGCCGAAGAGGGAACCGGACTGGGCCTGGTGATAGTGAAGGAGATAGTGGAAGGCCTGTCAGGGAGCGTTTCTGTGGAAAGCAGAGAAGGCAAAGGCACCTCCATTACCTGTATCATGCCGGGCGCCCAGATCGGATTGAATCAGGATATAAATCCCTGAGGCGAGGATGTTCAACAGTGAAACAGGTCAGCCTTGGGATTTAATCGGTTTCCATCCGGAACTACTCGATTTCCGGATGGAAACTGTTATTTGGAACAGGCCTTATATTCAGGAGAATTATAGATGCGAATAAAGCTGCACAAAAGGATATTCCTTAATTTTGTGCTGGGTATAGCGCTTTTCTGTATATTGGGATGTATTATCGGGGCATGGCTCATGAACCGTAACATCCTCAATGAGGCCCAGAGACGCGTAAGCCTTGATCTGGGCTCTGCCTGGAGCGTTATTCAAGGTGATCTTGATAAACTTCATCTGTTCATAAATGTACTCGGTACCGGAAAGCGGGTTGAAGCCGCCTGCGCCTTCCCGGATTCTTCCGCCTATCGTGCCGATCTTGAGGCTGCCAGAAGACAGTTCGGATTTGATTTTTTGTCCCTCACGGACAATAAGGGAAAGGTTATTGTCCGGACCCTGGAGCCATACAATACGGGAGATTATCTCTGCTCAGATCCGTTTGTCAGGTCAGCATTAAAGGGGAAAACCGTAAGTGGGTTTTCAATACTTAATTCAAAAAGGCTTTTGACGGAAGGAGGAAACCTGGAGGAACGCTCCTTTATGGTGTTTGAGCCGACTCCCAAGGCGAAACTGCGTGCCAAAAAATCCGAATCGTCAGGCATGGCACTTGTCGCGGCCTGTCCGATTGAGGATGAAACAGGAAAGATTATCGGATCGATTTATGCCGGTGTGCTTTTGAATCGCAACCACTCGCTGGTAGATAAGATCAGGTCGATAGTCTTTGAAAACAAGATGTATAAGGGACATCATCTTGGGACTGTGACCATCTTCCAATGGGATACCCGTATCGCTACCAATGTCGCGCTTGCAAACGGCAACAAGGCAATAGGCACCAGGGTCAGCGCGGATGTCTATGACAAGGTGCTTGAAAACAATCAGAACTGGTATGATCGAGCATTTGTCGTAAATGACTGGTATTTGAGTGCCTATGACCCGATTCATGACATCGAAGGCAAGGTGATCGGTATTCTTTATGTGGGGGTACTGGCCAAGAAATACGATGACCAGAAGCAGGAACTGTGGAGGATATACGGGGGGTTATCCATAGCCGTAGCGATATTTGTGCTGGCCGTGGGGTTAATTTTTTCAAGAAGACTGACAGGTTCTCTGAGCAGATTGGCTGATGCCGCAGGCAGGATAGCAACCGGCAATCTCGACTTAAATGTTGAAATGCCCTCAACAGACGACGAAGTCCGTGATTTGACCTTCGCCTTTAATGCCATGGCCGGCAGCCTGAGGGACAGGGACGAGAAGTTGAGGGCGGCAAACCAGGAACTGGAGGAGATAAACGCATCGCTGCAGAAGTTGAACGCCAATTATCTGGATATGCTCGGTTTTGTTTCGCATGAGTTGAAAAACACCCTCGGGGTTATATATACCTCTGCCAGGGCACTGGACATGGGTATAGGAGGAGATCTTAATGAGACGCAGGGCAAGCTTGTTAGGAATATTTCAAGGAGCATCGATACGGCGGTAAAAATGACACGTAATTACCTGGATCTGGCCCGTATTGAAAAAGGTGAAGTCAGAGTGAATAAAAACCCCTTGGATATCAGAATGGATGTGGTAGACCCTGTTCTGGATGAACTTCTGCAAGTGATCAAGGAAAGGGATTTCAAACTGGAGAACCGGCTTCCTGAAAGAATTCCATATGATGGAGACTCTGATCTCCTGATGATCGTCTTTAAGAATTTTCTGGATAATGCCTTAAAATACGGCCGTGAAGGGGGGAGGATAAGACTTGATTTTTCCTCAGAGGATAATCAATACAGGTTTGAGGTCTGGAATGAAGGAAAGGGCCTTTCTCAAGACCAGCTGGGCAGACTGTTCGGCAAATTTGTAAGATTTCAGCCGGGAACCGGGTCGTCAAGATCCACGGGCCTGGGGTTGTTTATTACCAAGGACATTATCCGCAAGCATGGAGGCGAGGTATGGGCTGAATCGGAAGAGGGCAAGTGGATAAATTTCATTTTCACCCTTCCGATATGAAACAAGGCAATCTATTCCATTATAAATCATCAGGATGCGTGAGCTAGGCCGGGAAAAAGCTGTGCCGCCTTGTGATGGATCGGAAGTGCCTATAATGAATCAACGTGCGTATAAAATTGCGGAGTCACTTCGCTCCGTCGCCAGCTCCGGGCCGGGCCTTTATTTAAAAGATTCCGCCGCTTTTTCTCGACAGGAATTTGGCCTCCGCCTTTCTTATCCTTTCTTCCTGTTCTTCTTTCCTTTTTCTGGCCCCTTCCAGCTTGGAAGTGAGATCATCAAAACGGGCAGGTTTCAGGAGATAATCAAAGGCCCCTGTTTTCATGCCTTCGACGGCCGTCTCAGTACTGCCGTGGCCCGTGAGCATGATGACCTCAACAAGGGGGTGTCTTTTTTTTATTTCCTTGAGTGTTTCCATGCCGTCCATCCCGGGCATCTTTATATCCAGGATAACCACATCTATACGCTGATTTTCAAGACTTTCAAGACACTCTTTTCCGCTGAACGCATTCCAGACCTCTTCTCCAGCCTCTTTAAGCCTCAGAGAGAGCATCTCCACGAAATCCTTTTCATCGTCAACTAAAAGGACCTTTGTCGGTATTTTGATCATTTCAGTGGAACTCCTGTTTTTATAATCCTTAAAAGCATGTGTTTCGCCGATTCAGGTTAAAAAAAGGGGCCTTGGGGTAATTTGCCAATCCTTTAAGGTCTCCTCCGTAATATTATCCCCTATTAAACAATTTTTCAAACATTCCGGGGTCGTTTTTGACCTTAGATTCCATGCCAGATGGATATCTTCTCGGAAGAGTGACCGTAAAGCTCGCTCCCTTGCCATAGCTGCTTTCAACGTCTATCCTGCCGCCCAGTTTTTCCAGTATACCCCTGGTGACATAAAGACCAAGACCTGTTCCTTCTCCCGGAGATTTTGTGCTGAAAAAGGGCTCAAATATCCTTTCCAGGTTTTCCCCGGCAATGCCTGTGCCGTTATCAATGACCTTTACAAAAACCTCCTTCCGGTTGTCCTCAAGTCTTAGCGTGATAGTTCCTGAAGAACCTATGGAATGCATTGCGTTTGTCATCAGATTTATGAACACCTGCCTCAACTGATATGGATCGCTCCATATTTCAGGGCTTGATAATCGCACGTCCCGAATGATTTCAATATCCCGATTTTCGGCATCCCTTTCGAGCAGCTGTGTTGTTTCAAAGATCAGGTGGGCGATGTCTATGACGGACAATGAGGAGTCGTTCTTTCTTGCTATACCGAGTAACTGGTGTGTTATTATTTTGGCCCTTTCAATGGCGTTTTCTATCTTCCCCAGGGCGTTCTCAAGATCCGACCTTCTAGGTATTGATGCGAGTTCCTCCTTTTCAAGTATCGATTTCATCCATCCGGCGGATTCCCCGATTATTGCCAGGGGGTTGTTGATCTCATGAGCTACTCCGCTGGCAAGCGTGCCGAGCGAGGCGAGCCTTTCAGTAGCGATTATCTGCTGTTCCATCTTTGCCCTGAATTCCGCCTCTCTTTTCTTTTCCTCGATTCTTCTAACCTTTTCCCCGGCCTGATTAATCTTGCCTATCAGGTGGTCAAGTTCAACAGGTTTGCTAAGATAATCAAAGGCCCCCGCCTTGATACCTTCTACTCCATCTTTAGTACTGGCATGACCGGTGAGAAGGATTATCTCAATGCCCGGGTAGTCCCTCTTGATTATTTCAAGGGCTTCTATCCCGCTCAACCCGGGCATCTTCACATCCATAACAATCAGTTCCGGCAGGAATTTCTCAATAACCGAAAGGCATTCTTCGGCGTTTCCCGCCTCTTTGACTGAAAATCCCCTTTTGGCCAACCTCTTTGCAAGTGTGTTGCGAAAGGCGGTCTCATCATCTACAATCAGGATATCGATTTTGCCCCCGGACATGTCAGACAAGCCCCAGTATTTTCCACCATATGCCGGCTACAGCAACCAGTATAAACAGGAGTACCGGTGTTGCAACCATGCCCACCTTTGTGAGATCGGCCGCCTTGAAATACCTGTAGCTGTATGAAATAGCATTGGGAGGGCATCCGATGACCAGAAGCATGGCAAAGGAGGTCGCCGTTCCCAGACACAATGCCAGCACTGTGGGGTCAATTCCCTCCAGCTGTGCCATCGGAATAACGATCGGGAGTATAAGCGCTGCCGCTGCCACGTTCGCCATAGCATTTGTGACCAACGCACCGAAGATACCCACACCGACAAAGAGAAGAAGCCACCCCCCTCCCTGCACCAGAGGGAAAAAGAGATTTGCAAAGTAGTTGGCGGCCCCTGAATAACCCATGCCGAGACCGAGTGATATGCCGCCGCCGAAAATAAAAAGTGCCGTCCCCCACTCAAGATTCGAGTGTATGTCGTCCCATTTGAGAACCCCGAAAAGGACAAGAGCGGAAACGCCCAGCATTCCGGTCACTGAGTAATGGTACCCGTGCAATCCCTTTGTGAGCCAGAGTATAAAGGTAATGCCTATGATGGCAAGTGTCTTTTTTTCCATCACGGTCCATGGTCCGCTTTCTTCATCGAATTCAGGCAGCTTGAGCTTGGGATCAGGTCTGAACACCAGGTAGACAAGTGAGACAGCGGCCGGCACGGTAAGAAGGGCCGCCGGCATACAGTATTTTATCCATTCGAAAAAGGTGATCTCAATTCCGGTAAATTCCTTTAAAAAGGCTGCTGCTACCATGCATCTGCCTCCTCCCACCAGGGTACCCATCCCCCCGCAGGAGCAGGCAAACGGTAACGAGAGCATCATGAACTTTGCGGTATTGGTATGAGGTTCTATTCCTACCGCCCGCATCAGAGGGAGCATGGTAACTATGCCTATTGCACAGGCCGCGGCATCATGCATGAACGAGGAGGCTATTCCCAGTCCGATAGCAAGTATGAAAGTGAATTTTACTACACTTGTGCCCGCCTTTTTTATTATAAAAAACCCCAGACGTTTGGTGAGGCCCGCATTGTCGAGAGATATGGCGAAGATCAGGCAGCACATGATAAATACAACTACCGGATGCATATAAGGAGCCCATGCGGTTTTGACGTCGGTTATGCCCATGAGCACAAGAAATACGCCTATGCAGATGGCGGTGATTTCAAGAGGTATCGGCTCAACCACGAAAAGAAACACAAGGACCGCGAGGACGGCCAAAAAACGTTTGGCCTTTGGCGAAAGACCATCTACATATTCTATCCCGATATCTTTTATCCGGGCGGCGGCGGCCTCTTTTTCCAGAAAATCAAATGTGGATTCAGCATTGCCCGGTTTATCGGCTTCCAAAATGTACCATGCCTGGGAATCCCCTGCCCCGGAGTCAAGGCTGAAGTGTCGGCTGACAAGCTGGAACAGCCTCTGAGAGGGATCTCCCTTGATTTTGAATTTTGTTCCTTCAGGTCTCGGCACGATCATAACCAAGACCCCGAGCACAAGAGCGAGGCAGAGCTGAAAGGCTTTGGATTTAAAAAACATCTTTTCTCCTCAACAGTAATCAGGAAATGAAAAGTCAGTTTCCAGTCTTTCCGTGGTATTAGCCTTGGTGGTCAACATGGGCAGTAATTCATAGGAGCGCATTTTGAGAATCGGACAGCATTCCGTAAGATATCCAGGGACATATATTTTCTATAAACAAGCTCCTGTTTGAGATTAAGGATGGACCTTGTTACGGCTGTAATTAAAGGCCTCTTTGATCTTTTCAATAAGTTCTTCCAGCTCACAAGGCTTTGTAAGGTAGTCGAAGGCCCCAAATTCGATTCCTTCTCTTGCCGCCTGTTCCGATCCATGCCCTGTAAGCATTATAACCGGCATCACGGGATCCATTCGCTTGAAAATCTTGAGTACTTCAATACCATCCATGTCTTCCATCTTCAGATCAAGAACCGCCACATCGAAGTCGTTTCTGCGGAGAATCTGGATTGCATCAGAACCGCTGCAGGCCTTTGATACGTAGAAATTTCTTTTAACCAGCCTGTTGGACAGGACATTTACATAGCCCTCTTCATCGTCGACAAGAAGAAGCCTTATTTGTTCTTCATGACCGGGTTCCATCCCTGAGCCGACTTTATGATGGGAATCGTCAGGCATCTTAAGCCCCTAGCCCCTTCTGGAGGTAATCTCCCTCATGCGGGCCTCAATGATTTTATCCTCATGTTTCCGCTTTTTGGATGCGGCCTCTTTTACCTTCTCTATGAGCAGATCCATGTCACAAGGCTTCATGAGATAATCAAAGGCCCCATGTTTCATGCCCTCTATGGCGGATTCCACAGTGGCATGCCCCGTTAACATGATCACTTCTATCAATGGATAGAGCCTTTTTATCTCTCTCAAGGTTTCGATGCCATGCATCCCAGGCATTTTGACATCAAGTATTACCACCTCTACCGCTTGATTTTTTTGGAGTTTTTCAATCGCCTCCTGACCTGAAAAGGCTGAAATGATATTGAGCTCTCTTTTGGTCAGGCGCTTGGTCATGGTTTCCACGAAAGCTACTTCATCGTCTACTAAGAGAACGTTTGCTAAAGTCATGAATGGATCTCCTTTCCTGGTTCGTTTTCATCTTCTATCTGGACCTGCCCGGGTGAGGGTAAGCGGACAAGAAAGGTCGTCCCCCTGTCAATTGAACTGCGTACGTCTATGACGCCACCCAGCTTTTTGATTATACCGTAACAGATGGATAGGCCCAGCCCGGTTCCTTTTCCAACAGGTTTGGTTGTGAAGAAGGGATCAAAGATTCGATTAAGATTCGCCTTTGGAATGCCCGGTCCATTATCCGTCACCTCGACTATTACGCTGTTGTCTCTGGTATATGAATTTACCTCTATCATCCCTCCCTTCCTTTCCAGCGCGTCGAGGGAATTATTTATCAGGTTGAGTAAAACCTGCTGAAATTCCGCCTGAGATACATGCAGGGCCGGAAGGTTTTCCTGGAGGTCGGTTTTTATGGTAACGTTGCTGTATTTGGCCCTCTGCATGGAGAGGGCGACGATTTCTTCTATAAGCTCGTTCAGGTCAACTTCCTGGACCTTTGAGTCTGTTTTTCTGGCGAAACTGAGGAGTTTATGGGTAATCTCCTTGCATCTTTTGCCCTGAGAACGTATCTGTTCCAGTGCCCTCTTGAATTCATCCACATTTTTGCTTTTCCCAAGGTCCTCATCTTCCAAAAGGTCTTCTATCCATCCCGCCTCTTCAACCATGATCGCAACGGGGTTGTTGATCTCATGCGCGATACCTGCCGCCAGTTCTCCTACAGATGCAAGCTTTCCCGTTTCAACGACCTGCTCATTCATCATCCGCTTTTCTTTATCCAGTTTGTCAATCCTGTTAACCATTCGTTTGGACAGGAAATAGGCCATTATTATTATACCGAGACCACCGAGCAGATTTATGAGAATAGTTAGTTTAAAGGCCTTTCTGAACTCCGAATAGGCGTCAGATGCCCTCTGCTGATATATTAAAATCCAGTCCCCTCCCTTTAACTCGGCAGAGGCATAGATGTTTTTTTTGCCGGCTTCGTCCGGTTGCTCGAAAATCTGGATGGCCGTATCCTCCCCATCTTTCGAGATTTTTTCAAGATATCGGCCGGGATTCGGCAGAATTTTGTGAACCGGTTTTGTCTGGAATGCCCCCTCCTTATTAAGGATATAGGCAAATCCGGTCTCCCCGATCCGGATGTTTTCGACAAGATCATTGAAGGCCACAAAATCTATGGTGGATCGGAGTATCCAGGGCTCTCCATTCCAGTTGTCTCTTACGGCAACAATAAAGTGTGGAAGACCCCTCAGGCCCAAAAAGACATCGCTTATGACATACTCACTTTTCATGGCGTCTTTGAACCATGAGGCATTTGAGTAAAGGGCCTTCCCCAGCTTGAAGGGACCGGCATAGGCCAGCTGGAGCCCTGCATTGTTAATTACCCCCACATCTACAAAAACATGTCTATACTGTTGCTGCAATAAGGCCAACCTGTCTTCAAGAAAACTTTCATCGCTCAGTTCCTCAAAGCTGAACGTTTTTGCCAGTGAGCGAATGTCGGACAGCTTCTCTTCCAGAAAAAAATCAATATTCTGTTTATGCTTTTGGACAAGTTCCTTTATGTGGGCCTCCACCTTGTCATGGTGGGATACATTGAACTGATAGAGGATAATTCCACTGACCAGAACCATAGGGGTAATGGAAACAACTAATATTGTCAGAAGAATATTTCTGGCCAGGGAATGGCGATGACCATGTTGTTTGGTTCGGTTGCGATTCATTTGAGGGTTCCGGGTTGCAAGGATCCATGCAGCCGGGAATCTAGCCCGGCCTTGGTTTTGATTTCAACAGCAAGTCAGAGACCACTTTTTTTAGGCCTTCCACACTGCTGCCCTTTTTCTCCACGAAAGTGGAGGTGCTCAGCACAACAGGATGCGTAGCATAGTCAGACAGAAATGTGTGCACCACAACAGGGAGCGTTGGAAAATGCTCCTGGAGATCCTTCAGCAGATCTACCTCGTTCGAATCCGGAAGATCAAGATCAAGGATCAGCAGGTCTTTAACCTTCTTCTCTAACATTTCCAGAACTTCTTTGCAATTCCTGGCCAGGCAGACGTCGTAGTTTTCAGCTGCCATTTCTCGCTTCAGAAATTCTCTCACATTTCTGTTCCGGTCCGCTATCAGGATGGTGACTCTCTTTTCCACAGGAACTCCTCATTCTATATATTATTTATTAAGTAAATGCGAGTCCCATGCCAGTATAAAAGAGAAGCGGAATTTTCTCTTTACAGCTATAACCGGTTGAATATGTTAATATTATTTTTATAATTAAAAACAACGGTTTTAAAATGTGGGACAAAGTGTCAATTTTTTTTACAAAGTGAAAAAAGCTGCTCCGATCATGGCGAATAAAAATGGCTTTTCAGTATCAAAAATGAGCTGTCCTGTGATACGGAGAAACAAGATCTTTTTAGATTGTTTCGGCCCTGTTTAATGGTCGAAGATCTCTCTTCTGTTTTCTCTATGGTCTACCATGTACAGTAGTTGAAATTTTTCCCTTAATGCATCTTGAAGTCCAAGAAGCTTGTCTCTTTCAATTTCAAACACGCGGATGTAGACCTTCCTGTATCCGGGGGGGGCATTTTCATAGGAACTCAGTATGCTTATCATTCGGCCCCCGAAATTCCTTATAATATCAGCAACTTTCTTTATGGACCCTGAACTGTCTTCAAGTTGGAAGGCGAACTGGATGCCTCGTTTTCCCACTCCGGTAAGGGCGATCAATACCTTAAAGATATCTGTCTTGGTTATAACTCCCACCACATTGCCCGCCTTTTCCACCACCGGAACACCGGAAATTCCTTTTTCCAGCATCATCTGGGCCGTCTCTTCGACCGTGAATTCGGGCGTGACTGTAACAGGTGCCTTTGACATTATGTCTCTTACCTTTATTTTCAGAAGCAGGTAGCGTAACTCATGGGTCTCAAGCAAGGTCGCATCAGATGCTGAGGCCTTTCTCAAATCCCGATCGCTTATGACCCCTGCAAGCAGTCCATTTTCAAGGACCGGCATCATGTTTATGCCTTTTTCCCTGAGCAGATTGACTGCATTCTGCATGGAATCGTCAACATCGATTGTAATTAAATCCGTGCTCATCCAATTTTTCACCAGCATGGCGGCACCTCCTTTTTTTGAGCCCAAGCAATGCAGGCTTGATGAATGATACCTAAAAATTACCCCCGCGAGGAATCATTTTTAATCCCCTTGTTTGAGGAGTTCCTCCGGTGAGGTAAATGCCGGATAAAAATTATATTACAGGACACTTACCCAGTTAAGTTCGAAAAACAGGCCTTCAATTTCCACGACTCAAGGGCCCAAGCGATGGACCTCAGAGTCGTTACTGTTCACGGCTTTCCTGTTTTTGCCTGAAATTGCTATCTGTTGGGGCTTTTAAAACCCTTGAAATCCTATCCTCAAGAATCAACTCTTTTGGAGATGATTTCATTATGTAAAGCTAGTTTTCTGCTCTTTCAGGAAGGGTACTTCTCAAAATCTACCTTTAGATAAATAGGAAGCAACTCATGTGCCAAACTCGGGACGGTTCTCTATGATTGATAACATGCAGAATATAATGGGAATATCGACAATTATGGAAGGGGGCTGCCTCGGAAAGGAGGTGCTTTGCTGTCTGTTTTTTTTACAATATGTAAAAAGACCTCAACAAACAGCGGGGTATTCCATTGTAGAAAATCATCTTCTGTGGTCCTGGATTCCTTATTCTCCCTTTACCGATGTCTCCAGGCGGAGGTTATATTTCTCTATTTTTGAATGAAGGGTAGGCCTTGAAAGGCCTAGTAACCTGGCAGCCTTGGACCGGTTTCCACCGGTTATCTTCAGTGCCTCGCTTATCAGCATACTTGCAAATTTATCAATGCAGGAATCAAACATGTTTTCGCTTATTTCAGAGGCCAGTGCCTCTCTTACCCATTGCCGCATTACATCATTGTTTCCCTGTTCGCCGATTTCCGAATAGGAGTCCTTTCCACTTATTGCCTGTCTTATATCTGAAGGACCTATCGGCCCCCCGCGGTTAAAAATGAGGGCCTTCTGCATGGTATTACCCAGCTCCCTCACGTTTCCCGGCCAGTTATAGCCGCTTAACCGGGCCAGGGCCTCATTGGTTATCCCGTGGTTATCCATGCCTGATTCATGTGCATACCGGCTGAGAAAATATTCTGTCAGTAACGGGATATCATCCTCTCTGTTACGCAGAGGTGGAAGTAATATGGTAACGACCTTCAGGCGGTAGTAGAGATCCTCACGAAACCTTCCCTCTTCAAGGGCCGCCTCGAGATTTCGGTTTGTAGCGGCAATTATTCGGACATCCACCGGTATGGTTTCTCGTCCTCCCAGCCGTTCGATACTCTTTTCCTGAAGGAGCCTGAGTATCTTGGCCTGAATGCTGAAGGGCATGTCACCTATTTCGTCAAGGAAAATAGTGCCCCCGTTTGCCTGCTCCATTTTTCCAACCCGCCTGTGAGCGGCCCCGGTGAAGGCCCCCTTTTCATATCCGAAAAGCTCACTTTCGAGGAGATTTTCAGGTATCGCCACGCAGTTGATGACCAGAAACGGTTTGTCGGCCCTGAGGCTATGCTGGTATATGGCTCGAGCAACGAGTTCCTTTCCTGTTCCCGATTCACCCCTTACAAGTACTGTCGCATCCGTGGGAGAGACCCTTCCTATTGATTTGTATATGTCCTGCATGGATTTGCTTTTGCCTATAATCGCTTCCCTTACCGTCTTATACGGTACCGGGTCCATGTCAACCGGAGAGCGCATGAAGCGGCTTGCCTCAAGGGCCTGTTTGATTACCGAAAGCATGTCCGGAATGTCAAAAGGCTTAAGCATATAGTCAAAGGCACCCATCTTGGTGGCCTCGATAGCGGTCTCCGTTGTGCCGAAGGCCGTCATCATTATGGCAGGGATCTTGGGCTCGATTCCATGTATAATCTTGAATGTTTCGAGTCCGTTAATGCCGGGAAGACGCATATCAAGGATAACCAGATCAGGCGGGCTTTCCTTGACTAAATCTATCCCTTCTTCACCTGAGGCTGCGCTTTTAATCTTATAGCCCTCTTCGCCGAGGAGCTTTTCAAAACTCTTTCTCAGCTGATCGTCGTCATCTATTATAAGAATGGTGCTCAATTCTTGACTCCTTTTGACGATTTTACGGGGAGCATAATTATAAAGGAGGTGCCTTCACCCTCTTTTGACTCCACGGATAAAGTGCCTCTATGCTGTTCCACGATCCTAACCGCTATGCTTAGGCCGAGACCCGTTCCTTCGTCTTTTGTGGTGAAAAAGGGTTGGAGGACTTTTCCCTTTACAGACTTGGGAATCCCAGGTCCGTTATCGGTTATTTTTATGCAGGCCTTTTCTCCTGTGAACCTGTCTCCACTTTTTTCTTCAGAGATGGTGATGGCTCCGCCCCTTCCCATGGCCTCGCAGGCGTTTACCACTATATTGACAATGACCTCTTTGAGCTGTTCAGGATCGATCTCAATTTCAGGAAGTGACCCTGACCTGTCGATCCTGGCCTCGACATCGTATGCCTTGAGGCGGTGCTCAAGTAATTGAATGGCCAGGTCCACAACCTCAGACGGACTGATCTTCTGCATCTTTAATTTAGGTGGTCTGGAAAACTCAAGAAAGTTCTGGACAATCGTATCCGTATGTCTGATCTCTTCGGAAATCACCTCGAAATCTTCTTCCTGATTCGGCGTCAGGTCCAGGTTTCTGCTCAGTGAAAACAACCTCATCTTGACTGAGGTTAGAGGATTTCTGATACTGTGGGCCATCCCTGCGGCAAGCCTCCCCACCAGTGCCATCTTCTCGGATTGCAGGAGACTTTCACGGCTTTTTTCCAGTTCAAAATGTGTATAGTCGATATCCTCTATCAATTCATGAACGCTCCTGCTCAGTGCCTTTATCTCGTCGTCCGATTCGTAATTGTCACCCTGTCTATAGACCTCCATGGCCAGTTTTCTTAAGGGGAAAAGTATTTGTTTGAAAAGGACAAATATGAGGAGAAAGCCAAGAAAGATAACCATAATAATCGCAGAACCCGCTACAATCCTGAGCCTCGCCCCCTGTCTGCCGCTTTTGATTCTTGCCTGTCTTATTATCTCCCTGTAGGTCTCTTTGTGTTGCTCGCACATTTCCAGGATCTTATTGAAATGTGCCCGCACCTCGGAGTGGAGCCTCGTACCCTGTTCAACCTCTCCCTTCCTGTAATAATCTATTACCCGGTCTTTTGAGGCTATATACACGGCATTTTCCCATTCTATCTGCTCCAGCTTCTCCTTTTGCTCTTCAGCCTCGGCAAGGTTTTTTGCCTTATTGAGCTGTTCCTTGAATATCTGCCTGTTCTCACCCAGTTTGCTGAGCCATTCGGCATCTCCCTCAAGCAGGTAATAGGAGACAAAGCCTTTCTGGTTGGCAAGGGCGGTTTCAAGCTCCTCAGCAGCCTGAAAGGCCTCTATATATCGGTCGACTATACTTGTGAAAAGGCTCTGCATGCGGTAGGTGTACCACATCATCACAAGACCTCCCAAAAGTGTTATGAGCACGAGGGCCGATAGTAGAGAGTATATCCGTGTACGCAGACTGATTTGCATCCTTTTAATTCCCCTTTTTGAGGGTATGTTCTGATGGGGTTGAAATTCCCCCTTAAAGATATGTAGATACCTGCCGTAAAAGGTGCTTGCGGCGGATCAAAAGGTCAGGCCGTTAGCCGAGAAAAATAGAAAATTATCAATGTCATATGTTTTGAATCGTTTCCGGCAACTGAAAGGCATCTATCATACTAAAAATAAATTGGCAACCGATATTAGAAACCCTCGAGCATCCGGAAGGTGCCGGATGTAACTCGAAAAAGCATTCCTGCACATATCAAAGATACGTGGAAATGCCTAAGCGATCGAAGGCAATCCCTCTGTAAATGGGATAAATGATGCCTTGATGGTGGATCAGGGGTCCATTCACTTGATTGATAAGGCCGGATGGGATAGATTAAACTGAATTATTTGTTCCGGGCGCCTGTGCTTGTGCACTGACAGACGGTGTTATGAGGAAATGGGCAGAGGGGGCTGAGCGTAGCAGAGAAAAAACACCTTTGTCCATTTGATTGCGGCATGCTCAGACACGTGTGTTTTTATCCGGATTTGTGTGAAAACAATAGCGTTGTGGAAGGGCTTACTTGTTATGGAATCTCAATACGCCGGAACGGTTAGGGAAAATCTCTCGATACTCTTTGAAAATATGCCGAAAGGGCTTGAGAAATTGCTTGGGGCCGTAAGGCAGGGGGATGAATATTCTTTCAGGGCCTTTGGCGAGGATTGCCGGATAAGAAGGTGCTCTGTCTTGTTGTCAGGAAAAGAGGTTCTTGATCAGAGGGCTCTTTTGATTTCCCTTTATGCGCTCAACAGGAGCCCTGAGGAGATCCTGATCGAACCATTCATCTCCTTTCGTGATTTTCCAGACAGCATGCCGTATCATGGGGCCTTTTCAAACAACAGTGAGAGGGTCTTGATCCCTTATGTTGATATGATATATCAATCCAGGGATTCGATAAGAAGAAAATTTTGCTGTCCGAAACCGAATATTGATATGCCGGGTGATTTTTCGTTGTTATTGCCGGCGTTGCCTAAGATATATCTCAATTATATCTTTTATCTTGCTGATGAGGAATTCCCGGCGTCTGTCAAGTGCCTGTTTTCCGCGAATGCCTTATCCTTTATGCCGGTTGACGGTCTGGCAGATGTGGCCGAGTATGCATCAAGGGCTGTCCTGGAACAGATCGGTTGTTTGAGTTAGTACCGGCTATGATCTGAAATGCTTTCCGCTTTGGATCTGCCCGATATTATTTGCAGAGGGGCCGCGTCAATATGGGGATCGTCTTTTTTTGCATCTTTTTAAAGGTCTTGATGCCTGTTATGAGAGTATCCGCCTACCAGCCATATCTTGCCCCCTTTCCAGGGTTTTTCGAAAAGGCGCTCAGATCAGATCTGCTTGTTCTTATGGACTGTGTTCAGTTTCCAAGGGGATCTACATGGCTTACGAGGAACAGATTCAAGAATGACCAGGGCATACTCTGGATTAAAGTACCTGTTTGGAAAAAGGGGCTTGGACTTCAGAGGATCAGGGATGTGCGAATCTGTCATGAGGGACGCTGGATGAGAAAGAATCTGTCGAGTCTCAAGGCGGCCTATTCCAAGAGCCCTTTTTTTGAGGAGCATCTGCCTTTTATAGCTAATATGTTTGAAAAAAGGTGGGAGTGGCTGGTCGATCTGAACGTCGCCGTTATAAGGTACCTGTTAGAACGACTGGAAATAGAAACGGACTGTATGTTGCTTTCAGAACTTGATATAAGTGACCGGGAGCCCTATCTTTCTCTGGAGTTATGCAGGAAACTCGGCTGTTCCGATTTTCTGGCCCAAAACAGTGCCCGTAAATACATGGATCAGGAACTTTTCAGAAAAGAGGGCGTGGGGCTTGATTTTTTTCGACCTTCAAGTCCTGTGTATCCTCAACTCTGGGGTGATTTTATCCCCAATCTCTCTGCATTTGACCTGCTCTTCAATTGCGGCCCGAAGGCAGGAGGTGTTTTAACTTCCGGACAGCATATTCGAGTTGCCCGATGAATGCGGCTCGACGCCGTTTGGGTTGATAACAAGTGATAGGAATGCCTAATAAAGAAAATGACATTATGTGGAAAAAGATCCTTTCCGAAAGCATTACAAGACCGGAGGAGGTCTCTGTTTTATACGGCCTTGACATGAAGACGACTGAAAAGATCGTATCCCGCTACCCGATGCGTATAAATCCTTATTATCTGGGGCTTATAAAAGAAAAAGATGATCCGATATACAGACAGTGCATACCTGATCCGAGGGAAATCTCGGATCAAAGAGGCCATGTGGATCCGTTAAATGAGGAGGCCTTGTCCCCTGTAAGAGGCCTTACCCACAGGTACCCTGACCGTGTCCTGCTGCTGGTTTCTTCCATCTGCCCGACCTACTGCAGATTCTGCAACAGGAAAAGAAAAGTGGGAAACCTATCCATGGTCTCAGAGGATTCCATAAAACAGGGAATTGACTATATCAGGGATCACAGGCAAGTGCGGGATGTCCTGCTCTCAGGAGGTGATCCGCTCCTTTTGGAAGACGATGAGATCCAGTGGATACTGGAGCGGATTAGATCCATAGAACATGTAGAGATCATAAGGATAGGAACAAGAGTTCCCTGCACGCTGCCTCAGAGGATAACCGAGGACCTGACCCGGATAATGAAAAAATTTCACCCTCTTTATATCCACACGCATTTCAATCACCCTATGGAGGTCACCTCTCAGTCTGCGCTCGCCTGCCGAAGGCTTGCCGATGCGGGCCTACCCCTGGGGTGCCATACAGTTCTTCTTAAGGGCGTAAACGATGAGCCCGCGACAATGAAGTCGCTCATGCAGAAACTTTTAAGCATAAGGGTCAGGCCCTATTATCTTTTTCAGGCTGACCTGGCCAGGGGGACATCCCATTTCTGGACAAACATGAAGAAAGGACTGGACATTATTAAGGAAATTCAGGGCCACACCTCCGGGCTTTGCATGCCTCATTTTGCGGTTGATCTGCCGGGCGGAGGCGGAAAGGTCCCCTTTTTGCCCAGTTATATTGTGGGAAAGGAAAAGAATCTCCTGATAATAGAGAACTACAGAGGAGAACGTTTCAGATACCCTGTCTACGAGGGCTAAAGTTTGACGGCTTCGTGAAAAACCGGTTTATACCGCTTCGAGGCGTATCGGGAACGAAGCCGAACGATTCGGCGGGATGATTCATTATCAATAAATCGATCATAAAACAGGAAGTTGGTATTTTTTTAACAGACCCGGATTAAGCTACCAAGGAGAACGATATGGTGAAAATAACATGTATGGGTGGGGCCGGTTCGGTAACCGGTTCCTGTTTTTTTGTGGAAAGCCCCGGAGGCAAAAAGGTACTTGTGGACTGCGGTCTTTTCCAGGGCGGCAGGCAGATGGAGAGGCGAAACTGGGAGGGTTGGGAATTTGATCCGGCTGAGCTCAATACGGTCCTTCTCACTCACGCACATATAGATCACAGCGGCAGGATACCTAAATTGGTGAAGGATGGCTTTTCAGGCAGGATAATCACCTCTCCGCCGACCGCCGAGCTGTGCGAGATCATGTTCATGGATGCCGCGCATATCCAGGAGATGGATGCGGAGTGGCAGACCAGAAAGAACAAACGCCAGGCAAAGGAGGTCATTGAGCCTCTTTACACAACAGAGGACGCTGAGAAAAGCTCAAGACTCCTGTCTCCTGTTGAGAGGGACCGGATAATAGATATTGAACCGGGACTAAGGGCCAGGCTGAGAAACGCAGGGCATATCCTGGGTTCTTCCATCCTGGAGCTCTGGGTGGAAGAGGATGGCGTTTCAATAAAGCTCGTTTTTTCAGGGGATCTGGGTAAAAAAAATCAGCTTATTCTAAAAGACCCCCATGAGATTTTCGATGCAGATTACCTGTTCGTTGAATCTACCTACGGAAACCGGCACCATCGGTCTCTGGAGGAAAGTAAATATGAATTGCTTGATGCAATTAATTACAGTGTTTCAAAGGGAGAGAAGATCATGATCCCGGCCTTTGCAGTGGAAAGGACACAGGAGATAATCTACCTCCTGGGAGAGTTCCACCGTCAAGGAGATTTGCCCGATATCCCCATATACCTCGATAGTCCCCTTGCCATAAAGGCTACCGAGATCTTCAGGAAAAACAAGAGGTTTTACGATGAAGAGGCCCTGGCAATAGTCGATGAAGGCTATGATCCGTTCGATCTGCCCAATCTCAGATTCACGGAATCCACCAGGGAATCGATGGCCATAAATGAGAGGCAAGGCTCCGCCATAGTTATCGCCGGAAGCGGTATGTGCACGGCAGGAAGGATCAAACATCACCTTAAACACAATCTGTGGAGGAAAGGGGCGAGCGTCGTTTTCGTCGGCTTTCAGGCCAATGGCACAACCGGTCGCAAGATCGTGGAAGGTGCCAAAGAGGTAAAGATATTCAGAGAGAGGGTTGCGGTTGAGGCGAAGGTTTTCACCATCGGCGGATTTTCGGCTCACGCCGACCAGGGGGATCTTCTTCGCTGGGTGGGTCATTTTGAAAGCAACCCGAAGGTGTTTGTCATTCATGGTGAGACAAGTGCGAGTGTCGCCCTTGCCGAAAGAATAAGGAGCGATTTTTCATTACAGGCCGAGGTGCCTGAATGGAAGGAAAGGCTTGTGCTTAAGCCGAAGGAAGTCATGATTGAAAGACATGAAGCAAAAGAACCCCTTCCTGATTTTGAAACCCAGATGTTGAACTCTCTCGTAGATCTTGAGAAGACCCTCAAGGGCCTCAGAAAGAGGGTGGTCAAAAAGGCCGCTGAAAACGAGCTTACAGAGGATGATGTCGACAGGCTCTCCTACATAGAGGAGGAACTGGAATCCCTTATCCCCCTATGATCAGACCGGTTGAAGGTGTATCGTCATTTCCTCAAATAAGTCCTGAGGATCTGGTCTGATTTTTCAGGGAGTTCATTGAATTTTATGCCCATGCCGGGGGGGTGCGGAAATTTGTCGGCCTTTTTGCGGGACCAGATAACCTCGCTTTCCACCTCGATAGGTTCTTCTACCCCTGGCAGCTTAAGTTTCAGAAGGAACTGGTGACCGAGAGGAAGCAGATTCTCCGTTTTTATGAAAATCCCCCCCATGCCGGCATTTTCCGTGTAGGATTTCACAAAAGTTTTTTTGTCCTTAAATACCACGGAAATAACTTTCGGAGACCTGGGCTCGTGGCGTGTAGATAGTTGAGAAGTCCTTTCAAGGACGCTCTTGTATCTGGTTGCCATCAGTTTTATGATGCTTTTGAGCTGAGATGACAGCTGATTGAACTCCTTTTCAAAGATGGATCGATCAATTATCCCTACGGTCGTTTTCCCTCTCGCCGTGGCGGATGCAGTTCTCTTTATCCCGCTGAAGAATGCGAGTTCTCCGAAAACTTCACCCGGTTTAAGAAGTGCGATGATATATCTTTGCCCCTTTATTTCCTTGGATATTTCGACCTGGCCTGAAAGGACTACATACATCCAGTCACCTGAGCTGTTTTCAGCAAAAATGGTTTGGCCGTTTTGATAGGCCTCTTCCTCTGCAAGCGGATAGGAATTTACGGCTTTAGGCTCCATAATATTTGTCAACAGTAAGTAAATTACTGCCGCCTTTCCTGTTAGTCTCGCAGAAGGCCCTGCACGACCATTTTACGAGATTATTCTTTGCTGTTTTTCGAGATTACCGGAACAAAAGGGCTTTGGGATTAAAATTACAAAGTCGCTCGGTTTTTTTCAATTTAGAGAAGAGGGTCAAAGGTTTATTTCTGTAAACTTAAAAAAAGATCCTTTCAGTTGGCATCGTTTAAGAACGTCTTCCGGGGGAGGTAATCGCATTTTTTCAGAGCCTGAATCCTCCTTCCGTTTTTTCCCCGTCCGCATACACATTGCCTTGTTCATCAATTGCAAGACGTCCTCTTGCAATCATTTCTATGGTCGTGGGAAATATGACCCAGTCGCCCACCCTTTTAAGCTTTTCCTGATGTGTATCGACGATTTCGGCCAGTTTGTCCCTGTCCTTTATGAGCTTATCGAGCGGCTCCGGAAGCTCTACCGGCATAGCCTCGGATACCATAAGCAGTGGGCCTGTATCCACGCCTTCATCCGTCCAAAGGGTTGATGCCCTGAGATTTTTTTCGCCGGCCACTATGGCGTCGTAAACCGCATTGTCGCCCACATATTTTCTTGCCCCGTCCGGGGACAGGATGGATAGGTCAGCGGGATGGACATTTACACACCTGGGCAGAGTTGTGTAACTCATGTATCCTCCCAGTGCAATGACATCTATTTCAAATGCCGCCGACAGTTTTCTGGGTATCTGATCATATTGTTTTCTAGCGGAAAGGCCCTGCTCGGAGTCAACGCTCCTGCTGACCGATTTTATCCTGTGAAAGGCCCGGATATCATAACTGAAATAGGGAAGCCCATTGTCGAGCGCTATCTCTTCGCCGACACATTTACCATCTGATCTGTCGCTGAATATGAAGATGACTTCAAAAGGGGACTTACCCTCCCTTTCCTCCAGTTTTTTCTGCCATGCGAGCAGTTTTTTTATATTCGTACCTGAGCCTGACATGAATGCGGCGATCCTCATGGGGCGCCCCATTTTTTGAGGGTCAAAAATAGGCCTTATCTCCATTATTATTCCTCCCGGATGAAAAGAGTATCCTGATCAAGTAAATGGTGAAAGAGCTGAACCCGTATTGAAAAAGCCTTTCAGGCCTATTCCAGCAATGCCTGTACCGGCTTGAGTGCGTAAGGATTTCCATTTTCGACCGCTGCGAGAACGCTTCCCCCTCCGGTAAAAAAGTAGGTTCGAGGAGAATCCAGGCCTTCAAGATATATCCCGGGGCAGAGATTTTTGAGTTCCTGCAGGGTGTCACCGCCCCCGAAAAGTTTCATGGCGTTTCTGTTTGAACCTATCATCCTGTAAATGGCCTGTGATCCTTCATAAAAATGAGGCATCAGGCCCATGACCGCATTTACGAAAATGGTCTTTGCCCCTTCTATGGCCTCTTTTACCTGCCTTGTCTGAAACGACTCAGGGTCTACATCAAGAAGATAGTTACATTTATCCCTGTGTGCGAGATCCTCCGTCTTGATGGTCCTGAAGGTCCCCTGTTTTTTCCCCTCCATTATATCCGATTCAATTATATGAGTCATTTCAAGAATCTTTTTGTCCCTCTTGTCTAATTCCACAAGTTCCATCGCAAGCTTTCTGTCCTCATCCGTCACACCCTTGATATTTATCCCGTATTTTGCCGACAAAAAGGTGCTGTGCATCAGTCCACCAAGTAACAGGTGATCCACCTTGCCGTGGAGTGCCTTTAACGGGCCGATCTTGGTATCATATTTGGATCCGGCTATTACCGCAAGAAAAGGTCTTTCAGGCTCCAGTACCCTGTAAAGATTTGAGATCTCCTTTTCGAGAAGCGCTCCGGCAAAGGAGGGAAGCCGCCCGGCGATATCGTAGGTGGAGGCGTGTGCCCGCCATGCACCGAAGGCATCGTTTACAAATACGTCGGAGACCGAGGCAAGCCATTCAATAAATTTCCGCCTTGGTGCTCCCTCTGACTGCTCACCTTTAAACCAGCGGGAGTTCTGAAGATATATCATCCCGATTTTTCCCGTCCTGAGATCTTCCAGGGCCTGATCAGCCGGAGTATCAAACTCTGTTATGCCGTTGTTTCCATCTGCGGGCAGTTCGTGATAATGGATCTTGATCGGAAGTTTTTCTTCAAGATACCTTATTACAGGTCTTACCGATTCTTCCTCCCTGCAGGTTATCAGTCCTGATTTTTTGTCCCGGGGTCTACCCACATGTGTTATGACAACAGGCCTTCCACCTTTTTCCGCGATTGAATAGAGGGTTCCAATGGTGGAGTCGATTCGATAGGGGTCCTTGATAATGCCCTTTTTGACCACATTGTGATCTACCCTTACAAGGACGACCTTGTCTTTAAGCAGGGCCTTGTCAAGCGTTTTCAAAGAGGGGGCGGGTCGAGCTTTTTCCATTTGGCACTCTCCAAATTTTTATTTATGCTGGAAAGAGATTCTTCCGGTCTCTTTATTTCAGTATTATTTATAATACCCAATTTAAGCCTTTTTTATTTTTCGAATCAAGAATAAATTGGGAAAAGCCGATTAGGAGGAAAAGATGATAGTAAGAAATATCAATGACAGGGAGGTTCTGGATTCAACCTATCTGGCCCATGGCGGCGCGACAGCGCAGATGATTCTCGACCGCAGGGTATTAAAAGAGCTTGGATTTATGGCCATAGCAAGGTTGAGCCGGGGAAAAGAGATAGAGTCCCATGTAGACCCCATGGAGGAGATCTATTTCGTATTGAGCGGCTCAGGCCGGATCAGTGTGGATGAAGAATCAAGGCAGGTAGGGCCGGGGGATGCCACCTGGATTCCGACGGGCGCCGCCCATTCGCTGATTAACAACGGGAAGGAGGACTGTGTCATCCTCGTTGTCGCATCACAGGCATGGTAATAGAATGAAGGTGTTAATATTGCGATCAGGTGCGCTTGGCGACACCCTTATGCTTCTGCCGGCCCTTAAGACCCTTTATAAGGATAACAGCTTCATTGTCGTGGGCCGGCAGCCCGGCATAGGGTATCTGAACGATTATGCCTCCCTCACAATGGATATCGAGACCCATGGCTGGCACAGGCTATTTATCGAAAATTCGGATAAGAATATTATTTTCCCCGTCCGGGAAGCCGATCTTGTGGTAGGCTTTTTTAGAGACAGGGACGGCACCATAGGAAAGAACCTCCGCTCCTGTTTTCCGGCCGACGTTCCCGTTTATATGTTTCCATCCATTCCTTCTCAGGAAATGAAGATTCATGCGGCCTCTTATACATGCCTTTGTCTAAGAGAAGCCGGGTTGCCTGCCGATCCGGATTTATGCAGTAAAATGGCCGTAAAAGAGGCACTGATCAAACCCGCCTCAAAGTCGCATTTAAGATCAAGAATCGTCTTTCACCCAGGCTCGGGAGATCCGGCCAAGAATTACCCGCCCAGGTTCTGGCTTGATCTTGTTGATTCTTTTATCTCCCGATTTGAAAACGAGGCCGACAGGATCACAATAATACTGGGACCTGCGGAAAGCTCAATCCTTTCATGCCTTTCAGATAACCTGAACAAGAAGGCGGAAATATGCCTTATGCCTGAAAGGGAACAGCTTCTTTCAATCCTGTTCGAGGCTCGTTTTTATTGCGGACATGACAGCGGGATAAGTCATCTTGCGGCCATGTGCGGCGCTAATACATTAGCGCTTTTCAGGAAATCGGATCCGGATGTATGGAGACCTCTTGGTCCTTCGGCCGATATCATAAGTGGGCATAATGGTGCGGAAGACCTGATAAACCTGATTATCGGTCGTTATAAAGAAATTCTTTGACATGGAAAAACTTTTTTCCTTATAATTTCAAACATATTGTTCTTCAGAACTTAACTCCGTCTCCTCCGGGCTGCGTAGTCTGACTGCCTTGATCAGCTCCTTTGACCTCACCATTACGGCTTTCTGTTGATAAAAATCCTGAATCAAAATGAGAACGTCTGATTGTCGAGCCTATCACTATTTTCGAACAGCTTGAACAGGCTGCTGCATAACCTAAAGAACTACCCGTAAGTGTATATGTCTGCGGAGATGTCTTGGCTTTACGACGTTTATCGATCCTTCAAAACCAGGAAACGGAAAGGGGCCTGTCATTTTGAACCGCCTCGTTTAGGAGAAAAAAATGACGACGCAGATTTCCTTTACAAAAGAGGAACATAAAGTTATTCCCAATTTCAGGCAGAAGCTCAACCTTGCGGAGTCCACCGAGGATGTGAAGAAGTTTTTCTTTTATACGGCCAAGGAACTTCTGGAAAGCATATTGGGGGAAGAAGCCGATCTGGTTTATGAGGATGTTTCTCTTTTTCTGGAATCACCTCCCTATTTTGTCATAGGTAAAAGGCTTTCCGCTTCAGGAGGGTTTCAGGATGTCTGGAAGGATTCGGATCTCAGCAGGGTTATGCAGAGACTTGCGGAAACTGCGGTAGCCAGGTACAGGCGTCTGGAAAAGAACCCTGAAAAGAGCTCCTCCAAGATAAGAATGTAGTCCGGTATGAGAAAAAAATCCCTTTTGTCTTGTCACAAAGGGGGTAATTCCATATAGTTCAGATGACGAACCAAGGAACAGACACTCCTGCCAGCAGATGCTGGCAGGATCTTTTAAAAAAGGAGAAAATGATGGACAGGATAGAGGTAATACTGGCCCGGGAGATCCTGGATTCCAGGGGAAATCCTACTGTTGAGGTTGAGGTAGGTTTAAATGACGGAAGCTTCGGTCGCGCTTCCGTTCCTTCAGGGGCTTCAACAGGCAAATATGAGGCCCTGGAGATGAGGGACAATAGAAAAAAGAGATACATGGGGAAAGGTGTGGAAAAGGCCGTTGAAAATGTCAACCTTGTCATAGCCCCCGAACTTGCGGGAATGGAAGCCACGGATCAACGCCTCATAGATCGTGCCCTGCTTGATCTTGACGGGACCGGGAACAAGGGTAATCTGGGCGCCAATGCCATACTCGGGGTTTCACTTGCGGTTGCCAGGGCTGCCGCCGACTGCCTCTACATGCCGCTTTACAGATATATCGGCGGGACAAACGCCTGCAGGCTGCCGATGCCGATGATGAATATCCTTAACGGGGGTATGCATGCCGGCAACAATGTGGATGTCCAGGAGTTCATGATCATGCCGGTGGGCGCCAAGACATTTAAGGAGGCTCTTCGCATGGGAGCGGAGGTCTTTCACTGCCTTGCCGGTGTACTCAAAAAAAAGGGCCTTTCCACCGCCGTAGGTGATGAGGGGGGATTCGCGCCTGATCTTAAATCGAATGAAGAGGCACTTGAAGTAGTGATGGCCGGGATAAAAGCCGCGGGCTATAAGCCTGGGAAGGATGTGGTTTTTGCGCTGGATTCCGCGGCGTCATCCTTTTTCAGTAAGGGTAAATATGTGTTTTCAAAATCTGATAAATCCAGCCGAAGCGGCAAGGAGATGATTGACTTTTACCAGGACCTGGTGGATCGATTCCCTATTTATTCAATCGAGGATGGACTTGACGAGACCGATTGGAAAAACTGGAAAGAGATGACGAGCAGGCTTGGCGAGAAGATTCAGATCGTCGGGGATGACCTTTTCGTCACCAATACAAAGCGTATCGCAAGAGGATTGAAAGAGGGTTGTGCAAACGCGGTCTTAATAAAACTCAACCAGATCGGAACCCTGACGGAAACCCTTGATGCCATTCGCATGACTCAACGGGCGGGGTGGAACGCGGTGATTTCGCACAGATCAGGTGAGACTGAAGATACCTTTATCTCGGACCTCGCGGTGGCTACCGGGGCAGGACAGATCAAGAGCGGATCCCTTTGCCGCTCCGAGAGAGTCTGCAAATACAATCAGCTTCTGAGAATAGAGGAAGAACTGGGTGAGACGGCCGAGTTCGGATTTTAACTTGGGTCTTATCCTTTTGTGAATGAGCGACTGCCGAATGAAAAATGAGATCGTTAAACCTGATCTTCCTGATTATCACATTCATACTCCTCTATGCGGACATGCAGAGGGTGATGTGCATGAGTATAAAACAGCGGCAAGGTCAAGGGGCGTCACTTCTCTCTGTTTTACAGATCATGCACCCACCCCGGACGGATATGATCCTGCTCATAGGATGACCATGGATCAGTTTCCGCTTTATAAATCCATGGTATCTGAAACTCAAACCGCGGAGCCGCCCCTTGTATTATTCGGCATTGAGGCGGATTATTATGAAGGCTGTGAAAACCATCTCAGAAGCTGGCTTCCTGAACAGAATTTCGATTTTGTGATCGGCTCAGTCCATTTTATTGACGGCTGGGGTTTTGATAACCCCTCGCAGAGACATGTATGGGACTCAGTGGATGTCACCGGGTCCTGGAGAAGGTATTTTTGTCTGCTGAAGATGCTTGTCGATTCCGGTCTTTTTGATGCGGTCGGTCATTTTGATCTTCCAAAAAAGTTTGGTTACCGGCCTGAGAAAGGCGATCTGAGGGAAATGGCGCTTCCTGTCCTGGACCGGATGGCGGAGCTCGGTATCGGTCTTGAAATAAACACCTCAGGACTTAGAAAACCTGTAAAAGAGTGCTATCCTTCAGCCGAAATACTTTCCTGGTCCTTTGAAAGGTGTATCCCGATCTGCTTCGGTTCTGACGCGCATAAGCCTCAGGAGATCGGGTTCGGTTTTGACCTGGCACTTGATCTCGCCCTGGAGGCCGGCTACTCCCACCATTTTACGTCTGAAAGGCGTGTCAAGGAATTGAAGAGACTGGCGGCATGAAAAAAGGGATGGCTCTCAATGAATCAAATTATTTACCTCAAGGCCTGATGCGGCGGACCGGTCCTTTCCCGGGGAAAACCTGCAGTTCAAGGCGGAGTGGGGATTCGTATTGAGTGATGATGCTCTGAATGAAGGAAATCTCATAAGGGCCTCAACCGTGATTCTTTGTCGAAGAGGTAACCGGGACATTGAGGTATTTCTGCTTAAAAGAAGTGATCAAAGCAGGTTTATGCCCGGAATGTATGTGTTTCCCGGAGGAAAGGTGGCTTCAGAGGATGCGGATGTCGACTCCTTTAAGGGATATCTGGATGTAGAGTTTGATAAACGGATCCCTGGGAATAATTGCCTCATTGAGCATGGCATTGCCGCAATTCGTGAAACCTTTGAAGAGGCGGGAGTTCTGCTCGCTTTCAATGAAAGCGCTTATGAAAGTGGCCTGAAAAAGGCCTGTGACCTACGGTTGAATGGCAGGCTTGAAAGGAACTGGCTGATTGAATTAGTCATTAACGGACGATGGGTGCTTTCATTGTCGGCTCTTTTCCCTTGGTCACACTGGATTACACCGAGCCGCATGCCGATGCGTTTCGACACTCGCTTTTTTCTTGCCCTGATGCCCCCCCAACAGACGTGTCATCCTGACAACAAGGAAACAACGGTTGGAAAGTGGGTTTCGCCCCTTAAGGGGCTGGAGGAAAACCTTGAAGGTAAGACCCCTCTGAGTCCTCCCGCCATTGTAACCCTTTGGCAGTTATCGGGATATCGGGATATTTCGAATCTGGAACAGGATCTGAAAAAAAGATCCTGGGAAGCCCCTCTGAGGCCCCGAATGATCGACCTTCCGCAGGGGGCATTGATCCTTGAGCCCTGGGATTCCATGATAGACAGGGATTTCCAACCGGACCAGGATTTTTTAAGGGGAAAAGTGGCGGCTCCGGGAGAGGAATTTTCAAGGCTCCGTTACCATGAGGGCAGATGGCTGCCTGTCTCCGTTCAGTAGATGGCTCGTTTATGGAGAAGAACCGTGACGTTCCGGGTGTTCGAAGTTCCGCCTCAATAATCTGAATCCGAAAGGAGGGTCAAATGAAAAGGTTTATTAACTTTCTGGTGACTGCCGTAATTATAATCGCCGTTGCTGCTTCGGCGGCGGCCTATTGGTTCGGGATAAAGGCGGAGGGTGAATACAATGCATTTATAAGCGACGCCGAATCACAGATTCAGCAGATAAGACTTAGAGACAGTGAGTATAACAGAGGCGTTTTCAGCTCGAAATCTCGAACGATTGTCGAGATTCCAGGACCTTCAGGTTTAGACGCCCCTATCCAGTTCACCCTCAGAAACGAAATAAAACATGGACCTTTTCCAGGATTGAATCCAATGGAGGGTAAGTGGCTGTTCAGGCCACTTCTGGCAATAGTCAATACGGAGGCCAGGTGGAATCCTTCAGCACGGCAGGGGATTCCGGAAGCCTTTTCGCCCATACTGAAAAAGGCGTATTTCAAAAACAAGACATCTATTTACATGAACAGAAACAGTAAGAGCGTCTTTGATATTCCGCCATTTAAGGCGCTGGTCGGTCAGGGTGCCAAAGAGGTCTTGATAGACTGGAAGGGCCTGAGCGGCAACATGACATTCGACGCCGAAACTAAGAAATACAAGGGATACGCCGATGCCCCGCGCCTGGATATAGCTGCGGGGGATGGGGACCTGACAATCAAATCAATAAATTTCGGGTCAGATATGCATAAGGCCCAAAGCGGACTTTTTTTGGGGGACGCATCTTTCAAGATGGGGCTTTTTGAATTCAGGGAAAACAAAACCGTTTCAGGCAAGGGTTTCAAATTTGAAGGGCTGTTTGTGAAAACCTCCAGCAAGGCGGTCGGCAGCAAACTCTCTTCCTCTTTTGACATGGAGCTTGACAGTTACATAACCGGCAATGGGGGTAAAGGGGAGGGATCACTGAATGTGGAGTTGAAAAACCTGGATGTCGAATCTCTCATGCGATTGAAAAAGGCCATGAAGGAGGTCCAGGCAGAGTCAATGGAAAAAGGGAAAAAGGGCACGGAAAGGGCCTTGCTGTCGAAGATATCGGAGTTTCTGCCTGATCTCATGAAGGGCTCTCCCGAACTTCTGATAAAGGGCCTCAAGGTAAGGACGGAAAGTGGAGAACTAAAGGGCCGGGCCAAGGTGATTGTGGATGGAAGCAACTCCGAGATGCTGATAAATCCCTTTTTGATGCTGGGCGCCGTAAGCGCGGAGGCCGACATGACTGCTACGGAAGGCCTGACCGAAGCCGGCTTTAAGTCTTTCATCAAAAACAGGATACTTAAAGAGCAACGCAAGACAGGCGAGGATGTTTCAGGTGAAAAGGTTGATGATCTTGCGGCTTCACAGACCCAGGCGATGCTTGACAAGCTTGTGAATGGACAGATCCTGGCAAGAGATGGAGGCATCTACAGCCTGAGCGTGAGGTATGACCGCGGAAATGTTACATTGAATAACAGGCCGATAAAATTTCAAGATCTTTTGCGGTTTAACTGATCGTCACCGAGATCAAAAAGGATCACTCGGAATAGGCACGGTTGTGAAGATTTTCCGAGTCTGAAGGCCTTATGACCACGGTGACTCTTCGGTTGGAAGATTGATCAATGGATATGCCGGGGGGCAGGTTGATGTCCCTCAGGCTTATGAGAATTTGATGCGTGCCTTCAGGCAGGTAGCTCAGGTTCACCGGTATCCTGATTTCACGTTCCTTGAGCCTTCTGATGCTGTAGCGGTTACCTGAAAAGACCATCCTGACGGTTTTTTCGGAAACCTCGTCAATCACGAGACCCTCGGAAAGTTCCGTATATTTGAGAGGAACGGAAACGGTGGTTTTGATTTCCTGCGGGTTGGCGATCACCAGCCATGCCAGTGTCACAACGGCAAGTGCCCCCAGTTTGATCCTCCACTTTTCCGCAAAAGCACCCTTTATAAAACCGGAAAAAGTGACCCTTACCGGCTCGGGAGCATTAACCAGTTCCCTTAGTTTTCCAGCGAGCTTTTCCGGATCCTTCCAGAGCGCCAGGTTTCCTTCAACCGCTGTTGAGATCTCCATCCGCTCTTCAGAAACTACTATGCTGATCGCGTCCGTTCTCTCCGAAAGGCCGAGTGCGGCCCTGTGGCGGGTTCCGAAATTCTCAGGAATATTTTCGTTTTTGGAAAGTGGAAGAATGCACCCCATATGTGTGATCTTACCCTGTGACAGGATTATGGCTCCGTCGTGGGAAGGAGAGTGGTGATTGAAGATGCTTTTGATGAGATTCGGCTCCGGCAGGGCCATAATAGGATGACCAGCCTGTATGAATTCCCTTGGATCCTCGTTCCTTACAATAACTATGAGGGCTCCGGTTTGTTCCTTTGCAAGCTCAAAGGAAATATCCGCTATCTGTTTTGCCAGCTCCTTTTCGGAGTGCCCTTTGCGTGACTTGAGATAACGGAGAAGATTTATTTTTTCAAGGACCTGCCTGATTTCAGATTGAAAGAGTATCAGCAGAAGTATGACAAGCACCTGCCACAGAATTTGAAACACCCATGTGGTGAGGAAAAGTCCCCATAGTTTGGCCAGGGAATACACCCCTCCCAGGACTATAAGCCCGATTATGAGACGCAGGGCCCTGGTACCCTTGAACCATACGTACAGATAATAGGCCACAAAGGTGAGAAAAATAATGTCAGCCAGGTCTCGCAAGGTGGGGATGGGGATGTATTCCAACAAGGTGCTTCTCCAGTTGTATTTTATGGAAAAAAATTAAAGGATCCGTGAATTGTTGCATGCATTGACAAACTCCAGTCCAACTATTAAAAACAATAGGACCTTTTGTCAACCGTGTGGCATCCATTTATGCTCCAAAATTTTCGCAACCTTGTCTCATTATAGAAAGGTAATCACCCTGGCCTGTTGCCGGTAATGCTCTCCGGCCCAGAGGCTCTTTCTTCCGGCCTTATCTATGCCTTACGGATAAGAGGCCGCATCCCCGGGCTTTTGCAGGCATTGCCTCAACTGATAGGAAACCCGGGAAGAAAGCCAGGTCTGCGGCCACTACGACTTCCTGTGGTATTTTTCTGTGAGATAAGACCTCCAGAAAGAGCCCCTGTGCCTGTGCTTGTGCATAAATAAACAGACGTATAAAGGTAAGAGCCCGCGCAGGTAGAGCCAGGTTATTAAAAGAAATGGAACTGGCCTGTTGTCGGTAATGCTCTCCTGCCCGGGGGCTATTTGTAAAAAAGGCATTGCTCAGGAGGGATTCGTATGAATGAACATGTCCTGGATTTGATGAAGGTGTTTCTTGAGCCTACATATACGATCGACTCAGACAGTGATGCAATAGCTGAAAAGGCAAAGGAGCTTACAGGTCAATGCCTTGACATGGAGGAAAAGGCGGTCAGGCTGTTTTATTATGTGAGGGACAGGGTCAGGTACAATGTCTATATGATATCGGCTTTTGAGGAGGATTTCAGGGCTTCACAGGTGCTTTTCTGGAAAAAGGGATACTGCGTGCAAAAGGCCGTGCTTCTTGCGGCGCTTGGAAGGGCCGCCGGGATACCGAGCCGTCTGGCATTTGCAAAGATAAAAAATCACAGGGTTCCCTCTCATCTGGTGAGAGAACTGGGAACGAACGTCTTCCCCAGACATGGATATAACCAGTTTTTTATTAATGGCAAATGGGTCAGTTCGGCCGCAACCTTTGACCGGGAACTTTGCAGGAGAAACGGGCTTCCTTTGGTTGAGTTTGACGGCAAAAACGATGCTGTCCTTCCTGAAAGAGATTTGTCAGGAAGGCCCTATATCGAATATCTTGAGAAATTCGACCCCACCGCCGATCTTCCCTTTGAATGGATATTCAGGAGGATCTCAAAGATCGTTGGAGAGGAAAAACGTCCATGGCTGAGCAAAGTGGAGAATAAGAAAAAAATGTAGCCGGACTGTCTAATCCTGGTTCTACTCTGCCGTGCCAAATCGATAAAGGATTTCTTTTCTGCATAGGCGTCTATTCTTAACACTGGCCATCTACTTGATATGATTCTCCAATTTAGGATTTCGGTCTACCCCTGGCACCGGCAGTATGCCGGGCATAAATGTGCGATATGCGGTAAAAGTTCCTTGTCAATCCTTGATGGTGCAGGGGGACCTGTTCAGGCTTTATTGACACAAAAGCGATGGAGAGGGTATAAATTTGACTTCAACTTGACCGGAAAGGTCGTATTTCTAGAAAAGAGCGTCCTTTTAATTTGTGATGCCTCTTGCCCCAGACACAATTCAAGGAGACCTGAGCGATGCAGAAAAGAGCCTTTACTCTTTTTTTCCTTCTATCCTTTTTCTTTTCCATCCGGTTTTGCGGCGCCGGTGAACCGGCCTCGTTTCCCTCTCTTGTCTCCTGTCTTGAGATCCCCGCATCTCTTGATTTTTGCGGTGAAAGGGTGCCTCTTGATGAGCAGGAGGTCAAGGAACGCATGGAAAAAGAGATGCTCCTTTCCTTGTGGGACAGGCCCCAGGTTATACTGTGGCTCAAGCGCAGCAGTCGTTATATGCCTCATATCAAAAAGATGCTGGCCAACGCCGGCCTGCCTGATGATCTGAGATATGTGGCCTTAGCAGAAAGTGCCTTAAGACCTCATGCCGGTTCGAAAAAGGGTGCGGTGGGTTTCTGGCAGTTCATGAAGCACACAGGCAGAAAATATGGCCTTAAGATAGACAGGAGGATCGATGAGAGACGAAACGTTTTCTCCTCGACCGATGCTGCAGTAAGATACTTCAAGGACCTCCATGAACTGTTCGGTTCATGGACCCTTTCAGCCGCTGCCTATAATATGGGCGAGGGAGGACTCAATGCGGCTGTTACGGAGCAGGGCACCAGGGATTATTATCAGCTTTACCTGCCTTTGGAGACCCAGAGATATATCTTCAGGATACTGTCCGTTAAGCTGATAGTTTCAAATCCCCGTCTATACGGATTTTTGCTTTCCGAAAAGGATTATTACCCCCCTTTGAAATTTGATCGGGCGCAGGTGCTGATAAGCAAAGAGACACCGTTAAGGATAATCGCTGAGGCCGCACAGACAAGGTTCAAGGTGATAAAGGATCTGAATCCTGAAATAAGGGGTTACAACCTTGCCGAGGGGACCCACAACATAATGATACCAAAAGGGTCTTCAGACAGATTCACCCATAGACTCAAAGGCCTGCTTGCCGATTACGCCGCTTCGGAAAAGTCTCACACATATATCGTAAGGCAGGGAGACAACCTGACATCCATTGCCGAGCGTTTTGATGTGCCTCTGGCGGCTATTATCCTCTGGAACCGACTGGATCCCCGGCGCCCCATTCATCCGGGAGACAGCCTGAAAATCTATAAAAATAAGTACAATAAAAGGAAATAGATAACAAGTGTGTTGAAGTGATAAAAAAATTGAGGTAGATATCTCTTCTTGTGTATCGGTAATCAGACAAAAGGTTTAATTCCGCTTTAAGGCAGGGGTTATAGATTATGGCTAAGAAGGAAAAAGGCGTCGCCTATCTGGGTAAAGATGCCAGATTTGAGGGAAGGTTGAAGTTTTATGACACCATAAGGATCGACGGGCAGTTCTTCGGTGAGATCCTCGGAAGCGGCACATTGATAGTGGGTGATACGGGCTATCTGGAGTCTGATGTAAGGGCCTCCTCCGTTATTATCAGCGGGGAAATAAAGGGAAAGATTACCGCGGACCAGCGCATAGAGATCCACGTGCCCGCGAGGGTCATGGGAGATCTTCAGTCTCCTTCGGTGGTAATAGATGACGGGGTCGTATTTGAGGGCAACTGCAAGATACGCCATCCTGATAAAGAGGTGGAGGATGAACTGGACGGCGTGTCTGAAAGGGGCGTAATCTTCGGTGTGGTTATCGATACCGACTCCGGAGATCCCATAAGGGGAGCCGTGGTAAGGGCATGGTGTAAAGGTCTGGGAAAGAAGAAGACAAAGACAGACGAGGCCGGATACTATGAATTGTCCGGCCTTGAAAACGGTGTATGGGAGCTGGAAAACAAGTCGAGGGGATATGAAAAACTCAAGGCCAGGGTGGAGATAAAAAAGGGGGGGAGGCACGAGTATAATTTCAAATAGGGGGTGACTGCTGATCTTTCCAGGCGGTATTGACACGAAACCGCGATATCATCAAAGTACTTCCATCCCCGGGGTGTCTCTTATAATAACCTTCAGATTTTCAGAGGCCTCTAACAGGTCAAGATGCATGGTGTCCGGGATCTTTACTATCCTGGCGTTATTTTCGTCAATTCCGTGACAGCATTTTATGGCCGCAATTATCGCTTCCCGCTTATCCTCCATTATTATCGGAATCTTTCCACCAAGGGTGTTCGTGGATGTCAGGGTGTTGGTATAGGTCTTTTCCAGGTCTATTTTTTTAAAGGCACTTTTTGTCGTGAAGTCGGCTACCCCTATCCCGCATGCGTTTCCCCGGGCTCCCGCGGAAAGATCCAGCACCACTATTTTGTCTATACTTGCGGTGCTGTAGCCCGGCAGTCTTCCCTGCGAAGCCCTGTCGATTACATTCAGGTCCATGCCGGTGCCGCTGATATCCTTGCCTATTTGTTCTATGACAAGGACGTCTATTTCCGGGATCTGAATCCTCGGGAGCATTTCAATCGATTTTCCGAGAAGCTTCGGCTCTTCCTCTGTTATGTCCGCGGCCGGTATGGCCCTTATAAATGCAGTGCCGTCGTATGCATTTTCAAGTATGGCAACCCCGAAGGAGATGTCGGCCTTTTCTATGAAGATTTTTGCGATTCCAGGGATAATCCGGGCGAAATTTTCATACCCTTCATGATGCAGTCTGGAGCTGCCTTCATGTTTACCAAGGCCGATAGCCATCATTTTGCACAATCCGCTTTCAACTTTCCCCCTGAACCCTGTGTGAGGCTTGATCCTGGCTATCGGGATTACGGCGTCCGCCTCATATGCAATCCTGTCCATGAACACGGGGATCCTGCCGGAAAATATTCCTATCTGAACAACCTCCATGGATGAATGGATAGGCATTTTTACGCTTTCTTCGGTTATCCCAAGTCCCTTTAAGACCGCCTTCTGTCCTTCGGCCGTGGCGCCTCCATGGCTGCCCATTGAAGGGACGACAAATGGCCCTGCACCAAGTTCCTTGAGAAAATCCCCAATGCATCTAGTGATTTCCACTATGTTGTTTATGCCTCTGCTGCCCACGCACAGGGCGACTTTGCTGCCCGGTAAAACCGTCTTGCTGATTTCTTCTCTTTTGAGCTCCTCAAACAGATGCGTTTCAATGTCCTGAAGCTGTTCGCAACGGAAATGCTGCCGCACCTTTACCATTTTGGGGAGCTTAATGTTCATTGTGTTTGGTGGAAATATCGGCATGGATTGTGGCCTTTAATACCCGATGTTCATCAAGGAGGTTCACGGATGAGCGCTATCAGCAATCGGCTCTCAGCTGTCGGCAAATCATTCGGAGTATCAACTTATTTGCTACTTGCTGATAACTGACGGCTGAAAGCAGTATCCGGAAATGAGCAATTTCCGGATGGGCAGATATGTTATTACTGCTACATCGAATCTCCTTTTGCCTGTGTGCACATATTTTATCGTCTGAAAATCAGATCTTGAATTTTTCTTTGTTTTTCGCTCGGGCCCTTGGTCCCTCTCGAATCCTGATATGCCGCACCGTGCAAATAAAGATATGCTGATTGACCGACTAATCGGGAAAAGATCCAAAAATTATAAAGAGGCCGTTGCCTTCAAGTCAAGGTCTTGTTTCAGGCGGGCCTTCCCGTGAAAAACTGGCGGGTTGCCCGGTTATGTGATATCGTCAAACTTGAGGTGGGTTAACCTGACCTGCTTTTACAATCCTTTTATTTTGAAAGTAGATTACAAGGAGGCTATCAAGCGGTATTGGAAACAGAGATACAAAAAGGGCTGTTATCATTATATGAGAAGTGCAGGCTCTGCCCTAGAAGGTGCGGGGTCAACAGGATTAGAGGTGAAAAAGGCTTCTGCGTTGAGCGAGATGAGATGAGGGTGGGTTACGTGGGGCCTCACTTCGGAGAGGAACCACCTCTTACAGGGGAAAACGGATCAGGAACGGTCTTTTTATCAGGCTGTTCCCTTAGGTGCTCATATTGCCAGAACCATCAGATCTCCAGGCAGGGGCTGGGAAGAAAGACCGATGCCCAAAAACTGGCCCTGGAATTAGACTCGCTTGTGAATGATCAAAAGGTTCACAACATTAATTTTGTCACGCCTGATCACTTCCTTCCTCATATATTTATGACAATCTCCCTTTTTAAGGAGAAACGGACCGATATCCCCGTTATATTTAATGTGTCGGGCTATCAATCCACTCAAATGCTGAGGATGTCCGCCGACCATGTTGATATCTATCTGCCCGATTTTAAATATTCCGATTCCCTTCTTGCTGAAAGGCTTTCAGGCGCAGGGGATTATCCGGGCACGGCACTTGACGCAATCTCGGAAATGGTTAATCAGAAAGGATTCATGGATGTTCTGCCGGATTCATCTACCGCCTCAAGGGGTGTCCTGGTAAGACACCTCATCCTTCCGGGAAAGGTAGCCAATTCGATAAACGCCCTTAATTGCCTGTTCCTGGAGTTTGGAAAAGGGCTTCCTTTAAGCATTATGTCTCAATACCGCCCTGTCGTAAAAAACAGAGAAAAGGACCTTAATCGAACCGTTTATGCCTCTGAATTTTACCAGGTCTACAACCACGCGATGGAGCTGGGATTTGAAAATCTTTACGTTCAGTTCCCCGATAAAGAGACAACAGAGGAAGTCAGGTCCCGTGATTTTCTGCCCGATTTCAGTTTGACTGGGCCTTTTGATAAAGGCGGCCCTGCCGGGCCTTCAGACGAACCGGCCAAGACTTCAAAATCAACAGCTTATCCAATTTAAGAGGTCGGTATTATCTTTTCTTCAAGCCTTTTATGGTCCTCAGGGTGTGCAGGATTCGATAAATCGCAGTTAGATGTGTCAGGACAGCGAGAAGCCAGAGCGCAAGATAGAAGAAGCCAAGAATCGAGCCTGCCGACAGGAGGATTATCCTTTCAGGCCTTTCCATAAGTCCGACATCGCATTTTGGTATCACAAGTTCAGCCCTTGCCCTTGTATAACTTACCAGGAACGAACCTGATATAATGAAAAGGGAAATTATCGTGCCGTTAAGGTCGCCGTCCGCTGCGTAAAAGAGGAGAATTCCACCGAAGATTACGAAGTCTGAATAGCGATCCACAACGGAATCGAGAAAAGCCCCCGTCTTTGATGCCTTTTCGGCTGATCGCGCGACCGCTCCGTCGAGCATATCAAAGAGACCGCCGAAAAGTATGATAAAACCTCCCAATACGATAAACCCCCTGAAGTAAAAGAAGGCCCCTGCGAGATTGACGGCAAGTCCGCTGAATGTCAGTTGATTGGGGGTTATCCCTTTCCGATCAAGGCCGGCGCCAAGGAAGCCGAGGATCCTTTCTATCCTATTTCCTATTAGTCTTCTTAGCATTTTTCGCCGAAGGAACCGAAAAATAAACCGACGCTTTGGGCCGGCCTTATGAAGTTATATCTATCCTGACCTTGCCTTCCAACTTAGTTGTAGAAGTGATCTCAAGGATTCAAGGGGTCGAGGATTCCAGGATTCAAGCGCTCCATTGAAACGGCGGATAAAACCCCTAAAGCATTACAAAAATTTAAAGCTTTTGCAGAAATTCTACGAACTTTTTTCAGGTATATAGAATAGATGAAAAATTCTCAAATGACATAAGGTACGCAGAGCTCAATAAATAGTCAAAAACACTGATAAAGTCTTTAGAAAACAAACCCTTGAACCCTATGGGTTTTACAACTATTAAGCCAAAAAACCCCTTGTTCACTACTGTTTAAGACTAACCCGGAAGATGACCCTGTCCTGAAAACTCAGCGCTTGATGGAGCCCTTTATGAATTTATTTACGAGCTCTTTTGCCTTGCTGTCTCTGTATTGTCTGGGGGGATGTTTCATGGTATAGGCGGAGATGCTGGTCAAGGCGCCTCCTATGTTCCGATCCCTGGCGAGGCGGCAGCATCTTATCGCATCAATGGTAACCCCTCCGCTGTTGGGAGAATCTTCAACGGAGAGCCTGAGTTCCAGATCAAGATTAAAACCGCCGAATCCCCGTCCCTCCATTCGAAGAAAGCAGACCTTGTTGTCTTTCTGCCATGGGACATAATCTGAGGGCCCTATATGTATATTATCGTCTTCAAGGGGGACATCCAGTTGCGACTGGACCGATTCGGTCTTCGAGGTCTTTTTTGAAAGCAGCCGCTGCCTGTTGAGCATGTTCAGAAAATCGGTATTCCCACCGGTGTTAAGCTGGTAGGTCCTGTCCAGCTTTACCCCCCGGTCATTGAAGAGCCTGGCCAGGTTACGGTGGATAATCGTGGCTCCTATCTGGGACTTTACATCGTCTCCTATGCAGGGGATACCTTTTTGTTCAAACTTCCCTGCCCACCTGGAAGAAGATACTATGAAGACCGGGATGCAGTTTATCAGGCTTACCCCGGCGGAAAGGCAGCATTGCGCATAGAATTCTACGGCATTTTCCGATCCAACCGGCAGATATATCATCAGGATCTCAGTGCCGCTTTTTTTCAGTTCCTCCACGACATCAACCGGCCTTTTGTCCGAAACAAGAAATGTCTGATCAGGAGGGTAATTTTTCATATGTTCGGAGACCCCGTCCAGAACATGACCCATCCTGACGATCGTGTCTATCCTGGAGATCTTTTTCTTTATGGGTTTTGCACAATTAGGAGGCGCCTTTATGGCCCGGTCCAAAGTCTTGCCGACTTTTCTTTTGTCTATGTCAAAAGCCGCGACAATTTCGATATCACCCGGTGTGTATCCTCCTATATCATAATTCATAAGGCCGCAGGTACCGCTGTCGTGCCCCATTTCCCTGTAATGATCAATGCCCTGAATAAGTGAAGTGGCACAGTTTCCTACTCCGGCAATCGCAATTTTTATTTTAGATCGTTTGGCCATGACGGTCTATATGGTCCTGAAAATATTAGGATTAGGCAATCTATATGGCTATCAGAATTGAAACGCCAAACATTAGGTTGAATGTTAATGAAATTTAATCGCTTATATTATCATGGATCTTCCGGTTTATATTTCCATGCCGTACATCCGGTCGATTTATTTTGAGTCTTTTTTGTCCTCAAATTTGAACATGCGGATCGAGCGGCGTCGTTCAAGAGGCAATGTCAGCATGAAAGTCGTACCCTTTTCTTTTGTGGATGATACCCCTATATGTCCTCCGTGGCTATCCATAATAAGTTTGGCCGTGGCCAGATCTATGCCGACTCCGTCCGCCTTTGTACTGAAGAAGGGATTGAATACATAGCCCATATTTTCAGGAGCGATCCCTGAGCCGGTATCTACGTAAAATATCTTTAGTTGTTTGTTTTGCGTTTCACTCTGTATCTTTATGCTTCCCCCTTTTACCATAGCGTCCAGGGCGTTCCCCGTCAGTATGGAAAAGACCCTTATGATCAGATCCCGATCTAAAAATAATACGAGTTCTTCAAGGTCTATGGTAAGCTTTATGTTCCTCTTGAGCATGTCATGAAAAAAGGGCTGCATCGCCTTTTCAATCAGCTCTCTAATAGATTCCTCGGTAAAATAAGGTCTGGGAAGACTTGCGAAGAACTCGATTTTTTTAACCAGTTCCTCGATCTTCATGACATTGGCTATAATGTGTCCATAGTATCTGTCATGTTCGTCCCCCGGCTTGCATGATTTATAAAGACGGTTCGCGAATCCGCCTATGCCGACAAGGGGGTTTCTGAGTTCGTGGGCTACCCCGCTTGCTACCCTTATCAGGTCTTCGTAATGGATGCCGCTGACCGCTCTTTCAAGCTGCTTTTCCCTGTCAATATCCTGTATGGAAAAGAGGCCCATGGTTTTTCCGCACCCGCTTTCGGTGACACTTCGAAAAAGGACGGAAGCAAAAAAACGTACGCCGTCCTTTCTAAGGAGCATTATTTCTCCCTCAAAACTTTCATCCCTCTGTGCAAGATAAAGCAGATTAGGATATAGATAGGTGAGATCTTCCGGTGAAAAAATACAGGAAAGCTCTTTTCCCAACAGTTCATCGTGAAAATAACCCAAAATGGGTTCCGAGGCGGGATTGGCGTAAAGGATGTCTCCTTTAAGGTCGGTCAGTATTACGACGTTCCTTACGCTGGACAGGATCTTTTCAATCATCTCAGGGGAATTGACGATGTCCATTTTAACGGTTTCCTGGTAAATTGATAATGGATATGACCTTCGGATACTCCTGATCCCCGTCCTTTCTTGACTCTGCGGGATGGTTTACTTAAACTTTTGTTTATAAGTATCTTGTTATTAAAATGAGCATATTCTCAATAATACCATAAAATCAAACTTTTAACACAGCAAATATAACATAAAAATTAAGGGAGGGAAAATGCTATGCTTAAACTTGGAGAAAAAGGTGCGATAATCCAGAGGGACAAGGAGACCTATGCAATTGCGCCGCACATTCCATGCGGGTTGGTTACCCCTGATCTTCTGAGAAAGATAGCCGATGTGGCGGAAAAGTATGAGGCAAAGGCCCTTAAGATTACAGGTGCAACGCGTATCGCCATTGTGGGGCTGAAAGAAGAGGATATAGAAGGAGTATGGGAAGATCTGTCCATGCCGAAAGGCGCCGCCGTCGGCCTCTGCGTAAGGAGCGTAAGGGCCTGTCCCGGCAAGACATTCTGTAAGATAGGCCAGCAGGATGCCCTTGGAATGGGGATGAAGCTGGACGCCGTCTACCATGGCCTCGAACTTCCGGGCAAATTCAAGATCGCCGTGTCCGGATGCAATCTCAACTGCGCGGAATCATGGGTTAGGGATGTGGGGCTTTTTGGAAAGCCGAAGGGCTGGACCCTGGTCATAGGCGGTAATGTTGGGGCCAAGCCCCGTATCGCAGATGAGCTGGCAGGTGATCTGAGTGACGAGGAGGCCCTGAGCGCAATTGATAAGGTGATAGCCTGTTACAGGGATAATGCGAAAAAGGGCGAAAGACTGGGAAAGATGATAGAGAGGGTGGGGCTTGAGCCTTTCAGGGAGGCCGTAGGTTGATCAATCCTATAAAAAAAGGCCTCGGCAATCTATTATTGCCGAGGCCTTTTCTATCGGATCGTCTTTCATCTCGTTTTTATCAGTCTCCTATGTTGATACCCATGGTTGCGTCATCCATACAATTCTTGAGGTCTTCTTCGCTCACTTTCTTCGGATCCTTTAAGTCATCTACATGACATACGAATTCATTGCCGGCCTTGTCTTTTACCCAAACAAATCCCTTTTCAGCCATGATTATCCTCCTTTTTGATGTCTAATCCGCCTCAGGCGGATAGGGTTTAAGGTCTCCGCTTCCTATTAAGGAATATCTATTGTTGGCGTCCCCCCTGCAATAAACCAGGGTGGCTAATTTATTCTAGGTATAATAACAAAATATAAGCCATAAATGTATGAAAGTCAAATAATGGAGAGTATTTATCAGGAAAAAAAGCAATATATACCTCTATTTATGATAAGACCCCCCCCGGCTTATTTTACCTTAATTGACCCGATCACCTTTTTTGAAAGGATCTGTTTGCAGGATAAAAGGAGAAACCGTATGAATTCAATGCCTGACAGGCAACTGTTCGAAACCCTTAAAAATCTCATAACAGGACAGAGGCTGGGTGTTCTTGTCGAAAAGTCTGATTTTAATGAGTTATAAAAAACCACGGCATATGGCCGTGGATAGTCCAATTCCAGCGATTTCCTTAGTCGGTCTCCGGATCCGGTTTCCCCTGCAATTTCCGCCTGGTTGACGGTTGTCGGCCGCGATGCCTCAGGGTTTTTTAACTAACCGCCCTTATACTTTTTAATCAAGGCAAATTTTGACTCGGCACTTTTTAAGACAGATTTTTCGGAAACGATCTTTTAAGGGCCGTACCATTTTATGTAGTTTTTGACGCCATATTTACGGGCCGTGTTTTTTGAACTCATGTATCGAATCTTTCCGAATATGGCCCTTTGGGGTCCCCATGCCCGGTCGTATCTTCCGAATGTCCAGAATATACCGCTGTAGGAATTCGGGTCTCTTCCGTCAAGGGCGTACTTGTTGTTAAGCTCAATCATTATCTCAAGGGCCTGTTTCGGTGATGGTGACCATTCGAGAATCTTTTTGCCCCAGAGCATGCGAAGGTAGTTGTGAATTCTTCCCTCCCTTACAAGCTGCACCTGGGCTGCGTTCCATAGCGGGTCATGGGTGTCGCCCGATTCAAACCGGGCAAGAGAATAGATATATTTTCTTTCATCCATTTCATGGTCATAAAGGGTTTCAAGTGCCCACCCGGGAAGAGATTCGTACATGTGGTAGTCGGCCCTGAAATGGCAAATGTTGAAGCCCAGTTCCCTCCATGTGATGAGTTCATCCAGAAAGGCCTCCGCGGCTTCACTCATGCCCCACCAGCCGCTCCGAGCCCCCGAAGTCCTTGGGGAAAGCCTGTCAAAGAACCATGATTCCTTTTCAAAGATACCGTGCAGGACCTGGTGGGCGGATATATGCCCGAAGTGCAGATAGGGTGAAAGCCCGCTTGTTCCTTCAACTTCAGGTTGGTTGCGTGTGTCCGGGTACCTGGCAAGCCCTGAAGCGATAAAATCCTTCATAATACGCTCTGCCTCTTTTGCCCCCCCGGCGGCAAGTCCTCTTGTCACCGCGTGGTCGATCGGAAATGAGGAAAGGTCCCTTTGTTTATCCCTTAGATATGAATCCCCGACAGGCGGCCATTTTAGAAATATATCCCGGGGGATTTTGGCCTTTACAGCCTTTGGAAGCTCTTTCAGGGGGTCTTCAAGGGGCATTTCATGGAGAAAGGGGGTGAGATTTTTCTGAAGGAAGCGCCTGAATGAGTATGCAGTGGAAAAGACCCTGTCCGCGGCTGCAACAGGCAGTATTCCGTTTGAATCCACCAGCTCAAGAGGTACCTTGATTTTTCTTGAGGCGGCCGATACCATCCTGGGAATGAAAAAACAGGGAAAGTAGTCTGTTATGACGATAGATGCCTTTTTTGCCAGTGCCTCCAAAAGGCCTTTGCCGTCATCCCGGTGAGGCTCAAGATAGGGGTAGTAGAATGCGGGGGTGTTCCTTATCGCTGCCGCGTTATCCGCCATTCCCTCTATTATAAAGGTGTGGAGCCTGTCACTTGCCCACTTATAACCGCACCTGAGAGCCTCAAGTATTACAAGGGGCCTGTCTAGCTCAATGGCTTTTTCAACCGCCCTTTGCAGGCTGAAGTTCCATCCGGTTCTTCTATAGGAGGTCATCCAGTAGAGTACAAACTCGCCCTTTAAGTCCGGTTTTTCCGGGCCGGTATTTCTAATCCTTATGTTTGGAATCTCGACAGACATCAGGGGCCTCCTAACGCCCTTTGTGGAAGTATTTCAGGGCTTTTCGTAATGGGCGTCCCTGAGGCCGTCCAGGAGCAGAAACGAATCGATCTTAACACGCAGGATTGCGCAATCAGGCAGGTCAGCAAGCTCTTTTAGCCGGGGATGATCCGCCAGGAGTTTTGCCTTGATAAATCTCATGTCGGGCGGGTCCGTAACCTCCCCGGCAGTCCCTTCCACTGTCAGCGCGCTTGCCTGAACGCGATGGTCCTTCCTGTTATCCTCCCTCGTATCTATAAGGATACTTACTCCGGGGTTGTCTTTCAGATTTCTGAATTTTTCCGTATCCCTCAGGGTAAGCATGTAGAGCTCCCCGCACTTATCGTCCGTGCTGTAGGCCATCAGAGAACAGTGAGGCCTGTTGCCTGAAACCGTTGCAAGCACACAGATATCCCTGCTTCTTAAAATGTCGATTATCTTATCCCGCATACGATATTTTTCCTCCCGGGCGATTGTACGGAATCAAATCCATCTGTTGACCCACCGAATAGATAACACATAACCGTTCTAAAGGGAAAGTAAAGAGTCATTGTTATATCTTAAACCAGCTGATATAAAACAAGCAGGGCGGCTATGGCATTTTGGTTGATAAAACAGGATGAAAATGATGTCCGGGAAATAAAGGAGTATCCATGGAACCTATAAAGATCGGCATAAGCGCTTGTCTGCTGGGGGAAAATGTCCGCTATGACGGAGGGCACAAAAAGGATCGTTATCTTACCGACACCCTTGGTCAGTACGTTATCTATGTGCCTGTCTGTCCCGAGGTCGAATACGGTCTCGGCATACCGAGGGAGGCCCTCAGGCTTGTGGGGGATCCGGAATCCCCAAGGCTTGTGACGTCAAGGAGTGGCGTGGATCACACGGAAGGTATGCTCGGATACGCCGAAAAGAGGGTCCTGGATCTTGAAAATGAGGATCTCTGCGGTTTTATCTTTAAGAGCAAATCACCAAGCAGCGGCATGGAACGGGTCAAGGTCTACAATGAAAAGGGCATGCCTTTGAAAAAGGGGGTCGGGATGTTCGCAGGGGTGTTTATGGGCCGTTTACCCCTGATACCGGTGGAAGAGGAAGGGCGTCTTCATGACCCGGGGCTGAGAGAAAATTTTATTGAAAGGATATTTACCCTCAGAAGATGGAGGGAAGTCAGGGCCGGGAAAAAGTCGCTTGGAAGACTGGTTGACTTTCACAGCCGCAACAAGCTTCTGTTTATGGCCCACAGCCCGCAGCATTACCGAACCATGGGGAAACTGGTCGGTCACGGGAAGGAATATAATGTCAATGACCTTTACGGCCGGTATGAAATCCTGATGATGGAGGCCCTGAAGCTCAAATCGACTGTCAGGAAAAACTCAAATGTGCTGCAACACATGCTTGGTTATTTCAAAAAGCAGCTCAGTCCGGATGAAAAACAGGAGGTGCTGGAATCGATAGATTCCTACAGGGAAGGTTATGTGCCCCTTATTATGCCCCTGACACTTTTGAGGCACTTCGTGAGAAAATATGAGGAGCCCTATCTGGGGATTCAGACATATCTTGATCCCCATCCCGTGGCCCTTAAACTGCGCAATCACGCGTAGTTTATTTTACCTGCGGGCGTTTTGTAAGGGCATTAACAATAGTCGGAGAGTAAAGGAAGGAGGGCCTTTTTTGGCTGCCGAATTTCAGGAAAAATCAAGCCCTGTCCTTGTTACGGGATCTACCGGGTATGTGGGGGGGCGCCTTGTTCCCCTGCTCCTGGATTCAGGCTATAACGTCCGTGTTATGGGCAGATCCCTTGACAAGCTTAAATGCCGCCCCTGGGCCTATCATCCGGCAGTGGAGTTGGCACAGGGAGATATGTTTGACCCTGAATCCGTTTCAAGGGCATGTAAGGGGTGCCGGTCGGCCTATTATCTGGTTCATTCCATGAATTCGAGGAACAGAGATTTTGCCGCAGCCGACCGAAGGGCCGCTGTTAATATGGCAAAGGCCGCCTCAGATGCGAAACTGAAAAGGATTATATACCTGGGGGGGCTGGGGGAGAAAGGCTCGCTTATGAGCGAGCATCTGAGGTCAAGGCATGAGGTTGCAGTCCTTCTCGGGTCGGATGTCCCTGTCACCTTCCTGCGAGCGGCCGTAATCCTTGGCTCTGGAAGTGCGTCTTTTGAAATGCTTCGTTACCTGGTGGAACGTCTGCCCGTAATGACGACGCCCCGATGGGTCGATACGCCTTGCCAGCCGATAGGGATCGGAAATGTCCTCAATTACCTCAAGGGTTGCCTCGAAAATGAGGATACCACCGGAAATACATTCGATATCGGGGGGCCTGATGTCGTTTCCTACAGACAACTGATGGAGATATACGCCCGGGAGGCGGGCCTTAAGAAAAGACTTGTAATACCTCTGCCTCTGCTTACCCCCCAATTGAGCTCATACTGGGTTCACCTTGTTACGCCTCTTCCGTCTTCCCTTGCCGGACCCTTGATAGAGGGACTCAGGACCCCTGTGATCTGCAGTGAAAACAGGATAAGGGATCTCGTGCCCCAGAAGCTGTTGAGCTGCAGGGAGGCTATAAGTATAGCGCTTAAGAGAAGCATGGAGCAGAGCGTGCCCACATGCTGGGCCGATGCGGGGGAGCACTTCGTGCCGGAGTGGAGCCAGTGCGGGGATGCTCAATATGCAGGGGGAACGGTGTTTGAAAGCGGGTACCGTGTCGTTTTGGATGGTCCGGCCGAAAAAGTGTGGCCCTTCATACAGAGGCTCGGGGGGACGAACGGATGGTTGTACGGAGAGATACTCTGGAAATTAAGAGGGGGCCTTGACCGCCTGATCGGGGGGATCGGTCTGAGGCGCGGCCGAAGGCATCCTGTGGAACTTTTTACCGGAGACGCTCTTGATTTCTGGAGGGTGATGAAAGTAGAAGCGCCTAAATCGCTCAGGCTTACAGCTGAGATGAAACTTCCAGGTGAGGCTCTCCTGGAATTTGAGCTGACCCCTGTACAAGGAGGCATGACGGAACTCAAACAGCTGTCAAGATTTCTGCCAAAAGGGCTTTTCGGGCTCATATACTGGTATCTGTTTTATCCGTTTCACCAGATGCTCTTTAAGGGAATGCTTTCATCCATTGCAAAAAAAGCCGGAGTTCCTATAATTAAGGGACCGGAGCGCTTTGCCCCCAGGCTCCACCACATATGTGCTTTGCCTCCTGAAAAATAGCCGGAAATAAAGGATGAAATATAAACAGGAAAGGAGATACCCATGGATCTGAAAGAATATTTTGGACATACCAAAGGCATGGGAGTGCTGGCGACATCCGATTCCGAGGGAAAGGTGGATGTGGCCGTTTATGCCAAACCCCATTTCATGGATGACGGTACCATAGCTTTTATAATGGCGGACAGACTTACTCACAAAAATCTATTGTCAAACGGCCGGGCCGCTTATCTTTTCAAGGAGGAGGGTGCAGGCTACAAGGGAAAAAGGCTCTTTTTGAAAAAGACAAAAGAGGAACAGGACTCAGAGCTTCTCTATTCATTAAGAAGCAGAAGCTATTCAGGCGGAAAGGAAGATGAAAAAACCCGATTCCTGGTCTTTTTCAATATAGAACAAGAGCTTCCCCTGATCGGTGCGGGTGAAAGCGGTATGGATGAAGACTGATAGTGCTAAGCCTTCTTTGCCAGGATTTCCTCAAGGGCCTTTTCAAGAAAGGGATAGGTAAACTGAAAGCCTGAATCAAGGAGCCTTTTGGGAACGGCCCTCTGGCCCTGGAGCAGGACCGATCCGAATTCGCCCATTACAAGTCTCAGTGCAAAGGCGGGTACAGGGGGCAGAAAGGAGGGCCTGCCGAGCACCTTTGCAAGCGTTTGCGTAAGTTCTCTGTTTGTAACGGGATTTGGGGCCGTGCAGTTTACAGGCCCCGAAATAGAACTTTGTTCTAAGACAAACAGATGCGCCCTTACGAGGTCTTCAATATGTATCCAGGAAAACCACTGTCTTCCGCTTCCAAGCCGGCTTCCCAGGTACTTCCTGAAGAGGGGGAGCATCATCTTGAGGGCACCCCCTCCCTTTCCCAATACTATCCCGAATCTTAATACGCATGTCCGGGTCCTTGTTGTATCAACCTTGAGCGCTGCTGATTCCCAGTCCCTTGAAAGGGAGGCAAGGAAATCATTTCCGTGCGGCTTTTCTTCGTCAACTTCCTCGTCTCCGTGAAATCCATAATAACCAACAGCGGATGTACTCAGAAAGATCCCCGGCCCTTCAGTCCCCCCTGATATCGCCTCTGCTATGTTCTCGGTTGTTTTGATTCGGCTGTTTATTATGACTTTTTTGCTCTGATCGTTCCATCTGGTGAAAATGGATGCCCCGGCAAGGTTTATCACCGCGTCGTGTGTCAAGAGTTCTTCCTGCCATTTTCCCTTTTTCGTGGGGTCACCTTCAACAAAGTCTGCCTTAGATCCGAATGGGTTTCCTGGTTTTAAAGAGCGCGTCAGGAGGGTGACAGTGTGACCCTCTGAGACGAGTTTTTTTGTCAGCTCGCTTCCCACAAAGCCTGTTGCGCCTGTCATGAAAATTTTCATAATGCCACCCCCCGGCAGATTGTGAGAGAAAAAGCGCTACTTGCTGCTTCTGTATATCTGGACGCGTGCCTTTTCAAGGGTGGCAAGCCCTTCCTTTATAGCAGGGTCGATAAGGGAGAGAAAATTTCTCAGTTTTTCTTCTTCATCAATAATCTCTACCACTACAGGGAGGTCTTCCGAAAGCCGCAGGATTCTGGATGTGTGTATCCTGCTGTTGGCGCCGAAACCCATCATGCCTCTTAACACGGTGGCCCCTGCAAGGCCCTGTTCTTTTGCCTTGAGGACTATCCACTTGTAAAGGGCCCTTCCCTCATGTCTGTCGCTTTCACCGACAAAGATCCTCAGAAGCTGGCTACTTTCAGACATTTCCATTGCCTATCTCCATATGATGTATGTTGTTACTCTACCGATCATCACTGCAGCCAGACCAAATATTATATGAAAAGCTATATTTGTGAAAGCAGAAATAAATCTCCTGTCGTTCATGAGGTCTATGGTTTCGTTGCTGAAGGTCGAAAAGGTGGTAAATGCACCCAGAAGTCCGATAAAAATCAAGGTCCTTGTTTCAGGCGACATTACATGCCGCATTTCATCCATTCTGGAAAGCATGCCGATCAAAAGACAGCCTATAAGATTTACTGCAAGCGTGCCATAGGGAAAATAAATACTTCCAGACCATCTCTGTACATATCCGCCGATGATGTACCTGAATATGGAACCCAGAAATCCTCCGATACCTATTACCAATAATTTGTTCATTACTTCTCCTTAAGATGATGTTCCCCGGACATGTAAAGAGGTAACCATCCTGATCGTATTCTATTAATATTGATATATTAGGGTATTAAAGTGGCTGGTTTGAAACAGTCGTGTTCATAGCATAATATGGACAAGGAAGCAAAGGGGGTAAATTCAGACATCAATCTGGCTGACGATTTTGGAAGTAAGGGATCGGATCTGCCTGTTGTATGATTAAATCGGGAAAAATTCAAAAACCGGTATTTAGTCGGCCTGTAAATTTTGGGATTTTCAAATAAGGAGGTTTTGAGACCTTTCCCTGGATCATCCGGTCCGGCCAAGTTGAAGCGGAGCCGGCAATATCTACCGACTCTTTCTGATGAAACTTTAAGATAACATTTTTGTATTGGGCTTTACATTAAGTTGTGATATGTAAATTATCAATATGTAAAAATATATAAACATAATATAGCTAAGATCTATAAGGCAGGGGTGAGAAAAACGTACGGTATTAAGTCTGCGATTTTAAGCTGTTTTTATCTGATTTGAGGCTGTTAAATGGTCGGACAAAAAGGGTTTACAAAAGATGAGCTCCTTGATGAGCTTTCAAGATACAGCAAAAGGGTGGAGGAACTCGAATGTCAGGTGGCCCTGTTGAGCCGGAAAGAGGTGAAATTCAGGACCCTTTTTGAGAGTGCCGACGCCTCCATATTCACCCTGAAGGACGGACTTTTTACTGAATGTAATCCCGCCACATTCAGGATGTTCGGCTGTTCCAGAGAGCAGATCGTCGGTAAATCCCCTGCCCGGCTTTCCCCGGAGCTTCAGCCGGACGGGGAGAATTCAGAGAAAAAGGCGGTGGAAAAGATGCGTCTTGCCATGGACGGAACCGCCCAGGCCTTTGAATGGGTCCATGCCAGATGCGATGGAACGCTGTTTTACAGCGAGGTCTTTTTGAATCGTTTTGAGATTTCAGGGGATGTCTTTCTTCAGGCGATCGTAAGGGACATAAGCGCCAGAAAGGAATATGAAAGGCAGCTTGCAAGGGAAAAGGAGTGCCTTGAATCCCTTCTGGAAAACAATATCCTGGCCATTGCCACCCTGGATGAAAAACATCAAATTGTCTCCTGCAACCGGCAGTTTGAAAGGCTTTTTCAGTATGCTGAATCAGAACTCATAGGCCGGGATCTTGATGATGTGGTCGCGGTAGAGGAGTTGTATGATGAGGCGACTTATTTTTCCAAAAAGGCCTTAAAGGGTGAATCTGTTTATGGCGAGGGAAGGAGGTATAGAAAGGACAGGGTCCTTATAGATGTCGAATTCTTCGGTGTGCCGGTGACCTTTGAGGATCAGGTTATAGGTATATACGCCGTGTACATGGATATCTCAAAGCGGAAAAAGGCGGAAAAGGCGTTGCGGGAATCTGAAGAAAAGTACCGTGCGCTTGTGGAAAACGCCATAGATGCGGTGGTTGTCACACAGGACGGTGTTATCAGATATGCCAATGCCAGCGCCGCATCTATTTCAGGGTATCACCTTGATAGGCTTCTGGGTATGAAATATCTTGAAATGATTCATCCGGCGGATCGCGTAAAACTTAAACAAAGGCGAAGTCAGGGGATGGATGGGGAGTCTGTCCCCACCCTAGGTACCTTCAGGATAAAAGACGCGCAGGCCGAAGATGTCTTTTTGCAGGGGAACTCGGTTATCATCAGCTGGAATGGATCCCCCGCTATGTTAAACTTCCTGCGGGACGTCACAGAGCTGAAAAAACTTGAGCTTCAGCTTTTTCATTCCCAGAAAATGGAGGCGGTAGGGACCCTTGCCGGCGGTGTTGCGCATGATTTCAATAACATACTTACAGGTATCCAGGGGTCGGCATCGCTTTTAAAATTGAAAAGCGATCCGGATGATCCCAATCGCCGTTACCTGCAGAAAATTGAGGAATATGTAAGAACCGCTTCAGATTTGAACAAACAGCTTCTCGGGTTTTCAAGGGGCGGAAAATATGAGGTCCTGCCTGCCGATCTTAACTTCCTTATCACAGTAACCTCTGATATGTTCGGGAGAACAAGACGCGATGTGAGGATACGGAGGAATCTTGCCAAGGATCTTTCAACCGTAGAGGCGGACAAGGGGCAGATCGAGACAGCCCTGGTAAATCTTTTTGTGAATGCCGCTGATTCAATGCCGGAGGGAGGCGACATATTTATCGAAACCGAAAATGCCTTGCTTGGGGCAAAAAAGGGAGGTTCACTGGGTCTTAAGTCCGGGGATTATGTAAGGATATCGGTTAGAGATACAGGCGTGGGAATGGATGAAAAGGCCAGAAAACGTGCCTTTGATCCCTTTTATACCACAAGACGGATGAAAAGAGGGGCGGGCCTGGGTCTGGCATCTGTATATGGAATCATAAAAAATCATGGCGGAATGGTAGATATTCAAAGTGAACCGGGACAAGGAACCATGTTTGAAATTTTTCTTCCGGCAGGGGATAAAAAGGGGAAAAAAAGAAAAATGACAGGGAAAGAACTGTTAAAGGGCAGCGAGACGGTACTTCTTGTTGACGATGAAGAGATGATCCTTGGTATAGGCAATGACATGTTGAAGGCTCTGGGGTATGATGTGCTGACAGCCGGCAGCGGAGAAAAGGCTATCGAAAGTTACACGGAAAACATCGGAAAGGTCGACCTGGTGATTCTGGATATAAGGATGCCAGGCATGGACGGCGGTGATACCTATGACCGCCTCATGGAGATTGATCCCTCCGTAAAGGTGCTTCTGTCCAGCGGGTACAGCCTGGACGGGGAGGCAACGGAGATCCTTGAACGGGGTTGCGACGGGTTCATTCAGAAGCCCTTTGACCTGGAGGCGCTTTCGATCAAACTGCGTGAAATCCTGGATTAGATCAGAGGTAACCGGGAGCACCGAGTCGATTTTAAATGGTATTACTTATCCCTTGTCTTTCATCAGCCTTGAATATATGCGGTTCCGCCTTTTTCTTTACCTATTGCGATGCACTCGTAAGAGATCAAGATTTAGACGGCACGGTAAGCTCCGGATACAAGTCGAGCCTGTGAGGGCCGCCTGAGAGTTATGTCCGAGGCCTTTGATCTATCCCGCGCAGGCGGGATCAGGGACAACCCCGTTGAAGCGGGACAGATGATGCCCCGGCGGCGGCTTGGGGGCACCGCTTTTGTTGACATAAAGGGTCGGTTCTGCTAAAAAAGTCCCGATTTTCCTGGAAAATATTCTTTTATCACAAAATCTTATCAGAGGGGTTTTGCCTTAATTTTCTTTGCGGTTAATCGGGTCTTTCTTTTCAAATGAAAGGAGCGAATGATCTTATGACAGCAATGACGCCGTTTTACGAAGTAAATGAAGCCCTCGTTGCCATGGGCGCGGAAAAACTCAACCTCTGCATGCAGTGCGGCATGTGCGCGGGTTCCTGTCCCTGGCGCATAGTAGACGGAACTTTCAATATAAGAAAGCTGATAAGGATGGCCCAGCTGGGGGTGGAAGGCTATGAATCAGACGACATCCTCTACGGCTGCACCACCTGCAACAAGTGTGTGCTCAAGTGCCCCAGGGGGGTTACGATCATAGATGTCGTAAGGGCCATGCGGTCCATGATAGCGGAGACGGGCGCCATACCATCGGTCCTCAGAACGGTCACCGGCAGCGTTCACAGCAACGGCAACCCCTGGTCCGAGCCGAGGGATAAGAGAGCGGCCTGGATGGAAGGCATTGAGGTTCCCGACTTTGGTGATGATACGGAATATTTTCTTTTTGTCTGCTGCACATCCTGCTATGACCCGAGAAGTCAGAACATAGCCAAATCCATGGTCAAGGTTCTCGGCGCGGCCGGTGTAAGTTTCGGCGTCATAGGTGACCAGGAGACCTGCTGCTCCGAATCGGTGAGAAAGATCGGAGACGAGGAGCTGTTCAACGATATGGCGCGGAAAAACATAGCGCTTTTTAAGGAAAGGGGGGTTAAAAAGATAATTACCACCTCACCCCACTGCCTTTATACGTTCAAGAACGAATATCCCGAACTGGGTGCGGATTTCGAGGTGCTTCATTATACGGAATTCCTTGCCGGTCTTTTGAGGGAGGGAAATCTGAAGCTGTCAGGCCCTATCGACAAAAAGGTGACCTATCATGATCCATGCTATCTCGGAAGGCACTGTGAGGTGTATGACGCCCCGAGAGAGCTTATCTCCGCGGTTACGGGCGGAAATCTCGTGGAGATGAAAAGGAGCAGAAAAGAGAGCCTGTGCTGCGGAGCAGGAGGGGGCAGGCTCTGGATGGAGACAAAGCCTGAATGGCGTTTCTCGGACCTGAGAATAGAAGAGGCGTGTACTACTGGGGCCTCGATACTCGCCACGGCCTGTCCTTACTGTATTTCAATGCTTGAGGACAGTAGAAAGACAACCAACAGAGAGGAACAGATTGAGATAAGGGATATCTCCGAATTGATTGCAGAGGTAATTTGATATTTTAAGGTGCATACGGAATAAAAGCCTTGCCCAAAAGGGCAGGGCTTTTTATGATCAGCAGGACCTCTCCTTGATCCTTTGAGGGGATATCAAATTTTCCTTTTTCAGGAAGAGGCAAATTCCATAGAAGGATTTTTAAATGACAACAGCATATCTGGACTGTTTTTCAGGGGTAAGCGGCGACATGTTCATAGGCGCGCTTCTGGATGCGGGTCTTCCATTTGAAGAGCTTGAAAACAAGATCATGAGCCTTCCTTTTGACGGCTACGGCCTTAGGTCATTCAAGGAGGAGCGGATGGGGCTGTTCGGCACCCGCTTTGTCGTGGAGTTGAAGGGCCAA